>Ga0066671_10000014_pt1 | contig 42078 bp, 61 predicted proteins | sample GraSoiAngelo_120_FD_62294 | JGI IMG/M metagenome (GOLD analysis project Ga0066671, IMG submission 62294) | Grasslands soil microbial communities from the Angelo Coastal Reserve, California, USA - 14_0919_09_20cm | ecosystem: Environmental > Terrestrial > Soil > Grasslands | place: USA...
CTGTCTTATAACGTTATAATATTTGTTGTGTGATCGAATGACGTTATAAAGTACAAGCATGACCAAGAAAATTTCGCACCACAAAGAACACTGCAAAGAGGTGGGGCCATTTGCCAAACTGACCCCTGAACAAGTTCGTAAAGCTCGTACGCTGTGCGACAAGCACGTGCCCCAGCAACAGATTGCCAAGATGCTGGGCGTCAGTCAACCGACGATATCAAAACTCTTGTCGCGAAAGAATTACAAGAAAGTGGCTTAGAACAGGGCCTCTTTGAAAGTTTAAAGTAATGATTGACAAAGCTAAAGAAATGGAAGTCGTCAAGCGGCTAATGGATTACCAGAACAACAATCCGACTGAAGAGCACAGAAAACTTGTCGAGTTCTGGCGGAAGTACCATCCGGAGGCCGCCAAAGAGACAAGCTCGTACTTGAAACCCTTGATCCGGCATTGGCATCGGACCAATCCGCGAACCGCCAATCCCGATCAACCGAAAGAACCGGATGAGGCGTGGTTCAACGATACTTATTATGTCGCGGTCAGAAGATGGGACAAAGACCCCGTGTTCGGGTCGTCGGGTGGCATGATCCAGCTTGGAATCAGTTCTTTCGACGGCTCGGCTCGTCACGACTGGCGGGATTTCCAAGCGATTAAGAACCAACTGGCCGGACCTGAATGTGAGGCTTTCGAGTTATATCCTGCTGAGTCCAGACTGCTCGACCCGAGCAATTACTATACGCTCTGGTGTTTCCCCGGAGTCAAGAAACTGAAAATCGGGTGCGACTACCGGGATGTACGACCGGCTGAGTTGTCGTTAGCCCCGCAACGGGCGTTCCCGGATGAGCAATCAAAATGAAACCAGAGCCTGTAGTACTTGTCGATGTGTTCAATCTGGTGTGGCGTTCACACTTCGTGTTTCAGAATCTTGAGAGCGAAGGCCGCCCGACCGGCGTCATATATGGCGTGCTGCGGGCTATCAATGAGCTGCAAGAAAACATTTCCAGGAAGATCATATTCTGTTGGGACCACGGAGTCCCGGTACCGGGAGCCGCCAAGCCGCGCAACTGGCGCGATGGATTTTTGTCTTCGTACAAAGCCAATCGCAAACGTGACGACGATTCGACATCGAAAGTGTTTGGGCAACTACGCGATGTAAAACGCGTGATCGACTGGCTGGGCTACAGTCATGTAAGCGTATTGGGCCTGGAAGCCGATGATGTAATCGGCATATTGGCATCAGAGATCGCCGGTCCTGTGCTCATATTTTCTACCGACAAGGATTTCTACCAGTTGCTCAATGAGCGCACTGAGATACTTGTTCCAAAGAAAGACAAGGGAACTTTCAATCGCATCACACAACAGTCAGTCGAACGTGAGTACGGTTTCCCGATAGACCGCTGGGCTGAATTCTTGGCGCTCGGAGGCGATTCATGTGATAACGTAAAAGCGATGCGCGGGATGGGTCCCAAAACCGCCGCCAAGTTAATTCATCTGGGCGTCGATCTGCGGCAGTCGCTTGAAGAGCAGCCCATAGAGTTCAGAGAAAAGTACGGCTCTGTTTGGGAAGCCATCGCCAAGATATACGCAGCCACGCGCATTCCATTGTCTTGGAATGACACGCGCATCAAAACTTGCATGGCCGGGCAAAGTATAATTTACCGTCCAAACCAATATTGGGGCAGTGTAATGCGTGATGCTGCCCGCAAGCATTTTGAAGAGTTCTGTGCTGATCATGAATTGGTTACCATGCTGGCTCTACGCCACAAATTTTTTGAACGTTCAGAGAAAGATGACGATCTATCATGTCAAAACCAAAAGAGCAGCCCAAATCGCCTAAACCGCCCGAAAAGTCGTCAGCGGCCGAGAGACATCTGGGGATCATAGCTCAACGCTGCCTCTATTACTACAAGCATCTGCCCGCCAGCGTCCATAGTTATTACGACGCTGAGGATATGATCTCAGAAGTTGTTCTTCATGTCTACCGTAACCGCGGATGTTATAATCCGCAGCGAGCCAAGGAAAGCACCTGGGTCTGGCACGTGGCTGATAACAAGTGCAAAGTGATACTTTCGCACTACCGCAAGATGAAGTACGAAGCCTGCTCAACGATCGAGATTACAAATGAAATGTCGGTGTATCTGACATCTCCCAAGACGACTCTAGAACGGCGTGAGGCTATCGACACAATCGAACGTGTCATCGAATTGGGTTCGGAAGCCGCCCGTGATCTGTTAGAAAAGATTTTTACGGGCCGCGCTCCGCGGTATCCTGATCCCGATGCTGTAGACGACCTGAAGAAAACCGCCCGTCGCTGTTCGGCAAAACTACGTGACTTTGAATTGGTTTACCGCGCGGCAGTGCGGTAATTGTCCCCGACGCCCAAAATTGCCATCTGCGGGCGCGCAGGATGGTCGCGCGGGGCCTTGCAGGTAGTTAGGCCGCAGCCTGTAGCGCCATCCACTCCCACGGTTCGCTAAACGTTAAATTTGTATGCCCAGGTGTTTTTTAGCACAGACAGCACATAACACTCTGTTTGGAGTGTCAGCGGTCGGCAATCCAGACGATTTCAAAGAGCCCAAATACAAAAAGAAGATTGAGACCTCAGGAGTTCGCAGCATCGAATGTATCATCTGCAAAAAACTGTATTCAAAGTCTGACATCCTGAAAGGACAGTATCAAATCGAGACACTGATCTGTTCGTACTGTTATGCCAAGATGCAACGAGCGCCAAGTTCACAATCATGTTTTGGAAAACCCACTGTCATGTTTCCTGACGGCAACAGACAATACGGCTACAATATCAACGCCAAAACATGCCGTGAGCACTGCCCCGACCGGTCAGTATGCCGTCGTATTGTATTGAATGACGATGACTAACGAAAACAGTAAAGTTAAATCACCTCCCCATACCTGTGTTAAAGGAGTTCAATGACCGTGACGGCTGGTGAAGTACGCAAGATGGGGCACGTGATTTCGTATTTCATCTTCATCAGGGACGATTCTATCGGCGAAGTCTGGGATGGCAAGCTGTACCAGACGCGCGCCCGCGCCTGGAACAGTTATTTGGCAGACACACGGACTAGAGATACCTACCGATGCACTTGTGGAGTGCGCCCGCTGCCTGTAGATTTGTACGAGTGTAATTATTCTACAGCGGGCTGGTCGGGTTCGGTATGTTTTATCTGCAATGCAATCGTTGATGGACGTGAGCATAAAATCCAAACAGTTAAGGAGTAAACAAATGAAGACCTATAAGACGCTGGCCTCAATCGTAAAAGCCTACGAGACGGGTAAGTTGAATAAGAAGAAACAGAAGCTCGTCATCATCGACGATCGCATCGAATTGCAGTCTGGCGATATAGACGAAGATGGTCAGCCCGTCGATCCTCTTTGGGAGGAGATGCTGCCCAGTGCGTTCGTGGAGGCCGCCAAGCTTCTTAAGATCCCGTGCGTCGAATAGAACTAATTATGGAACCAACACGGAAATCTAAAGAAGTCAGAGAGCTGCAATCCGACATTATGGGTGTCCCTGACATCACTGAGAACATCAGGAAAGACATCTGTGCGTCTTGCAAGCAACCGGCATTGCAGTTCAAAGACGCCATTTCGGAGCGCGAATTCGCCATATCGGGATTCTGTCAGAAGTGCCAAGACAGCATCTTTACGTATATGGATGATACGGAAGATCAGGATCTATGAAGCTCAAACTCGATGCAATGCAGCAGGCTTTTAAAGTCGTTGACTTCGTAGAGTACAACGCGGCTCTCGACAGCAGTCAATTTGTTCGCCTGCAACGAACTGGAACTGTTCTGCATATGAGTCTCACTGGTACTCTGTGGGCCGCAGCCGAAGTCAAAGCCGGTGAAGAAGGCAAGTGGACCATCTATGTAGACCGCCGCGCTCTGAAGGCATTTCTGGCGACGGCGTCGGGCAGTGATATCGAAGTCTTCTACCAGAAAGACAAACTCACTCTGAAGGCCAATCAACGCCTCGAAGTGCAAGCACGTGCTCCTATCGCAGGATACGAAGTCTGGAAACCACAGAAGTCGTTTGACCTACCCGACGACCAGAAGGTAATTCTTAAGACCGCCGTCAAGTATCTCCCGAAGGCGGCGGGTCTGGACAATGTCGATGCCATCTATTTCGCCAAGGATTTCGGGATTATCGCCACTGACACTCTGTTCATGGTGGCTGTCATAGGAACTCCTGTTAATTCGGAGTTCTTCTTGCCCGGAGGCGTGGCTGGAGTGCTATCAGACAATCAAGCGGCTATTGCTCCGGGTAAAGATGGAGTAGGAATCGTGATGCCTAGCGGCGTAGTGTATCAACCGCTGTCTTCTGAACTTGACAAATACCCGGTAGACAAATGCAAAGCGACCGTACAGATAGTGCTGAAAGAAAAACCCTTGACGCAGATCAAGGCCGATGAGATGGTCAAAGCTCTATCTACGGCCAGCCAATTCCTGATGGACAAGAACGAGGCCGCTCTTGTTGAACCTGGATCGAACTCAACGAATCTATCCATCACTATCGATATGACCACCGGACGCTTCCAGAGACACATCCCGGTCGTGGGATCATGCAAAGATGTAGCGCCTACAAAGTGGCCCATCAAGCAGTTGCTCCCGTGGTTCGACTACATTGTCGCAGTCAATAGCAATGCCGCAGTAGAGTATATAAAGCTCGGATCGGCGGGGGCTTTCAGGTATAAAGAAGGAATCGTCACACAAGCATTCATGTTTGCCGACATATGAATAAGAAGATCCATGATATCAGCGAAAAACCCAAGGCTTATGTCCCCAAAGACATAGTCGCGGTTACCCGAGATAACCAGCATCCCGACGATCCGGGCTGGATAATACGACTTTCTTGCGGGCATGAGAACTGGTGCGCCGTAGAGCTTTATGTGGGGACGCCTATGTACTGTGGAGCATGTATAAACCAATTCACGGAAGAGGTCTTTAAAAAGAAAAGAATCTGAACTTATGCCAGAAGCCGCCAAAGCAAGATGGGAAGTACGCGCTGGGGTTATACCAGGACAGCCCGATAGTCGTTTACTCGGAAGAACCTGGACATATACATCTTCCGATCATCAAGAAGATCAGAGGATGCTGACTCAAGAGCGCGAAAAGGGTCTTGATGTAACCCGACCCGGCGCGCCTATGACCAAATTCCAACGAATGAAAGAAGAAGCCGTATTCTACTGGAATGAGATGAACGACCCTCGAATAAACAATTGGGCCGAACTCACGTTTGTATGGTACTGACTTGACTCAGAATCTATTCGGTCAGCCAATAAAGTTCGGTCAGGTATTGGGTTGTCAAGCCTGCCCGTTAAACCACGTTGAAGGTACCCGAAAAATCAAAGGTCTCTCGCGGATCAAGCAGCGGAAGGCTATGCTGTGGGCCATGTGCCCCGGGCATGACGAGAATCTCAAGGGTCTAGAACTGGTGGGACAGAGCGGTGATTTATTGTGGCGAACGATATCACCTCTGGGATTGAACCGCGATACTTTTGATGTTCAGAACGTAGTACGCTGCCAGCCGACCGACGAAAGAGGCGGTAACCGCGATCCGTCAAAACGTGAGCTTCTGTGCTGCTCAGTGTACAATGACGAAGCTCTCAAATTGAATCAGTGCGAGGCCGCGGTCCACGTCATACTGGGGGATGTCGCAGGCGCGCAGTTGCTTGGGAAGAATTTCAACAAAGAGCATCCGGTATTCTGGTATGAGCCCTGGGATGCCTATGTTGTTCTCAATTATCACCCGAGCTACATTCTGCGTAAAGGAGGTGAGCGCGCGGGCGGCGAATATTATTCGTGGCGTGACCGCTTTCGAGCGGTGCGCGCGGCCATTGATTTCCCGGGACGGTGGGGATACGTCAATTCGCGAAACTACAAAACAGTCAGGACTCTATCTGAATTCGATGCCATGGAAAAGTTCTTGCGCTCGGAAGCAGATCAGAAACGCCGCGTAAGTTTTGATATCGAAGATGGAACGGTAGATGGCCGTCGAGTAATATTGATGGCGGGGTTCGGGACCGGACATTATCAATACAAAGGCGAACGCGGCGAAGCTTCTGATTGGAGCCGCTGGACGGGTCAATGCTACTCAGTGGTCCTCGATCATCCTGACAACCATGACCGAACGCACGCCGATGAAATGAAGGTCCGCGTAAAGAGGTTAATCGAGGACGGCGAGATCAAGAAAGCTTTACAATATGGTTCGTACGACAAACACATTTGTAAGACGTATCTCAATGCGAATCTGCGCGGCTATGACTACGATACTCAGTACGGTACATATCTACGGTATTCATTTCTGCGTTCGTGCTCGCTCGAGAATCTGACTTACCGTTTCTTCCCTGAATTCGCTGACTACAAGGACACCGTCAAGGAATGGAACGGCAATTTTGCTGATGCTCCAATTGAGCGGCTTGTTTTGAGAAACAGCGGGGATTGCGACATCACCAAGAGACTAGAGGAGCGCTTCGCACCTCAAGTCAGATACCCTCTTGTCCAGGTCTATATCAATGCCGCCCAGACATTGAACGGCATGGAAAATCGAGGGCTTCTTCTTGATTGGGAGAACTGGAGGAAAGCCGAAGACGCCGTCCCAAAAATGGTTGAAAAGCTAGATAGAGTGTTGCAGCACATTTCTGGAGACCCTAACTTTGACTGTGACTCTCCCAAACAAGTAGCTGAGCTGGTATATGACACATTGAAGCTACCTCAGACAGAGGCCGGACGCAGCACTCAGAAGACGGTCTTAGAACTATTGATGGCCGAGACAGGCAATCAAACTCTCGAGATTATCAGTAAACGTCGCGCTATCGGTAAGATAAAGAGCACCTATTTGAATGCTTACGCAACGAGCGCCAAGATGCACGGCGGCGAACTGAGGACGCGATTCTTTCTTACAGGAGCCGTAACCGGCCGTTTACGCAGCGGCGGCGACGGCGTACCCGGATACATAAACGCACAGAACATCCATGGCAATCCGCTATTGCAAAATCTGCTAGTATCTGATCTTGATTGGCGAAATGCCCTGAAAAATGACTATGACGATAATCTGTATGTAATACTGGCCGCCGACGGTAGCCAAATTGAGGTACGTCAGTTAGCTGAGCTTTCGGGCGACAAGTTACTGATATCACAGTTCAAGTCGGGTCAAGACGTCCATTGTCTCGTGGGTAACGCATTGACGGGCTGGTCTGTCGAACGCATCAAGATGGAAAAGAACCTACGCAAGATGGTTAAGAACATGCACTTCGGCATCATATTCGGACTTGGACGTGACAGTCTATATCCGTACGTCGTAGCCAAGATCCGCGCTATCGACGGTAAGAATGCTGATTTGACGGGGATTACACCCGAACGTTTGGGACGGCTGTTCGACAAGTATTTCAAAGTCTATAAGGGCGTGGCCGCATATATACAGAAACAGAGAGACAATGCCGAGAGACTTGGATACGTCGAAACTTTGTTCGGATTCAGACGCGACATCAGAAAAGACGATGACAGTCGCAGCTCGTATTGGGGCAATCAAGCCATCAATACTCCTGTCCAAGGCACGGCCCACGAATTTCTATTGATTGCGCTGGCACTACTGAATCTAAAACCGCGCACGTACAATCTGCTTCAGAAGTGCATAATAGAAGTCCATGATGCTTTGTATTTCTTGGTAAAATTGCGCGATCTACCAGAAGCCCGCAGGCAGCTCATGGACTTGTTTGAGAATGGAGCATATGAGTACGCACAGAAGAAATTCAATTTGAAGCTACATGTTCCGCTCACGGCCGAGTCTACGGCGGGATTCTGCATGGGCAGCATGGTAGATTATGGAGGCGAGTCTGTAGAAGAGTTCTTGACCGCGTGGCGCGCGAAACAGCTTGCGATCGAAGCCAAGAGTTGGGAAGATTTGATGCCTAGTTCTATCGTATAAGATCGCATATATGTAACGTCGGTCTAATACAGATACTTAGTATAGTTATGTATGAAGAATTTTCCTTGTCGCTATCCAGGCTGCACACAAGTTTACAACCGCCCTCAATCACGAGGCCGTCATGAGAGTCAAGTACACTCATTGAAATCAAACGGCGCGGCACCGATAGAGAAACCCATCAGCCACATAACACCTTCATCTTCTATAGATGAAACATTGAGCTTGGTACGCCAAGCATTGGACTCCATAACAAAACGCGAAACTGAGTTGACCGCAACTGTTGAGAAATTGTTACAGTTGCAGTCCGAAGCCCGCGAACTGGCGCGGCGAAAAACAATTCTGCTGGCCGCTCTCGAAAGTATTACCGGCCTGAAAGAAGACCGTGCCGTCACAGAGCAATCTCTTCACAATACAGTATAGTAGAAAGTAACCAGAGATGAAAACCGAGACGGGGGTCAACATCAATACATTGCTGGCTAAGATTGATTTCTCTGCCGACAATGTGATAAATGCGGCGTCGCAGCAGCCCGTTCTTTTCTTGCAGGCCATCGAATTCCGAATAAAATGTCTGCGCGACGCCAACATAGCCAAGATGGTCTGGGAGCGTGAGCGCGCCGCCGAAGAGCTGCTTATCCGCAAAGACGCTTTGCAATCGGGTATGCGCGTCACTGAAGGCAATATTGACGCGCAGTTGCTCGTAAACCAGACCATTTCAGATCTTGGGGCGGCCCATTCGCGGGCCGCTGAAATGGACGAGTACTCCAAATTGATTGTCGAGGCATTTCGTATGCGCCGCGACTGCCTTAGAATCATAGGCGATCTCACTCGCGACGATTTATCATTACAGCGTGCCTCAGAAGAATCCACAGAAAAGATGCGCGAGACTCGGCGCAAGCTAAAGGAAAAATTCCCGGGTTAACAGGCAGTTATGTTGACTACCCTAATCTTAATCACCATCTTTATAGCCGGAATCACATGGCTGCTGGCCAAGACCATCATCCAGACATATTACCGCGAGAAGCGCGAACACTTGAAATTGCTGTTGAAGGAGCAGGAAGAAATTGACGTCAAAAGGGAGAATAGCTGACTTATGCCAAACTGGAGAACCGCCGCGCAAGATAGAATCAAAGAAAAGATGCAGGGATCGACAATTTCCCTAGAGGAGGGAAACAACTGCCTGCGTATAATGCCCGACAAGAAAGACATCCCGAACGGCAGTTTGAATCCCAAGGGAATACAGAATCCGCCTCATCGGGAATTCCGGGTGCATCGCAACGTCGGTCCGGATGAAGTTTTTGTGGCTTGCGGCAAGAACATCGAAGGCAAGGGCTCTTGCTGGCTGTGTGACACCAAGATACCCGAATTAGAAGCCACGGGCAGTGCCGAAAAGATCCGCATGGCGCAGTTGATACAGCCTCAAGAGCAATTCATGGTGCAAGCCTCCCGCTATGACTCCGACACGCATAAGTTTTCGATGCCGAAAGCATGGTGGGTCAGCACCGGCAGCGGCATCCCGGGCCGTCAGAGTCAGTCATTGGCGGTTCGCGTCTTTTCGAAGATTGCATCGTCCAAGCGCGATTACATCGATCCGGTGAAGGGCTACAACTTGAATATCGAGAGGACGGGCATGGGGATCAAGACTCGTTACCCGAGTATCGATTCAGATGAATCCCCAACGAAAGTGCCTGTCGATGTGCTGCAAGCCGTCAAAGACATCGACACACTGGTTCCCAAATATAGCGAGGAAGACCAGAAGAACGCATACTTTGGAAGGGCGCGTAGCAACGGACGCGAGAGCCTGCGCTCCAAACCCCGCGGAGGCGCGGCAAGACCGGTTGCAGATGTCGAGGAAGAGAGTAACGGCTCTAGTGACTCTAACATCGAGGCAGCGGATACCGAACCCGTTGAAACCAACGGCGAAGAGCCTGAAGCTGAGACAGAGGCTGAGGCCGAAGTCGAGACCGAGGAGCTCGATACTGAATACGAGGCCGAGCCGGTTGAAGAGCCTGAAGAGTCTGAAGAAGTTTCTGAAGAGGAGATAGAAGAGAGTGAGATCGAGGAAGAAGAGCCACCTCCTCCGCCGCCAAGCAAGAAGAAGGCTCCTGCTGCACCCGTTAAGGCTGCTCCAGCTCCCATAAAGAAAGCCGCCGCTCCCTCCAAGAAACGGTAGACAATGAACAAAACTCTAGCCAAGATCAGAGAGTCACTGGGGCACATGGCGATGGAATGGGCTCCCAGTGACTGGCTGGACACCGAAGTCCCAGAACTGAATAAGGTCATAGGTCACAAAGAAAAGGGATTGCCATACGGCAGGATAATCGAAATAAGCGGATGGGAGAGCCAAGGGAAATCGGCGCTCATGATGTCGATAGCCGCGCTTGCTCAATGTGACGGAGCTCATGTAATCTGGGAAGATGTTGAGAACAGTTTCGATCCCGGTTGGGCGCGTCAGCGCGGCATGGCCGCGTGCTCCTGCATCAAAATCACAAGTAATAATGGATCAAAGAACACCTGCAAACTCTGCGGCGGTGAGAACAGTTCGACTTTCGGATTAGATACAGATAAACTGATTCTGCTACAACCATATGTCGGTAAGTTCATGGACGTCGATCCGCGCACAAAGAAAAAGACCCTGTCAAAAGAAGCCCGTCTATCTAACGCACAAGAGTTGTGTAGTGAAGCCGAGAAGTGCATGGAAGCATCGGCAAAGACTTTCAAGAAGCGCATTCTTGTGCTCGATTCGATACCGGCTCTACTGACGGCCGGCGAGGCGGCGGCCGGAATCGAAGGTGGAAATCTTCGAACCAATATGGACCTCCCGATGTTCATGAGCCGATTGCTGAGACGCTGGGTAGGCACAGCCCAAGTAACCAATACCTTGATCGTCCTGGTCAATCAACTACGCACCAATCCCATGAATAAGTTCGGTAGCCCCGATTACACTCCAGGAGGCAATGCTCCATTGTTTTACAGTCACGTGCGCGTGCGCGTGAACCGCATCAAAGGCGGCAAGATAATGGATAAAGGAAACATGGTCGGGATACAGGGCATCATGAGAGCATTGAAAAACAAATCAGGAGGCGTGGAAGGCAGTACAGTAGGCTACAAGCTCAAATTCAACGGCAATGTAGAATTCGTTCCGGTTAGTTCTCTAAAAAGATCCGATGAATAGCTACAAACTTAAAACCAACTTATGACCGACAAAGAGAAGGAAGAGATGTACGCTACTCTGGCCTGCGATTTGTTAGAGCACCACATACCATCGATCAGCCCCCAGATAGGTGAATTACTAGTACATATTGTTAGAGCACTAGAGACTGTACCGAATCCTTCGACTGAAATGATCTTATACAAACTATCTCTCGACGTAGTTATAAAGACGGCGCTTCTGCATCAGACAGCGTTGATTGCTCTACTAGAAAAACTCTCTCAAAGAATCCAATGACAGAAGAGAAGCAGCCCGCAATCAAGCCCCAAATATTGGCATTGTCATTGAGACCACGGACTCTGTCGGGAATTTTCGGAAATACGTCGACCATCGCTGCGATCCGCAAGCAGATGAGCAAGCGCCCGCCGTCTACATGGATGTTCCATGGCCCTACTGGAACGGGCAAGACGACGATAGCTAGAATCATCAGCGTGGCTTACCAGTGTACGCATATGAGTCTATGGGGCGACCCCTGCAAAGACTGTTGGGCGCGTCGCAATGAGTTTGCCATCCATGAGATAAACGCCAGTAACGCAGGAGGCGTGGAGAAGCTTGGACAAGTAGCTGAATTGAGCATGTTCAAACCATCTAATCCTGGGGGCAAGCGCGTCATCATTCTCGACGAAGCTCAGAGAATTTCGGCGCAAGCCCACGATCTGTTGCTCAAACCCCTGGAAGAGCCGCCTCCTACTACGGTCTGGATTATCTGCACTACCGAGCCCAACAAAATCATACAGACGATACGACGTCGCTGTACCATCTACCAGCTCAAAACTCTTAGTATCACAGGAGTCGAAGAATTTCTTAAGAAGCAGGCCGCGCGTGTAGGAATCACGCTGCCTCTTGATCCTCTATTAGAACAGTGTCATCTCATGCAGATCGGCTCGCCGGCCCTGCTCCTACAGGCTTTGGAGCAATATGCCGCCGGAGTAAGTCCAGCCGAAGCCGTGACGGGCGTTAGTGACACCGGCATCAATACCCTGCGTATCTGCAAAGCCGTCACAGCCGGTAATTGGAGAGTAGTCTGTGAATGTCTCAGCACGGCTGTACCCGATCAATCACGTCTGATACGAGCATCTGTCAGCGGGTGGCTTGTCGGCTGCATGAAAAAAGACTCTGGCGGCCGCTTAGAACGCATCGCCGCAAGTTTGATTGAACTGAGCATCCCGCCGTTCGATGATACTCAAATGCTCCACTGGCTATACGGAGTTCTATGGAAGATTACCAAGAGGTTCGGATCGTCATGACAACGATATTCAGAGAAGATGAATGCCTGCGGTTTGATCCCGATTATCCCGGGATTCGTGGCTGGTGGAAAGAGAACTTCAATCGTAATTTCCGAATCGACTGGGATATAGCTGTAGACACTGAGATTGACGGCGGCGACAACTTTACGCGAGTGCTTTGGGTAGACGGTGTTAGGTATTTTGTGACGTACGACTGCAACGGATGCTATACGGTACGAACATGAGCCTGCCAGTCGAGAAGATACAAATCATCACAGACTATTCAGTACGACGTGTAATCGTTAAGTTCAGTGATGTCGAACTGCAAATGTCATCTGATCAGGCATTGTACATAGCATACGCTTTAATGCGGGCCGTGGGAGCCTTGGAGCTGAATAAATGACAACTCTGCATTTTGTATTAGAGTCTTGTAATGGTGAATATTGTGGAATGTGTCGCCGCGAAGGTAATCCAGACACTCCTGCTACGCACAAAGTCGGTGAAGAGATCGACATCGTAGGCTACATCGGGCACAATCTCACTCAATACGTATGCTGCCGCCATTTCGTATCGATTGTCGGCAGCGCGGCTCATCAGTTTCGGGGCTGCCCGTTCCCTACAAAGTAAAATCCCAAAAGGAGAAGCAAATTGAAAAGTAGAGACGATGTGCAGCGCGCCCACGATGTACTCGTTGCCGTAATCTTGGATGAAGTGCCTGTCGATTACGATGAGAGTACCAAACGCGACCTAGAAATTGCCGCCAGCGTATTGTGCTGGATTCTAGAACACACTGATAATTCTCTGTTCGGCAAGATCCTGTCTAACGTTGAACAGGAAATTGAGAACACAGGAATGACGCTTACAAAGAAGTTAATCCAGTAAAAGAAGGGCGCGGAAATGACATTTGGCATCGTTTGCTTGTTCTGCCCGATTTGCGGTTCCAAGATTATCTACAACAGTAAAGACTACAGAATGATGCATTCCAAAGAGTGGGGCTTCCTGTGCTCTAGAGAATGCTACGAAAAAGGCGAACTGAAATACGCGCGTATGATCTTGGGTAAAGATGACTTCGAACCGGGTTGGTTTAAGGAAGTGAAATGACTGACTATCAACTAGTGGTGATTCTGATAATCCCGGCCTTCCTCTGCATCATGGGAATAAGCGCGCAGATGGTGTTACGAAAGTGGATGAAGCGGGTTACCGCCATCTTGGCGGACCAAGAACGCCGGTTGCAGGAAGTTGAAGCACATCTGACAGGGATTCACTTGGATAAGGAATAAGGCCAACGAAGATGAGCTTGTGTTCATATTACTGGGTAGAGACATCGCGGCTCCTGACACGATCAGACATTGGGCACAGACTAGAATCGACCTGCGTCAAAACAGCCCGGAAGACAAGCAAATTGTAGATGCTCTTGATATTGCTGACCGTATGGAGAAGGCGCGATAAGTCCTTCCCATGAGAATACTCTTTACAGGCGATTTTCAGGCGGCCGTATCCAATCTCGACAGATGCGCGTCGGTAGTAGATCAGATCGAAAGCCTTCTGAAAATCAACGCCAAAAACGAATCTCAGTATTTCGTATTCCTTGGGGACGCCAAAGAAGCCTTCAACAGTATCGACCAACGCGTTACGAATTTCCTCGTAGAATCATTCCAAAGAATTCAACGGCACTGCGAAGGGTTCTATTTCATACGCGGGAATCATGATAGCATCACTGTATTCGATGGCTCGCCATCGTGCGTTCCACTGGTACAGGCATTGAATCCCAGTGGAGTAGCTGATCAGGATTGGGTACAGGCGCGCATAAGCCAGCGCGTGTATCTGTGGATGGTTCCTTATTTCCGTAATGCCAACAGACAGATCCAGGCATTCCAAGAAGCGCGGGCTTCAGCACAAAAGTATCCCAACATTACGCGCATCTTGGCATTTCATTGTGAGATCAAAGGCTGTGAGAGAACTGCGTATACCAAAGGTGAAGGCATTACTCTTGATGATATCGGAGCTTCTGACTATCATCTCTGCGTCAGCGGACACATCCACAGACCGCAAAGACTTGCCAAGAATGTATTCTATGCCGGTAGCCCTTTCTGTTGTGATTGGGGCGAAGTGAATGAAACGAAATCGTTGCTGGTAGCAGATATCTCAGAATCTACAAGCATGATGAACATGCAGCGCATACCGTCGCGCGTGCCGGGATGGCACGACCCGTCGGCTCCCGGCTTCAAGCAGCCCGTCCGTTGGGACAATTGTCATGTTCGGATCACAGTGCCCGTTACAGTTGACCCGCTCAAGGAATTAAATGCCGCCCGCAAGATGTATGAAAGACAGTATCCCAATGCCATATTGCATCTAGTTCCAGACTACCAGAACATTTCGGCGGCCCCTGACAGCGTCGATCTGAAAGGAGGTGACGCCGCAATCCTCCGGCGTTATCTGGAAAAGATCACTCTGCCTGATATCGGGACTTCTGTCGATCAAATCATCGGGTATCTGGAGAAGTATCTAAAGCAAGGCAGTTCCATTGGAGTACAGGGTCTGCATTTCAAATCTGCCGAGGGCATCAACGTATTACCGTTTGAACATTTCAAGTTAGATCTGGATCGTAATGGCCTGACGCTTGTGACCGGCAAGAATCTCGATTGGGGAGATCAAATCAGCAACGGATCGGGCAAATCATCGCTGGTATCTATACCGTTCTTGGCTCTGTTCGGTAAGACGTTCAAGGGCCAGTCCAATGATGAGTGGGCGAGGCAAGGAACAGATGCTACCGCCAAGATTATCCTGGTAGTTACGCTGGCTAATGGTCAGCGCATGGAAATCGTACGCACGCGTCGCCCGGCATCAGTGCGGGTTTACATCAATGACAAAGAAGTTACGATGGGAGACAAGAACGCCACTCAAGCTATGATCGAAAAGGTTACGAACCTGACGTGGGATGTTCTTACCAATTCGGTGTACATCGGGCAGCGAGAGATAGGGTCTGTATTCGGTACCGATAAAGAGCGCAAGGAGCTGTTTAGCCGCCTTCTTGGTCTTGACCGCTTTATAGACGCCTGGGAAAAGCTGCGACGCGTGTTGATTCTGCGTCAGAGAGCTGTTGGGTCGGAAGAGAGTTTAATCGAATTGGCCAGCGTAGCTATCAATGAGGCCGGTCTGGGAATTGAACTGTTAATTGAAGAACTGAACAAAGCTCCTGTTGTCGATCCCCAGAAACTGTCTTCTCAAGAAGGTGAAATATCTAATCTCGAATACACGATTGTAAAGAACGACAAAGAAAATCAGACCCTAGACCCAGTACTAGATGCCAATCAAAAAGAGTTCGAAGTATTTCTGGACAAGTCCGTCAGAGCCGAAGCGGCCTCTAATTTGATCTCAGAGCAAATACAAGCAGCCGCTAAAGTCAAAGTCTCAGAACGCTGCCCCACTTGTGGTGGCAAGATAAGAGTTTCTGATTTGGAGTCATATGTCAGTAGGCTGAATCGCGAGAAGATTGTTTTTAATAATGAAGCTGAGAAGTACGAAGCTCTTCAAAACGACAATCGTACTGTACGTAAGGCGCTGATCGAAAAAGTCCAGGCTAACCGACTGGCTAATGCCCAAGCTCAAGCACGCATCAAACTGTTGAGTCAGGAAGTTTCTGTACTCAGAGAACAGGCAGACACGCGCCGCAGATTAGAGTCAGATCTGGTTCGTAAACAGACGAGAGTTCAAGAGCTTGAACGCCAGAAGTCAATTCATGAAAAAGCCCGTGAAGCCTGCGTAGAAGAGAAAATATTTACCGAGATATGCGTGCATACCATGAGCCGCGACGGGCTGCCCGCGTATCTGTGCTCAGTAGCTGCACCGCAACTCAATGCGGCGGCGGCCCGTTACAGCGAAGTGTTTTCGGGCGGTGAAATAGGTTTACGATTTGAAATGTCTAATAACGACATCGATGTAGGTATTGCCAATCTCCACGGAGGCAGTAATGCCAAAGACCAAAGCTCTGGTGAAATGCGGATGGCGGGTATCATAGCGGCGTTCGCGTTTCGCAGCGTATTGGTACCCCACAATATCCTGGTACTGGATGAACCCAGTGAAGGACTAGACGCCGAGAATGCTGCCGCGTTCGCTAAAGGTCTCAATCAAGTTGTAGAGCATTTTAAGCATATCATTCTGATCTCACACAATGACAAGATTCTCTCTAACCTAGAGCCCGATCATCATATCGAAGTCGTCAAACAGAATGGAGTATCTGTAATGAAGAACATTATATGAACGAACAGACTATTTGCGTCATCTGCAATTGTCAACATCTTGGAGCTATTTTGGATCACGTGCATCAAGGTGCAGATGGTGTAGGATATGTACGTCTTCTAGTAATCGGCAAGGTTATAGAATTCTGTTGGCGTTGTTCATGTCGCAAGAGCGGGTGGACTGATATGCCGAATATAATCACAAGCCACTGTTCCAACACTGATTGCTTATGCCACACGACAGACCGAGCACTGTAAACGAATACGAAATCAATCTAGAGTTCAGACGGCGCGTGCTCTTGTGGATGGCGCATGGTGAATCGTATGAGGACGCCATCTTTCTAACAGTCAAGTCTTGGCCTATTTGTTGGGCCGATGAGGCTACAGTGTATCTAGCAGCGTGCCGGGCTAAAATGGCCATCTGTAATGAGAGAAAAACTAAATGACCGATGCAGAGAGGAAGTTACTGATTATCACAGCGGAGATCTGTCAGACATTAGCAGTTCACGTAAAAGACGATATGTCTGTGTTCTCGCGTAAACAAATGACAGAGCTCGATGATTGCATACGAAATGTCTATATGGAGGGCAATGTAAAGGAATGAGATTCATCGGAGACTATAGGACTACCTGCCCGAAAGACAGTATAGTTATTTAGGGCCAGGGAGCGTCACGACTTTGTTTAATCCCTGAAGTGGATGGCCAGTCACCGAAAGGTAACTAACAAAGCAATACGCTCCAGGGCCCTCTTACAACAAAGGGACATCTACTCATGCAAGAAAATGGCAATCTCATCGCCCCGATGGTAAAAGCCCGCGACGACCTGCAACGCGATATCGATCATCTCTTGTCTCTAGTCAATCAGAGACGCAAAGCTCTGAAGACCCTAGAAGACGCCATCGATACGATGAGAAGCCTGCCCGAGTCGGTAGTATCGCAATCACCGTCCAGGAGCAAGCGTCCTGATAGAAAACCCAAGTCGCGTATTTCAGGGCAAAAACTATTGACAAATCCAGAAGCCGTAATCCACGCGGCCATAGCTCTTAGTGATCATGTGTTTACGAGTCAAGATATTCTGAACCATCTTAATATCCCGTTCACTTCGGGCCGCGGCAATCGTGTGAATAAAATCCTTAAGAATTCCGATCTGTTCGAGCGCATCGGGCCGCGTGTCGGTCTGGCGCATTATCGCGCTGTCGGTGCCTTGCAGCACGTCAACGAGCAGCGTCCTACCGCATTATGAAATTCAAAGCCATCTACGTCGGGATCGATCCGGGAAAAAGCGGTGCCGTAGCCGCGCTCAATCAAGATGGTGAGATCGTCTCCATCCAGGACACTCCAACGATGCACGTCAAGAAGGGCCGCAAGAACAGTAATGTTTATCTTCCATCAAACATGATGGCGTTGCTAAAAGCCATAAACGATTCGGGAAAGATTGCTGTCGTAGGAATCGAGCGCGCTCAAGCGATGCCTCGTCAGGGCAGCACGAGCGGGTTTACGATTGGATACGGATACGGTCTCTGGACAGGCATCGCAATCGCGCTCCAGCTTCCTATCGAAGTCATCGAAGCGCAAGCATGGAAAAGGCACGCGCGCATTCCCATCGGCAGTGACAAGAAAGCGTCCATCGTGCGCGCGCTCCAGATATGGCCGTCGTGCCGGGAGCTGTCACGCCGAAAAGATGACGGGCGCGCCGAGGCGCTGATGATTGCCGAGTATATGCGCGCCAGTGCGGGCCGTTCGACGTCGCGGAGATGAGAAGGCTCCAGGCGAAATCCCCCGAGCACGTTTGATACCGTTATAAAATACCGAGCACGTTTATAACCAATAACTTAGAAGCCCTACGAGGTGGAATTACGACCCGTGAGTTTAGCGGTAAAGTCCATGCGTTATCAGCTAAACACGCCCAAAGTTCGTAATGTTTAGCGGTATATGACAATAAACGCTTCTAAAGACCCTATTTAGAATGAGATGGCGATTGCAAAGAAGCGAGGCCCAAACTAGAACGCCTACAGGTCGCTGTATTGGTCTGGGCGCGCGCAGGTAATACCATAGTGGCTGGTAGTGCCAGCGACTATCCTGGGGTTCCGCAGCACCGAATAATTAAGAATTTCCCGGCCGTACCGGCAGTGCATCGGAACTTGCCAAGGCCGGACCTGGTCTGGGCCAGCAAACTGCATCTCAAACCGACGGCCCGTTGAACTCAAAGTTTGGCATCAAAATTATTTTCTCTGAACTGAAAATACCTCCAGTTTCATGTTGCGGAATGCTCTTTATAACGTTATAATGGTCTTGTCGGTTGGGGGCCACAAGGCGGTTCTCGCGGGTGGTTTCTGATTCGGCACTTGTTCTTTGAAAATTCATTACTGCGTAAACGTCCTCACGTATAACAAGGCCCTTTTCTGATGTCTTGGTTAAGGTGCCCTAGCCAAAACGGCATGGTCTACTTTGTCCTGCCGGGTGCGCCAGTTGCGCCAGTTGCCCGTCTTGAAATAACGCAAAGTGTCGTATAACATCGTACTTCTTGGCTTGTCTTTGTGGCGCGCTTGCATTGGGTTGCCACGTTACTCTGTTTTGGGATCTTTTACGGTTTAGGGCTAAACGCGGTTTTTGGGTTTCGCGGTTCTTTGACAACTAAATAGCATGTGAAACTAGTAGGCAAATCCCGCCTCGGGGTTCTGGTATACCTGCTCTAGTTCATCGCCGGGCTTCCTGCCCTTAATACAATAGGCGTTCAATCTCAGAGAGTGTCGGTACCACCCGCGCTGGTAGTAGCCAAAAGTTCTTGCGCCAAGGGGGCTGTCAACCCAAGGTTGAATCAACGCCAAATACCAAAAGTTCACGGGCATCGGGTAAAGTGCTTAGCCGCTGATACCGCTGTCCAGGGCGCGTTTCCCACCTCCACGCGGTGCGCCTGGATAACCAACAAACGGGAAAATCTAATTCAAAAGGAAAACGTCATGAAAACCATCAAGATTCTCGCGAAGCATACCTGCATCGGCAAGAAGCGCAGCACGCTGCTCAACAAAATGCGCGACGGCCAAACGGTTAACTCCTACCGCGCCTCTATCATCAAGATCTTCGGCGACGGCAATCCGGATCTGCCTCTGTGGGCCCTCCGCTTCGCGCGTACCAAGGGTTTCATCAAGTTGGTTGACGCCAAGAAAACCGCCAAGAAGGCGGCGTAGTTTTGGCGCGCATCCTGCTGTCCATTTCCCTGGCCGTGATGTTGTTCACGGCCAGCGGGCGCTTGCAATCGGTGGTTTCGGCAGTCAGCGCCGTCCACGCATTCGGGCAATCCGGCTGGTCGCCGGTTAAGTAGTTTGGGGAGGGAATGATGAAAAAAGCATGGGTTGTTCGTCTGACAAAGAAACCGCGCGTCGATGATTTTCGTGATGATTATTTCCCACGCAAGTATTACTACAAAAAAGATGCACTTGCGTTGCAGGTCGAGGTCGCTGCCAAAGGCGGTAATGCTGTTGTTGAAAGAGAGAAGTAACTCCTCGCAGAGGACAGTGAGTGTCATCTCACTGTAATGCGGCAGGACGGTTCCAAGCCCGTCGCATTGAATTGGAGAGCAGGCAATGAATACCGTCAGCACCAGAGACTTCGTTTACCGGAACAAAGCTTTTGTGGGGTTCATCAGTGATTTGGGTAGCGGTTTTGATTTCGCCCACCGTGATGGCTATGTTGGGTTGACTCTTCAATCGCACCTCACCAATTGCATTGCTGATTATTTCGTTTATTCGCCGCATACGGGCAATGACAACGGAATCACTTTCTGGACGCTGCTTCCCACGCTGAACACGCTTCGCGATCTGCCTGCCCTCAAGGGCACAAGAATTTTGCTCTACAACGACTAGCAATCCGCGCAGCGCAGAGGACGGTAGCCGTCATGCTACCGTAATGCGGCAGTCCGGTTCCAAGCCCTGGACAGCCACATTGGTAAGGAGAGCAGATGTCAGCCAACTACGCACAGTCTTACACTTCAAAAAATCCCCAACTCGCAGCCACATACGCACGTGCTCTTGGGGTTTCAGTCGATGACCTCGATAAGCTTCTCGTTGCTGCCTACAATACTTGGCAGTACATCGGCTATGATGTTATCGCAGCCAATGACGGGCGTGATGTGCCGCGAGCGGCAGTCATTGATGCCGTCCATGATTTCATCCTGTCCAATGACTTCAAACTACCCATGATGGTACAGGCGCTTCTGGCCAATTTTCAACTCGCCAGGAAATTGGACAGCGCACTGAATCATTTCGTGTTCACGCAAGCCCGTTACGGCTTGTGAGGCAAATCATGTCTGATAAACATTATCCCTGGAAATGCTACGATGACCATCCCGATAGGCCATGCGATTGCAACCCATTTGATATCGATCACGCCCGCAGCATTGCCCGTATAACTTTCGCGACGGGCAAGCCAATCAGATCACTGGCGGCATTGCAAGCGAATATGTTTCGCATTGACATGCGTACCTTCGGCCAAACAAAAATGCGTTAGAGTTTCGCAGAGGACGGTAGCTGTCATGCTACCGTAATGCGGCAGTCCGGTTCCAAGCCCTGGACAGTAGCATTTGCTAGGCACATATTCGCCTAGTATGTGAGCATTCAATAAAGGAGAGCAATGAAACTCAACGATCTTACCTTCACGGGTACCGAGCTGGTAACCCGTCGAAGCGAGCTGGAGCGTACCAGCGTTCTCAAGAAGCTCAACGGCATCTATGACGAGAAGTGCAAACTCGTCTTCATGTTCGACGTCTCGGGCAGCATGAATGAGCGCGTGGCGCGCACTTACACTGACCAGTACGCCTGGACGCCTGAGATCATGGCCAACATCAAATCGCAGATCTCGGCCGTCGTCGCGAAAGTCAATCGCATCCAGTGCGACGGCTCTGATGAGCTGCTCGATAGCAGTGAGGAGTTGCTGCTGAAACTCACTGATGACGGGCGCGGACCTAACGGTGAGTTGCTGTTCAACCCTGCCGATGACAATGAGCTCCAGGAGCGCATCGTACGTCACGATATGCTGGGCGCATTCGGCGTGGCCGTCAATTGGGAGAAGCACACTGAGGCTCCCCCAACTCGCATCGATCTGGTCAAGAAGCTCGCCAAACAGGAGCTTGAGGCCCGCTTCAAAAAGTATCCCGATTCATCTGTCTCGGTTATCCCGTTCGGAGATCAGGCTCATGTCCTGTTCGATAACGGGAAGCCCGATGAGTTATGGCCCGCGCTGGATAAGCTTGCCATCGGCATGAACATCAAAAACGATAACGCTGAGGTTGATGCTTATGGTTATAACTACAAGCAGTGCGGCAGCGGCACCGACATCCTGGCGGCAATCAGGCGCGGAATGGATGTCTGCCGCAAGAACCCCAGTCAAGTCGGTGTCCATCACTTCATCGTAGTAAGTGATGGCGGTGACCATACGGCTGACGCTAACATCGGCAGTTGGGTGCCCGCGCTCAAGACGTCGGGAGTTGTTCTCGATTACATCCACATCGGAGACGAGTACGTCAATGCTGGTCTGGCGGCGGCGTGCAAAGCGCTCGGCGGTGAGTTTGTCACCGTCAATAGTGAGCGCGATTTCGCCAAGAAGTTCGTTGACGCCGTCCAGCGCAAGATGCTGGGCGCAGGCAAGTAACTCCTCGCAGAGGACAGTGAGCGGTTAGTCCCGCTCACTGTAATGCGGCAGTCCGGTTCCAAGCCCTGGACAGTATGAGTCCGCATTAAAAGGAGAGCAAATCCTAATGCCTAGATTACCGTTAAGGGGCCGGCGTCGCCCGAGAGTCCCTCATCCGAATGCCGCTCCACCGAAGCCCGTAAAGATCGTGGCTCCCGTACTCGACATCGCCGGTCTTACCACGGCTTATGAGTGGCTGTTACTCGATAAATCTCTTGGTTTCCGCCTCGCGTTCGAGTGGTACACCAATAACGCCGCGGCACTGCTGCACGGCGGCCAGCTCGATGAGGCTGGTGCCAAGCTCCTCGAGAAAGCCACCAAATCTAAGGCTCTCGGTGACAGCTCTGATCAGCCTTATGAGAAAGAGAATGCCTGGAGGCGAGCTCTTATCATATACGAGAAAATCTGGGCCGGTAAGAACCTGCCTAAGATAGACGACGCCCTCGCCAGCGCGGCCACTCCGGGAGTGATGGTCACGGCATGTCAGACAGTTCTGAGTAACTTGAATGCTGCCTACAATTCGTTGGGCATCCAGTTCAAGATCACATCCGGCACTGAGCGTGATCTACTTGAGAGCGAGATACTTTTGCCCCAGTCGGACATCATCAGCATGGTAGCAGCCCCTCCCATCAAAGCAGTTCTCGGCGAGGCTCTTACGGTAGCCAAAGCCATCAGCATAGTAACTACTGACGGCCAGTCGCAACTGGACTATGCTCTGTTTTTGGCTAACCTGCCCCGCGCCATCGATGCTGCTACAGCATGGGCGCTAACGGCCAGCAAGCTCACGCAGCCCGTCGCCCAAATCAAGACTCCCCGCGCAGCCCGCGCGCCGCGAGATCCTAATGCGCCTCGCGCGCCTCAAGGCCCATCGTTCAGCCGTAACGGTTCCAAGATCATCCGCGTCCTCGATCTTTCAAGAGCTACCAAGAAGGGAAATCGGGGCACGGTAATCAACCTCATGTCTGACGGTCAGACCATTGCTGAGTATAAGGCCGCTCTAACCGCCGTCAACCTCGGTGGTATGGCTGGCTGGGCGCTCACCTACGCTACTTCACAATCGGCCATCACAATCGAGGGCTAGGTAAACCTCAATCGCAGAGGACAGTGAGCGGTTAGTCCCGCTCACTGTAATGCGGCAGTCCGGTTCCAAGCCCGGGCAGGAAAGTCCGCATTAAAGTAAAACATGACTCAGCGAATCATTGCATTTTTTGTCTTTGTGAACGCGGCACTGCCTCTGGGCATGATGCTGCTGTTCCACGCGCACCGCAGACGCGCCATCCGCCGCGAGCGCAACGCCTATTACACCTATGTTCATAGGTGCCTTAAACTCTACGGGAGGTAGCCAATGAAAATGGCACACAAACACAACGCCAAAAAATCAGACAGTCGCATTCTCCCGTGGTTCCACTGTATCGCATGGAATCGTGATTTCCACAGCGACAGCGCCCATGGCAATATCGTCCGCAAGGATTTTTGCTCCTGCGGTGCTTCAAGACTTTCGGAAAGCAATCACGGCCTCACAAACTACGGGCCGTGGGTGGAGGATTCAAAGTGAGACGCTACGACATTACGATGACGAAGGCCGGAGCCATCCTCGATGGCGGCGGAATGATTGCTAAGGTAGTGGCTCACCGCACTACCGGGGAGGCCCACGTGACTGTCTTCGTCGCGCGCGAGCATATCGAGAAGTTCGAGAAGCTCATCGACGGCAACTCCATGGTCAAAGAGTACTTCTGCCATCCAGTCAACCCGCTGGAGGAGGAATAAATGGCGAAGCCCGTGCCTCCGTCATCTACACGCAGTGAGAACACTACTGCCGTATGTGTTGTGTGCGGCAAACTGGTGCGGCTCGGTGGAGCTATGACTACGAACGACGGGCAGATCTACCACCAAGACTGCCCCGAACCAAGGAGGAAAGAAACCAAGTGACTAAGTGCCACATCTGCAACAAAGAAGTGCCGTCTGACGAAATCTGTGTTTGCAGCGGATGCGTGCAGGCCACCTGCTACGATTGCATGACGGAGTCCGACTTCTGCAAAGAGTGTACGGCAGAATAGAAGTTATCCTCGCAGAGGACGGTAGCTGTCATGCTACCGTAATGCGGCAGTTCCGGTTCCAAGCCCGGAGGGTAGTAAGTAGACCGCAAGACAAGGAGATTGTAGCGGGAGAGCACAAATGAAAGTCGTCATTCAGTACCAAATCGCAGGATCGGTTCTTGAAGAACGCATCCTTGAGAGACTCACTGAACAGAACGTCGATCTCTTCATTGAAGTCTTTGATGGAATTGAGAAACGAATCTTCCACGAAGGGAAGGTACTCAAGATATGAACGATGACAAGTACGGCATCTGGTGGTCGCAGGCCGACCGCCGCGGGCGGGCCGTCGGAAAGCAGAAATTCTTTTCGACAGACGCTGCTCGTAACAAATTCACAGACGCGCTGACATCTAAGCCCAACTTCATCGAAATCATGGCCTGGGCTGACCCGATAAGTTCACTTATTTCGCCGGAGGATATGAACTGATGCCGACTTACTTGCTAGTCTGGGGAACCAGTACTCACGAAGTCAGGACCGGTTCTGGCAATCCGCGCAGCGCCGCCATTGAAGCCTTCGGTGAGTACAATCCCAAACGACAGACGATTCTTCCGATCAAAGCTTCCGTGCTCCATTCGGACGCCCGCAGAACCCAGTTCATTGCCGAACTACTACGCATCCACGCTGAGCGGATGGATGCGTGCGGCGAGACCATAGCTGCTAAGAACGCGCGCACTTCCAGGGCTACTATCGTACGAGATTGGAGCGCAGCGTGGGCCAAACTCAAACCCTCAAAGGAGAGACCCTAATGTTCTACAGCATATTCGCCCGCGTGGAGTGCCCCATCTGCGATGCGATTGTAGTAGTAACACGCGACGAAGATGGCTTCGCCGGCCCTGAAATCTGCTCACTGTGCAATGAGGATTTGAATTACATACGCAAACGCATTTCGCGCAAGATGACTGAGAAGCGCGAACAGTTTATTGTACGACGGAGGAGACTGGCATGAAAAAGAAACACCTGACTATGGGCCACATAGTCGGTGACCCGCCGAGGAAATTCGATACGCTACACGCTGCTCTAAAATTTTTCGGCAGCGCGAAGCTCACGGGCTACATCGTCGATCCCAACGGCGGTGTTATCAACATCCGTAAAGGTAAACGCAAGACTGTGGATGGGAAGTGGATGAAGGCGTAAAAATCGCAGAGGACTCCAGGGTTCTTCAGATTCCTGGAGTAATGCGGCATTTCCGGTTTCCAAGCCCGGGAGGCGGAACTGAAGCATTACGAAGTACAATTTAGCTGTGAAAGGAGAGCGAATTTGAAGGAAACGGCCCAGCCCAAAATTGATGTACGCATTCCCAAGATCAATCTCAGGCTTGAGGATGTTGCTTATCTGAGATCGCTCAGCAGCCCCCAGAAAATCAAATGCAGGCCTTCTTGGCGGTTTACTTGGCGTATTCCTAGTAACCGTCTGGACAGGCTGCGCGTTCTGGGCCTGATCGAAGACTCTGAGGTACCGCCATTTGCTTCGGTCATTGCCGAATCTGACAGGGAAATCGCCATAGTCAAGGAAGATATACGCAAGCATCTTGACTCTGACGATATCCAGGGTTTACTGGCCAAAGACTTTCATTACCGCCTGAGAAAAGCCCTTGATAGGAAACGGCCCTCAATACAAGTTGTAATTACAGATCTCGGCAGGAAGCTCTTGTCCAGCGGCGAAGTAACTGTCAAGATGAAGAAGACGGGGTGTCTTTAAAAACCATGCCGATAACGACATGCGCGCGCCCCGGCTGCGGGCGCTATGTTCCCACCGTTCCGTTTCAAGTGTTCGGTCAACCCGCCAAATACTGTTCACGCGAATGCTGTTCGTGGGCACTAGAGCAGCATCGCAAGAGACAACGCAAACTCAAGGAGAGCAACGAAAGCAACGAGAAAGAATCCATGCAGAAAATCGCCGAAGATTTTGGTGACGCCGGTATTGTCAGACGGTTCTGTGACAACCCGGCGTGCGGCCGTCCTATTACCCTGTGTTGGAAGGGGCGGGACGGTGAGTATTGTTCCAACAAATGTTTAAAAACCGAAGGAGTAGCAACTATGACCACTGAAGTAGATGTCGAAGAAGTTGAAACCGAAGAAACCGAAAAGCCCGTCTCGGGTGCCAAGAGCAAGAAAAAGGTTCCCGCACCCGCTAAGGCGGCTCCGGCGGCTAAGAAGGCCGCTGGCAAAGCCGCTCCCGCTAAGGCGGCCCCGGCTAAGGCGGCCCCGGCTAAGGCGGCTCCCGCCAAAGCGGCCAAGACCACGAACGGCAAGTTCACGGACGAAGCCGTAATCAAAGTCCTCAACGCCGACCACGGCAAGTCCGGGAAGCGCGAAGCCGCTCTCTCGACAATGAAGGACGGCATGACCGTCGGTAAGTTCCGTGCGACTCTCGAGAAAAAGGATCTCAAGGGCTATTCGGCGTGGGCTTTGAAGTATTCGATCGAAAACGATCTGATCTCTGTCAAGCAGTAAAGCAGTAAAGGCGGGACTGTTATGAGCAGTCCCGCGCGCATAACGCGGCCTGATTTGATACAGACATTCACCCAACTGTATCACATCTGCGGTGTTCTAAGCCCCGGTAAACGCGGAAGATGCGCTGGAGGTGGTTGGGCTGCTCTCCTTCCCACCTCCAGTTATTTTAAACATGGAGAGATATAGGAAAAGCAATGAACTCGTTCGTTACAAAATCTCTGAAACCCGATGTAGCAATGGCTGTACTCTGTAATTTCCGTTGGTTCGGGTGGTACTGCAAAGTCACCAGCATCGACGACAACAGAAGTCTGGTACGCGCCCGTCGCGGCTCCTGGTCATTCTTTGTACTGAACAAGGAGGACTACGCATAAGTGTCTCCTGAAAATATCCTACGACTGGCGCGCACGCTGCTCAATCAGCGCATTTCAATTCCAGAGCAATCGCTGGGAACTGTACGCATCGAACATGAGATACGGCCCGCCGGAAGCACAATTGCAGTTACCAATTTCCGTGAGGCTATGTTCGCTGGGCTTCCGATGTTAGATTTAGAGCTCAAAAAGGATCTTATCATTCATCACCTCATTTCAGAAGAATACGGCGATTGGATGTCTGATCAGCCCTGTGAGTTGATTCAAATGCACCGCGATCTGGCTTGTCATGCACGAGGCCGCGTCTTGATCGGCGGTCTGGGTTTGGGAATACTTCCACGAATGCTCCAAGAAACTGATCGCACGGATTCTATCACGGTTGTAGAACGCGATCCTGATGTTGTAAAGCTTATCGGCCCGTATCTCAACGGCCGCGTGACTGTAATTAACGCAGACATATTTGAGTACGTCAAGACGATCAAGAAAAGACAGTATGACTGCGCTCTGTTAGATACTTGGCAAAGTACCGGCGAATGGCCCTGGCAGACTGAGGTAGTTCCACTGCGACGGGCGCTAAGACCGCTGTGCAGGAAAGTGTACTGCTGGGCCGAAGCCACCATGATCGGTCAGGTAGCAAAAGGTCTGATGGTGGCGGCTGACATCAAATCCGAACAATTGAAATCGCAGGGCACGTGCCATTACTACGCCTTTCGCCGAGCTTTAATAGATGAGAGCTTAAGAGACGAGTCTAACGGAATAGACAGGTCGGATCTTATGGCCAGAATTTCCTCTGAAATGAAAAACATGAAAGACGATGTCCTCAAGATGTTCATGAGGTCTTTCGTGTTCGATGTCGGATCTCCGACCTGGGAGAGAACATTCGGAAAGTATTGGGACGAAGCTTTGGAAAAGGAGAAGGTATGATCACTGAACGGATTACGGCGCTGGCCGATGCGATAGAAACCCGTGCCTTGCCGCTAGAATTCGATATGGGCGATGTCATCTCTGACCCCATCCTAATAGGAGATAAGATCAGATGCAACACCGCCGCATGTCTAGCAGGATGGGCTTGCATCCTGTTTGGCAGAGCAGGAGAAGAAATCTCAATGGATCATGCCGCCCAACTCTTGGGATTGTCTATCGGAGAATCGCAACATTTGTTCCTGGGTCATTGGACAGGCACCGATTTAAGCTGTATCTCACGCGAGCAAGCCGTTCGTAAACTGCGAAGGATGGCAAAGACCGGCACGGTAGTAGTTGCATAAACAACATTATAACGTTATAATAAACCAAGCCCGGTGCGGTTACCGGGCTAGGCCCAAATCAAAAGGAGAGCAAAATCCTGAATGGCAACCGCACAAGATATACCTCTATGCCCCTCATGCCGACAGCCCATGAAACTGCGAAATTCGGAGCGCGGCCCATTTTGGGGCTGTTCACAGTTCCCGCGTTGCCGCGGAACTTTGAACATCGTGTCTAAACCTCCCATCTCCACGCCTGTCGCAGCTACCGGCGGAGTGAAGAAATTTGCCGTTCCTGACAGCGAGCCTGTAACCGCATCGCAGCGCCCGCCTCAACACAAATACGAGCCCATCGTCAAAGTTCCTGGCTCAGAAGAGCAGGAAGCCATCTGGGCGCATATGCTCAACGGCAGTTCGCATATGGTCATCAACGCAGGCCCGGGAGTAGGCAAAACGTTTTCGATGATACAAGGATGTCTGCGACTGCCCAAGACCTCCAAAATTCTGTTCGTCGCATTCAACAAGCACATTGCTGCCGAAGCCAACGGCAAGCTTACGGCCAGCGGATGCGCTAATGTCCGCGCCTGTACTTATCACAGTCTGGGTTACCGCATCCTACGTGACTCCTACCGCGCCATCGACATCGACGATAACAAGATGACCGGCATATTTGAAGCCATGTGCCCCATGCCGCCGTTCGGCAAAGCCGAGTGGCGCAGGAAATTGAATCTAGCCGCCAAGCTCGCGGGCTACGTCAAGAACTATCTTATCGACTATGATGCTCCTGGATTTCGCGAGGATATGGAGCGGCTGGCTGATCACCACGATTTGGAAATGGACAGCAAATTCAACGACGCTTGTGACCTAGTACCTGAAGCTCTCAATAAGTGCAAGGCGATGGTCACTACGTCGTGTGACTACAATGACATGATCTGGCTGCCCGTAGTACTGGAACTGCCGGTAAAAGAGCGCGTCGATATGATGATTACGGATGAGAGTCAGGATCTCAACGTAGTTCAACACAGTCTGACTCTGCAAGCCTGCCCGCAAGGACGCATCGTAATCGTAGGTGACAAGCATCAGGCCATCTACGGTTTCCGCGGGAGTAACACGGCTTCCATCGAGATACTGGCCAAACAGTTGGAGGCTACGCCGCGCGGGGTTAAAGAGTTTCCACTGACAATCACGCGCCGCTGCCCGCAGCTCCATGTGAAAATGGCTCAGTCTCTGTTCCCCCATATACAAGCCATGCCTGATGCGCCTCTGGGTGAGATCATTGAAAAGCCTCTTGACAAGGCCATCGGGGATATGAAAGCCGGCGACATGGTGATTTGCCGCGTGAACAAAGAACTGATACCGCTAGCTTACAGTCTGATTAAACGCGGCATACGCCCGGTAGTAAAGGGCCGCGATTTAGGACGCGGGCTGCTTTCGCTTGTAGATGTTCTCGAGAAACGAATTGCCGGAAGCTCGATCGCCAGCGAGATTGCTCTACTGGCGCAGGCACTGAACCACTATCGTTACGAGGAAGAGTCTAAGCTGTCGGTGCTCGGAGACAAAGCTGAAGGACGCATCACAGCATTACGCGACAAATGTGACTGTCTCTTAGAGTTCATCACTAATTCTAGTGGAGTTCAAGAGATCAGAAACCGCATCGAGACGCTTTTCAGTGACACCATACCCGACAACACCGTGGTATTGGGGACGGTACACAGGACGAAGGGCCTGGAATCCGAGCGCGTATTCGTACTGGCTCCCGATCTAATCCCGCACCCGATGGCCAAGAAAGCTTGGGAGCTAGAGCAAGAGCGCAACATCGCATGGATAGCTGTTACGCGCGCTAAGTACGACAATAAGACGGGAGCCGCGGGCACGATTATATTCTGCGGCGGCATACCGTCGATCTACGGTGACGCAGCCAGTACAGTTAATACACCCGCTCCTGTATATTACATGGGGCCAGCTACCGAGGAAACCAATCATGGGTCTGATAACACGAAGTGAGGCCGCATTTCGCCTCAAGATCATCAGCACAAAAATTACTAACGCCGTCAGCTCAGCCCGCGAAGGAACGTGGGCTGAGAGTCAAGAGGCAGTGCAAGATGCTCTGTCTCTGCTACAGACGATACTGCCTCATTTAGAGGAAGCCGCCGAAGCCCAAGCAAGCGGGGTTCTGCCATCCACACCGCCGCCGTCCAATGGCGGCGGCATGGGTTATCGCGGCAGTAGCTACAGTCAAGCCAAACAGGCCGCGCAGACAGCCGTTAAGACCGCGCCGGTAAAGCGCGCGCCGCACTCCTCAATACCTAAGCCCATCCCTATTCCAGAACCCGTCCCAGAGCCGCCCGTCGATAATACTCCGCCCGTGAAATTCGATATCTCGCGTATGCCAGGACGTCCTGAGTTCCTGGCTTGTTTCGCTCAAGGGTCGGTAGAACCTCTGTCTACAGAAGAGCTGCTATCAGCCGACATCTTTTCGCGTCTGCCTGATGATCTGCAAACTCGCATTGCTGATCAGTATCACAAAACCGGGAAGCCCGTACACTGCCGGTTGAGGGGGCTGTAAGTGAAAACCTTGGATGTTCTCATACAGAATGTGAACCCCAAGGCTAAAGTTCCTCGCGGCTTTGGATTATGGTCTAGCAAGCTACAACAGATCTGGCTGTTACAGAATCAAAGGAAGAAAATATAATGGCTAATCTCGATCTCGATCTGCAATTCAGTCTGACTGTCAATCAGAAAGAAATAAGTGTTATCCTGCGCGCGCTGGCGGGGCACAAATTAAAATCTCGCGCCCTCGTGCTTGCCCGCCAATTGAATCAGCGTCTGCTGGAAATCCGCGTGACTCAGTTGCGAGATTATCTAAAGCAATCCGAACAGGCGCTTACGGTAGCTCGTGAGGAATGGTTCAAAGAAGAAGAAGAAGAAGAAACACTCAATAACGACGGGGTTATGATTGCTCAAGAGGAAAAAGAATGAAGAAAATATCCAAATATTCCAGGCCCATCAAAATCTGGTGACGGGTGATCGTGGGATACGGTCGTATCTCAGGAATGCCCGAAGGCGCATTGCCAGTGTTTTCATGTGATACTGAAGAAGAGGCCAGAGCGCTTCTTAACCGGACATGCCCAAAGAATTACCGCGGCGAATTCGTGGCCCCGGAACTGGCAGAGGCACAGACTTTGGAAAACCTCTATGCCTTCGGCGATCGTTTGCAAAAGGCATATGACATTATGAAATCACAAAGGAGTGATCTTAAATGAACAATGATCCCAAACTGCCCTTGAACGTCGGGTGGTTGCAGGAAAACGGCTTGTTGATAAAAGCCGCTAATCTGCTAGGCTACACTCTAACTATGAAAGATGCCGGCGCAACCGGCGTAGAAGTATTTGGAACCGGGGACTCTGTGATGACTACTTCTGGTCGACGGCGCGCACTGAGTCAGTTCCGCTTAGAGTGGACGGATCACCTGGAATTCACTATCGCGCAGTTGATTGAGCTTGGTTTTGCCTTGGGCGATGTGGAGTACTGCGAATGCTGCCACAAGCTAAAGGCAGAGTGTTTACAGGAACAGGCAGAAATGTACGACCACGACCACGATTACGAGTCATGAAAGCCTACCGCGTAGTAACCCGCGAAGCTTCTTACACACATTTAGAGGAGGCTTTGTATTTCGAGGATCTGAGTGCGGCCGTTGAATTTCACAAGGAAGCCGCGGGCAGTATTCTTTATGAATGGATTGAGGATCTTAGTGGATCAGGAATCGATGATGGATTTTGGAGGAGAGTTGTCAAATGAGCAAGTATCCGTATGCACCGGGTTCAGTTTGTCCCCGATTGCAACGAAGAATTGGTATTGAAAGAAAAGGATTATGTCAAAGATGCCGATCAGTAAAGAAAAAGATTTGGTCGTAGATGCCATCCGTAAAGCCCTGCGAGCGGCTGTCTCCGCGCGGCAAGTGGCATTAGAAGATACTCGCTCATCATCAACCTCCGTCTGCTCAAACCTGGAGTCTGCGGTACAGTCAATCTCAGAAGCTTTGAATTGGATGGCCGAATTGATCAAAGAAGTCCAAGACAATGAGAAACCCGAAATCGCGCCACCGGCCTTGAAAAGCTTTTGCAATATCTGTGAGGAAAAAGATTTCGGGCGACGAAGTAGCTTTTTGCGAAGTTTGTGGCGAATTGGCGTGCCCGGACTGTATGAAAGACAGCGATATTTGCGTCCTATGCGCCGGTGAGGATGAGGAATGAATATCGAGTACCGCCCGGAAACTCTGGGGGCAAGAAACGCACCGAAACTTAGTGGCCCGTGAATCCAAATGGTGATACAGCACATGAAAATCAAATACGAAATAGACGGGGTGCCTTATGTACAAGATATTCCTCTTGAAATGCGCCAAGATGGAACGACTGGGACTCCCTATGAAATAGCCATATGGATTTCTGATGGAATACGAGTCGGGAAATTCAGCAAAGGCAAGACCGTAAGACTGAAGATCGATCACTATGATGTAGTTGACGATGTCGTTCTCTATCGTGTAGTAGGTGTTGTATGCTGAATATGTGGAAATGAGGTCGTTATGACTGCCGCGCATAATCTACCGCACGTTACGTTCTCGGTTTCCAATCGATGGACAACGATTGAATGTGTCCCTGAAACTCAGGTCAAGCTTAAGAAGTTTTTCAGGTACCGCACCAAAGATTGCGAGTTCAAGTACTCATATATAAAAGGAACCTGGGACGGCTACCGCTGCCTGCTGAATAACGGCGCGGTTCCTACCGGACTTTTCTTAGAAACGTGCCCTGAGATTTCCAAGCAATTCAACATAACGATCAAAGACCGCAGACGTTTTCCCTGTTTCAGAGAAGTCATAACCTCAGAAAAAGAACGGCCCTACCAGAAAGAAGCCGTAGAAGCCATGATCAAGGCCAGCAGCAATGGAGGCTTGATACTGGCGGCGACTGGAGTAGGAAAGACATTTCTGGCTGCTGAGTACATGAGAAGACTCGACGGCATGAGTGTCTTCATAGTAGATGAACTAGCTCTGTTGGAACAGAGCCGCCGAGCTCTAGAAGCAGCTCTCGGTGAGAAAGTAGGCGTGGTCGGTCGCAGCGAATTCGATCCGAGACGCGTTACAGTCGCTACTGTTCAAACACTAGCTAGAAACAAGACCCGCAGCGATTTCAAGAAATGGTTCTCATCCATAGATGTCATGATCATCGACGAAATCCATCTGGCTCTGAACAAGTCAAATATAGATGTGGTAACAGAGATTGAGCCGACAGCCGTATTCGGGCTTACGGCCACTCTTCAGATACAAAAACCGCATGTACGAATACCAGCTACCGCGCTGGCCGGTCCTGTCGTATTCACATACTCGATTCAGGACGGTGTCGAACAGGAGTATCTCACTCCTGGAACGATCTGTTTTCTAGAATTCAGAGATCCGTTGCCAAAAGGACAAGCCCTTGGGTACTGGACGCAAATCGTAGAACACGGCAAGAGGATAAAGAGGTGGATACAAGCCGGTTCGCCCGATGCCGAGTATCGTTATCACATTTCACTTAACAAGGCGCGGAATGATTGCATCGAACAGATTGTCAGAGAAGGCATAAAGCGCGGACGTAAGATCGTTCTGCTGGCTGAGAGGATACAGCATTTGCTCATTCTCTCGAAAAGACTGGGTGATCTGAATCACAAGACTCTATACGGCGCGGTGAATCCCGAGATCAGAATCGAAGCCATGAAAGCCATGGACGCCGGAGAGTTGTCCCTCATACTGGCTTCGCGGGTATTTGGCAAGGGAGTAGATATCCAGAAGGTTGATACCATCATCGACGCCACTGCGCGCCCGGGACATGACGGAGCAATTCAACGGTACGGCCGCGGCGTAAGGAAATCTGCCGGTAAGAAAGAACTGTTGTATGTAGACATTTCTGATTCTGGGAAGTTCAGTTTCACATCACGTCAGAGAAAGACAGCTCTGATGGAAGTAGGAGCGCGGACAGTAAATTTGATTTGGAAGAACGATGCCGAGGCTATCTACAATAGCCTGGAAAAGAGGAGTGTTCTAGATGACCACGGTGACAAATGAAATGCCTTGTAGATGCTTCATCAACGTAGGAGGCCGCGTCCCTCCGTGTAATGGAGAGCCGGGATACGAATTGATTCTATTCAAGAGTCACGGAGGTCATATCTATTATCTGGCAGACAGCGGGAAGGTTTTCGTTTCTAGTGATGACGCACAGAAATATTGTGTTGAACGAGGATACAGCCGGGTTTACTTCGCGCGCCCCGCTGATGTAGCACGACGCTCGTGGAATAAGCAGCCGCGCTGGCCGGCGATGTCAGCAAAGAGCGCCATGTGGCAAAAGTTACGTTTAGCTGCTGTCTTGGTTCGTTTGGGAGGCGCACGACCGTAATCGGTGTCCAGAGACCCTATAACGCACGCACGGCGGCGGCCCGCCACTTACTATTGCTACTGTCGCCAACGAGCATCCTGGGCTCGCTAATGCGTAAAAATCTGGTATTTAGCCGAGGTATTTGGTTTGCAAAGGCGGGAGCGCCCTAATACACGATGCGGGAACATCGTGAGATGAAAACTGGAACTACGGGGATGCTCATAAGTGATTCCAGCACGCCTTAGAGTTACCGAGTAGGCTGTAGAGGCTTCCAGTATCGAGATTTCTGTGCGGTACCTCCTGCGCCAGCACACGGATCTGAACCGCTTCCTGCTACACACCGAGCTGATTGACCAAGAGGAGTAAACAAGATTTCTTTGGGAAACATCCTTCCCGTGAACCCATTAGGCACAGCGAAACTATATCCTGCTCGTGGATACTGGACGGCTGTGAAATCCATCGAAGTATAGACATTGTTTATTCCGGTAAATGCTGCCCGTGGAGACGCCGTGAATATTGTCAGACCAGGAGTGATCCCCACGGTTGGATAGGCATAAGCCGCGAATTCTCCTGTCCGCGTTCCGGGCGTGAGCAACAGCGTTGGATAAGCAGTTACCGTTATGATCTGACTTTGAGGCAGAACAATCGATAATTTGTAGACACGAGCATGTCTTCCAAACACGGTTCCCGAAGTAGCCAACACCACCGTCCGTACGGCTGTAACCATCGCTGAGGTTCCGTATACAATGGAGGGCAGAACGGACGAGCCTGTAATCTGGTAGGTATATTCGAGATAGTAATCCGTCAGAGCGGGCGGGATGATGCGTCGCGGAACCGTGAAATTACCGAATACTGAGCCCGTTGTCGCAACGATCGCGGTGCGGCCCGCAGTGGACATCGCACTAGTAGCATAAACGGCGCTCGGAAGATTGCTCATCGCTTAACTCGTAGCGACCCACATCCCGCCGCGCGGATTTCCTGTATTGTTACCAGTGATGTTGTACCAGTTATGACCGTTGAACGTATCGGTAGCGTCGGCCGCGAAGGCTTCTCCGATATAGATCATATCGTAGAATTGGCCTTTGATCTTGCCTTCGTCTGTAACCAGCGTCAGACCGGAGCATAGCAGCACATCCGACGTGTTGATGTCATCGTTGGCCCAACGGTAGCCAGCGGCTCCCTGGAACGGAACGGCGGTCACGGTCAGTATGATCTGAGGAAAACCCACGCCGTTATTGGTAATACTGCTCCAGAAATCCAAAAAACTGGTCTGCCACAACACTTGACAGTTAGCCGTCAAATTGGTGATAGCCATAGTCGTGTAAACGCGGATCGCGGCGCCGAACTGCGTAGAGTTGTCGTTGTACATGTTGGAGAACATGTAGCCGCAGTCTGTGATGCCGGTGAGGATCGTAGGCACGTACAACATGCCCGCCATGACGAATTCGCGGGCCGCGGACACACCCGGCGTAAAACACAGAAAATGATATTTCGTAGCGATGATCTGAAACGTTTTTCCAGTCGCCGGCAGCAGACTTCCACCGGCATTGCTGTTCGCCTGCTGTGAAGACTTGACGGTCCCGGCTTGATTTTCGATATGAACCTGGACGCAGCTTCCGGCATTGTCCTTGATCCGCACCCGGATGGGATTGGTCACATTGCTCTGTGTGGCTGACTGCATCAGTAGATTGGTTGTCGAGTGGCCGCTGACCGTAGACCACCCCGCCGCCAGCAATTGAGTCTCGATGTTGTCGATGATGTTCTGCTTGATGCCGCCTACGAATGTAGTGGAAACGTATGTTCCGCCGCTAAACTGCGTTGCCATTGCTTTTCCTCTCTACGCCCAATTGAACACCGCGCCGTTGACCGGGATCTGGAAGGGAGTTCCGCTGTTTATGACATAAGGAGTTACCAGATCACCCATAGTCAGAAGATTCCCTCCAGTAGCTGCATCGTATTCACAGATCTGAATCGCCGTCCCCCAATTTGCAGTGGCCGTTCCCCAATCCAGTAAAACTCCATCGCCCTTGGTCTGCGAACTCGATGCGGGCCAGTTCGTTGAATTGTTTGTCACTACTACGCGCGCATAGCTTCCAGTGCCTATTACAAACTCAGTCCCGCCTCCTGCTGGAGTGGCCTTGACAGACATCAATGCAAAGTACGTGGTGGCCGGGCGTGTGAATGCCGGGCCTCCATGAATATGATCTCCCATCTTGTCGCGCAGATAGTTCGAATAGCAGCACGCCGGGTCCCAATTATAGACTGCTCCATTGATGGGTATGGAAAACGCCTGTCCGGAGTTTACCGTTACTGATGTCCGCAGCAGCATGAAATTCAGAAGATTGCCCGCAGTTGCCGCGTCGAATTCGCCCACCGCCAGAAGAATGCCCCAATTCGCAGTCGCCGTTCCCCAATCGATGACAGAGGCATTTAATTTGGTCTGTCCACTGGACGCCGGCCAATGTGTTGAATCGTTGGTAACGGCCACTCGCGCGTAGCTGCCTCCGGTAACTTCTGTGCCTCCGCCAGATGATGACGGAGAGCTTGTGAATAGAGCAAAATACGTCGTCGCCGGTCGTGTAAACGCAGGGCCGCCGTGCAAGTGGTCGTTCAACGCATCACGAAGATAATTGGATACGCAATCGATTGCCATGGATCAAAGCCCTCTTTCTTCCTTCTCTCTTTACGGCGACGCATACGTAGTACCGGATAAAATCGTTTTGGCGGTGGTCAGAGTCAAATTATCCGGGCCTTCCACTGATTTGATCATGTATGACTCCCCTCCGATAGTGATGGTCTGTCCTACCATATCCGAGGTAAAAGTATCTCCGGCAGTCCGGGTCACGCCGTCGCCAAACAAATTTACTGAACCGGATTTGGGCGGCGGGGGAGGAGGCGGCGGTGGCGGCGGGTCTGGCGGAGGAGGCGTAACTATGGGCGGAGGAGTGGGCGTATCTGGATTTGCGACACCAGGCGACATAGGTTCTCCTACCTCCATCATCAAAGTGCAAGGAGTCCGTGAACTGGAGCCCTCCGGCCCGCCCAAGGCCGTAAAGTGTTTTCCGTCGATCATCGCAGTGCCGTTAACGACGTCGCTGACCAACGCGCAGTCCCATAGTTTGCCCACTACAAAAGCAGGCTTGCCGTCAACGCCCTCGCTGCCGAACATCACATAAGGACCGATGATGATCGGAGCCCCCGCGGGAGTGTATAAAGGAACTCCTGGATTGCGATACGTCAACAAACGCGCGTAGGGCTGGTACACAGACGACGGCGTGAATGAACCGCCCGCTAAAGCCATAGCGGGAATCCCATAAGTTCCATCCCAAGCCACATCGCCGCCGATACCGCTCGGCCCGACTACAAACACCGCATAAGGATTTGAAAAGGTTTCGCTCGGCGGCACGTCGGCGCTGGTAGGTATGAAAGGAGCCATCGCGAACAGAGAGATGGGTCTCCCGAGGTCGCCGTTGGCTTTCCTCCCGATATCCCTGGACCGCGTGATGATTGCGAATCCATGGGGATTGGCTATGATGGTGTATCCCGCGACGTTGCCTGTTCCCAAAGCCCCTAAAAATCCTGTTGCGCCCTGATAGTCGTCAAGCAGGGAATATTCGAAATGCCGCCCATTCAGATTGAAATCGAATATCAAACGAGGAAGGATGCTGTTGGGCTCAAAATTCCTTGCGGTAGCCGTGACGGTATAGATTGAGGAGGGAGGCGATGACTGCATCTGCCACCCGCCGCCTTTGGACCACACTTCCAATCCGGCTCCTGGATCGAAGGTCTGGTTGTTCCAGCGATGCAGCACATCGACACCCGGACCAGGAAATCCCGATACAAGATTCATAACAACTTCAGGGCCGACTCCCGTTAATAACATCGGGCCGTCTTCAACAAAAAAGGAAACTAACGAAATTTTCGCTACCAGATTATGATAAGACGACAAAACAGATGTTCCCGCTGGAACTAAAAGACATAATTCATCTGGAGTCGTAACATCATCTTCTTTGTATGGATCATAGAATTTAATTGGCCAGCCATTAACTGTGATAAACGCCCCTGGCTTGTCCGCACAGTGCAGTTGCTTTTTGGGGGTTACGGTTATTCCGTCTGTAATCGGTATACCGAAAGGATAATGAATGGAAACTTTAGCGTAAAGCTGATCTGTAAGAGTCCACCCAACTGAAAGCAACGCGTCGCGCAGTCCGTTGATTACTTCGGTCTGCTCGGCAGATACATTGATACTGGTGGTCTTACCAGAATAATGAATAGCTAGAGGATCGATCAGCATCCGCTTTTATGTAATAGCAAAAGTGTAGAATAATCGTCAGTGTGCCATGCGGTCGCCTGACGCGCGATGGTGCTTCCAGACGAGGTTACATCCCCCACGATATTGACGGAATCCAAGGGCGTCGCAGAAACCGTCGCCGTCAGCATATATGCATCCCACAACTGTCCTCGAATGGCCCACTCCCATCCGATCAGCGCATCGATGGCCAGCGGCGTATGGCTTCCATATGTGACTACTGGATAGAACGGCGTGAACGGAACCAGCGTATTCGTAGGCGTCAGCGGAAACAGACAAAGATCGCCGTTGGCCAGACTGGTAGAGAACCCCGAAACTCCTACTACACGTACACCGCTGTTTATACAATAGGAATACGCCGTCTGACAGTAGTTGCCTCTGCGAAAATCCGTAGGATTCGGAGACCCGCCGCAAGACCACCAGATATTCGTAATCGGGCTTACATGAAATCCCGCTACGCATGGACCGGTGTCTAACGGCCGCGCGGGAATACCTCCGGCTACCGAACCATAAGCGCCTGCCGGATATCCGCCAGAAATACCAGGGCGGCTGATGAACAATTGGCAGATTCCGGCGATTACCTGCAAACTCGGATTGGACGGGTCTACGGATAATTGATGGATGAATCCAGTATCTCCGGCAACCGTAGAAAACTGTACTACAACAGAAGCGAATGCAGCCGCTCCAGGAACGCTCGCGTAGTCTTGAATCAGAACTTTGCACTGGTAGCCATTTGGGGACGTAAGAGTGTAACGAAATCCGTTGGTAACCGTTACTTTGGTAGTCCAACCGGCAGTGTCTAACAGAGCATCCAAATCTGCTCTGAGATGGGCTGAAGTGTCAGCGCGTATCAGACCCTTGGCGATGGGATGTTTAGAATACGCGATTGACATGTCAAGTATCTAATTTGACCATGATGCCGGTCGCCGACCCGGATTCGACAGTGAAGTTTAATAGATCTCCAGCAAACAACACCCGAAATGGCCATGTCCCAGAGTAGGGAGTCTTCTGATTTTTGGGCAGGGACACCGATGGCCAGGAGTTTGTCTGACCGACCGCAACCGTAAGTGATTCCAATGTTGACCACGTAGAGCCGCCATCACTTGATATCCTAACATGTACTACAAGATTGGTTCCCGCCACAGGATCTGCCGTATAGCAAAAATTAACCCGCTGAGTCTGAGTAAGATCAACACTGTGGTCATTGATCATTACGTTACTTCCAGGAGCGGCCGCGACCGTCTCGCACTGCAAAGAGAACTCGCCTCCGATTCCTGTACGCAATCCCGGGACTGTCGCAGTCGCACAATTTACAGTCGTCCAAGTTCCGTAGACCACGTCGTTGTATGAAGCCGCCGTAACAGCTACAACACATACACAAGGCAATGCCTTGTCAAAACTGTTTACGCCTCCTAGTGTGAACCCCTCGGTCTTTGCTGAAAACAGAAATTGTTTTACCTGCCCTTTGTATAATCTAATTCCAGAAGGATGGGCCGTACAAGGAGCTTCGAAAGTAGAATCTCCTTTCAGCTCTCCAGGATAATACCTTCTAATAGTCCATGTAGTCGGGGGGCTGCCAGATTTAGCTATGAGTTGACCTATTTCGTATTTCCCCGGGTCATCCCAGATCAACCAATCACCCACTTCGAAAGTTAGACTACTTGTCTGCGCAGGATTTGGCGTGACAACCATCGTAATCGGATCGGTAACCAAAGTAGGCGGCGACCCGACGGGGCCCGGGACAGAGCTTGTAGTTGTTACATAACAATCTTCTGTGAGCTCATCGATGTAAACAACATTGAAATTTATGCCGGTGAGACTTGTTCCGTGTATACGAAACGAAATGCCGTCAAACGCGATGCGCCCGTAATTATTTACATGAACTAGATATTCCAAACCGTCCCACGGCGGCCCTCCTCCTGGAGGAGCGTCCTGAGGACCGGCTCCCCCGAATTTGGCTTCGGCGGTAAGATTGATAATCGCGTCTCTCCAATCACCGATAAGAGGACCAGATACTAGACTGGCGTTCCATAGTTTCAAGTTTTCCTGGGTGTCCATGGTCACGCTCTCAATCAGGAACTCGGCGTTTACACCGAACTGAGCCAGTCTGACGGTAGTGTGCTGACCTGCATGTAGACCGCCCCGGTAAGTAGAAACTGATATGCGAATTGGATTGTCGCTGCTGCTTATGGCCTCCGCGACAGCAATAGCTTGGGCGTCTCCTTTGGACGAAGGTGTATCAAGAGTCAAGTACAGATCATAGAATCCAGTTCCTCCTTCGACAAACGCGGCAGCATCTACTCCGGCATTATACTGCGACCATCCCTGAGAGACCGTGTATCCCTGATAAGTCACGGCCATCTGCGCGCCCTTCTGTAGAGGATACAAAATAGTCGGAGGCCCGCCGCCCGGATCTTGCTTGATCGTGCTGCTGCCTAGAGTCCAATAGAAATTCTTACCCGAATCAAGACCATCAACTCCTACTGAAGCATTGATCGATCCGTTCAGTACGATGGTCGGGGGCGACCCAATCGGCGAATTCGTATTCCATTCTTTGGCTGAACTGTCTCCAGAAAAAGTTTCAGTCACGGCGTCTTGCAGTTCTTGTGAAGCCGCGACATAACAGCGATTGGCTTTCTTTTCGCCGGTGGTAATGACCTGGATCTGTACTAAGACATTCCCGTCAGAACTGTAGAACACATCACCGCCGCTGGTCCAGGCTCCTGGGTTCACGGCCACCGCATAACTCACGGTTGTAGGGCCTACCGCCGTAACAGGTGTGGGCGCGGTGTCGTAGCCTCCAGGCGTCACACTAGTTACTTCAATAGTCTGGCCGACCGCGATGATATGAGCTCCGATAGTAAGAGTAGCGATGCCTGCCGCCCATGTCGCTCCCGTTACTGGATAAG
>Ga0066671_10000017_pt1 | contig 39027 bp, 35 predicted proteins | sample GraSoiAngelo_120_FD_62294 | JGI IMG/M metagenome (GOLD analysis project Ga0066671, IMG submission 62294) | Grasslands soil microbial communities from the Angelo Coastal Reserve, California, USA - 14_0919_09_20cm | ecosystem: Environmental > Terrestrial > Soil > Grasslands | place: USA...
GCGGAACTGTATCGGTCGTCCATTGACGCGTTCGACCTCGTCGAGCACACGATCACCGAGCAACGGATTGATTGTGAGTACGAACGCTCGGGGCACCTGTCGCTCGCGTACCGAGCCGGCCACATGAAGGGCCTGGGCGAGGAAGCGACGGTCCTGCGCGATGTGTTCAAGCTGGATGTCCGGCTCATCGACGATGCCGAGCTTCACTCCGAAGTTGGCTCGACGGCGTACCATGGCGCGCTGCTCGTCGAGAAGAGCGGCGGCCTGCATCCGGCGAAATACATGGCGGGCCTTACTCGGCTCGCCCGCGATCGTGCCGCGCATCTCTATGGCGGCATCGCCGCCACGGCCGTCGAGCGCCGTCGCCGTGGCGGCTTCACGGTCGAGACCGCCGGCGCGAAGATCGCGTGCCGCGACGTGCTACTCGCCACGAACGGCTATACCGATGGCATCCTGCCACAGGTCCGGCGGCGGATCATCCCACTGGGCAGCTACATGATCGCGACCGAGCCGATGCGCGCCGACCTCGCCAACCAGACGATCCCGAGGCGCCGCATGCTGTTCGACACGAAGAACTTTCTCTACTACTGGCGGATCAGCCCGGACAACCGGATGTTGTTCGGCGGACGGGCCAGCTTTGCGCCGACGACACTCTGGAGGGCGAGGGACTGGTTGTATGCCGCGATGGTCGGAGTCCATCCGCAGCTGACCGGTCTGCGCGTTGAGCGCGCCTGGAGCGGCGATGTCGGGTTCACCTTTGACCGTTTGCCCCACATCGGCCGGATCAAAGGCATCACCTACGCGATGGGTTACTGCGGCACCGGGGTCGCGATGTCGACGTATTTCGGCCAACTCGCGGCCGATTGGATCGCGGGAGGCGAACTGCCGGCGTGCTGGCAACGGCCCTTCCCGACGATTCCCTTGTACTCGGAGCGGCCGTGGTTTCTGCGGCCGGCGGGCTGGTACTACGGCCTGTTAGACCGTCTCTGAATTCGCGCTCGCGCGCAGCTTAAAGCGCTGCGTTTTGCCCGTCGCCGTCTTGGGGAGCGCCTCGGTGAACTCGATCCAGCGCGGTCGCTTGTATTCGGCGATCTTCGATCGCACGAAATCCTGAAGCTCTTTGGCGAGCTCGGCCGAGGGAACGTAATCTTTCGCGAGCACGACATAGGCCATCGGCTTTTCCAGGGTGTCGGCATCGCGCCGTCCCACAACCCCCGCTTCTTGTACAGCCGGGTGTTCGACGAGCGTGTTCTCGATCTCCACCGGGCTGACCCAGATCCCGCCCACTTTCAGCATGTCATCGGCGCGGCCGGCATACCAGTAGAAGCCGTCGGGGTCGCGATAGAACTTGTCGCCGGTGCGGATCCACTGGCCCTGGATCGTGTCCTTGGAGCGTTCGTGCTTGTTCCAGTAGTAGGCGCAGGTGCTGTCGCCCTTGATCAGGAGGTTGCCCACGGTGCCATCGGCGACGTCGATGCCCGCATCGTCGACGATCCGTGCTTCGTAGCCCGGGACCAGCTCGCCGGCCGAGCCGGGACGAGCACGGGTTGGACGATTGGAAATAAAGATATGGAGAATCTCGGTGCTGCCGATGCCATCCAGGATCTCGACGCCGAAGCGCTGGCGGAAACGATCGTAGAGGGCTTTGGGCAGCGCCTCCCCGGCGGAGACGGCGAGGCGAACACTCGAGAGATCAAAGTCGGCGCCCTCGCGACGATGCGCGAGCAGCTGGCCGTAGTTCGTCGGGACAGAGAAGAACAAGCTCGGCTTGAAGCGCTCGATCTGCGCGTAGACGTTGGGCGCCGTTGGCGGGCCCGGCCAGAGAATCGTCGTCGCGCCGATGGCAAATGGAAAGGTGAGCGCGTTGCCAAGACCGTAGGCGAAAAAGAGCTTGGCGACAGAAAACGTCCGGTCGGCCGCGGTCATCCCGAGGATGCCCTGCGCGTAGCAGACGACCGTGTGGACGATGTCGTGATGGAGGTGGACGGCGCCTTTGGGAAAACCGGTCGTCCCTGACGAGTAGAGCCAGAACGCCGCGTCGTCTTTGCTCGTGACGGCGATCTCGAAGGTGGGCGCGGCGGTGAGCAGCTGCTCGAACCCGCTGGTCCCCCCGTCCGCCTGGCCGTCGACGATGATGTGCTCGAGGTAAGGCAGCTCGCGGCGCGGAATCGCCGCCAGCTGTGGTAGCAGGGGCTCGCTGACGATGACCATCCGTGCGCGCGAGTCGTTGAGCATGTAGCGGTAGTCCTGGCTCTTGAGCAGCGTGTTGGTCGGGATTGGCACCGCGCCCAGCTTCTGGGCGCCGAAGAAGCTATAGACGAACGCCGGCGTGTCGAGCAGCAGCAGCATGATGCGTTCCTCGCGCCGAAGCCCAATCGCTTCCAGCGCATTCGCGACACGGTTCGAGCGCTCGGCCACCTGCGCGTAGGTGATGCTCTCGTCGCCGCAAAGAATTGCGCTTCGGGCGCCCCGACCCTCGCGAACGTGCCGGTCGACCAGGTAGTCGGCAACGTTGAAGGTCTCCGGAACCTCGACGAGCGGACTGGCCGCGGCCGGTCGCTCGATGGTCGTCGCCATCCCCCGAGTCTAAAGCCGACCGGTCAGCGTGTCACGCCCGTCCCCAGAGGGGGAGATCTGTCCTAGCGCTCGCCTCCCCGACGGCCGATGGCCGCCATGTGACTGCGATCGCGGCTGACCGCCTCGCCGCCCTTCTGTCCGGCCTGGCGCGCCTCGGACGTGCTGAACTCGTGCGCCGTTCCCTGCTCGTGGGCTGCGCGCCCACCTTCGGCGGCAATCTGACGCTGCCGCTGATCGGTCATCCCGGCAAAGCCGCGCCGGCTGCTCGAGCTCCGGCGCGTTCCCGACGTCCGACGCGTGGTGGAGGAAGAGCGCCTGGAGGTCGAGGAGCGGCGAGCCCCGCCACCGGAGCTGGATCGAGTCCGGGACGACCGCGACTTGCTCGACGACGTCGACCGTGATCGGCTCGCGCTCGACCGGCCGCTGCGAGACCGACTCGAGGCGGATCCCCGAGAGCTGGAACGCGTGCGACTGGAGCTCGATCGACCGGACGACTTCTTCCGGCGCTGGGACTTCGTCTCGCCCTTCTCCGCCCGAATCTTGTTGACGGTGCGTGCCGCGACTTCCTCAGCGCGCCCTCCATACCTTCCGGATTTCTTGGCGCTCTGCTTGATGTGCTTGTACTGCCGTTCTCGTTTTGGACTCGCGCCGGCTGGCATCGATTCAACCTCCCTGGGCCCGCTTTCAGCAAGCTCTACTGGACATCGGTGGCTACGCTAAATATGATACTAGTATTGTAGCGTGCCTATTGTCGTGTTCGCTGTCAAGGCCGTGATCGGCGGGCTCGCCGTGCTTGGGTTTTCAGTGATCGGCGAGGCCGCCCGCCCCAAGAGGTTTGCTGGGCTGTTTGCCGCGGCCCCATCCGTTGCGCTGGCGAGCCTGGCGATCACCGTGCTCAGCAAAGGGGCAAAGGCGACGGTTCCGTATGCCGAGGGCATGCTGATCGGCAGCGCCGGCATGCTTGCCTATTGCCTGGTCTCGCTCGTGCTGGTCGAGCGGCTGCATGCGCTGGCCGGGTCGGTGCTCGCCTGGATCGCCTGGTTCCTGGTCGCGGGCGGGGTCTACCTCGCGGTCGGCCGATAGCGATGCAGGGACGGCTGCTCCAGAAGGACGACATGGAGCCGGTGGGCTTCGACTGGGCGAAGGCCACCAGGGTCAAGCCCACCGAGATGGGGGTTCGCCTTGGATTCGGCGCGCTCGTCGCACTGGTGGCGGCGGGCATCGGCAGCCTCGCGGGCCCCAAAGTTGGCGGTTTGTTTCTCGCCTTTCCCGCGATCCTCCCGGCCAGCCTGACGCTGATCGAGAAGAAGGAAGGGCTCTCCAAGGCCTGGTCAGACGCCAGCGGCGGCGCACTGGGAGCGATCGCGATGGCGGCGTTTGCCCTGACGGCCATCCTGCTGCTGACCAGGAATCCTTTGGTGGCGCTCGCCGGCGCGATGGTTGCCTGGGCGGTGGTGTCGACCGGGCTCTATTTCCTGTTTCGAATCAGCGGGCTCTTCCTCAAATCGGATCGGCTCTTCTCGAAGGCGCAGTCAGCGGGTTAGCTCGCGGCAGCGCCGCTCCCAGAAGCCCAGTCGGTCCTGCAGCCTTCGTACCTGGAGATTTCTCCCGCGGCGGCGGGTCCCAGTCTCTGAGGCGGCGATGCCGGCGAACCCGAACGCGAGCTCTTTATAAGTATTCCGCCAGTGGCAAGCCTCCTCGAGATCGCTCGAGTCTTCCGGCTCGCCGTGGAGCCGAATGCCGTCCTGTCGCTTATCCGGAATCGGTATCGCCATGGGTACCCCTGGACCAACTGCCGCCGCGGCGACTCCCCTATCAAGGGCGATCGTAAATCAATGCTGCCATTTATGTCAACGGTGGCGTTTTTGGCCTCGCGGCTGCTAGTCTTGGACATATGGCGGCCAAAAAAGGCTCGGCGGCCCGCGAGCTTCGCCAGCCCTGGAGGAAGGGGCCCAGACTCGAGCGACGCTCGGCCGTGGTCCGAGCCCGGGCTACGTTTCACCTTCCGTCAGAACTCCTGAACGAAATGCGCAATGCCGTCGTCGCCCTCTCTGGCCCGCCGGAGCAACTGACGATGTCGAAGGTCGCCGAGATCGCCATCCGGCGAGAACTAAAGCGGCTGCGAGATCACCGCAGTGGCACCGATCGGGGGAAACCGTTCACGGAGCGATCAAGCCGAGTCAGGAGGGGGCGGCCGCTCGTCTAGCGGCCTCAGCCGCGCAGGCTTGGGGAGTGAGCCCACATCCAGGATTGAACTGGAGACCTTCGCCTTACCAAGGCGACGCTCTACCATCTGAGCTATGTGGGCTCGGCAATGGGCAGAGGAGGATTCGAACCCCCGAAGGCGCTAGGCCAACTGATCTACAGTCAGTCCCGTTTAACCACTTCGGTATCTGCCCGACCGGATGATTTTACCGATAATCGCTGGGTGCCGAACCGTCGCTTCGTGCTCTGGCAGGGCCTCGCATCGCCAAGTTTGGAGCGCATGATTATGACGGAGTCAGAAGGCGGCTTCGAACTCGCCGGGATCATCATCCAGGCAGCGGCCGGCACTTCGTACGTCGCTCGCTATTTCGTCCACGTCGACGGCGGCTGGCGCACGCTCGACGCCATGATCGAAGTGGAGAACGGAACGCGACGCAGCGTCTCCCTGACGCGGACACCATCCGGTCAATGGGTGTGCGATGGGAGGGCGATGCCGGCATTACACGACTGCGTCGACGTCGACCTGGAGTGGACCCCAGCCACGAACACGCTCCCGATTCGCCGCCTCTCGTTGGATGCCGGAGGGCCGCGCGAAGCGACCGCGGCCTGGGTCCGTTTTCCGTCGCTGATGGTCGAGCCGCTGGTGCAGTCGTACGAACGGCTAGGCCGGCGGCGCTATCGGTATCGGTCAGGGGCCTTCAGCGCCGACCTCGAGGTTGACGACGACGGCCTCGTTCTGCAATACGGCACAAACTGGCAAGCGGTGGCCGTCGGCGGCGGATCGTAGGCTTTCAGCTATGGCAGCCGCGAAGAAGAAGGCCCCGACAAAGCCGGCGCGGCGAACCGCCCGATCCGGCCGGCCTGCCGGCCCCCGAGGGCCCGAGCCGCGCGAGAGTATCCTCCCGCCTGACGGCAACGAGGCAATTTCCGGCCTGATCGCGCAAGTGCAAAAGCAGGGTGGCGCGGTGGTCGGCGCTTATCGCGACCCGTTCGCCGGCGAGCCGCTGGTGCTCGCCTCGCTGCCAATCAAGAAAGTCGTCGCCACCCCGTTTCAGCGGGATCTTTCTCGGACGCATGCGATCCGGCTCGCCGATGCGATTGGCGCGGCCGGGTTGTTCCTCGACCCGGTGATCGCGGTGCCGTCGAAAGACGGCTTCTGGTCGCCGAACGGCCGGCATCGACTGGAAGCTGCCCGCCGGCTTGGAATGCGCTCGGTCACCGCGCTGCTGGTGCCGGACGACAAGATCGCCTTTCGGATCCTCGCGCTCAATACCGAAAAGGCACACAATCTGCGCGATCGCTCACTCGAGGTGATCCGGATGGCGAGGCAGCTGGCGAAGGAATCCCCGCGCTCGAAAGAGACCGACCACGCCGTGACCTTCGAATCGCCCGTTTTTCTCACGCTTGGCTTCGCCTACGAGCAACGCTCCCGCTTCGCGGGTTCGTCATATCAATCGGTGCTCAACAAGGTCGACCGATTCCTCGATGGCACGCTGCCGGCCGGCCTTCGCCAGCGAGAGCAATGGGCCGTCCGCATCATGGACATCGACGATCGGGTTGCCGCGCATGTGAAGGCGATGCAGGAGATGGGCATGAAGAGCCCGTACCTGCGGGCGGTCGTGGTCGCACGGATCAATCCCGTGCGCTTCGTGCCGCCGTCGCGGAAGAAGGATGCGCCGCCCCCGATGTCGATGGCTGAGGCGCTGACGAAGATGGCGGCGAACGTGCGCAAATTCGATCCCAAATCCGTCCGCCCCGGAGACCTAGCCCTGGTTGCCGCAATCGCGCCTGGGGGAGACTAAGCGCCCCCATCCTTCACTCCGCCAGAGGGGGAGGGTATGAGACGGTCGATGTAGCCTGAACTGAGGAGATGAGGCGAGGTCTGTTGATCGTCGCCGCAGCCGGATTGCTGGTGGCGGCGATCGCCGTGCAACCGAATGGCACGTTGCGGCCGCATGGCGCATCGTTCACTCCCGCCGCGGCCGCCCGGCTGCGTGCGTCGACAAAACTGACGGCCCATCTGCCGCACGTCGTGTTAGCCGTCGCTGCGGACAACCCGATCCCCCGTGTCGTCCTCGGGGCGACCGTCTCGCGACCGGTGGTCGCCTTGACCTTCGACCTCGACATGACGCCCTCGATGGAGGCCGACGTCAACGCCGGCACCTCCTGGTTCGATAGCGATGCCCTGAGCTACCTTCGAACACAGCATGTCCACGCCACGATGTTCATGACAGGAATGTGGGCAGAGACGTACCCGAGCATTGCCCGCCAGATCGCGGGCGATCCAAACTTCGAAATCGGCAATCACAGCTACTCGCATCCCGCCTTCCATCTCCCCTGCTACCAGCTCGGATCGGTCTCGCGATCGGCCCAGGCCCAGCAGATCCAGATGGCGCAGCGCGCGATCGTCTGGGTCACCGGGATCACGCCTCGCTACTTCCGCTTCCCCGGCGGCTGCTATGACCGTCGCGCGCTCGATCTTGTTCATGCGGCCCGGTTGATTCCGATCGAATGGACCGTCAATTCCATCGATGCGTTCAATCCTTACCCAGCGCAGATAGCCTGGACGGTGCTCTCCCAGGTCAAGCCCGGGTCGATCGTGATCATGCACCTGCAAGGAGGCGCGAATGCCCCGGCAACCGGTCAAGCTCTGCGATTGATCGTGCCGGCGCTCGAACAGCGGGGCTATCAATTCGTGACCGTTGGCGAGCTGCTTGCCGTTGGGACGCCAATCCAGCCCACCGATCCTCGCGAGGTGGTCGAGGCGGCTGCGCCGACGACCCCCTCCGCGACCCTCGCCGAAGCGGGGAGGGTTTTACTCGTGAAGCCGACGACCCGGTGGTGTGGATGGGTCACCAGGGGGACAACGCGCAGCTGGGTCTGCACGTGATCCGAGCCCTGGCCGCGCTCGATGCCTTCGATCGGAAATTATTCCAGCGACTGACGCGCCGCGAGCGCCGACTGCCGGACCTGCTTCTCAAGCGTCTGAGCAACACGGCCAATCGATCCCTGCTCTGGCTGGGCATCGCGTCATTGATGGCGCTGTTCGGCGGCCGTCGCGGGCGCCGGGCGGCGGTTCGCGGCATCCTCGCCATCAGCGTCACGTCCACGCTGGTCAACCTGCCGCTCAAGTACCTGGCGCGTCGGGATCGTCCCCGGCTTCGAGGAAGCGATCGACCGCTCCACGTACGGATGCCGGTGAGCTTTTCGTTTCCATCGGGCCATTCGGCGTCGGCATTCGCCTTCACCGCCGGTATCGCGCTGGAGGACGCGCGGTTGCTGCCGGCGGTCCTCCCTCTGGCGACGGCCGTCGCCTACTCGCGCGTGCATTTGCGGGTGCACTATCCGCTTGACGTTCTCGTCGGCGCCCTGATTGGCACCGGGACCGGCCTCGCGAGCGGCGCCATCGAGGCAGCGGGCCGGCGCTGGTGGGAGAGCCTGGCGCCGGTTCCTGAGCGTCTACGTCCGAGGACCAACCGGTTGATCCTTGTCACGAGCCCGAATGCCGCCCGCGTAGCGAAGCTCCCGCGCGCGCGGGTGGCGATGCGGCAACACGGGCTGACGATCGAGCATGAATTGACCGTCGATCGTCTGGCGCAATTGCCGAGCCTGCTTCCGAGCAACGGCGAACCTGCGCCAATCGTCGTGGCGGCTGGTGGCGATGGAACGGTTGGGGCCGTCGCCAACCTGCTGGTCGGCACTCATGCGACCCTTGGCATTCTGCCGCTCGGGACCTCGAACGACTTCGCCCGATCGATCGACATCCCGATGCACATCGACGCGGCGGTTCGCCTGCTGGCTCGCGGCCCAGTTCGGATGGTGGACGCCGGCAGGCTGATCACCGATTCCGAACCGCCACGACACTTTGTTCACGCGGCGGCAACCGGGCTCAACGTTGAATTTGCCCGCTTTGCCACCCGTGCCGACCTGCGTGAACGGCTCGGCCGCCTCACCTACGCCGTGGCGGCGGCGCTTGCCTTACGCGAACGGCCCGTCTTTGAATGCGAGATCCGGCATTCCGGCGGACTCGAGCGGCTGCGCCTTGTCCACCTGTCCATTGTCAACGCGCCCGTCTTCGGTGGCTTTCTCGATCTTCGGATTCCAACTGCCAACCCGGAGGACCAGATGCTGCACGTCATGATGATCGAGCACCTGCCGATCCGCCGGCTGTTGCGCTCGGCCCTTTATCCGGCGATCGGCCTCCATCGGCGGATTCGAGGCTTCCGAATGCTCGCGGTCTCACAGATCACGGTCACGCCGCGAAAGCCGATGGACGTCACCCTCGACGGCGAAGTCGCGGGCAAGATCCCCGGAACGTTCGAGGTCGTGCCATCAGCGCTGCAGGTGCTGGCGCCGCTGAGCGTTGAGCACGACGAACCGTAAGCCGTCGGCGTTCGTCGGCTTCGGGCTGCACGTCCTGGCGATCTTCGTTGGACTTGCGATCATCACTGCGGCGCTGGGCATCGCAGTGAAGGCCTGGGCACCGGGCTTCGACACCGCGACGATGCAGGCGATCGCCACCCACGGCAACTCGACCCTGACGCGAATTGCGGGGGTCGTCTCGAACGCCGGCTCATTTGCGCTGCTGGCGCCGCTGTCGATCGCCCTGCTTCTGCTGCGTCGCTGGAAGCGACCCGCAGATGACCTGGCGCTCCTGGTTATCGCTGCTGGCTGCGCCGCGCTGCCTTCGCTCGTCAAACTCATCGTTGCCCGCCCACGACCCGACTTCGGCGTCGTCCCGCACCTGTTGACGCTGAGCTTTCCATCGGAGCACACCACGCAGGCGGCGGGGATCTACCTCACGATCGCCATCCTGCTTTCCCAGGGATTGAAGCGCGGATGGCGAGAGGCGGTGATCGTGATGGCGGTCGTCATCGCGTTCGCCGTTGCCTGGTCGCGCGTCTACCTGGGGGTCCACTACCCCACCGATGTCATCGCCGGGCTGCTCCTCGGATGGAGCTGGGCGTTACTCGTCTTTCATTGGGCAAGGCCCGGCTTGACACGATCTGTTGGTAAGTCGGTGACGGCGCCGAACAGCGCTGCCACCAGTTGACAACGATCGGCGTCGACCCGATGCCATCGCCGAGCACCAACCGTTGTACCCGCAGCGGACGGGGAGGAAAATTCCGCGCAACGCGCGCGATGGTGAGGTGGCATCTGCCCGATGGTTGGCGAAAGGCTCAAATGGCGAAAGGCGCTGTCGGCGTTGATGGGAGCAACCGTTTTGCTCTTCGGCATTCCGGCGATCACGGTAAGCGCGGCGGGCGTCGATGACTATCCGTATCGCGGCCACGCGAACATGCTGGACCCCTGGGGCTTCTATACGGGGTACTGCACGTCGTTCGTGGCATTTCGGCTGACCCAGGAAGGCGTCAGCTTCCACGGCGCCTCACTTCGAGGGCCGAACGGAAAGACGGCCTTCTTCGGCAACGGCGGAACGTGGGACTCGGCGGCGGCCGCGATCGGCTATGCCGTCAACAGCACGCCGACGGTGGGCTCGGTGGCCGTATGGCACGGCGGGGAGGGCGGTGCCTGGTCGGGCGGCCATGTCGCCTACGTGATGGCGGTGGACGGCGCCGGGAATGCGACGGTTGAGGAGTACAACTGGTCGAACTACCTGCGTTATGGACAGCGGACGACTCGTGCGCCACGGTACATCCACTTCGTGGGCGTCGCCACGGTGCGGCCGATTTCGCTGCCGACCCCGGGAGCGCCGGCGCAGCCCGCGGGCCATGCGTACCGGACGACCGACGTCGTGCGCGAGCGCAGCGGCCCCGGAACCGGGTATGGCACGCGCGCGATTCTGCCGGCCGGCACGCGGATCATGATCGTGTGCCAGGTTCGGTCCTCGAGCGTGATCAGGGGAACCGGCATATGGGACCGGCTCCGCGATGGCGGTTATGTGACCGACTACTACACGACGACACCCGCGTTCAACACATTCAGTCCGGGCATCCCGCGCTGCTAGTCACTGCAGCGGGAGGGCCGCAGCAATGCGGCCCTCTTTTTATTTTGCCGGGGGTTCCCCGCGGCGAAGCTGGTCGAGCCGGTCTCGCGTCCCGGGATCGAGCCGGTCTTCGAGCCGGCGCGCGATGTCGGATCGGGCACGGCTGTCGTTTATCTGCTGATTGCGGCCGCTCAAGACGCTATCGACCTGGGCCTTGAGCGTCAGGGCCGAGACAGTCTTCACCTGGCGTCCGAGGGCGAGGTCGCGTTGCAAGCCGTCCGAGGTTGCCACCGTGACCTCGTCGTTCGCTTTCGCTTCGAAGAGGAGTCGCTCGATGACATGATCGGCCGACGTCTTGCGACCTGAGTAGACGACCCGAACGCCGTTGACGACCTGTTCCGAGGCCTGCGCATCGGGACGCCGATGCGAATCAAACACGACCGTGATTTTCTGCTGGGTCATGGCGGCGTAATCTGCGAGGATCGCCACCAGCATGTCGCGGGCGTCTTCGAGCTTGACGTCCTTGAGGGCGGCGAGCTCGGGCCAGGCGAAGATGATGTTGTAGCCGTCGACGATCAGGCGGTCCACCTTACAAGGCCTTCCCGCACCATCGTAAGCTTGGTACCCGGATGCAATCATCGGTTGGACCGCCCGACGGGCGGCCGCCAGGCGGCCATCCGCCAGAAGGGATCGCCGGGAGCGAGCTACGGCGAGATGTGTCTGTCTGGGGGTCGTATATGTGGGGCTACGCCGCCGTCGGCGCCGACATCTATACCGCGCTCGGCATCATCACGCTGGCAGCCCTGGGCCTGACGCCGCTGGCCTTTCTCGCCGCCGGGATCGTCTTTACCCTGGTTGGCCTTTGTTATGCGGAGCTGGCATCCTCATATCCGCTCGCCGGAGGCGGGCAGTATTTCACCCTGCGCGGGCTGGGCGACCTTGCCGGATTGGTGGCCGGCGCGGCGCTGGTACTCGACTATACGATCGACATCTCGCTCTTCACTGTGGTGGCGCTTGGCTACTTCAATTTCTTCCTTCCCCTGGTCGGGCATCACATCGGCGATTTCACGGCCACCTTGCGCTCACCGATCGGCACCATACACCTGGCGTGGCTGTGGCTGCTGGAATCTGTGGCGGGAATCCTGCTCCTGATCTGGCTCAACGTTCGTGGGATCAAGGTATCGACCAACTTCAACGAAATCATCGGCACGATCGCCATCGTCGCCCAGACCGTGATCGTCCTGGCGGGCTTCATGCTGGTATGGGATCCGGGTTTGGTGGCGCATCAGATGGTGTTCAACCGCCCAAGCCTGGGTGAGTTTGCCTTCGGTTCTTCGCTTGCCATCATTGCCTTCGTCGGTTTGGAAACAATCTCGCAAGTCGCCCAGGAAACCCGCCGTCCGGCGACCATCATCCCTCGAACCTCCATCGGTCTGGTGATTTCCGTGCTTCTGTTCGCGATGGCCTTCTCCATGCTGGCGATCGGAATGGTCGACACCCATACTGGCAAGCCGCTCAACTTTCTTGGCCGGGAAGGCGACCCGGTCGCCCTGATCGCCGAGAACATCCCAGCGATCGGCGTGGTTGCGGCCCCCTTGGCCGCTGCCATCGGATTCTTGATCGTATTCATCTCGGCAAATTCGGGGGTGGTGAGCTCTTCACGGCTGAGCTACTCGATGAGTCAGTTCGACTTGCTACCGACCTGGTTTTCGAAGGTGAACCGCCGCTTCAGGACCCCGGCGCGCGCGGTCATCGCCTTTGGCCTGGTGGCGCTTTTTCAGACGGTGCTTGCCTTCTTTACGCCAGGGCCTCCGGGCAAAACCGCGGCGATCAACGTTCTGGCTGACCTCTACGCCTTCGGCGCCACCACCGGCTATCTGCTGGTTTTCATCTCGCTGTTCGTCTTGCGGTTCAAAGACCCATACACGCCGCGCCCTTACAAGATGCCGCTCAATATTCAGATGACTTATCAGGGCCGCCAAGTCTGGTTTCCGGTGCTCGGCGTGCTTGGCTTCATCGGCGTTCTCTTTTTTCTGATCATGGTCGTCCTGACTCATGACTACGCTCGAGTCGTGGGCCCGATCTGGGTGCTCGCCGCCGTCGGCTTGTTCGCCTGGTATCGCCGCAAACGAGGTCTGCCCATCTTCAAGACCCTGCCGCGCGATTGGGAAACCGCAACCAAGCGCGTCCTCCTCGAAGCCGAGGAGTTCAAGTCGCTGGAGGAGTACGAGGCGGCGCTTGGCGAGCGCCATCCCGGGCCGCCGCAATGAGTCAGGTTTTGCGCTGCCGAACCACCTCGTAGAGGATCACGGATCCCGCCACCGCCGCATTCAAGGAGCCGACCTTCCCCGCCATGGGCAGGCGCAGGAGCACGTCCGATTTTTTTCGAAGCAGCTCGTGCAGGCCCTCGCCTTCGGCGCCGATGATGATGACGAGCGGCCGGCGATAGTCGAACTCGGTGTACAGGGTCGGCGCATCGCCGGTCAGGCCGACGATCCAGAAGCCGATGTCCTTGAGCGTGTCGGTCGCCTGGGCGAGATTGGCGACTCGAGCGTAGCGCAGGTGCTCGGCGGCGCCCGCTGACGCCTTGACGACGGAGGGCGTCACTTCGGGCGAGCGGTTGTGCGAGGTGATAATGCCGCCGACGCCGGTGGCTTCCGCGGTTCGGCTGATCGTTCCCAGGTTCTGGGGATCCTGCAGGCTGTCGAGCATCAAGAGGACTGCATCGGCCCGGTCCGCGAGCGCCGCGCGCGCCATCGGCTCGAGCTCCCAGTACCGCCGCGGCCCGACGTAGGCGACGACGCCCTGATGCGCCTCCGAGTGCGCGATGTCGTCGAGCTTGTGCCTGTCGGTGGGTTCGATCTGGACCTTGCGGGCTGCCGCCAGCTGCCGCAACTCTTTGAGTCGCGGCTCTTCGCGTAGCCCTTCGGCGAACAACAGGCGCTTCACCGGTCGCCCGGCGCGAAACGCCTCCAGGATCGGGTTGCGCCCATAGATGATGTCCGGCGGACGAGGCACTGGCTTACGGCACCCGCTTCCAGCGCGGGCCGTCTTTGGTGTCGTCGAGCTGGATGCCCATCGCAAGCAACTGCTGACGGATTTCGTCCGCACGGGCGAAATCGCGACGATTGCGGGCGGCCTCGCGTTCGGCAATCAGGCGCTCGACCTCGGCGTCGATCGCCTGTGGAAACTCGATGACGTCCAGGATCTCATTGGCGTGCCGGAGCATCGTCGCTGCGGCTGCACGTTCCTCGGGCGACGCGGTCCCCGCCTCGAGCCTGGCATTGAACTCGCGGACGAAGTCGAACAGGTGACCGACGGCTGCCGGCAGGTTCAGATCGTCGCGCAGGGCGTCATCCCAGAGGTGGAGAACTCTCCCCCCACCCTGGCCCTCCCCCCGCTGGGGGGAGGGAACTTGAATATCGGCGGATACCCCCAAGCGGACGGCGAATTCGTTCAGGCGCTTGATCGCCCCTTCCGCCGCCTTCAGCAACTCGGGCGAGAAGGCGAGCGGGCTGCGGTAGTGTGCGCCGGTCATCAGCGCGTATCGAATCGCGCGTGGATGGTAACCCTGCTCGACGAGATCACGCAAGGTCGAGAAGTTCTTCAAGCGCTTCGACATCTTCTCGCCGACCGCGTCTTGCAGATGCTGGGCGTGCAGCCAATAGCGGACGAAGGGCTTGTCGGTGCCGGCTTCGCTCTGGGCGATCTCGTTCTCGTGGTGAGGAAAGATGTTGTCGACGCCGCCGGTATGGATGTCGAAGCTCTCGCCCAGGTACTTCATGCTCATCGCCGAGCACTCGATGTGCCAGCCGGGCCGGCCCGAGCCGAGCGGAGTCTCCCACGATTGCTCTTCCGGCTTGCGCGCCTTCCAGAGGACGAAGTCGCGCGGATCGTCCTTGCCGTAGTCATCGACGTCGACGCGCGCCCCGGCCTTGAGGCCCTTGACGTCGAGATGCGAAAGCGCGCCATAGCGCGGGAAGGTCGCGATCCGGAAGTAGGTTGAGCCGTCGCTCACGTAGGTGTGGCCCTTCTCCATCAAGAGATCGATGAGGGAGACCATCTCGAAGATATGCTGCGTCGCCCTGGGATAATGCTCGGCTCGCTGAATCCGCAGCGCGTCGAGGTCTTCGAAGAAGGCGTCGATGTATTTTTCGGTGAACTCGTCGATGGTCTGGCCGTGCTCGGCTGCCTTCTTGATGATCCGGTCCTCGACGTCGGTGAGATTCATGACCTGCGTGACCCGATAGCCGTTCTGCAACAGCACGCGACGGAGCAGGTCCTCGAAAAGAAACGTGCGGAAGTTGCCAATGTGGGCGAAGTCGTGGACCGTCGGCCCGCAGGTGTACATGCGGACGTGGCCCGGCTCGAGGGAATGGAACTCCTCGACCTGCAGGCTCATGGTGTTGTGCAGCCGCAGTGGCGTCATGGGAGCTCTTTCAACAACGCCACTGCCTGGGCCGCCAGCGCCTGCCCTTCGCCAATCGGGCCAAGGTGATCGGTGGTGGTCGCCTTGAGGCCAACCGCAGCCGGATCGATGCCGAGCGCGTCGGCAAGCTGGTTACGCATCTGCTCCCGATACGGCGCCAGCTTTGGCACCTGGGCGAGCAACGTCACATCGACGTTCTCGACGATCCAGCGCGCGCGGCGGCAGTGCTCGGTGACCTCACGCAGTAGATCGAGGCTGCGCACGCCGTCGTACTTCGGGTCAGTGTCCGGAAACAGGGTGCCGATGTCACCAATGCCGGCGGCCCCGCACAGCGCGTCGATCAGCGCATGGCAGATGACGTCGGCATCACTGTGACCTTGAAGTCCGAGATCCCAGGGCAATTCGACCCCGGCCAGGATCAGCCGCCGGCCGACGACCAGCCGGTGGATATCGAACCCGGTGCCTACACGCACAAGGGGTCGGCGGCAAGCAGGGCCTCCACGAGCAGCACATCCTCCCGGGTTGCGACTTTGAGATTGCGCTGGGAGCCCGAGAATACCTTTACGGGCCTGCCGAGTTTTTCGATCAGCTCCGCGTCGTCTTCCACGACGATCCGCTCGCGGACGGCTTTTTGATGCGCTTCGAGGAGCCAGTCGTAGCGGAAGACCTGCGGGGTCTGCACCTGCATGAGGTCCGCGCGCTCGACCGTTCCGTGAACAAACCCCGAACGATTGACGTGTTTGTAGGTGTGGTGGACGGGAATGGCGGCCGTCGCCGCGCCATACGTCCGAGCCGCTTCGATCCCCTCGTGGATGAGCTCGTCACTCACCAGCGGGCGGGCGCCATCGTGAACGATCACAAAGTCGGGCGGACCCGCGCTGAGGCTCTCCAGGCCGATCCGAACCGAATCCTGGCGGCGTTCGCCGCCCAGGCGAATGTCGATTGGCTTACGCCAGCCGTCCTGCTCGAGCTCCCTGGTGACGTCCAGCAGATTTCGCTGCGAGATCAGCAGCGTGACGCCGGTGACTTCGGAACAGCGATCGAACGCCTCCAGCGTCCGGCGGATCAAGGTGCGGCCGGCGACCGGCATCAAGACCCTGGCGCTGGATTCCCCCTGGTGAAGCCCGGCTCCCGCGGCCGGGATGATGGCCTGAACCTGCACAGTTCACCCCTTTTTGCTGGGTTTGGTGGCTTGAAGTATATCGGCGAGGTCGCCGCGGCTGCTCCGACATAAAGTCGCGACAGGGGCCGCTTATCCTCCGAACATGACCGAGGCGATACAGCGGGTTCTGGGTGACCGCTGGACCTATTTGCGGATTGTCTATCTGCTGCTCGCGTTCCCGCTGGGGACCACCTACTTCGTCCTGCTCATTACCGGCCTCTCGGTCGGCGTCGGTCTCTCGATCATCGGTGTCGGCCTGGTCATCCTTGCGCTGACGGTCGTCGGCTGGCTGTTCGTCGCGCGCTTTGAACGGGAGCTCGCCATCCATCTCCTGGGGGCGAGCGTGCGTCCATTCTCGTTACCCGGAGAGGCGCTACGGCCGTGGCCGCGGCTGCTGAAAACCCTGGGCGAGCCCACTACCTGGAAGGCCCTTGCGTACCTGTTGCTCGAATTCCCGTTTGGGATCATCACGTTCACCCTGACGATCGTGCTGTTGTCAATCTCGCTCGCCTTCATCGCTGCCCCATTTGCCTACCTCGCCCAGGTTCTGTTCGGTCCTTCGCAAATCCAGGTCGGGCCCGGATTTACCCTCTTTCCCAACAACCCTCCCTTTGGCGGCGAGTTCTTGCTGGCCGTGGCGATCGGGGCCCTAGGCGTCGTGTTAGGCGTGGGATCGATGGCGCTGCTGAGCGGGATCGGCTGGGCCTGGGGCCGCTTTGCCGAGCAGATGCTGGGCGTCGACCCGAGCCGCCTGCAGCTCGCCGCGGCTGAAGCCGAGGCCGCTTCGCAACGTCGACGCGCCGAGCGGGCGGATCACAGCCGGCGCGAACTGATCGTCAATGCCTCGCATGAGTTGCGAACGCCGATCGCCAGCATCAGCGCCCACGTCGAGTCGCTCCAGAAACCAGAACGCGAGATGGATGCAGAGAGCCACCAGTATCTTGGAGTTATCGAGACCGAAACCAAACGCCTCAGCTCGCTGGTCGACGATTTGCTGGTCCTGGCGCGGGCTGATGCCGATGAGCTGCGGCTGACGGTGGGGTCCGTCAATGTCGCCGAGGTGGTCGCCGGGATCACGACGGCCATGGCTCCGCTGGCCCGTCAGGAGCGGAACCTGAGCCTGGTGCACACGAGCGATCCGGAGGTTCCGCTTGCGCTTGCCGATCCGGCGCGCCTGGGCCAGGTCATCGCGAACCTGATCCGAAACGCGGTCAACCACACGCCGGACGGTGGCATCATCACGGTCACGACCCAGGCGGATCCGGACAGCGTCATTGTTTCCGTGGCCGATACCGGCATCGGCATCGAGCCGCATGACCTGCCGCGGATCTTCGACCGGTTTTACCGGGCCGATCAGTCCCGGGCCCGCGACAGCGGCGGGTCCGGGTTGGGGCTGGCCATTGTTCGCGAGCTGCTGACGGCCATGGGCGGCTCGATCACGGCCGAAAGTACCGTCGGGAGCGGCAGCACGTTCCGGATCCGATTGCGGAAGGCGCCTTGAGCATGGCCTCCGTGCTAGTCGTGGAAGACGAGGGAGCGCTTAACGACCTGTTGCGGGCGGAACTGGAGACGGAAGGGCACGCGGTCCGGCAGGCTCGGGATGGGAGGACGGCCCTTCGCATGGTCGAGGAGGAAACGCCCCAGCTGGTGATCCTCGACTGGATGCTGCCGGGGCTGGATGGCTTATCCGTCTGCCGGCAGCTTCGCCAGCGCTACCTGATGCCGATCATCATGCTGACGGCACGTGGCGAAGAGGTCGATCGCGTCCTCGGGCTCGAAGTCGGCGCCGACGACTACCTCGTCAAGCCGTTCAGCATGCGGGAGCTGCTGGCGCGAACCCGGGCGGCGCTCCGCCGAGTCGAGCTGGAGGGCCGGCGAGGCGCCGGCAATTCGGCGCAGGAGGTGATCGCACAGGGCGAGCTACGGGTCGATCCCAGCTCGCATCGAGCGACGATGGGCGACGAGGAGCTGGCGCTGACGCCAAAGGAGTTCGACCTGCTCCTGCTGTTCGTCTCCAATCCGGGGCGGGCCTTCAACCGCGAGTTCCTGATCGAGCGGTTATGGGGCCATGACTACGAAGGGTTCGACCGCGCGGTCGACAATCACATCCGCCGGCTACGTAGCAAGCTCGGCGATTTCGGCGAGAAGATCACGACGGTCTGGGGACTCGGCTACCGTTTCGTTCCCTAGCACACGTTTGACGCTGGTTCGCAGACGATTCGACGTCAGCTCGCGACAGGGGCCAGGGAAACTTCCGTTGTTCGGTTGGGTCGTAACGACGGAACGTAAGGAGGCATGACGAATGTTCGAGCGCTGGGGACGGATCGTCTATCGATTTCGGTGGGCCTTCATTGGCGTTTCCGTCATCGCCTTGCTGCTGTCCATCCGCGGACTGGGCATCCATGGGAATATCGACGGCCCGCAGCCGGCGAGCCCGCTCGAATCTGACCGCGCCGCGACCCTGGCGAGCGCCGAACTCAAACAGGCATCGCAGGCCGGAAGCTCGTTTCTGCTCCTCTTCAGCAGTAAGAGCCTGACCATCACTGACGCGGGGTACCGATCGGCGCTCATGCACGCCGTCGGTCCCCTGACCGGCAGCCCTCACGTCGTCTCGGTTGTCACGCCGTACGACGCAAATGGACAGGGCCTGGTTTCGAAGGACCAGCACGAGGCGGTGGCGGTCGTCAACGTCAAAGATGGCAGTACCCGGGCTGCCGGCTATCTCCGCCAGCTGACCGACCTGGTCCATCCGGGACCGCTGGCCGTGGTGGTCACCGGCAATGTGCCAATCAACCACGCGTTCAACACGACGTTGGAAGCCGACCTGCAGCGCGCCGAGCTCGTCTCGCTGCCGCTGGCCCTGCTCCTGCTGCTGTTCATCTTCCGCAGCGCGATCGCGGCGCTGCTGCCGATCGGGGTGGGCGTGCTCACGATTCTCGGTGGCGTGAGCGGCACGCTCGCGCTCTCGAACCTCACTTTCGTCTCGCAGTACGCCTTCAACATCGTCACCCTGATCGGCCTCGGCGTGTCAATCGACTACTCGCTGATGATGGTGTCGCGCTTCCGAGAAGAGCTCAAGACGGGCGCCTCGACGGACGCCGCGCTAATGCGGACGATGGCGACCGCCGGGCGCGCGATCACCTTCTCGGGAATCACCGTAGCGATCGGCCTCTCATCGCTGCTCTTTTTCCAGGGGACGTTTTTGAGCTCCATGGGGATCGCCGGCGGGCTGGTCGTGGCGCTGACCGTTGTCTACGGATTGACCCTCCTGCCGGCCCTCCTCGCGGTGATCGGTCATGGCGTCGACCGGCTCCGGCTTCCGTGGCAGCGGCGGACCGGTGGCCGCCGTTTCTGGTACGCCACCGCCGTCCGGGTGATGCGCCGGCCGGTCCTCGTGCTGGTGCCGTGTCTGGCGCTGCTCGTCGCCCTCGGCACCCCTTTCCTGCAGATTCGATTGGCGAGCGTCGGCGTGGACGGCCTGCCGCCGACCAATGCGGCACGCCAGGGATACGACCGGCTGGTGAGCGATTTTGCCGCGTTCGGCAATACGGAAATCCCGCTCGTGGCCTACTTCCCGACCGCGAACCCACAAGCTGGGGCAGCGGCGGAGGCAGTTGCCGGACTGGAGGACCGATTGGCCGGGCTGCCCGGCGTGGTGCGCGTAACGCCGCCGCAGTTCGGCGCTCATCTGGCCCAGCTGACGGCGCTCTCAAACCTGGACGCGTCCAGTGACGGCGTGCGGAATATCGTCAAGGCGATCCGCGCTATCGGACCGCTGACGGGCGGCGGGCAGATCCTCGTGTACGGGCAGACGGCCAACGACCTCGACGTGATTGGCTTCATCATCGCCCACATGGCCTATGCGCTCGCCTTCGTGCTGGCGGTGACGTTTGCCGTCCTGTTGCTGATGACGGGCTCGGTGCTGCTGCCGCTCAAGGCGGTGGTCACCAACCTGCTCTCGATCTCCGCGTCGTTCGGTGCGATGGTTTGGATCTTCCAGCAGGGCCATCTGCATCGGCTGCTCAACTTCACGCCGCAGTCGATCGATCCAACCCTCCCCGTCATCATGTTCGCGCTGGTCTTCGGGTTGTCGATGGACTACGAGGTCTTGCTGATCTCGCGAATCCAGGAACGCTGGCAGGCCACCAACGACAACCCGCGGGCGGTTGCCGAGGGCCTGGAGCGAAGCGGGCGCCTGATTACGGGCGCCGCGGCGATCATGATTTCGGTCTTTCTCGCTTTCGGCCTCGCCGACGTTGTGATCATCAAGTCGATCGGGATCGGGATCGCCATCGCGATCGCTGTGGATGCCACCGTCGTGCGAGCCTTGATGGTGCCCGCCATCATGCGGCTCCTCGGGCGCGCCAACTGGTGGGCGCCCGGCCTGCTTCGAAGGATGCAGCATCGCGCCAGCCTGGCGGAGGCGACCGTCAGCCCGGCAGCCTAGCAGACGTTACTCGGGCAAGTCGGACCGGCACGTACGATCACGCCATGGAACCGACGCCGGCTGGCGGCCAGGACATCGGCTGCTGATCGACGCCGCCGCCTCAATCCCGTCGCGGGGCCGGCTCAGCACAGCGAGTCCACTAATCACGTTCGTCGTCCTTGGACTTCCCGCCGGCGCGCTCGGTGTGGCCTGGCCGTCAATGCGGTCGTCGTTCGCTGCGCCACTGGCGGGGCTTGGGTTGATTCTGGCCGGCATCACGGTCGCCTATTTCCTGGGCAGCGCGAGCTTCGGCCCGCTCAGCGCGCGCCTCAACGGCGGCCTATTACTGGCCGCAGGCTGCTGCCTCGCTGGCCTTGGCATGCTCGCGTTTTCGGTCGCCTTCTGGTGGTGGGTTGTTCCATTGCTCGGCATTCTCGTCGGTGCGGGCTCGGGCCTGATCGACGCCTCGGTAAATACGCAGGTATCGCTCTCTCGCGGCATCCGCTACATGGGGTGGCTGCACGCCGCATGGGCGGTGGGAGCAGCGCTGGGCCCGCTGCTCGTCGTCACTTCCATCGCCATGACCGGCTCATGGCGGATGGCATTTGCGGCGGCCGGCATCGGCTTCATCGGCTGCGGTTTGCTGGCTGGCTATCAGCGCGTGGAATGGACCACAATCCCTTCCAACAGCGCTTCCGCGTCCCAGCCGGCTGCACCGGCGAGCTACCGTTCGGCGACGGCGTTAATCGCGGTTATGTTCCTCCTTGGCGCCGGCCTCGAAGCCACCACCGGGGATTGGTCCTACACGCAGCTCACTCTCGCTCGCGGCGTCGCGTCAGCTGCGGCAAGCGCCGGCGCTAGCCTGTTCTGGGCCGGCCTCGCAGGGGGACGAATCGCCCTCGGGACGCTCGGCCATCGCGTGGCGCCGAGCCGGTTACTCGATATCAGCGTGGGCGCATGCGCCGTCGTCGCCTTGGCCTTCTGGCTTACCCCGGGGGCCATCGCGAATTTTGTGGTGTTGCCCCTGCTGGGCCTGGCCGTGAGCCTGATCTTTCCGCTGCTGCTGTCGATGACGCCCGGCCGTGTTGGAGCCGCGATGACGGGCCACACCGTGGGCTATGGCCTGGCGGTTGGGACGCTCGGCGGCGGGGCGATTCCCGCCCTGGCCGGCCTCGTGCTGCAAGGGATCGGACTCGGGACGCTCGGCCCGATGCTGACCGGCATGGCTGGGGCCCTGCTGCTGATCCACTGGGTCAATCGGCAGCCTTAACTAGATGCGGTCGCTTGCGATTCGCTCCGCGTGGGCGAGATCGGCCGGCGTGGTTATCTTGATGTTGTCTGGCTCGCCTTCGATCACTCGGATATCGCCGCCCGCCCACTCGACGACGGAGGCGGTGTCGGTGCCGACAAATCCCTGGCGTGCAGCCTTGTTGTGAGCCTCGAGCAGCCAGGTCGCCTGAAACGCCTGCGGTGTTTGGATCGCGAAGAGATTGCGAGGGTAAGCTGCGATCGAACCGTTCTCCACCAGGACGGTATGCCGATCGACCGGCAGCCCGGGTACGCAGCCGATGGTTTCGTGGCTGGCAAGCAAACGACGAAGGAGGTCCTCGCTGGCAAACGGGCGCACCGCGTCGTGGACGAGCACGGTGTCGATCTGGCCAGCGTCGATTCGAGGCGCGATTGCCCGAAGACCGGCAAATTCCGAGCCGTGGCGGATGTCGCCGCCCGCCACGATCGATCGGAGCTTGCGAAACCGACCGGGTAGCTGCTCAAAACGCGGCAGGTCTGCCGAGCGACCGACGAGCACCATCTCGTCGACTAATGGGCTCGTTTCGAACAGCGCGAGTGAGCGCTCGAGAATAGAATGCCCCCCGATGTCGAGGAAGATCTTGTTGACCTGGGAGCGCATCCTCGTCCCTTCCCCACCAGCAACGACGATCGCCGCGGCGGTCACGGGCGCCGGATAACGCGAACTCGCACGCCGCTAATCTCGCAAAGCGCGACCAGGCTGTCGACCTGGGACTCACGGCCGGCAACCGTTGCCAGGGCGCGGGCAAGCGCCTCCCGGCTGAAACTCCAGGGACCGACCGCAATCACGAGCGAATCGCGCGGAACAGTCCTGATGACGAGCCCATCAGCGACCTCTTTGCAGGTGTCAGCTACAGGCATGGCGACGACACTGATATCGCCCCCACCCTGACCCTCCCCCGCAAGCGGGGGAGGGAAATCGGCCTGGGAATTGATCACCAACCGCTTTGCGGCTGCCACCTCGGCCAAGGCCTGCCGCAGACGTGCGACCACGTCGGGTCCTTCGGCGACCGTCAGTACGGCGACGTCAGCGTCCGCTGCTGCCGCCCTGGATCCTCCGCAATGGTTTGGGACGTCCCATCGTCGATTCGCTCGCCGGCGTAGCGAAGATCATGCGGCCGGCCGCCGTTTGCAGCACCGAGGTGACGACCACGCCGATCGTCTGATTGATATAGCGCCGTCCGTTCTCGACCACGATCATGGTGCCGTCATCGAGGTAGGCGACACCCTGATTCTGCTCCTTCCCCTCCTTGATGACCTGCACGTTCATCTCCTCGCCGGGAATGACGACCGGCTTGAGCGCGTTCGCGAGGTTGTTGAGGTTGAGGATGCGGACGCCTTCGAGCTGGGCGACGCGATTGAGGTTGTAGTCGTTGGTCATGATCGCGAGGCCTCGCTTCTTCGCCAGCTTGATCAGCTTCATGTCGACCTCGTTGAGCTCCGGAACGTCGTCGTCGATGAATTCGATGTTGACGAGTGGCTCTTTTTGCAGGGTGTTGAGGACCTCGAGGCCGCGCCTTCCACGGTTGCGGCGCAAAGCATCGCTGGAGTCGGCGATGTACTGAAGCTCGGCGAGGACGAAATGCGGCACCAACATTCGCTCACGCAGGAAGCCGGTCTGCGCGATGTCCATGATGCGGCCATCGATGATGACGCTGGTATCCAGCAACACGCCCGAGTCCTGTGTCCGACCTTCTATCAACCCGCCGGCACGCGCCGGCCCGAGGACGAGCGCCATCATCTCGTGGCGGCGGTTGAGCCCGAGGGTGACGCCCCAGTAGGCGAAGACCAGCGCGACGATCAACGAGATGACGAAGCCGAGATACCAGGGCAGCTTGGCCAGAAACAGGCCGACCAGTGCCGCCAGCAGCAGCCCGACCAGCAACCCTACGGTCGCCGCCACCAGGTCTGGCAGCGGGGTGACGTTTAGCTTATTTTCGAGCCAGAAGAAGGGCTTGGTCGTGACGTACGGTAGACCGAAGAAGCCGAAGAGCGCGCCGGCCAGAGCGGTCAGCAGGAGCACGATTGCTCGCAGCGTGTAGCCCTGGATGTGCGTCTCCGTAAGAATGAATGAGGCGTAATAGACGCCCGCTATGAGTCCAAGTACCAGGCCCAGCAGCCGGAAGACGCGTTCGACCCGCATCGCGATCACCTCCTTTGCTCAGGATGGGCGACGCGATGAGACGCAGCCGTGCAAACACGAGCGCCATCGTGCCCTAATTAAAGCATGAAAATTCGCCGCCCACACCGGTTTTGGCCGCTCCGTGTTGCGCTGAGCGTCGGCCGTCTCGAGAGGGCATGCTGGGTCGTCAGCCTGGGACTGTTTGCCGGCCTCGTGGCGGGTCCCACTGCGGCCACCGCCGGCGGGCCGGCCAGCGCCTCGCAGGCAGCGGTAAGCCGTACGACCACGGTGGTTATCTCGGTCGCGCCAAGCCTGCTCGCCGAGCAACGCTGCATCCACCGGGTCATCGGCTCGAGGCCGCCATGGCCGCCGAATATCGGCAAGCAGCTCGAACGAGAGTGCTTTGCGCCGCAGTTGCAGCGGATTGCGGTGGTTACCCCGATGCCGCAGTCCTGCGCCCGGCCATACGTCTTCGACCTCGCACCCAAGCCTCGAATCCGCGACTGTTTGCTGGGTTAGGCCGGCGCCAAGACTGGAGCAGCCCGCTCGGCGAACGCCACCTTGATGGCGTCGCCGATCATGTCGACCCGCTGGACCTCCATGCCTTTGAGGGCCGGCTCGCGAATCTCGCTCGCGCCGGGGATGATGGCGCGTTTGAAGCCAAGCCGATGGGCTTCCAGCAGCCGGCGCTCGAGCTGACTGACTCGACGGAGCTCACCACTGAGTCCGAGCTCGCCGATGGCGACGGTGTCCCCGCCGGTCGCCCGATTGCGCTTGTTGGATGCGATCGCCAGCGCGATCGCGAGGTCAGCGGCCGGCTCGGTGAGGCGGACGCCTCCGGCGGCGTTGACGAAGATTTCCTCTTCACCGAGTTGAATGTGCGCCCGGCGCTCGAGGATCGCGACCAGCATGTGCAGGCGATTCAGGTCGATGCCATTGGCCGAACGCCGCGGCGGGCCAAAGCGCGCCGGCGTGGTCAAGCTTTGCAGCTCGACCAGCAATGGCCGGCTGCCTTCGAGCGCGACGTGCACGACATTGCCGACTTCGTTGAGCGATCGGTCCTGAAGGAAGGCGCGGCTCGGATCACTGACTTCATGCATGCCGCTGTCACGCATTTCAAAAACACCGATCTCATCAGTGGAGCCAAATCGATTCTTCTGACTGCGCAGGATGCGGAAGCTATGATGCCGTTCGCCTTCCAGATAGAGCACGGTGTCAACGATGTGTTCGAGCACTCGAGGCCCGGCGATTGCCCCTTCCTTGTTGACATGGCCGACAAGAAAGATGGGGATATGGCTGCTCTTGGCCAGAAGCATGAGCCGGCCCGCCGACTCGCGCACCTGGCTGACACTGCCGGGGGCGGATGTGACCCCGCTGAGAAAGACGGTCTGGATGGAGTCGACCACGGCCATCATCGGCCGCGATTTTTCCAACTGCTCGATGATGGCGTCGAGGTCGTTTTCCGCCATGACCAGCAAGCGATCGCCCGGGATGCCGAGCCGCTGCGCACGCAGCTTGAGCTGCTGGACGGATTCCTCGCCGGAAACGTAGAGAACCGAGCCGAACGTCGCGGCGACCTCGCTGGCCAGCTGCAGGAGCAACGTTGACTTGCCGATGCCGGGGTCACCGCCCACCAGGACGAGCGAGCCAGGCACGATGCCGCCGCCGAGCACCTGGTTGAGTTCGCGCATGCCCAGCCGCAGCCGGTTGGCGTTGGTGAACTGGACTTCCGCCAGCGGCATGGGATGGGCGGCGGCGCCAGTGACCCGCCGCGCCCTTGCCCCTTGGCTGGAGGGCTTGGCCTGGACCTGTTCCTCGACGTAGGTGTTCCAGTTGCCGCACTCGGGGCAGCGACCCAGCCACTTAGTCGACTGGTTGCCGCACTCCTGGCAGGCGAAGATCGAGCGCGGAGCCTTTGCCGTCTTCACGTCCGGCGCTCACTATAGGGCCGGAGTGCGACAGCTGTCTGTCGGGTTTTAGTCGCTATCGAACGATGAGGGGCCGGCGAAGTTGCCGGCCCCTTTTTCGCTTCAGTGAGACGTGACCCGACGCCGACGGACCGCGAGGCCTACGCCCAGCAAGGCAGCGCCCAGAACTAACCCCATTGGCGCGCCTTTGCCGGGAACCGCGCCACCGGTCTGAGCCAGCGTAGCCACCTGGCTACTCGTCCCGGTCGTGGTCGAGCCCTGGCTGGATTGTGAGGGCAAGGCACAGGGAGAGGTCGCGACCGCCGCGACATCAGCTCGAAGATCGTTGCCCGCCTTGATCAGGCGCTGCGCATCTTGCGGCGGGATCGGCGTATTGGCAAACTCCGCCGCCTCCAGCCGCGTCGCCATTTCATCACCGATTTGGTTTCGTCGGTTGGTGAATGAACCGAGCTTGCCTTCTCGGTCATTGAACACGCCGTTATCGGCGCTTGACTCGGCACAGGTCGAAATGATCAGGCTGTTCAAGCCGAGCTCGCCGACTGGCGCCTCAATCTGCTTGTAGACCTGCGCCAGCTCGAGATTCTGGTTTTCATTAACAAGCAGCGCCGGGGGAACGGAGGTCTGGTTCATGATCTCGAAGAGCACCCGGCCCTGGTGCTGGTAGTCGTCCTTGAGCCCGGTCAGCGCAAGGATCGTTGGCCGGATGTCGGTGTGATCAGACCAGACGTCGCTTCGGACGCCTTCTGCCGGATTGGCAACGCCCGGCCCAACCATGCCAAGCCACGTGGTCACGATTTCCGGCTGGAAGTCGCCGTGGTTCCAGGCGAATTGCGAGTTTACGGTGACCCAGGGGGACGCGGTTGGGCAGCCGGTGGCGCCGGTGGTGCAAAGGAAGTAATCGGGGTTGGCAAATAGCGTGAAGCTGGGCGTGCGTGCCGCGTCGGCAGTCACCATATGGAGTAGCTTCATCTCCACTGAGTTGGCCAGCCGCTGGGTCAGCTGATCGGTCTGGCCGGTTCGCGGATTCGCCGCCGTTAGCTTGGCGCTGTCCTGCTCGAGCTTGCGAGTGACCGCATCTTTCGCATCGGGATTGCCGGTTATATAGACCGTCGGCGCGTCATCCGCGTGCACCTTGAAGGGCGTCGCGTTTCCTTGCTCCGTGGCGAGCAATCCGGTTAAGTTCGCATTGAGCTCACCGAGCTGGCTATAGGTGCACGGCAAATTCACACCGTCGCAAGCCGGGTTGTCGGGGGGACCGCTCGAGAGATGGTCGTTTTCATCAGCGGTGAAGACGAAGAGGGTGTTGCTGCGATCGATCCCATCAGTCTTCAGGCGCGCGAAGAACTTCCCAAACGCCGTGTCATAGGACTTCAGGGCTGCAACGTATCCGGCCTGCCCGGGGCCATAGGCCGGCCCGCTTGGATGCGCATCGTGGGCATCAGAGACGTAGGCATAGGTGACCGGGATTCCGTGCTCCTGCATCGCTGCCACATATCCGAGCGACACCGAGGCGCTCATCCCGTCAAACCCTGGAAATCCGGAGATGACGTTGCCGTCTAGATCGGTGATCGGGCCAATCTTCTCGGCCGTGTACTTATGCCCATAGAGAGCTTTGAACCCGGTATAGAGACCCGGCTCGGCCGGCAACTTATCGTCTTTTGCGTTGTCGCTCGTTAGGCATAGAGGTTGAAGCAGCCCGCAATGGACGCCAATGCCGACAAAGTCGGCGAATGCCTGGTTCGGATGGGCGGTTACCTCCTTGGCTTCATCTGAGTTCGCTCCAAACACCGTTGGGATATCGATCGCGGTGTTTTCGAGGATGGTATTGGCCGTGGCGACGGCACCGACGTTGCAGCCCGCACGGGTGAAGGGCACCCACGGCGCCGGGGCATTCTTTCCATCTGCCGTGAGCATGTTCGGCGTGGTATCGGTTGGGGCACCGGAGGGATCGAAGAGCGGCGATGTCCAGTAGGCGAACGACACACCGGGATTCGTCGTCCCATCAGGGTTGAAGTAGCGGAAGCTATTGGACACCGGTACGCCATGACGATCGCCGTAAACGCCGGTTAGCGACGTGAGAATGTCGGTTGCGGTGTGCGAGATCAGTGGCGTGTGATGGTTGCTGAGCAGGACGCCATTGTCCTTGATGAAGTTCAGGAGATTCGGCATTTGCTCGAGATCGGACGGCACCTTCGGGTTATCCCTTGTGAAGTGGGTGTTGTCGAACTGGACGTAGATGACGTGTGATACCGCACCGGATGGCGAGGCGAGGACGCAACTCGGGGCTTCTCCCGCCGCCCGTACGGGCAACGGCCCGCCGATACTCGCCCCAGCCATGGAGCCGAGCGGAAGCATCAATCCAGTGATCAATCGAGTGACCAGACGTAATCCCGAGCAGGCAGCCCTCATACCATCCTCCTCCCTAGTCGCTTTCCCCTGATGAGTCAGTCCCCGCGAGCGAGAATCGAAGCATCAAGAATAGCGCGAATACCATAAAGCACGTTTAGTAAACGGTTAAGGGAGGTCGGGATGCGGATTGGCCTGGACGTCGCCCAACATCAACTGCTCTGGCCGGAACTGGTCGACCGAGTGATCTTCGCGGAGCAGGCGGGCTTCGACGGGGCCTGGGTGTTCGATCACTTCACGCCGCTGTACGGTGACCGGAACGGGCCCTGCATGGAGGGCTGGACGCTGCTGGCGGGACTCGCCGCCAGAACCTCCAGGATCCGGCTGGGCGCGCTCGTCACCGGGATCACCTACCGGCCGCCATCGATCCTGGCCACCGAGGCAATCACGGTCGATCACATTTCGAATGGCCGGCTCGAGATCGGGATGGGCGCCGCCTGGCACGAGCCCGAGCACGAAGAGCTCGGTCTGCCATTTCCGCCGTTGAAGGAGCGAGCCCAGCGATTGGAGGAGGGCGTCGAGCTGATGCGGCTCCTGATGACGAAAGACAACGCCAGCTTCGATGGGCGCCATTACCAGCTGCGAAAGGCCAGCTACCATCCGCGCCCGATCCAAAAACCGCATCCGCCTTTCTGGATCGGCGCCAGCGGTGAGCAGGTGATGCTGCCGATCGTCGCTCGCCAGGCCGACGCCTGGCATGCTTTCGGGTCGCCGGACACCATGACGGCGAAGTCGCGTCTCCTCGATCAGCTGGCCGCGAAGGCCGGGCGTGATCCCAAAAACATCCTGCGGTCGGCTTCCCTATCGCTTTCCCGACCCTGGGACCACGTGCGCCGGCGAGCAAACGACCTGCGCGAGGCAGGGTTTGGCTACCTCATCGCCGAGTGGCCATCAGAAGGCAGGCAGCGCCTGGAGGCGTTCGTCGAGAAGGTGCTGCCGGAGCTGGCTTAGCTCTTCTTGCCCGCCTTCTGACGCTTGACCTTATTCGCCTGCTTGCCGAGCGCGGTGCGCGTTTTTTTCGGAAGATGCGCGATCGTGCGCTTGTTCTTCGACGCCGCTACTGCCTTCTTGATGTTCTTTCGAGCGGCCGCTCGCTGTTTTTCGCTGGCCATGCTTGGTCCTCCCTGGGATCGTTTCCTTTCAGCATGCTCGGCAGCAATGTCCGGACGCAAGTGCTGGATGACTCAGGGACGAAGGCGCTGGCGACCGCTGTAGACGTTGAGGCTGTGGCCGCGCAGAAAGCCGATCAACGTCTGATTCGAAGTTTGGGCCAGATCGCGCGCCAGGCTGGATGGCGCCGAAACGGCGACCAGCACCGGAATGCGGGCCTGCAGCGCCTTCTGGACGATCTCGAAGGAGGTGCGCCCGCTCACCATGAGGATGTACCGGCTGAGGGGGACCAGCTCACGATCGATGGCGTAGCCGATGACCTTGTCGACTGCGTTGTGACGCCCGATATCCTCCCGGACGGCGAGCGGCTCGCCATTCATCGTGAACAAGCCCGCCGCGTGCAGGCCTCCCGTACTGGCGAAGATGCGCTGCTCACCACGAAGTCGCGGCTCGAGCGCATAAATCACCTCCGGATCGATGACCAGGTCGTCATCCGGCAGCGGCGGGGCGGTATCGTGAATCGCCTCGATCGTGCTGACGCCGCAGAGGCCGCAACTCGCGGCGGAAAGGAAATTGCGCTGCCAGCGGCGGTCGACGCCCGGCGCTGACGGGCGCAGTCTCACATCGATGACGTTTTCCAGGTCCGGATGCTCGCCATTCGGCAGGACGGCCATCTGCTCGATGTCGGCAGCAGCGCGAATGATGCCCTCGCCAAAGAGGAAGCCGAGTACGTGGTCGCGTTCCTGGCCGGGCGTCCGCATGACCACGGTCAACGGGGCGCCGTTCACGCGGATTTCGAGCGGCTCTTCGGCGGCCAACCGATCGTCGACGCGCTCGCCGGCTGCCTGGTCGTACTTCAGCACGCCGGCGCGGCGAAGGCTGCGGTCGCCCATCAACCGATGCTAGCGGACATCCTCCCACCGATAGGCGATGGTGCCGCTCACAAATGGGACGCGGAGGCCCGGCCGAACCAGGTAAGGCTCGACCCCGTGGTACAGCGGGATCAGCCAGTTCTGCGAGATGGCAATCGTGTCCGCCTGCTGGTAGGCCTTGAGCGCGTCATCCCAGGTGAGCGCGGTGCGGCCCTGATTCAGCGCGCGCTCGATTTGCGTATCGAACAGCCGCAGGTTGTTGAACTGACTGTTGGCGCGGATCACGTTCTCGAGGAAATCGGACGGAAACGGGATGTCAGCGCTCCAGGTGTCGATGAAGAACGGCAACTTGTCGAGCGCGGCCTGGTTGAAGAAATCTCCGGTGGGATGGAGATTCACCGTGCGGCCGGTGGCGGTGCCGATCTGATCCTGCAGATCGTTGGCAACCCGGCCCTCGGTCGAGCTGGTCGAGAAATAGAGATCGATCGACGCCGGAAAGGACGCCTGATCGAGCGCGGTCCTGGCTGCGGCGGGATCGTAGGCAGGCAACTGGCGGTTGATGTGACCCGGCACGCCGGGGGGAAGCAGGTCGGTGGCCGGCACGGCAAGCATCGACCCATAGAGCGCGAGATCGGTCAGGCGAGCACGGTCGATGGCCTGGGCGATCGCCTGCCGGTCGGTCGGTCCGTAGCCGCTGCCGGCGACCGTGTTGAAGCCCAACCATGTGGTGCGCGTGCTGGCAACCTTGTGCAGCTCGGCCGCGTGCTGTGGGTCGCGGGCAAACGCGAGCAGCTGGGGACCGGTAAAGCCGTGCGCGACATCGGCGGCGCCGCTGGCGAAGCGATCGAGCCGCTTCGTGTTGTCGGGCTCGATCTCGATGTCGACCGATCGAACCGACGGCTTTAAGCCCCAATAGCTGCTGAATGCGCTGAGGTGAAGCGCGCGCCCGTGGTCCCAGCGATCGAGGTGGTACGGCCCACTCCCGGAGGCCGACTGTTTCGGATCGTTGATCCAGTAGGGCGGAAGGGCAAGCAGGGTGAGCAGCTCGCTGTCCGGTTGCGGCAGCTGGAGGCGCACCGTGCTGGCGTCCACAACCTGCACGCCGGCCAGTGGGTCCCCGGGATAATGCGCGCCAATCGGCGCAAAGAAGATGGTGTTCGGACTGTGGGTGTCGGGCGCCAGCGCGTGCGTCCACGCCGCAACGGCGTCCTGCGCCTGCACGGCGTTGCCCGACTGATAGCGCGCGCGGCGCAGGTGAAATGTGTACGTCTTTCCGCCGTTGGCGATTTCCCAATGGTCGGCTAGGCCGGCGACGGGTCGCTGGTTCGCGTCGAGTCGGGTCAGGCCCTCGAAGATCTCGCTCCCAATCGCGAGCGAGGTCGGGTCGTCGATCAACGCCGGATCGAGGGTCTGGGCATCCTCCGCCTCGATCAACGCGATATGGGTGGCGCCGGCCTGCGAGCGGCCGGAGGCTGATGGCGATGGACTCGGTGCCGGCGAACTGCAGGAACTCGCCACCATGCTGAGCGCGAGTCCTGCTACCAGGGTGGCTCGGCCGACGATGGTCATCAGGCTTGCGGATCGTTCCGCATGCCCGATACTAGCAAGGTGCGCCGGCGCGCCCACGCCATCGTGATTGCCGCGATCATCCTGATAGCGGCGGTGCCGATGGGCAGCGCCGAAGCGGCATCACCGACCGCCACCCTGGTCTCGGGAACGGTGCTGCCGCGCGATCCGCCGATGGATGGGATCGTGCGCCTGGATCTGCTGGTGCGAAATGACACCAGCAACGCGTGGTCGGCCGGCGACCCGGTTCACCTGAGCTGGAAGAGTGGCGGCAAGACGATGGCCGAGGACGTTCGCCCGCTTGGACAGCCGGTCCCGGCGAATGGAACGGTCCGAGTCAACCTGGTGACGCTTGCGCCGGCCGCCACCGGTGACTTCTCGCTTGCCGTCGAGCTGGAGACGCATGGGAACCGCCTGCCGATTGGCGATCCGACCGCCTTTCACCTCAATGGGTTTCTGTTCCGGGGGAAGGGCAACGGCCATGGGCTGGGGATGAGCCAGTGGGGCGCGCGGGGCCGCGCATCGAGTGGCCAGGACTACCGCAAGATCCTTGGCGCCTACTACACCGGCACCCGCATCGACAGGCGCGACACATCGATGCCGGTGCGGATCGCCCTGACCGACGACCCGATCGACCTGGCGCGCCCCTGGCCGCGACTCTTCGGCCCGCTGCCGTTCGTGGCCGGGCCGGTCAGCGTCGACGGCGTACCACAACTGCAGGTTGCGGCTGGAACATCGATCGGCTTCGATGTCGACCCGGCCAGCGGGCCGATCGCCTTCGTCTTGAATCCAGACGGGTCTCGCGGAGCGCCGGTCGCGATCAAACAAACGCTGACGGTCCGAAGCAGCAACCCGGCCGGCATTCGCACCAACATCATGCAAGTCATGGGCGGTGATTTCAGGCCGGGCGCGGAGCAGCGCCGGTACGCCGGAATCCTGGAGATCATCCCCAAGGGCGGGACGACGATCCTACCGGTCAATGTCCTGCCGATGGAGGAGTACTTAAAGGGCGTCGTTCCGGCGGAAATGCCGCCCTACTGGGGCGTTGAGGCCCTCAAGGCGCAGGCGATCGCCGGACGCACTTACGGGATTGCGCACCTGGGTGGTGGCGCGGACTTCGACCTGCGCGCGAGTGAGTCGGACCAGGCCTACAGCGGGCTCACCGACCAGCGCGCTGATTCGAACAATGCCGTCGACGCGACTCGCGGCCAGGTGCTGACCTACCAGGCCAAGCTGATCACCGCCTTCTACATGGCCTCGGATGGCGGTCATACCGAAAGCAGCGAATACCGCTTCGTCACGTGGGACCACGGGCCGCAACTCCGATCGCACCTGGGATACCTGACAGGCATCAGCGATCCGCTCGATCGTGGCCCGTCGTGGCAGGTGGGGCCGTTCTCCGCCGCCGGCGCCGCGATCATCCTGCAGGACGACGGCCGGGACCTGGGCAACCGGCTGCTCGGGATCGATGTGCTGCAGAAGGATGCGTCCGGACGGCTGGTCGGCGTCAGGCTGCGCGGGAGCAGCAAGACCATCGAGGTGAGCGGCCCGACGCTGCGTGCGCTCTTTGGCCTCCCCGACACGCTGGTGGAGATTATCGGGGGAGGCTGACCGCGCCTACGCGGCGCGAGACTGGTCGCCCGCCGCCTGCTGCGCGCTTCGCTTTCGATGCTGGCGAAGAATGTTCGCCGAGCCGAGCGCCCGCACCAGGTAGATGAGGATCAGGATTCGGATGGCGGCAAAATGGCCGGTCACGAAAAGCGCCACCGAGTCGAGCGCATAGAGCGCAATCGCGATGCCGAGCGCAACCAGGGATCCGCCCCGGATGAAATACGCGAGCGTCAGGAAGATCATGCCTTCGACCGCCGTGTACCAGTCGAAGTACGTCAGCAGGAAGCTTATGTTGCCAAGCTCTGCGACCGTCCCGGCAACGACGGCGAGCGCACCGATGAAGGCGATGAACTGCCAGGCTGACCGAATCGCCTTTTGGGCCTTCCGGAGCGTGGCTGACACAGGAGCCGGAGGCGTGGCGCCAGCAGTCTCGTTCGGTGTCCAGGTGGGAATCGACTGCGCCGGCGCGATTGAGGCGGTGGTTGCGCACATGTCGCAGCTCTTGCTTCCGAGCGGGATGGCGCAGCCACAGCGCTTGCAGACCGCCATAGCGCATATATCGCCTGGCGACGGGCAACCTTCCGTGACGGTCCTGCAACAAGAAACCCGCCGGCAGCCGTGCCGGCGGGCTCAGCGTTTAGCGGTCTAGCCTTCGAGCGATGCTTTCAGCTGCTCGGTGTCAGTGATCGCCCAGGCCTCAGTGATTTTGGCCTGGTCGTTCACATGGAAGACAAAGGTCTCCTGGCTTTTGTAGGTCTTGCCGTTGCGGCTTGCCGATGTGGTGACCAGCGCGACGACATGCTTGTCGTTGGCGACGAAGTCGTGGAGGTCCTGCTTGATCTCCTGGTAGCTCTTGGCGTAATTGACGATGTTCTGCACGACCGCCTGTTTCCCGCGGTGCTCACCGCCAAACTGCGTCGTTCCATTTCCATGCCACACCGCGTCGTCGGTGAACTGGTCGCTGACTGCCTGGATATCGCCGCGTTTGAACGCGTCGAAGCCATTACGGACGGGTTGAATCCGCTGCTCGAGGCTGAGCTTGGTTCCGGCTTCCGCCATCTGCGCCCTCCTTTGAGCCCGTTTGGGCTCGACCCGGCTTACGCCGGGATGACCACTCCTCTTGGGCGACTATAGGCCGCCGGTCGAGGATGTCAAGCGAAGACCCGGCTACCGTGAACGATCGGGAAGACCCGGCTACTCGCCCTGGTTGGCCATGTCGGGGGCCTGCCATGAGATGTGGCTATCGACATCACTCACGACGATCTGGCTGAACGCCGAGCGCCATGCGCCGATGGCGTAACCGGCCGGGCAGGCGGCATTCCGTGGCGAAGGGGGAGGAATCACGATCACGCCATTGACTTCTCCCGAAGCATCAGCGATGAGCCGCTGGTTGCCAGACACGCCGGCTGTCACCAGCTGTTCGGTGCCTGGAGCCGAGGCGAGCGTGCCGTCGGTTCGGAAGCATGAATAGTTGACGGTGCCCGTGCCGGCGACCCGATAGCTGACGCCCTGGCCGGCACGCAAGCCGACTTCATGGAAGGCAACGATCGCGGAGAACGCGTCGGCCGCCGATTGGCTATCGACGATTTTTGTGGTCGCTGGATCCGGCAAAACAAAATGGATGCCGACCGCCGATGGCGTGACGGTGGGCGTCTTGATCGCGCTGGCGGCGGGCGTTGATGCCGGCTGTGCCGCAGCAGGGCCGCAGCCAGCCAGGCATACGGCGACAAGCGCGATGACTCGTCTGATGCCTGGGAAACTCGAAAACGCGCATTTCGGTTACGCGGAAAGCTGGGCGACGCGAATCGGTTCGGTTCTCGCTCGCTCGCCGCGCAGTAGAAACGGGGCCGAGAACGCGAGGCCGATACCAAACACAACCGCCGAGAAGAAAACCGGCAGCAGGTGGCCGAACTCGAGATATCCAACCGCGACATGGGCGTAGATGCCACTTGCCAGGCCGACAAACCCGGCGAGCAGCAACGTCCACCAGACCCAGCGTTCGCCCCGCCTGAATCCCCAGAGGGTGATCAGCAGGACCGCTAGACCATCGGACGCCAGCGCACCGCCGAAACCGGCTCGGTCGTGGGCGATCAGGGGCAACAGGTGGGCGTTGGCAGCTGCGAGCGCGGCGGGGCTGGAGCGAAGAAAGTCGAGGTCGGCAAAGACGAAGACTCGTGTTGCGCCCACGACCATGATGGTGAGGCCTGCCCCGATGAGCCCGACGGCAAGGCCGAGGAAGTACAGCTGCCCGGTCATCCCCAGTCGCCAGCCGGCGTCGTTGTCCAGGTCCGAGCTGTAGTGAAGGCGACGGCGCGGCGGCAGCACCACCCCCAGCACAAAAAGCGGAAAGAGGCAAACGCTGAGCGTGACATGCAGCGGGTCGACGTAGTGAAAGCCGAGAAACGCGAACAGCGTGGCGAAACCAACGATCGCCGAACCGAGCAACGCGTCGCGTGCCCACGACCACCCGCGACGCAAACCATTCCACGCGAGTGACAGATAGAGGATGCCGATCGACAGCATGGTGCCGGCCAGCGTGATGCGGTCGTGGCGCATGAATCCAAGCAGCCGAGGGTTGACCGTTGCCAGCGCGTCTCGACTGATCCCGAGGAAGGCCTCGTCGTAGAAGAGAAGGACGCTTGTTAAACCGACCCACAACACAACTGCGCCCGCGACCAGCATGCCCAATCCGAGCAGCGCCGCCCACGGCCATCCCTGTGCCAGGAGCGGCCTCGACTGAGTGCTGTGTTCGGGTTGCGCGGTGCGGCCGGCCAGCACCTCGTTGGCCCGTTTGGCCAGCCCGGGACCGGCATCGATGAGGCCGGTGTCGATCATCACCAGGTCGGCTCCCGCATCCAGCTGCTGGACAACCTCGCGTGGTGTGCGCGCCCCGCCGGCTGCAACGAGAAGGCCGCTCCTCCGACGAAGCCTCCGAAGCTGGGACACGTCTGAAAAGCGAAACGCGATGCCGGAGGCGCCCGCATCGAGCGCCGGCTCGAGGACCGGCGTCCCGATTGCGAAGCTGTCGACAAGCCATATCCGGTCAGCCCCGTCGGCAAAGGCACGAGCGAACGATCGCCAGAATTGGGGATCGCCCGGAGCTGGCCGATCATCTGCCCCGAACACGCTCACGCAAACGACGTCGATCCCCTGGGTCGAGCGCAGGAGGTCCTGGATGAATCGAATCGCGTCCGGGTCGTCCTCGCGAACCACGAGACGCAGCCACACCGGGATCCCGGCTGGGCGACGGCTGAGTCGCCGCGCAAGCAGCTCTGGATGGGCACCGGACACCAGCGGCGCCGCGAGGATCGACGTGCGCCGCGCGTCGCCGATGTGATACGGCCCCACCTCGACGAAACCGACACCGAACCGGCCGAGCGAGCCGATCGCGAGGGCATCGGGGTCGACGCCACCGCCCAGGCCGATCGGACTTTGGAACACCTGACCGACGATCGTGCTTTGGATCGAAGGATCAGGAGTCATGCGGCCGAGAAAGTCGACGAGGAGTGGTCCGCCAGGGACGGTGGCCAGCGCCTGCAGGCCGCGGATGGCGAGGGAGCGGCGAACGCGCGCCGGAAGCCACGCTGTGAGCGGCTTCAGCAAGGGCTGGTAGGACCAATCGGGCACGGTAGCTAAACGGCGACCGTCCAGATCACCTTCTCATCAGAAGCTGCCAGGCGAGCAGGCCGACAGTCATTCGGGCATGACCGAACTACCGAAGCCAACGACCAATCGTCAAGCGCGCCTGCGAAACGGCGCTAGCTAGCTTTCGCCCTTGCCCTTGCCGGCGACGGGCTCTTTCGGCGGCTTCTCTGGCTTTTCGGGCTTCTCAGCCTTCTCGGGCTTGGCCTCGCGCTGCTTCTGGATTGGCGTGAGCTTGATCTGCCCGTCGGCCATCTCGACGAGAACCGAGTCGCCGGCGCTGAACTTGGTGCTGAGCAACGTTTCGGAGAGCGGATCCTCGATCAACCGCTGGATGACGCGTCGCAACGGTCGAGCGCCATACAGCTTGTCGTAGCCCTCCTTGGCCAGGAAGTCCTTGGCTTCGGTGGTGACCTCGAGCTTCATCTCGTGCTCCTCAAGCCGCTGCGCGACCTTGATGACGAGCAGGTCGACGATCTGCCGCATCTCGGCTGGACTGAGAGCCTTGAAGACGACCACCGCATCGACACGGTTGAGGAACTCCGGCCGGAACGTCTTCTTGAGCTCGTCCATGATCTTCTCGCGCATCTTGCCGTGCTCTTTCTCTTCCTGGCTGGTGGTCGGCATCGAGGGTTGGAAACCCAACGACGAGGTCGCCTGCTGCAGATTGCTGACGCCGATGTTCGAGGTCATGATCACGATCGTGTTCGCGAAGTTGACCTGCTTGCCTTTGGCATCGGCGAGGCGGCCGTCCTCCAGGATCTGGAGCAGCATGTTGAAGACCTCGGGATGTGCCTTCTCGATCTCGTCGAAGAGCACCACCGAATACGGACGCCGGCGGATCGCCTCGGTCAGCTGGCCGCCCTCGTCGTAGCCGACGTAACCGGGCGGTGAGCCGACCAGTCGCGCCGTCGTGTGGCGCTCCATGAACTCGGACATGTCGAGCCGGACGATCGCGTCCTCGTTATCGAAGAGGAAGCGCGCCAGCTGGCGGGCCAGCTCGGTCTTGCCGACGCCAGTCGGGCCGAGAAAGATGAACGAGCCGATCGGGCGGCGCTGATCCTTCAGTCCGGCCCGCGCCCGGCGGACCGCCTGTGAGATGACCTTGACGGCGTCATCCTGGCCGATCAGCCGCGCATGGATGTCATCCTCCATCCGCATCAGGCGGGTCGATTCCTCTTCGACCAGGCGCGAAACGGGCACGCCGGTCCAGGCGCTGACGATTTCGGCGATGTGCTCCTCGTTGACCTCGGGCACCGAGGCGCCGAGCTTGTCGCGCCACTCCATCTCTTCCTTGACGTACTTGTCCTTGAGCTTCTTCTCCTTGTCGCGGAAGGAGGCGGCGGTCTCGTAGTCCTGGTTGGCGATCGCCTCTTCCTTCTTGATCTGGAGGTCGCGGATCTCCTTCTGCATCGTCTTCAGCTCGGGGGGCGTCGTGGTGAGCTTCATCCGCACGCGGGCGGACGCCTCGTCCATCAGGTCGATCGCCTTGTCGGGCAGCGAGCGGTCGGACACATAGCGGACCGAGAGCTCGGCCGCGGCCTTGATTGCCTTATCGGTCACCGTCACGCGGTGGTGCTTCTCGTACAGGCTCTTGACGCCATGCAGGATGGAGATGGTCTCGATCAGCGACGGCTCGTCGACGAACACGGGCTGGAATCGCCGCTCGAGGGCGGCGTCCTTCTCGATGTACTTGCGGTACTCGTTCAGGGTGGT
>Ga0066671_10000018_pt1 | contig 39019 bp, 39 predicted proteins | sample GraSoiAngelo_120_FD_62294 | JGI IMG/M metagenome (GOLD analysis project Ga0066671, IMG submission 62294) | Grasslands soil microbial communities from the Angelo Coastal Reserve, California, USA - 14_0919_09_20cm | ecosystem: Environmental > Terrestrial > Soil > Grasslands | place: USA...
GAAGACAGACCCGCACCCTGGCGAGGAGTTCCTCGAGCGAAAACGGCTTGGCGAGGTAGTCTTCGGCGCCCAGTTCAAAGGAGGTGACCTTCGAGGCGGTATCTCCGAGCGCGGAAAGGATGATGACCGGTGCCTGGGGATGCTCGCGCAGCAGGTCGCGGAGGACTTGAGTTCCGCCGCGGTCCGGTAGCAGAAGATCGAGGATGACGAGGTCGTGATCGTGGCCGGCCGCGGCACGCATGCCTGAGGCGGCGTCGGCCGCGAGGTCGACGGCATAGCCTTCCTCGGTGAGCCCCCGAGAAACAAAGCCGAGGATGCCGGGCTCGTCATCGATGACGAGGATGCGTGCCAGCGGTGCCGGCGTTGCCGACGCAGGCGGCGGCGCGTCGAGTGTTGGTCTCACCCTTCCTACCTCTGCGAATGCGCTTCCCGTCAGCCCGTTTGGCGTTCACAATAACACCGCACTTAGCGTGCGCCGAGCGCCTGACCCGAGGTCAGGTCTGCGAATTCAGGAGCCTGACGTCGTGGACCAGCAGAGCCGGCTGTAATCCAGCCGCCCACCCCGCGCGCTCGAAGCCGTCAGGGTCGATCAGGTAGACGACGCTGCTGTGCAGGATGTTGTCCGGGGAGTTCTGCACCGCGATGCTGTACGCCTTCCAGACCAGCGCCAGCTGGTCGGGCGTGCCACTCACCCAGTGCCAGTCGCCGGTCCAGTGATGGGTCGCGGCGAAGGCGCGCTCGCTGTCCGGGGTGTCCGTCGCCGGGGCCACGCTGACGACCAGCAGGGTCATCGGCGTTTTGCCGCCGAGCGCGCGCTGGGTCTGGCTCAGCTGGTCGCCTTCGATGGGGCACAGTTGCTTGCAGTGCGAATCGAGGAACGTCATGGCGACCACCTTGCCTTTCAGGCCGCTGACGGTGACCGTCTGGCCGTTTTGGTCGGTCAGAGCGAAGTCAGGGGCGGCCTGAGACTTGGGCGGAATGACGATGTCGGCGGCCAGGCCAGATGGCACGGCCGGTGAGGCGGTGGTCGGCTTCGGCGAGGTCAGCGACCATGCCGCGAACGCGATCGCCGCGACCGCCGCCGCAGCCGAAAGAGCGAGCCAGGTTATGGGCTTACTGAACATCCTTCCTTCGCGACCGTTCCCAGATTAGCTCAGGGCAGGCGAATCAACGGGTGGCGCGGCGTTAGTACCAGGCGGGAGGCGATGTCGCCGTCAGGTCGACGCCTTGCGTCACCTGGATGGGACTCGCCTGTGGTGTCGGAAACACCAGTGGGGTTGCTGCCGGACTCGCGCCAGCCGATGCCGTGGGTGCGGGCGTCGGCGCTGCCGGAACACTGAGGTACCACAGTTGGAAGTGTCCGGTGATGCCCGCCGGCGCGTAATAGGCGAGCGCGGTGCCGTCAGGCGACCAGGCGGGCGAGGCATAGAGCCCACCCTGGAGCAGCACACGGACCGGCCCCAGTGCGCCGTCGCTGAACGGCGCCACTTCAAGGCTCATCGTCTGACCGCCATGCGAGCAGACCATGGCGAGCTGCGTGCCGTTGGGGGAAAGCGCGGGCTCGCTGCAGTCGTCGCCAGGTGCGGTCAGCGCCTTCGCAATCGCCAGGGGACGTGTCTGGAAATAGATTTGCGCGTGGACGGCCGTGGTGTTGTCGATCGAGTGCCGCACGAACAGCAGGCCGCCGGCCACCGGGATGGGGCTGGTGTCGCCGCCCGTGTACCAGTATGGATCGGTCCAGCGACGACCCTGCGATTGCGTGCCGTTGATCGGCATGCTCCAGACCGAAAGATCCACGCCGGGATCGAGGTTCGAAAACTTTGGATTGTCGGTGCCGAAAAAGACGGTCTGCCCATCGGCGGAAATCTGCGGGTAGAAGGCCCAGTGGTTCGAGGTGATGTACTTCGAATCGTCTTTCGTGAGGCGCTTGATGACGGTGCCTTTGACGTCGAGCAGGTAGAGGTCGCTGGACCAGCCGCCTCGCAACACCGCGACCATCTGGCTGTGATTCGGCGTCAGGGTCGGCTGCGACCAGTCGCCGGATGGCCCGATTTCGGTGAAGCCGCCGCCGCTGAGCTTGAAGAGACGCCCTTCCTGGACGACGAACATGGTCCCTGGCAGCACGAACCTCGGTTTGGTCACCGTTGGCAGCTGCGCGTGTTGCTTGACGGCCGTGCTTTTCATCGTTCCCAGGTAGAGATAGACACCGGTTCCGAACGCCAGCATCAGCGGCAGGAAGAGGATGGCGGCGAGTCGCCTGGCGATCATGGGAAGTTCTGCCGGGTGATGGCCAGAATTTGCGACCAGTGCGGAAGCAGGACGCTCTGTCCGGAGATCTGTCCGTAGCTGGTGTAGGTCGGCACGTAGAGCACGGTCTGCTGGATCTTCGTGGGATCGAAGGCACTGGCCAGGCTCAGCAAGCTCCGAACGCGGTCGAGACCCATGCTCGTCTTGAACTCCCCGCTGAGAGCGGAAACGATCGACGGCAGGTCGGCGACGTTGAGCGAGCTGGCCTTCGCCTTGAGCGCCAGCAGCACCTGTTGCTGACGCGCCGAACGACCGAAATCGCCATTGATGTCGTTGTGGCGGGAGCGGACGTACTGCAGCGCATGGGTGCCATCGAGATGCTGGGGCCCCGGCAATACCGCGACCCGCGCGTATCCGTATAGGTACTTGACGTTGATGTCGTTCGGATACTGGTCGTCGAGGACCGGATTGCTGACGTTGACGTCGACGCCCCCAAGAAGGTCGATCAGCTTGATCAACCCTTTGAGCCCGATCCACGCGTACTCGTCCACATGGACGTGGAAGTTGCGTTCCACCGTCGCGATCGCCGCGGACGCTCCACCGTAGGAGTACGCGGCATCGATCTTGGCGCTGCCGCCGGTCGAAAGCGGGACCCAGAGATCCCGGGGGATCGATTCCATCACGACGTGCTTGCTGACCGGGTCGACGCGCACCAGGATCATCGACTGTGTCAACACATGGTTGGGATCGAACTTCAGGTCGTCGTCAGAGCCGAGCAGCAAAACGGTGAAGGGCGAGCCCGGCGCCGCGGTTGGCGCCGCGATCGGTTTGCCGCCGGAGGTCGTCGTGGGCGGAACGATCACCGTCTGTCCCGTCTGGCCGACCCCGGCGACGACAACCGGAAAGAAGTAGGCGGCCGCGCCGGCAGTGCCCGACAGGAGCAGGCAAAACAGTGTCAGCGCGATCAGGCGCACGGGATGCAAACGGGACGCCCGGCGGCGTCTTGCGGGAAGTCGAACAGCCATTAGCTCGTATGAATGATGCGCTTTCGCAGATTGGAAATTGCTAAGGACGCTGAAGGCAAGGGTGATCCACCCACGCCCACTCCAACGGGCACCGCGGGCAAAAGGCTACGGTGGGTCGGCTTGATGACAGCCCGGGTATCGCGATTAGTGAGGCGTCAGCGAGCCCTTGAGGGCGCTGAGCAGACGAGCGTTTTCTTCGGGACGCCGGACGGTGATCCGAGTGAAGTCGGCGAGCGGCGACGTCGCCGGGAAGGTCCGAACGACCAGGCCATCGCGGAGCAGCATCGACGCGGCCTGCCGTCCGGTTCGGACCAGCAGGAAGTTGGCGGCGGAATCGCGGACCTCGAACCCGAGCCGGGCCAGCTCGGCCTGGAGATGGGCCCGTTCTTCGATGACCGCCGCGACGCGTTGCCGCATGCCGGCGATGTCGTGCAACGCCTGGACGCCCAGCGCGGCGGAGGTCACGCTCACAGGACCTGGCGGCCGCACGCGCCGGAGCATCGAGGTGATGGCGGGGCCGGCGAGGCTGTACCCGACACGCACGCCGGCCAGCGCGAACCCTTTGCTCAAGGTCCGAACCACCACGAGATTCGGCAGTCGCTCGATCAAGCCCGCCGCCGTGACGCCCGACAGCTCGAAATACGCCTCATCGATGACGACCACGCCGTGGCTGCCAGCAGCGAGCTCTTCGACGAAGTCCAGTGGCTGAAGCTCGCCGGTCGGATTGTTGGGATTACTCAACCAGGTGAGCTGGGCGTCCCGCGATTGCTCGAGGAAGCCTTCGCGATCCAGGCGGAGGTCGATCGATGGCACGGCATGCAGGGCGCCGCCGGCCATTTCGGTGAGGACGGTGAACATCGGGTAGGTCGGGCGCGAGAGCACCACTTTGGAGGACTCGGCGATGAAGGCCCGGCCAACCATGTCGAGGACCTCGTCAGCCCCGGCGCCAATCGTGATGCGATCGGTTGGCACGTCGGCGTATTGCGCGATCGCCTCGGTGAGCGCTCCGTAGGTGGTGTCGGGGTACTCGTTCAGGGGCTCGGGCGGCAGCCGGTCGATCGACGCGCCGGGCCAGGGGAACGTATTGGTGTCGAAGCGGACCACCTGGTCTTCAGGCACCCCGGCCTGTCGGGCGATCTCGGCGCTGGGCGGCTCCCATTCGTAGGGATGCATCCGCGAGATCGCGGGGCGTGGCTTAGGAGCTGGAAGGTCGGGCGACATCCTTACATATATTGAAGGTCCCCATGAATCAGGCCGAGGCGCGCGTTACCGTGCGGCCGCACAGCAAGACGACGGCCGCCCTGTTTTCCGTGGCCGTCAACCTGGTTTTGATCGGCGGCAAGCTGGTGGTGGGGCTGCTCACCGGCAGCGTCGCGATCCTGGCGGACGCCGCCCATTCCTTTCTGGACCTGTCGGCCAGCCTCTTTGCCTACGCCGGGATCAGGGCGGCGGCCAAGCCGGCCGACGAGGACCACGCCTTCGGCCATGCCAAGGCGGAGAACATCTCGAGCCTGATCCAGATGTTCCTGCTGGGGGCGACGTGCATCGCGATCATCATCGAGTCGGTACGGCGCATCGTGGTCCAGGCCCCGGTGCGGGTTGCCTGGTACTCGTTCGGCGTCGTGCTCGCCGCGATCGTGATCGATATCGTCGTCAGCCGGTACTTGCAGCGGGTATCCCGCGCTCACGGTGGCAGCGTCGCGCTCGAGGCGGACGCCCTGCACTTCTCGTCCGACCTGTGGGCGTCGGTTGCCGTCCTCGTCGGTCTCACCCTGATCGGGCTCTTTGGCTGGCGCGTCGCCGATCCGCTGGCCGGCGTGGCGGTCGCGGTCATTATTGGCACCACGGCCATCGAGCAAGGGCGCCGCACCACGCAGGTACTGCTCGACGCCATGCCCGACCGAAAGACGCTGGCGGCCATCGAACAAATCCTGCAGACCGACTCCCGACTGCACGGCTACCATGCCCTCCGCGCGCGCCAGGCTGGGATGCACGTCATGCTCGACGTTTCGGTGCACGTCGATGGCGACCTCTCGCTGGCGCAGGCGCATGAGGTCGGTCATGCGGTCTCGGAGCGAATCAAGCGCGAGCTGCCGGTGGTCACCGATGCCGTCGTCCACGTCGAACCGGTTGACGACGAAGCGCACGGCTGAGGCCGAACTCGATCTCGCTGAGCCGTAGACCTGGCCACCGCCGCTATCCTCGGACGATGATCAGCGGACGCCTAGCGTGCGCGCTGGCTGCGCTAGCCGCGCTGGCCGTGGCCGGGTGCTCCACCGCGCCATCGCTGCAGACGGTGCCGTCGACCCAGCCGTCGCGAGCGGCGGTGGCGGTTCCGCAGGCCATTCTGAATCCGCTCGCGATCGATGCCATGCGCCAGCGCGACTATCCCGGCAGCGACCTCATGATCGAGCAGACGCTGGCGGCCGGCGCCGGCTACCAGCGCTTTATCGCCTCCTACCGCTCGGATGGCCTCAAGATCTTTGGCCTGCTGACCGTCCCGAACGGCGCGCGCCCTGCGAGGGGCTGGCCGGTGATCATCTTCAACCACGGCTATATCCCGCCGCAGCAATACCGCACGACCGAGCGATACGTCGCTTACGTCGACGCCTTCGCTCGGGCCGGTTACATCGTCTTCAAGTCGGACTATCGCGGCCACGGCAGCTCCGAGGGGCAGCCAACCAGCGCCTACGGCTCGCCCGCGTACGCCATCGACGTGTTGAACGCGGTGACGACGCTGCAGCGATACCCAGCGGCGGATCCAAACCGTATCGGCATGTGGGGACACTCGATGGGCGGCAACTTGACGCTGCGGGCGCTGGTCGTGGATCCGCGGATCAAGGTCGCCGTCATCTGGGCAGGCGTGACCGCCACCTACCAGGACATCCTCGAGAACTGGCATCCGCCGCCCGGCAGTGGGCCGCCGCCCTCCGCCCAGGGCAACTGGCGTCAGGCCTGGCTCTCTCAGTACGGAACGCCAGAGAAGAACCCGGCGTTTTGGGACTCGATCTCGCCGATGGCCTATCTCGGCGACGTCATGGCGCCGGTGCAGATCGACCACGGCACTGCGGACGTGGAAGTGCCGCTGGCCTTCTCACAGAAACTGGCGGATCAGCTGCGAAGCAAGGGCAAGATGGTGGAGTTCTACACCTATCCAGGCTCCGATCACAACATCGCGCAGGGATTCTCCCTCGCGATGGCGCGCTCGGTCGCGTTCTTCAACCATTACCTGAAAGGCTGAGCTCGCTGTCGGCATGTATTTTGAAGGTCGCGGAGACGGTGTCGCTGGGGCTCTCGCGTAAGCGATGACGAGTAAGCTGGGATCCGATGCGCGCGGCCGTGATCGAACGCTACGGCGAGCCTCCCGTTGTCAAGGAGGTCGATTCTCCGAAGGCTGACCCGGGTCGCCTGGTCGAGGTCAGCGGAGCGCCGCTGAACCCGGTCGACATCTCGATCGCGAGTGGCAAGTTCTATGCCGGGTCACCGCCAACGCCCTATGTGCCCGGCGGCGAGGGGATCGGTCGTCTGGCAGATTCTGGGCAGCGACAACGAGTGTATTTCCGAGCCGCCTTACCGAACGGCGCGATGGCCGAGCGCGCCGTGACCAGCGGACAGACGGTGCCGATTCCCGACGGTCTGGATGACGGCGTGGCGGCGGCCCTGGGGACGCCGGGGATTGCCGCCTATCTTGGCTTGACCCGGCGGGCGCAGTTGCGCAAGGGCGAGACGGTCCTGGTGCTGGCCGCGAGCGGGGTGCTGGGCATCATCGCCGTCCAGGCGGCGAAGCTGCTGGGGGCGGGCCGCGTGATCGCCGGGGCGCGCGACCCGGATGGCTTGAAGCGAGCTCAGCAGTTAGGGGCCGACGCGATCGTAGACCTCAAGAACCTGGACGGGCTGACCGAGCGGATCCGCGAAGCCAGCGGCGGCCAGCTCCATGTGGTGATCGACCCGCTGTGGGGACAGCCCGGCGTGGCGGCGCTCGAGGCGTTGAGCCCACAAGGCCGGTTCGTGCAAATCGGGCAGTCTGCCGGCGCCGAAGCGTCGGTGAAATCGGGGACCATCCGCGGGCGGTATCTCTCGGTCCTGGGGTATACGAGCTTTCTCGTTCCATGGGAGGAGCAGGCCGCCGCCTACCGGACGCTGGCCGAGCATGCGGCCGCGGGGCGGATCAAAGTCGAATACGAAAACCTGCCGCTCGAAGCCGCGCCAGATGCGTGGGCGCGTCAGAAGTCGTCACCGCATCGCAAGCTGGTGCTCTCGCCCCGGAGCTAGCCCGCCGGGACCGGCGTGCCACGACGCAAGGCGATCACCTCGCCCACGAGGTAGAGCGAACCGCAAACGAGAACGATGCCGTCGGGTCCGGCTCGCTCGCGAGCCCTGGTCATTGCCGCGGACAGCGGTACACAGACCTCCGCCTCGACCTCGCCACGAAAGTGCGCCGCGAGCTCGAACGGCGACGCCGCCCGGTGCCAGTTGATCGGGGCGAAAATCACGGGCGCACCGAGCCTCGCCAGCTGCCCCAGCATCGCTGGTAGGTCCTTGTCCTTCATGGCGCCGAAGACCACGACAAGCCCTCGTTCGTATGCGAGCTTCTGGACCGCCTCCACGGTCCTTTCGAGGGCGGCTGGATTGTGCGCGCCATCGACGAGCACAATCGGATGACGCTCGATGATCTCGAGGCGACCTGGCCAGCGGGTCCGCGCCAGCCCATCGCGCAGCGGACCATCTGATATCTCCCAACCGCGTGAGCGCAGCGCGTCGATGGCCGCCACGGCGAGCGCCGCGTTTTCGGCCTGGTGCAGACCGAGAAGCGGGACGCGCAGACGCTCATAGCTGCCAGCCGGCGTCGTGATGGTCACCTCGACGCCGGCCCATCCCTTATCGACGGCGGCGGCGGTGACTTCTTGGCCAAGCCGGAGCAACGGAATGCGCTGCGTGCGAGCGGCCTCTTCAATAACGCCAAGCGCGGGTGGCCGGGCGGCGGTGACCGCGAGGCTGTCGGGCTTGATGATGCCGGCCTTTTCAACGGCGATCGCCTCCAGTGTCGAGCCCAGGTGCTGCGTATGGTCGAGCGCGACATTGGTTATGACGCTGACGCCCAGGTCCAGGACGTTGGTGGAGTCGAGACGCCCACCGAGGCCGACCTCACAAACGAGGAGATCGATGCCGGCACGCGCGAAGTAGTAGAGGGCCGCACTGGTCAGGATCTCGAACTCGGTTGGCGGACCGAGCTCAGCCGCAACCTTGTTGATGGCAGGCTGGATTTCCGTCAGGAGCGCGGCGAAGTCCGCCTCGGCGATGGGATGCTGATCGACCTGAATCCGTTCCGTGTAGGAGATGAGGTGCGGCTTGGGCATCAACCCGACGGTGTAGCCAGCCGCTTGCAGGACGCTCGCCACCATGGCGCAGACCGAGCCCTTGCCATTGGTCCCCCCGACATGGACGCCCTGGAACAGTTCGTGCGGATCGCCAAGCGCATGTAGCAGGGCGAGCGTCCGCTCGAGGCCCAGCTTGATCCCGAAGCGGCCGAGCGAGGTCAGGTAGTCGAGGGCTTCTGGATAGGTCACGCCTGGCGGAGATGTTGGCGGTGGGCACGATAGGTATTGACCAGCAACATGGCGATGGTCATCGGACCAACGCCGCCCGGGACGGGAGTCAGGGCGGAGGCAATCGGCTCGACGCTCGCCCGGTCGACGTCGCCCACCAGCTTTGCGGTTTGCGGATCGCGGCTGATCCCCACGTCGATCACGACGGCGCCTGGCTTGACGTGGTCGCCAGTGATGAGTCGCGGCTTGCCGGTAGCCGCGATGAGGATGTCTGCCTGCTGGGTGACCGAGGGCAGATCGGAGGTTTGCGAATGGGCAATCGTGACGGTCGCGTGGTTCTGTATCAGGAGCAGCGCCAGAGGACGCCCGACGAGCCGCGAGCGCCCGACGATGACGGCGCGCTTTCCGGTGACATCGATGTGCTCACGACGAAGGAGCTCCAGTACGCCAAGCGGCGTCGCGGGGATGAAGGTGGGATTGCCCTGCGCGAGGCGACCGGCGTTGTAGGGATGGAGCCCGTCGACATCTTTATGGGGAGGGATCTGTTCGAGGGCCTGGTCGGGATTCAGTCCTTCGGGCAGCGGTATCTGGACGAGGATGCCATCGATGCTGTCGTCGCGAGCGAGCGCATTGATGCAGTCATGCAGCTGCTGCTGCGTGATGTCATGCAGGTGCTCGACCGCCGATTTGAAGCCGACCTCTTCGGCGGCTTTTTGTTTTCCACCCACGTAGGTTGTGGATGCGGGATCATCCCCGACCTGGATCACGGTGATGCCGGGGGGGCGCTGGTCCGGATGAGCCACGATCACCCGCCAAAGCTCCTCGCGGATAGCGCGCGCGTGGGCGCGGCCATCGATTATTCGGGCAGGCACGGGCCTGAGTCTACTGAGGCAGGTTCGAGATCTCGACAGGCCGCGTAATCTCGACGGTGAAGGCGGCGAGATTTGCGAGTGGTGGCCGCTTGGTCACCCGCACGGTCACCTGGACGACCCGTGGTTGCTTCAGGAGGGCGCTCGCGATCCGTTCGGCGACCGTTTCAAGGAGGTTAGCGGGCTTTCCCTCGAGGATCTGGCGGGCGATTCGTTCGACGACCGGATAGCTGAGGGTGTCGACGAGATGGTCGGTTGTGGCAGCGCGCTGCGTGTCGAGCATGACCTCGATGTCGGCGCTGAAAGTCTGGCCGAGCTTTCGCTCGGCGGGATTGTTGCCGTGATAGCCAAAGGCAGTCAGGCCTGAAAGGACGAGCGTGCCGGTCGGCAGGCTTGCCCTCGGTCCGCTCTTTGAGTTCGACGGTGCCTTCTTAGACGGTTTTGTAGGCATGTCTTGACAAATATACCACGAGGTGTAATGATGCCAAGATGAACGTTGAGGTCCGGGCGACCGGGCTACGGGCAATGCGGGAGAAGAAAGGTCTCACGCAGCGCGAGCTCGCTCATCACCTGGGAATCAGCCAGAACTATATTCCGGCACTCGAGTCCGGAGCGCGCCGGCCGGGCCCGAAATTGCGTCAGGCGTTGATGAAGTTCTTCAACGTCAACTTCGAGGAGCTCTTCGAGGTTGTCATGGTCAACCCCGAGAGCGCGAGCGAACAGGTTTTAGAGCCGCGCGATCAACGGCGCGCCGGCTGACGATTAAGGGGGGTGATCGATAGATTCACTGAGTAACGCAGGCTACGTAAATGGCTAGATAAAATAGCCCGTGCGCCTGCATAGCTCAGTTGGTAGAGCAGCTGACTCTTAATCAGTTGGTCCCGGGTTCGAATCCTGGTGCAGGCACCAAATCCCAAGGACCGCTGAGCTAGGGCGCTGCGCGAAACAAACCCAGCGCAGTCCAAGCAACGAACGCCGCCTAGCCAACCAATCACCGACTCCCTCGCGCTGACAAGGTAACGACGACACCTGAAGGGGGTCAGGTAAATGCGCGGAGTTCGGATTCCACAGGGTCTGACCGGCGAAGAGCAGTTCGTTCTTGGGCTTTCGGTCCAGCGACTCGCCGCTCTATTGCTCGGCTTGCTTGCTGCCTATACGATTCTTCACCTTGCTTTGCCGGCGCCCATCCAATTGCTGGCTGCCACATTCGCCGCCTTGACTGGGGCCGCCATCGCATGGGTCAGGCCTGCGGGGCGTTCGCTGATCCATTGGACTCTGGCCGCGGTCGAGTTCAAGCTTGGGGAACACTACGCCTCGAAGAGTGCTACCGGGCCGGCGTCGATCACTGGGCCTGAATTACCAGAAAAGGTGCTGCGACAACCGCAATTTCAGGTTGTCGCGGACCCGACACACGCCCTGCAAGTTGCGGAGTCGCCCGGCCAGTTTCGCGACGAACGTACCGATGACGTGATCGAGCTTCCTGACGGTCCTGCGCTTAACTTTCAAATCGCCGCAGCACAGCGGCCATCGGAACTTGCAATTGCGGCGCCGGTTTACCTTGGTGGACCCCAGATCATTACGTTCTTCTCCTGCAAGGGCGGGACCGGACGGACGACGTTGGCAACCGAAGTCGCCTGTCTGCTTGCGCTAAAGGGCTACTACCGCGAGTCGCCCGCCAAGGCCGCGCAGCGCCTCCGCGTGGCCCTGATTGACTTCGATCTCGGATCAGCGAACGTGTCGGCGCGCCTTGGGTTGGCCCAGCCGACGATGCTCGATTACCTCTGCGACTCGAGCGTGCAAACGCCTGACCCGCGGGATTTCGTAATCCACCACCCGGCGAGTGGCTTGGACGTTCTGCTTGGCCCTTCTAAATGCCTGTCAGGCGACCGTGCCGAGCTAATGGGCGTTGGCCAGGCCGCCCACATCCTGAGCAGCCTGAAAACGGCGGGCAATCAATTCCTGATCGTTGACATTTCAGCGTCGTTGGGGGATCTCGAAACGTACCTGCTTGAAGCGGCCTCACGAATCTATTGCGTGGTTACGCCCACGGCTGCGTCGATCCAATCGCTTTATCGAGGGGTTGAGGCGCTTAGGCGCTTGGGGCTCGGGCAAAAACTTTATTACGTCTCCAACAAAATGCGCGAGGGCGTGAGCCTTGATGAAGCGATGGGTGACCTCAACGGATCGCTGGCGGCAAGCGTGCCGTACGACACAGCATTTGATACGGCGGAAAATCGACATCAGCCGCTTTCCCTTCAGCATCGGACAAGCGCTGTTGACGCGCTAACCCAGCTTGCAGCATCCATCTATCCGGGTCTTCAGCTGCCGGTGACTAACCGTTCTGGCTTATCGCCGTTCGCCTGGCTTGGCAGGCGCCGCCGTGCTGGCTGAAGTCACAGCGCGGCCGCCAACGGCCGAGAGTGAGGCGCTTCGAAATTTCGTCCGTGCACAGCTCACGCTGGAAGTCGATCCCGACGTAATCAACCCATTTTCGAAGAATGTGAACCGCGATCAGATACTCCGCGACCGCATCCGTGCTGCGGTCATGCAACGGGACGTTTTTCCGACGCCCCTGCTTCTCGAAACCCTTTTCGACGAGATCGTCGGCCTGGGACCATTGGAGCCGCTGATGGCGGACCCGGACATCACCGATATTCTCGTCAACCGCTTCGACGAAATCTATGTCGAACGCCGCGGACATCTTGAGTTCATTCCCCATGGCTTTCGCGACCAGGCGCAGCTGGAACAGGTAATCCAAAAGCTTGTTGCTTTGGTCGGCCGCGAAATCAACCTGGATAAGCCACTGGTGGACGCTCGCATGGTCGATGGCAGCCGCGCAAACGCCGTCTACGCGCCAGTCGGAGGCCCAACCCTCTGCATTAGAAAGTTCAATCGGCTTCGGCTCGACCTCCTGCCTGATAAGCGTCACCCGGAGCTGCCGAGCTGGGTGAGTACCGGCGGAATTTCGGCCGAGATGGGCGGGTACCTGGAAGCGATGGCAATCGCCCGGGCCAACATCTTGATCGCCGGGGCCACCGGGTCCGGTAAGAGCACGTTGCTGCGTTCAGTAGTGAGCGCTTTTCCCGATGACGAGCGCGTGATCACCATCGAAGACACGGCCGAACTGGAGCTCGACAACCCGCATTGGGTGAAACTTGAGTGTGTCCACTCCGGCGAGTTGGCCGGAAAGACCACACAGGAGCGTCGGCTAGATGTCGCGGACCTTGTTCAGAACGCCCTTCGGATGCGCCCCGATCGTTTGATCATCGGCGAGATCCGTCATAGCAAGGAGGCGTACTACGCCCTCGAGGCGCTGAACACAGGGCACGATGGCTCGGCGACCACAATCCATGCCGGTAGCTGCGAAGACGCTCTCGCGCGGCTGGAACTCTTGATCAGTCGTGACTTCGCTCAGCTGAGTCCCGCGGAGATCCGCCGCTACGTCGCTCGGGTGTTTGACCTCGTCGTCTTTGTCAGCCGCCTCCGCAATGGCCGACGGTATGTTCTCGAGATCGCCGAGCTGCTGGGCGTCGGCCCTGACGATCGCTACCAGCTGGCAACCGTTTTCAGCGCGGAAGTGTCCAATGACGCGCAAGGCATCAGCGTCGACTTCAGCGGCGCTCCGGCTTATCGCCCCGGATCACGTTTGCTGCGCAAGCTTCAGTTGCAGGGGATGCGATGGATGTCCTAGCGAGTGCTCTAGTTTTCATCGCGGTGCTGAGCCTCGGTCTGAGCATTGTGGTTCCCGCAAGGAAACACGATCGCCGACTCTTCACTCGATTGATCGCTCGTAGCGCACGGCAACTCGCCGCGGCACGAATCGCCGGCGATGCGCGTCACCACCTCATCCTCAGCTTGGTCGCCCCACCGGCGCTGTTTGCGGTCGGCTGGCTTCAATCACCCGTGCTGGCTATTGCTGCCGGTGCTGCTGGTCTCCTGGTTCCCCGTGGCTACCTGGCCTGGCTGGTGCATGTTCAGGCACAAAAGAGTGAGGCTGAGGCGGGCCGACTGCTTCAATCCCTTGTCACGGGCCTGACGGCCGGTGGCACCTATCTCGACGCCCTTCGGGAAGCGCGAGCCCGCTGCACTGATCCGTGGCTCAGCCAAGAGCTCGATCTGATTATTCAGCGATTCCTGCTCGATGGTCCGCTGCATGAGACCGTGAAGCAGGTCCGGGAGCGCACACCGACCCGCAATCTGGGACTCATCTGGCAAACGCTTGCTGTCTCCACTGAACACCACCTGCCAACTCAGAAAGCGCGGTCGTTGCTCGTGGAGCTGTCAGCTACCGTGCAGTTCAACGTCCAGCTAGCCAACGAGGTTCGGGCGCGTTCAGCAGGACAACGTGCGCAAATTTGGCTTTTGGCCGTCATCGTGCCGGCGATGTTCCTCTATCTCAAATGGATAAGCCCGGACCTGCTGAGCGTGCTTGATCAAACGGTCGTCGGCCGCTTCATCCTGGTTCCGACGGCGGCCGCCCTGGAGCTCGGTGGCATCGTGTTGAGTATCCGCATCGCCCGGTTGCAGCCATGACACTGGGCGGAGTTTGCGCGGCGCTGGCGTGTTTCGCCTTGCTGCAGGCGCTCGTGGCAGCCCGGCCGAGCGGCGCCATGGAAGGTAAAGAGTTGATTCGCGCCAGCATCTTGTCCCCGGCGGAGTGGCGAATCCATCAGCAGGCGCACGCATCCTGGTATCAACGCTGGCTCCGTCCGCTAATGCTGCTCTGGGGTCGGAAACTCCACCTGCGGCCCGCTCGGCTCGATCCCAATTTCCTGATTCAAGCCGGCATCGATGGCGAGCAGCTCGATGGCGTGGAGCTGCGAACGATCAGGTTGATGTCCGCAGTCGCAGGGATGGCGATCGGTGGGCTGCTGGGAGCGTTCTTTGCCGGCACGTTGGCCGTCGTCCCGCTGCTCGGATGGATTGGATACATCTTCCCGCTGCGGGTCCTCGCTGCTCGCCGGCGCCGGCGGCAGGCGGAGGTGCTCGGCGAGCTCCCCGAGTTCGTCAGCATGGTCCGGGCGTTCCTGGCAGCCGGCATGTCGCTGGAGCGGACCCTGCACGCGTTGTCGTCCGATGCAACTCCGGACACTGCTCTCAAGCAGGAGATCCGCCGAGCGCTGGGACGTTACGGGCTCGGTTTAAGCATCGACCAGGCATTGGAAGAGGTGGGGCCACGGACAGGCGTTGACGATCTCGCCATGCTGATAACCGCGCTGAATCAGAGCAAGCGAACGGGCGGCGGCCTGGATTCTGTCCTGCGTGACCAGGAGTTGATGGTTCGGATGAACCAGCGAAATCGCGCCACGGCGCAAGCCGCAGCCGTCAGCACGAAGCTGCTCGGTGTGCTCGCTGCGGTCTATTTACCGGAGTTCGTGATCTTGATCGTGATTCCACTCTTTTGGGGCATCATGCAGCGCGCGTTTGGATGAATTTCGGTGACGGGTTTCGACAGAACGTTTTGTTGGAGGGAGACATGGGTGGCTTGAAGCGGGGACAGTCGACGCTTGAATGGGTGATCGGAGCCGCGATCATTTTGGGAACGCTTGTGGTGGGGATCATCGCCTGGAACAACGGGCTGGTCGCCAAGATGGGCCAGATGGTGCAGCGCCTCGCGCAGACCTCGTGAAGGGAAGGCGAGCGCAGCATCAGCGTGGTCAAGAAACCTTGCAGGCAGTTCTTGTTGTTGCGTTCATGCTGCTGCCCGTCCTGTTCGGAATCATTGAGATGGGAGCGCTCATCCACGTCTGGATCGGGCAGCAGTCGGCGGCCGCGCTGGGAGCGCGAGTCGCCGCTGAACGGGGTGAAGACGATGCGATCGTTCGGGATCGCGTAACCAGGGAATTACGCGCCGCCGGCCTCGATCCATCGAACATGCGGGTGAGCATTACGCCGTCGTATGTGCGCTGGGGCGACGCAATCAGCGTGCAACTGGTGAGCAGGCGTCACATCGCCATCCCGTTCCTCTTCAGTCGTGACCTCACGCTGACGTCGACTTATGTTGGGCGAGGCGAGGTCAACCATTGAATCGTAGTCGCAGGCGTGGTCAAAGCGTCCTGTATGGGGTTCTGTTGATGCCGATGCTGCTTCTGATCTTCGCCCTGGCGATTGACATCGGGACGATGCAGCTCGAGCGACTCAAGCTGCACTACGCCCTTGACCTGGCAACGCTGACCGCGGCGAGCAACGTCGACAAGACCTTTTATAGCGCCACGGGCCAGCTTCGCCTGGATCCGTCAGCCGCGATCCCGACCACTCGGGAGTCCCTGATTCAGAACCTGACCAGTCTGCGGGATGCGCCCAATTCGGCACAACTGGCCGGCGCGGCGGATGTCGTCGTGGTCAACCAAGTCCCGGGACGCGACCCTTTCAGCGGCGCATCGTTGGATCGCCCAGCCGTCTGTGCCCGGATCCGCGTTCCACATCGGTTCAGCCTCCTGGGTTTGATCGGACTTGGCGCGACCGAGATTACGGTGACTGCCGATGCGGAGATCCGCACATGAGGCTGCTCGCCATTTTGAAAAGCCTGCTCGCGATCTGCTTAACCATTGGGCTTCTTGCGCTCTCCTCAACCAGCGGACACTCGGCAACCGGGCCCTCGGCAAGCGTCGTGATCACTTCGATCTCGGGGTATGACGGTCATGCCTTCGTGTTTGCTCAAGTGACGACTCCAAATTCTGTCTCACCGGCGCCAACCGGGACGACCCATCAATCGCCCTATTACGCCGAGTGGGCACGGGTAGCGATCGGGAGCACAACCTGCCCGTGGGTATGGGCGGTTTACGTTTTCAATCGGACCACCAATCTGCAAGTCAACCCGACGCCACCAAATGCGCCGAGTCCCGATTTCGGGACGACCACGCTGGTCTGTGCCAGCCCAGGGAGCACACCGGTCGATGAAGCCCCCGTCGCCGAGGCGACCGCTCGGCTCGACCTCGACCTGCTCGTCAACGTCTCGCCAGCCGTCGTAGCCGTGGGTTCTTCGAGCCTCATTTCCGCCCGGCTCAACAGCACCCTTGTCAACGACCTCAACCTTTACCTGAACATGGCGATTGAGGATTGGTCGGTCACGGGGTGGTTCGTCGATTTTGGCGATAGCCAGACCACGATGGCCAACGGGGGCCCGACAACGCTTCGCCTCGCGCATACGTACCAGGCCGCCGGCCAATACGACGCCCGGGTCATCGCCTACATTTCCGGGCACGCTCAGGCGGCGGTCTACGACCGTTATGGCCGGCCGCAACTAATCCAGCAAGCCTTCTCGGTGCAAGTGGGTAACCACGCAGTCGCCTCGACCCGCGCCCGCGCGATAAAACGCTACCTCAGCCCGGCTGGCCAGGTCACCGTCGTCCCTAGCCTCGATGCGAGCGCACCCGACGCAACGGCAGGTTTCAATCAGATTGACGCCTTACGCGGGGCTTTGACCACGATGGCCGTGCACCTTCGGATTCAGCAAGAGGGGCTGATGACGATCGATGGGCGGGTCACCGGCGTCGGACGCTCGCGATTAATCGCATGGCGTCTGGGCGGGAGCCCATCCGACGCACCGGCGGGGGCCGGAACCCTACCTGGGCAGGTTCATGCCTTCCAGGATCCCCTCCGACTGCAATGGAATGCGCCAGATCGCCTGGCGTCGGGCCGGACGCAGGGATATGTCGTTCCCATGACCCTCTACGTCGAGACGCACTATCCAGACGGCCATGTCGCCAACTTCGTGATCGCGTCAAGTTTTTTCGTTTTCGTTAACTTTGCCGCTGAGAGCGGATAGGGGGGCCCGTGAAGCGAACCATTTATCTCTCGATCTTCGTCGTCCTGTCGGCGGCTGCTGGGCTGCTCTATTACAACCACACTCGCCAAGCAACCGTCCTCATCGCCAACCGGGATCTCGCGGTCGGCACAAGCATCCAGGATGCGGACGTCGCCCTTCGGGCCGTGAATCCAGGTTCGCTCGCCGGGCACATGCTCAGCTCGCCGGAGCAAGCCATCGGCCAGGTCGTCGCGCTTCCCATCCTTGCCGGTGATTTCATCGACGCTCGGCAAATCGCCCCGATGAAGAACGCACAGTTGCTGACGGCGGGACTCCAGCTGCCGCCGGGCTACCGCATCATTGGACTGCCGGTCACGCCCAGCGCCGCTGTCGGCGGTGCCCTGAAGGCCGGCGACACCGTTGATGTCCTCGCCATGGACAACCCGTCCAAGGTTGCGGCGCTCGCCGACGAACCGGCGCCGGCACCGACGATGCTGGGAAAGAATGTGCTCGTCATTGGCCTCCGTACCGACCAGGGCGCATCCACTGAATCGGCGGATCACGGGCTGAATTCCGGATCCAACCGGCCGTCCACCGTCTTGTTGGCCATTCCGCAAATCGATGAAGCCACCTATTCCGCGGCGATTGCCCACTCGAGCTTCGTCCTAACCCTGAGCACGGAGTGACGATGGCTCGTGGCTAGGGTTATGCGCCGGGAAGGTTTTGGCCAGGAGGTTTCGGCAGTCCGAAATCGCCTGCTTATCCTCCGAAGCGGCGTGCCGCGTGCAGTCGTCGCCACGTCGTCGCTCAACTTTGATGGGCTTGCCCCCGAACAACAGGCGACGGCCGTGCAAGCCTTCCGCGACCTTCTCAATGCCCAGAGCGGCCCTTTCCAGCTCTACCTCCGCATCCGGCGTGTGGGCGCCGGCAACAGCGCTGAACCGGACGCCAGTGCCTATCCAGACCGACGACAGTACCTGGCGGCCTTAACCCGCAGTTTTATCAATGCCCACCTGGAAGAAACACCGGTGTACCAGCGAGAGCTGTTCATCGTCCTCGCACCGGTTGAAGGCGGGCGCCCGTTGCTTAGGAGCTGGCGCTTCCACTTTGAACGCCGATCTGAGGCGCCCGTCACGGTCGCTCGCGATTTCGGCCAACCTCTCCTGACTCGAGCCGCTGCCTTGCTCGAACAGTTGCGGCGGATCGGGGTGAAAGGCCGCATCTTGCAGGACTCAGCCCTCGAGGCCTTCCTGGCGGAGCTCTACGGCGCTGCGCTCCCGTCGTCAGAGGCTGCGCCGGAGCCCGGCTTCGCGCATCGACGCGACGGCGTTGAAATTCGAGGCCGTCAGTATGCGTCCTTTGTCGTCGACCGCTATCCCGGAGAAGAGATCCAGCCGGGATGGCTGCTTCCCTTGCTGAGCTTCAAGGGCGAGTTGCACGCGAGCATCCACGTCATGCCGCTGGACACCGACCGAATGATGACGCTCCTGCACCATCGGATCCGCGGCCTGCGCGCTGACGAACTGGCGGACGAAGAATCGGGCAGGATCGGTCGGAGCTCTATCGGAACGCTTCCCGACGCGCTGAACGTGCACCAGGCTCTGGCACGAAACGAGGAAAAGGTTTTCGGCGTTAGCTTTTATTTGACCGTTGGCGCCGAGGACTCCATAGCGTTGCAGGCCCAGAGCGAAGCGCTGCGTTCATGTTGCCGGCGGATGATGCTGCACACGTCCCAACCATTTTTTGAGATGCGCCAGGGACTCCTCTCTTCCTGGCCTTTGGGAACAGACCTCTTGGGGCGAGAGCAGATCCTGCACACCAGCGGGCTGGTCACGATGTTTCCGTGGCTTCAAGAGGACCTGGCGGATCCAGAGGGCCACTACTGGGGATACAACAAAGACACCGGCGGGCTGTGCGTCTTTGATCCGTTTGACCAGGAGCGATTCAACAACGCAAACATCGCCGTGCTCGCGCATTCCGGCGCGGGCAAAAGCTATGCGGCAGCTTCCGTCGTGCTCAGCGCCTACACCCGCGGAATCGGGGCCGTTCTGATGGACCCGGAAGCTGAATACGGGGGCTTGGTGAGGGAGTTGGGCGGAACTTACGTCCATTTAGCCGCGGGCTCCGGTCACGCCATCAACATGCTCGATCCCCTGCTCTTCATCGCCGATTCGGACGAGCCAACCGATCAACTGAGCGATGTCCTCGACTTGATCGGCGTGATCTGTGGCCGCCTCGACGAAGTTGAGCGTGCACGCGTCGGACTGGCTATTCGCGAGGTGATGGCTCATGACGAGGCTCCGGTGCTGGCCAACGTCTGGCAACGGATGGACGCCACGCATGCGGACTCACGCGTAACAACCATTCTGGGCCGTTGGGTCAGTGGCGACCTCGGCCGGCTCTTCAGCGCCCCAACCAACATTGACTTGGCCAGCCCCATCGTCGGCTTCAACCTCCGCGATATGAGCGAGGAATTAATTCAGCCCACCTACGGCATCCTGGCCAACTGGCTATGGATGGCTCTCCGGCGGGAGCGCCGGCCAAGACATCTCCTGATCGACGAGGCGGGGCTGCTTCTCGAGCACGAACCGATTCGCCGATTTCTCATCCGGCTTGCACGCCGTATTCGTAAATATGGCGGCAGCCTCATCCTGGTGAGCCAGAATCCGGGGGACTTTTTCGAAACCAAGGACGGTGCTGTGCTCGCGACGAATCCCAGTATTCTGCTATTGGGCTCCCAGAAGCATTCGGAAGCGCTCAAACTTCAAAAGGCTTACAGCCTGACCGATCGACAGGTGAATTACCTAGAGACCGCCCAACGGGGAGACTTCTTGCTCGTGGCCGGGCCAAATCGCGTGCCGGTACACATCATGGCGCCGCCATGGATGGATGAAATGATCGTGGCTTCCCGTCGTCATTGACGGCTACCCCTCATTGATTTTTACCGTGTCACGCCTAATAATTAGCGCCTGAATTTGCGCTGAGGGTCACCTGGCGTTTGGGGACCTCCGGCGCGGCGCTGGGGACCGCGCAAAGGGGAAAGACGGTGCAGGACCTCACCGATCGTCGCAATGAGGAGGCCCGCGAGATCCGGGATTTGCTGGCGTCCAAGCTCAAGATGCACCCGATCTGGCTTGGAGGCCTCGATACCCAGGCGGCCCGCCACATCTATCTCTTTATCCAGTCGCTCGAGGGGCGGAAGCCCTTTGGGCGCGTCCGGCGGCAGCGGGCGCCGAACCTGACGCTAGACTGACCCCGATCTGGAACTGACGCCACGCGCCGACCAGGCGGCTGGGACCTTCAGCGTGGTCGCCGGCGACTACCCCCTGATCCGCAACGCCGCCTGCGCGGTGAAGCTCAACGGCGAGTGGTTTGTCAGCACCTCTGCGCCCAAAGCTCATGCTGATGCGTTTGCGCTTCACTGGCAGGCAGGCGGAGCACGGGCAGTCGCCCGCTTGATCCCGCACGAGGGCGGCGTCGTGATCGAGTGCGAGCTGAACAACGAGAGTGCCGGCACGATGACCTTTAACGGCTGGCGTCCGCTGATGATCGACGGTGGCGATGCGGCGCTGCGGGTCGGCGACGAGCCCTGGCGGGCCAGCGTGCTCATCAATGGATACCAGTCCTGGGACTACGCCGGCATCCATCCACTGGACGAGGCGATCAAGGAAGGCGATCCCAGGCCACCGGTCACCTCGTGGTGGACGGCAGCCATCTGCGACGGCAAGGCGATGTTCGTCGCCCAGGTGCTCAAGGCGAGCCGGTTTGCCACCGTCTTCAACTGGCATTACCACCGCGATGAACACGCGGGCGAGGCATTACCGACGGATATCCGGACGTTTGTCGCCGAGCAGCACGGCTCACCCTTATCGCAGCCCGAGCAGCGAAGCGGGCTTCCGGAAGAGCTGCAGCTCGAAGTGCCGGCGCAGTCGGGGTTAGTTTCCGATCCAATCCTGATCGCATACGGCGACGACGGGACGGCGACGCTGCGGCGCGCGCTCGATGCCGCGGGCCGTGCTTCCGGCGCCAGCAGCTTCGAAGCCGTTCCGCGGGGCTGGTGCAGCTGGTACCACCTGGGCCTCGCCGTCACGGAAGACGACATCGCGCGGCACGCCGCCTTCATCGCCAAGCGCCTGCCTGAACTGGCAAAAGCCTCCAGCGCGAGTTACCGCCCGGTCATCCAGCTGGACGACGGGTGGATGCCCCGCTGGCAGCAATGGGGCGACTGGGTCGCGAATGACTTTTTCAGCCGGGGCCTGCGGGCGCTGACGACGCGAGTCCACCGCCACCGCTTTGAAGCGGGCATCTGGCTGGCGCCGTTTCACGTCGCAACCGATTCGCAGCTGGCCGGCGCTCACCCCGACTGGCTGCTCAAAGGCAAAGACGGTTCCGCGCTGGTTGATCCCCGCCTGAGCAAGGGCTATCACCTGCTCGATGCGACGCATCCGGAGGCGCAGCGCTTCCTCCGGGAGCTTTTCGCAGGACTGCGTCGGGACGGCTTTACCTATTACAAGCTCGACTTTCTGTACGGCGCCGCCTACGAGGCACGCCGCCATGATCCCGACGTCACCGGGACCCAGGCGCTGCGGCTGGGCCTCAAGCAGATCGCGGATGCCATCAACCCACCGGGCAAACCCGCAACCTCATTCATACTCGCCTGCGGCGCGCCGCTCATGCCGGTCGTTGGTCTGGTGCATGGCGCCCGCACCGGAGGGGACGTCGGGGCCCCCACCATGGAGGATGGCAGGGCGGGAGCGCCGCATCTAGGCTTCCCGTTGATCCTGTCAATGGCACGCAACCAGGCGGCGCGCCTCTTCTTCGACGACTCGCTGTTCGCGATCGACGCCGATGTCGTCATGGCGGCCTCGCCACAACTCACCACGGGAGAGGCGCAGGTCATGATCACGATCGCCGCGCTTTCCGGCGGCGTCTTCATGCTCAGTGACGATCTGGAGACGTTGCCGGCTGAGCGGTTGACGCTGCTCCGCAACCCGAACGTGCTTGGGCTGGTGGGTGGTCCCGCCGCTGAGCCCGTCCACCTGTTCAGCGCACCCGAGCGGGAAGCGCAGGACCACTGGTTTGCCTTCCCGGCGGAGCTCCCACCGCTGTGGGTCCGGGCCGAGCCAGACGGCGGGGCCGTCGTCGCCATCTACAACTGGGCCGACACACAACGTCCCTATCGCCTCCACTTCGCCGAGGCGACCGGGTCGGCGGGCAGCTATGCCGTGACCGACCTGTGGTCAACGCGGCGCGGCGGCCGAAGCCTCGGTGTCAAGACCGATTCGATGCGGCTGACGCTCCTCCCACACAGTGTGCGACTACTTAGAACGAAGCCCACGGCCGCCGGCGCGCAGCGCTAACCTCTACTGGCAACCCACCATGCGGCGCGTGCTCTTTTACCGCCTTTACGAGGTCGAGCCTGCCCGGCTTTCCGAGCTGGAGCAAGAGGCGCGCACCTTTGCGCGGGCCCGCGCCTGGCGCGGCGATGCCTTCTGGCTGGCAACCGAACGGTCAACCGACCTCTTCGCGATGGAATATTTCCGGCACGCCCGCAATGAGGAAGGCGCGGCGCTGTCAGCGGCCGGGTTTGTGCGCATGCTGGGCGATGAAACCGATGCGATTGCGACCCTCTACTTTCTCAATGATGCGGCCCAGCAATTCCACGCCCGGGCCACGCTGCTCGATGATGAGAATCCGATTGCGAAGCTGCGCCACCTCGAGATTCGGCAGGGACGCCTCCCGTCGGGCTCGCCGATCGAGGATGTGCTGGCGGCCCGGCCGGTGATCAAGAAGATGGAAGGCGAGCCCATCACCTTCTATCCCCCCACCTACAGGCCGAATGCGTATTTCCGGCGGGACAAGCCAGGCATGTGGGGCTTCAGTCTGAAGGGGATCCGCGACTTCGCGCCGTCGTTCCTCGAAGCTGAGGCGGAGGCCTTGCGCATTTATCGGGGCTTTCGCCGCCTGAATCCGTGAACGCCTCGACCTTCACGCTCAAAAGCCGCGACGGCCTGGAGCTCGCCGTCCGCCGGTGGGAGCTCCAGGGCGCGGCGCACCAGTGGACCTTCGTAGTCGTCCACGGCCATGGCGAGCACGCTGGACGCTATCAGCATCTGGGGGAATGGTTCAGCACGCTTGGCACGACCACCTATGCGATGGATCAACGCGGGCACGGGCACAGTGGCGGCCAGCGCGGGCACTCACCCAGCCTCAGCACCATCCTCGACGATATCGACGATGTCATCAGTCGAGCGCGCGATGAACGGGGCCGGCCGCTGGTGCTCATCGGCCATTCCATGGGCGGCTTGCTGGCGATCGCATACACGCTGGATCGTCCCGACCGCGTCGATCGCGCGATCTTCTCGGCGCCCGCGCTGGCGCTGAAGGTGAAGGTCCCGGCATGGAAGCGCACGGCCGCCCGCGTGCTGCCGAAGGTCGCGCCGCGCATGAGCCTGGCGAACGAGATCAACCCGGACGACCTCAGTCATGAACGCGCCGTCGTTGACGCCTATCGCACCGATCCGCTGGTGCACAACCAGATCAGCGCCGGGATGTACGACGCAACGATCGCAAAAGGTGAGTCGTTGATCCAGCGGGCGCCGGCGCTGCGCGTGCCGTTCTTGCTGATGCACGGCCGCGACGACCGCATCATTGACCCGGCGGGAAGCCAGCGGTTCTTCGCCCGGGCAACCGCACCAGGGCGCGCCTTCTGCCTTTACCCGGGGATGTACCACGAGATCTTCAACGAGGTCGGCCATGAGAAGGTCTTTGCCGATATCGAGAGCTGGCTGACCGAGCGAACGGACGCCCAGGTCACTGGCTGGAATCCGCCCCCCTGAACCGCTGATGCGCGCGGTGCTGCAGCGAGTCAGCGAGGCCTCGGTCAGCTGGGCGGAAGGACAGTCGTCGATCGGCCCCGGTTATTGCATCCTCCTGGGCGTGGCGCAATCAGACCAGGAAGGCGACGCCGACTACCTCGCCGACAAGATCCTCAAGCTGCGCGTGTTCAGCGACGCGGCGGGGAAGTTCAACTTGAGCGCCGCCGACGTGAAGGCGGATTTCCTCGTCGTATCGCAATTCACCCTCTTCGCTGACGCCCGCGGCCAGAATCGTCCCAGCTTCCTGCAGGCGGCGCGGCCGGAGATCGGCCGGCCGCTGCTCGAGCGGTTCATCCAGCGGCTCGGCGCCAGCGGTCTCCGGGTCGAGACCGGTTCCTTCGGGGCGCAGATGACCGTTCGGATCGTTAACGACGGCCCAGTCACCATCGTCCTCAGCACGGATTCCTGGGAGCCACGCATCGGCTGACCAAACCCGTACGCCCGACCGGCCCAGCACGATACGCTGCCTGCCGTAATCGCCTGTGAAGTGCTTGTGCGCGTCCGTTCGTGGCGCGCGACGAGGCGCCGGCGCTGGGTGACGTTAGCCTGCCGGCAATGTTGCGGCCGCCAGCTGGCGATAGGCTGACAGCGAGGCAATCGAGATGGTCATCACGATGACGAACCGGCTACTCGCCCTGGTAATCGCTGTCGCGCTCAGCGGCGGGATTGCGGCTCACGCCGCGCAGTCGCCACACCAGCCGATGGCTCCGATCACGCTGACCTCGGCCACCAGCCTGCCGGTCGTGCTGCAGACGGCGGCCAGCCACCTGACCGAAACCGCAACCGGCACCATCGATCCGAGTGCCGCCATCCGGAGCGCCTACCAGCGCGACCATGTCGCGCTCGAGCACCTGCGGCAGCAGGCCTCCGCCCTCAAGGGCAGCGCGCACCCGGCTTTCAACCAGTACATCTCCGACCAGGAAGCGGCGCTCACCGAGCTGGAGCGGACGGCAATGGCGACCATTCGTCCGTCGGCCGGCGGCTCGATCGCCGCGATGGATCAGCTGGTCAGTGCGGCCCAGGCCACGCTGAATCGCGAACTGGCGCAACCGGCGGCTATGAAGACGAACGGTTCCACCGGTTCTGCAAAGTCGAACCAGGGACAGGGCAGCACCAAGAAGTAGTCCGTTTAGGCCGCGATTGTCTCGAGCCGATGCCACCGCCGAAGGCGGATCGCGAGGTAGGCAGCCGTCAGCACCGGGAGAAGAAACAGGACGATCACGAGCGCGGTCTGCGCCACACTGCCAATGATGTCGAGCACCGACGTTCCGCTGCAGCTGCTCTGAAGCACGTCACCCGCCGCGTTCCGAACGGTAATACATCTGCTGCCGTGCCCGGCGCCAGCGCCCGCCAACACCAGGCCGATGAGAGAGATCCCCGGATAACCACCCAGGGAAAAGACGGACCCGATGATCTTGTCACGCGTCTTCCACTGCGACGACAGCCAGAGCAACACCACGCCGGCGGGCCAGAGGAAGAGCAGCAGGACCAGCGCGGCAATCTCGAGGAGCCCTGGCCGCTCGGGCTGCTGGGTCTTGATACCAAGCCGCTCGCGCGCCTCGGCAACCAACACGGCCGGCTCACCCAAACGGTCGAGGATGTTCAGAATCGTGGCGTCCGTTTCCTGCGAATCACGGGCGCGCGCGTCGGCGATGTGCGACCGCATGTCGTCGAGCAGCTCATCGCGAGCCGCCGCCGGAAAATCGTGGGCTGCGGCGCAAATTCGTGCCAGGTAGCCGTCGATCAGCTGGTCGGCGTGCGGAGCGGTCATGACTTCTTCGCCTCCTGAAGAATTGCGTCGACAGCGCCCCGGAAAGTCGTCCACTCGCTCTTGAAGCCGGTCAAAGCTCGCCGGCCCTCAGCGGTCAGCTCGTAATAGCGCCGGGGCGGACCATCGGCTGACTCCCGCCACTCGGTCTTCACCAGGCCGTCGCGGCGAAGCCGGCTCAGCAACGGATACAGTGTTCCCTCCGTCGTCAGCATGCCGGTCTTAGCGAGCGCGTCGATCAGGTCGAACGCGTAGCGCGGGGTCTGCTGCATCAGCGCCATCACGCAGTACTCCAGTGCCCCGCGGCGCATCTGGCTCACGAGTCCGTCCGCCGGCACGCGGCCAATGTACCACAAGCATCCTTGCGGCGCAAGGGACTTGGACTCGTTACAAATGCCCCTACGGCGCTGGCCTCGCCGGTACGGCTGGTGTATCCTACCGGCGCTTGAAGCGTTCCCTCGCGCTGCTCCTCTCGCTGTTGCCCGCGCTCGCCGCCTGTTCGTCACCGACCAGCGGACCCACGGGGGCCAGTCCCGTGGCCGCCCTGGCGGCGGCGACACCGAGCCACGCGCCTACGCCGACGCCCAAGCCGACGCCGCCACCGCTCGCCCTGACAAGCATCTTCGGCGATATCAAACCGGACCTTTCCCAATATGACCCGTCGCAGCTGCGGGTCATCATCGCCACCGGTGACGTCATCCCAGCCCGGGACGTGAATTACGAGGTGCTCGCCCATCATGACTTTCTCTATCCCTGGCGACAGACCGCCGACTACCTGAAAAGCGGCGACCTGCTTTACATCAACCTCGAGTCACCGTTGCTGAAGAACTGCCCGGTCGTGCGCACCGGCTTCACCTTTTGCGGCGACGCCCGGTCGATCGCCGGACTGGATTACGCAGGGGTCAACGTCGCGAATCTAGCCAATAACCACCTCACCAACTACGGCCCCGCCGGCACGAGCGAAACTCAGATGCTGCTCGCCAAGCATGGGATCGGGATGTCGGGACTCGGCACCTACGAGATCCGCGACATCCGGGGCGTGAAGTTCGCCTTTCTCGGTTTCAACGGCGTCGGCGCGCGCGTCGATCGTGTCGAGATGAAGCGCGAGATCGACCTGGTTCGTCCGCAGGCCGACGTCGTCGTCGTGCAGTTCCACTGGGGCAAGGAGTACGAGCTGATGCCGCAGGCCGCCGCTGGGATTGCCCCCGACAATCCGCGAGACATCGGCCACCTTGCCATCGACGACGGCGCGGACCTGGTGATCGGCAACCATCCCCACTGGGTGGAACCGGTCGAGATCTATAAAGGCAAGCTGATCACCTACGCGCACGGGAATTTCATCTTCGACCAGATGTGGTCGCAGGAAACCCGTGAAGGCGTGGTCGGCCGATACACCTTCTACGGGACGCAACTGGTCCGGGTCGACTACCGCCCGCTGGTCATCGACAACTACGCCCAGCCACGCTGGCTGGACGACTCGACCGGCGAAGGAAAAGCGATCGTCGACCGGATGACTACCGCGTCCTACCAGCTGGCGGCAGGCTAGCGGCCTCGGCCGCCACCACAAACGGCTCCACCGAGACGGAGCCGCGTCGATAGACCTCGAGGTAGCGCTCTGCCATGTTGCGTGGGCCAAAGCGCTCCCGCGCCACATCGGCGCAACGAACCCGATCGATCTCGTGAATGTGGCGAGCCGCCTCGATCAGGCCGTCCATGTCTTCGGCAAGAAAGCCGGTCACCCCGTGTTCGATCAGCTCGGGGGTCGAGCCGGTCCGCAGGGCGATGACCGGCGTTCCCGCGACCATGCACTCCGCCATGGCAAGGCCAAACGGCTCTGACCACTGCAACGGAAAGACTCCGGCCGCGGCGCGCGAGATCAATTTGGTCTTCTGTGACCCCGCGACATTGGGGTAATACTCGACGCCAGGCCCCAGGTAGGGCTCAACCTGTTCTTCGAAGTAGCGCGCACCTTCACCGCTCCGCTCGACCTTGCCGGCGAGGATCAGCTTCCGGCCGACCGACCTAGCGAGCCGGATCGCCAGATGCTGCCCTTTGTCCGGGGTGATCCGGGCAACCTCGATCAGGTACCGCTCATGCGTCGTACTCGGCGGCGCCGCTGGAATCTCGACCGCGTTGTGGACGATGCCGGCGAACTTGAGCGCTGGCGCGCTGGCCGCCTGGCTGACGCTGATGGCGCAGAGCCGCGCCTGCAGCATGACCTCGCGGTAAAAGGTGCACATCGGCTCCAGCAGCTCTCCATGAATGGTGTGAACCACGACTGGAGCGACCCCCGAATGCAGCGCCAGCAACGTACCTTCATATCCGGCATGGTCGTGGAGCACGTCGAAGCGCTCCCCTTGAATCGAGGCGAAGACGCGGGCGAGGTAGGTGGATAGCCTGGCCGCCTCATCGTGTCCGCCCAGGTCATGGCTCCATTCCGCCTTCGCGATGGCGACGACGTCCGGCTCCGAGCCCTCAGCGCCGAAGACCACGACGTCGTGGCCCATCCGCCGCAGCTCGCCATGCAGCAGGTGCACGACCAGCTCGGTCCCGCCGTAGCCGCTGGGCGGCAGCGGATACCAGGGGGGCGCGACGATCCCAATGCGAAGCCCGTCGCTCGCCCGGCTCACCTCCTCCTGGGCACCGGCCCGGGACGAATAATACCGGCCGGCGGCGCGGTTCGACTGACAGAAAAGTTGATAGTGGCGCCAGCGCGATCGAGCCCTCCCCTCAAGTGTCGTTTTGCTGAGTCCCCGGCGGTAGAGTTGTCTCGATGACCGCGCTCCGCATTGTGCAGGTCGCCGTCAGTCTCAGCTTCCTGGCATTGGGCGTGTTCACGGTCGCCGATTGGCTGCGTCACCGAGAACGCAGCCGCGGCTACCTGGCGCTAGCGCTGGGCACGCTGGGATTGACCAGCGTTCTGGGCCAGGTCAACACGCTAACGAATGATGCGCTCGGCGTCGTGATTAGCGACCTGAGTCTGATCCTCTTCATGGTCTCGGGGTACGCCCTTCTCCTGTTCCGCGACTCCTTCATCCCCCTGTCTCGCGAGATCCGTGTAGGCGCGGCGATTGCCTGCGTGGTCAGTCTTGTGGCTTACCTCGCGGTTGGTTATCCCGCCAGCCCCCAGGCCAGGCCAACGGCGCTGCAATCGATCGCCGTCATTGCGATCATCCTGGTCTGGTCGGGATGTGTCCTGGAACCGGTGCTCCGCTTCTGGGCGGCGTCACGGCAACGACCGGCGGTCCAGCGCGCCCGGCTACGGGCGTTGGGCGGAGGGTACGCCGCGATCGTCGTGATCCTGGTGATTGCCGGCTTCGGTGGATCGGCGGCAACCAGCCCAACCGTGCAGTGGGTCTTCGAGATCGTCGCCGTCATCGCCCTGCCCCTTTTGCTGGTCGGCTTCGCGCCGCCCCGCTGGCTGCGCCGCATCTGGCGCGAGCCGGAAGTCGATCGCTTGCGTGACGCCTTGCACGACCTGGTGCTGGTGAGTCCCGACCGACCAACGCTCGCCCGTCGTGCGGCCCAATGGGGAAGCCGGCTGGTGGGCGCTGATGGGGTCGCCATCGTCGACGCCGATGGGCAAATGCTGGCCCTCGAGGGAATGGATGCGACCGCAGCGCAGCAGCTCGCGGCGCAGGTCGATAAGGAAGGACGGGCACAGCTGCTGGCAACTCCCGGCTCGCCACGCGAAAACGCCATCGTCATCCCGCTGCCGGTCGACGCCGGGACCGGGGCGATGGTCGTCGTTTCAGGGCCCTTCACGCCCTTCTTCGGTACCGACGAGGTCGGGCAGCTTCGCGCGTATGCGGTCAACATTACCGCGGCACTCGACCGGGAACGGGTGACCGAACGGCTTGCGGCCCTCGACAAGATGAAGTCCCAGTTCCTCAACCTCGCATCACACGAGCTGCGCAGCCCGCTCGGGGTCATCAATGGATACCTCTCGATGCTCGAGCAGGGCGCCCTCGGCCAGCTCAAGGAAGCGGGCGTCCGCGCCATCGAGGTGCTCAAGGCCAAGACGCTGGACATGAACCTGCTGGTGGCACAGATGCTCGACGCCGCCCGCCTGGAGGACGGCAAGCTGGTGCTCAAGCGCGAGCACCTCGACCTGAGGCGGATCGCGAATGAGGCACTCCAGGTCGTCAGGCCGATGGCGAGCGCTCGGCATCAACTCACGCTGGAGACACCGTCCGATGAGGTGCCGGTCTTCGGCGACGATGAGCGACTCGTCACCATCGTCACCAACTTGTTGGAGAATGCCGTGAAGTACTCGCCGAACGGCGGGCTCGTTCGCTGCCTGGTCGACGTGGATGGGCAATCGGCCAGGCTCCGTGTGATCGACACCGGGGTTGGGATTTCTGCCGACGATGTCCCCCGGCTTTTCAATCGGTTCGAGCGCTTGCAGAATCCGCAAACGACTCACGTCGGTGGCACCGGTCTCGGTCTCTACCTCTCGCGTGAACTCGCTCGCCAGCACGGGGGCGATATCGAGGTCCAATCGCAGCCGCCGGCCGGCAGCACCTTCACCCTGGTCTTGCCGGTCACCCGGCCGGTGCTCGCGGCGCTGGACACCCAAGCACCGCTGCAGCAGCCACCGGCCCCAGCGGCCCCAGCCGCCCCACGGCTACACGTCCTGACCCCCGAAGCCGACGAGAGCCAGCTGGCTTAGGCGGGGCTAGCGGCCTGGCTGGCTGGCGGCGCCGGAAGCGCCTCCGGTGACGCCAGCATTCGCCGAATGCGAGCCGCCACGCCGGTCGCGTCGAGCTCCAGCTGCTTCAGCAGCTCGACCTGCGTTCCCTGCCCGATAAAGGCATCGGGGACCGCGAGCACGGTCACCGGGATGGCGAGCGGGGCGAGGACCTCGCTGACAGCAGAGCCAAAGCCGCCCGTCATGACGTTGTCTTCAAGCGTCAACACGCAGGGATGGCGGCGCGCCCAGCTTTCGAGCCTCGGGTCGAGCGGTTTGATATAGCGGGCATTGACGACGGTAAGCGGAATGCCCTCCGGCTCGAGCAGGGCCGCTGCCTCCATGGCGACCGACACCATCTTTCCGGTCGCCAGCAACAACCCGGCGCTCCCCTGGCGACGGACCTGCCATTCCCCGATCGGTAGCAGCTGCGCTGGCTGCATCTCGACCTCGGGAGCGGCGCCCTTGGGGAATCGGATCGCGAACGGACCGTCGTTGTCGCGACTGACCGCCGTGTGCAGGAGGTCCCGCAGCTCCTGCGGGTCGCTGGCGGCCGCCAGAGTCAGGCCAGGCATCGCCCGCAAGAAGGTGAGGTCAAAGATGCCGTGATGCGACGGGCCGTCGTCGCCGGTGATCCCGGCGCGGTCAAGGACGAAGGTGACCGGTAAGCGGTGCAGGCAGACGTCCATCATGACCTGGTCGAGGGCCCGCTGGAGAAACGTCGAGTAGATGGCGACCACCGGTCGCATGCCGGCCATCGCCAGCCCGGCGGAGAAGGTGACGGCATGCTGTTCGGCGATCCCCACGTCGTAGAACCGGTCCGGAAAACGTTCGGCAAATGGGCTGAGCCCGGCGCTGCTTCCCATGGCTGCGGTGATGGCGACGATCCGCGGATCGGTCTGCGCCTCCTCGACGAGAGCGTCCCCGAAGACATCGGTGTACGTCCGTTTGCGGCTGATGGGCTGCGCCGTCAGGACATCGAAGGCGCCCACCCCGTGCAGATGGTCGATCTCGTCCTCTTCCGCCGGACCGTATCCATGACCCTTGCTCGTGATGACGTGCACGACCACCGGACCGCCGAGCCGGCTCACCTGCCGCAGCGTGCGCTCCAGATCCTGGACGTTGTGGCCGTCGATCGGACCGGAATACTTGATGCCGAGGTACTCGAAGAAGGTTCGAGGAGAAACGAGTTCCTTCAGGCCCTCCTTGATGCGCCGGCCGGCCTCGATCGCCTTCTCTCCGGCAGGGACGGCTCGGAGAACGCGATCGACACGGCTCTTCGTCCGGTGGTAGCTGGGATTGAGCACCGTCAGCTGTTGGGCGAGGTGCTGGGCCAGGCCGCCGATGGTCGGCGCATAGGAACGGCCGTTGTCATTGACGACGATGATCACCGGGCTCTTGCGGTGGCCGATGTTGTTCAGCGCCTCGTACGCCATGCCGCCGGTGAGGGCGCCATCACCGACGACCACGACGACGTGGTCTGCGCGTCCCTGACGCTGGAGCGCCTCGGCCATTCCGGCGGCGTAGCTGAGCCCGGTTGAGGCGTGGCTGTTTTCGATGAAATCGTGCTCGCTCTCCACCCGGCTGGGATAGCCGCTCATGCCACCCAACTTCCGCAGCCGGGTAAAGCCGTCGCGCGGCCGCGTCAGGAGTTTGTGCACGTAGGCCTGATGGCCGGTGTCCCAGAGGATGCGATCGCGCGGGCTATCGAACGTCCGATGGAGCGCCAGGGTGAGCTCCACTACGCCAAGGTTGGGACCCAGGTGCCCCCCGGTCTTGGAGACGGTGGCCACCAGGAATTGACGGATTTCTTCGCCGAGGGCGTGAAGCTGCGCATCGCTCAGCGAGCGAAGATCGGCCGGCGTTTTGATCTGGTCAAGCAACGGTGTGTTGGGAATCTGGTTCATCCTGCGCGCTTTCGAGTCTACCCAAGCGCCGGCGGCGCGGCCCGCCAGATGAGAAACGGGTGAGGCCGGCGTTTGGTTTCAGGTGGTTGGCGTGACGGCCCTTTCCCTTGATCCCTACGTGACACGAACCGCCCGTATCAGTGGTCTACACTCGGCGCAGCGGGCGAGAACCCAGCAGGAGGCCGGCCATGGAGACAGCGCTGACGCCGCTCGAGTTCATGCGGCGCACTCGACGGTTGCATCCGCAGCGGGAGGCGGTGGTCGACGGCCAGCTTCGGCTGACCTACGAGCAGTTTTTCGACCGGTGCGATCGCTGGTCAACCGCCCTGCAGCGCCTCGGGGTCCGCGAGGGTGATCGCGTCGCCTACATCGCGCCCAACGTCCACCAGCAGCTCGAATCGTTTTATGCCGTTCCCCAGATCCGCGCGGTGCTGGTGCCGATCAATTTCCGGCTGACCGCCGATGACTTCGCGTACATCATCGAGCACTCAGGCGCAACCGTCGTCTGCGCTTGCGAGGAATACCTCGACGCGGTTGATGGCGTGCGCGAGCAGATCGCGGGCGTCAAACACTTCGTCGCGTTGACGGGAAAGCGCGATGGCTGGCTGGATTACGAGACGATGCTGATGGCGCAGGCGGCTGATGTACGCCGGCCCGAGATCGATGAGCGTGATTTGCTCACGATCAACTACACGAGCGGAACGACGGCCCGGCCGAAGGGCGTCATGATCACCCATCGCAACGCCTACATGAACGTCGTCGGCACCCTGATCCACCTCCGGCTTGGCATCGGCGATCGATATCTGTGGACGTTGCCGATGTTCCATGCCAACGGCTGGACCTTCGTCTGGGTGGTCACGGCCGCCGGCGCGACCCATGTCTGCCTGCCGAAGTTCGACCCGGCACGCGTCTTCCAGCTGATCCGCGATGAGCGTGTGAGCTGGCTTTGTGCCGCCCCGACCGTTCTGATCGGCCTCGCAAACGCACCGGCTGAAGTCCGGAGGGACACGCCCAGAGGCGTTCATGTCGTTACGGCCGGCGCGCCTCCCGCCGCCGCAACCATCGAGCGGCTGGAGGGCGACCTGGGCTGGGACGTAACGCAGGTGTACGGCCTGACCGAAACATCCCCATTCATCACCGTCTGCGATCCGCTGCCCGAGCACGAAGGATTGAATCCTGAAGAGCGCGCAGCGATCAAGGCGCGTCAGGGCGTCGAGCTAATCACGTCTGGCGAGTTACGAGTCGTCGATAGTGAGAGCGGCGAGGAGGTCCCCCACGATGGCAGCACGATCGGCGAGATCGTCGTCCGCGGCAACGTGGTCCTCCAGGGTTACTACAACGATCCCGAAGCCACGGCCAAGGCGATTAAGGACGGCTGGTTTCATACTGGCGACGCGGCGGTCGTCCATCCCGATGGCTACGCCGAGATTCGTGACCGGATCAAGGACGTGATCATCAGCGGTGGCGAGAATATCTCCTCGATCGAGGTGGAAGGCTGCCTCTTGCATCATCCGGCGGTCCAGGAGGTCGCCGTCGTCGGCCTTCCCCACGAGCGCTGGGGTGAGGCGCCCTGCGCTTTCGTCGTCCTGAAGTCGGGACAGACCGCCACCGAAGATGAACTGCGGGAATTCGCCCGCGCGCGCCTCGCCCACTTCAAGGTGCCGCAGTGGTTCAAGTTTGTCGACGAGCTCCCGAAGACGGCGACCGGCAAGATTCAGAAGTTCGTACTTCGAGGACGGGTCCCGGCGATCGCCCGGCAGTAGCGCGGGCGGCGTGCGTTACGGGTGCACCACGCTCCAGCCGGTGTAGTTGCCTTTGGTGTCGCCGGTCTGGCTGTCCGTGTGGAAGAAATAGAGCGGCAGGCCTTTATAGGTGACTTGCAACGAGCCATCGCTGCGAGTGATGGTTCCGAGTTGCCCGGTGACGCCGGCGCCGCCGGTCGGCGTTTGCCCAGCGGCGACCGTTAGCGGCGGCCAGATCGCGGCGCATTGCCCGGTGCAGCGGCTCACGCCCGGGCTATCGCTATCAAAGGTATAGAGCGTGTGGCTGTTCGAGGCGGCGACGACCAGTGTCCCCATCGTGCCAACACTCTGCGCCATCACAACAGGTGCGGCCGCTGATGGCGATGGGCTCGGCGTCGCCGTGGCCGAGGCAGTCGGCGAAGAACTCGCCGCCGGAGCGTTCGCCTGCGAACCGCAAGCCGCCAGCACGGTGATGGAAAGCCCCAGGATTATCACACCGCGAGCCGCGGAAGTGAGAGTCACATTGCGCCTCCTCCGAAATCTCCTCAAGGCTGGTACGCGGCGACGTTACGCGGCCGGTACCTTCCCGGCGGTAAGGCACTACGCAAAATATGTCCATGGGCCAACCGGGCTGGTGGCGGGTGGTCCAAGCCACCGTGGCAGTCATCGGATCAATTGCATTCCTATCGTCCTATGTCGCTATTCCGTTCATCGTGGCGCGCCGGCGGCATAAAGAGCGGGGAACACCGACTCGGTCGACGATGAAGCTCGCCTTCAAGTTGACCCTGATCCTCAACTCGATTTGGTGGGCGATTCCGCTGGTGCCGGCCCTTTTTCTGCAGAAGTGGAGTGCGATCCAGTTGATACTCGTCGTGGTTTGGGCAGCGTTAACCATCCCGATAGGCGTTCAGCTTGTCTCCAGGTTGATTTCGCCGCTGTCCGACAAAGACATCGTGACGTTTATGAGCTTCCGGCGTGACGCCCAAAGGCGCTAGGCGGTATACACCTCAACCTGGCCGCGCTCGATCCGAACGTTCAGCGACGGCAGCCGCGGCAACGGTGTCTCGTACTGATCCGTTGGCTGGCCGTCCGTCTGGAAGGTGGCCCCGTGACAGGGGCACTCGAATTGACTCCGGAACTTGCTGTAGTTGAGGATGCAACCCATGTGGGTGCAGACCGCCGACAGTCCCTTCACGTCCTGACCGCTACGAATCAGGAATCCCTCGATCGCTCCGGCTCGGAACGCGATCGGCGTCCCTTCGGGGAGATCGGCAAGCGCCTTGACGGGCTTCCAGGTCCCGTTTGTCACCAGCGCCTGACTGGCTGCCGGCGGCGTTTGCTTGGCCAACCGGTCAACGCCAATCGTGGCCGCGATCCCGGCGGCTAGACCGGCGGCGCCGGTCAGTAACAGCGAACGGCGGCTCGGACGGGCAACCGGCTGTGGCCTGGCCGACTGCTCACCAACCCACTGCGGAATCGATGCCTGGATCCGCTCCAGAAATTCCTTCGACGGCAGGCCGGCGCCCGGCTTGGCGGCGCGCAGCATCGCCGCGGTCTGTCGCGCCCGCAGGGCGTCCTCGTCCGGCAGTGGCGTCCGTTCGGGCTTGCGGTCCTGGAGCAGGTCCTCGACGTACTGGTCCAGCGTTTCGGGATCGTCGTTCACGGCGTCCTCCCGCGCTCGCGCCCGGCGCGATTCAACGCCCGAAACTGCAGGACCTTGACGTTGGTCTCCGTGAGGCTCAGCTCCTGGGCCGTCTCCCTGACGGAATAGCCCTTGAGGAATCGCAGCTCGAGCACTCGACGGTAACTCTCGGGAAGCGTAGCCATCAGGGCATCGACCCGCTGGATCGCCTCCGGATTCTCTCGCGCGGCCAGCGGCTTGCTGACGTCCTCTTCGAGCTCAGCGATGTCCTCGGCGTAATAGTGCCGCCAGTGATCGGCCAGCGTCGTCTGCGCCACGCGGTAAAGCCAGCTGCGCAGCTCGGGGACCGAGACGTCGCTGCGCATGCCATTGATTGCCTTCATAAAGACCTGGGCGGTGAGATCCTCCGCGTCCGGCCGGTTGCCGACTCGGCTGTAGATGTACTGGTAGATCGCGGTGACATGCGTTTGATACGCCCAGGTGAGGTGGTCCTGGTCTTTGGTCGTGTCCGGCTGGCGCAGCGGCACGACCTTTCCCGGGGAAGCGAACGTCGTCGCGGCGGCGGTCGACTCATCCTCACGCATCCGCTTCCGCAGTTATATACCGGCGGAGGTTACAGCGGGTGACTGGCATTTAACCGCATTCCAGCCACTCCGCTGTAATTGAGGAAGGTTGAAGCTGGGAATACTTTCTTATGGAAAGGCCTTGGATAACATGGGAGCCGCGCAAGCAATGGAAAACCATCACCAGTACGACATCGCCATCATTGGCGGTGGTCCGGCGGGATTGACGGCCGCCCTGTACGCCGGGCGGGCTCGGGTCAAGACCGTGCTGCTGGAGCGCGGAGCGCCAGGCGGGCAGCTGCTCAACACCGAGGCGATCGAGGACTATCCAGGCTTCGACCATATCACCGGGACGGAACTTGCCCAGCGGATGGCCGACCAGGCGGTCAAGTTTGGCGTCGAGCTGAAGACGGCCAACGTCACCTCGATCCGGCGCGAGGGCGGCAAGAAAGTCATCCAGACCGATGACGGCTCGTTCCTCGCCGACTTCGTGATCCTGACCGCCGGCGGCGAGCCGAAGAAGCTCGGCATTCCCGGTGAAAAGGAATTCCAGGGCAGGGGCGTTTCGCAGTGCGCCGTATGTGATGGGGCCTTCTTCAAAGAGGAAGAAGTGGCCGTGATCGGCGGGGGCGACGCGGCACTCGAGGAGGGCGTCTTCCTGACCCGCTACGTAAAGAAGGTGTACCTCATCCACCGGCGCAGTCAGTTCCGCGCCCAGGCCATCCTCGTCGAGGCGGCCAAGAAGAACGCGAAAGTCGAGATGGTCCTCAACACCGTCGTCACCGAAATCCGTGGCGGCGACGGGCAGGTGCGCGAGGTCGTCCTCAAAGACGTTGACTCCGGCCAGATGCGAACGCTTCCGGTGACCGGCGTCTTTGTCTTCATCGGCTTCCAGCCGAACGTGCAGTTCTTCGACCATCGCGAGCACCTGGAGCATGACCCGCTCGGATTCCTGGTCACCGACTCGACCATGCAGACCAGCTTGCCTGGGGTTTACGCAGCCGGCGACGTGCGGGCGCAGCTGACCCGGCAGATCACCACCGCGGTCGGCGATGCCACGACTGCGGCCATCGACGCCGTCAAGAAGCTCGAAGCCAAAAAGCACGAGGCGACTCCCATCCCCGTTGACCTCTACGGTCCAACGCGCCCCGACCTCATCGTCGGGTAACCGACGCCGCCTCTGGGCGGCGATCGTTTTCGTTTTCCTTGGCGCGCTGGCGCTCCGGCTCTGGGGCATTAACTTCGGCCTCCCCGCCCTCTACCGTCCTGACGAAGACGTCCTCGTCGGACGGGCGATGGGAATCTTGCGCGGCGTCCTCGATCCGCACTTTGCCAACTGGCCCCACCTCTACTTCAACCTGTCGGCAGCCTGGCTTGCCCTGCTTCGCCTTCCGGGATTGGTTTCTGGCCAGGCCTCGGGCTATCTCGGGGTGCGGATCCTCGACGCGCTCCTGGGAAGCGTTACGGTCGTCGTCGCCTTTGTTTTCGGACGGCGTGCCTACGGCGCGCTGGCCGGCTTCTTCGCCGCGGTCACGACCGCCGTCGCCTTCCTCCATGTCCGCGATAGCCATTTCGGCACCGTGGACATCCCGCTCACGCTCGCCATTATCGGCGGGCTGTACGTCGCCTATCGCGGGCTGGCCATGCGTGGCTGGCGGACGCTGGTGCTGAACGGGTTTCTGCTCGGAATCGCGACGAGTCTCAAGTACAACGGAGGCCTTTTGATCAGCGGCATCGCCGCCGCCGAGATCGTTCGCGCGCGGGCGCAAGAGACTGGCGCCCTGGTCGTGGTCCGGCGGCTGGCGATCATCGGGGTGATCGGCGTGGCGACGCTGATCGTGACCTCGCCTTTCCTGTTGCTGGATCCGTCGAACACCGGGCGGGGACTCGGCTACATCTTTTATCACCTCGAGGAACCAACGGCACCGGCGATTGGCTGGGTCGAGCTCAGCCGTGCCCTCTGGTTCGGCATCGATCCGGCGCTGGTGGTGGCTGGCATTGCCGGCGTGCTGTTGGCGGCCTGGCGGCGCGAGCCCGCGGACTGGATCCTGCTCACCTTCATCGGCACCTATTTCGTCTTGATCGGCACCGGAGGCTCGGTCTTTTTCCGCTACGCCGATCCGCTCATCCCGCCGTTGTTGGTGCTGGCGGGCAGGGCCCTCGCGGCGCTGGTCGAGCCAATGGCGGTCCGGCGCCTCCGGTGGCTCGCCTTCGTCAGCGCGTTGATCATCGCGGCCCTCCCATCGCTTGTCCACGATGTGCGCTACGACTTGCTGATCCAGCAAACCGATACCAGGACGCTTGCCTTCGACTGGCTGGCCCAGCATGTGGCGACCGGGAGCCGCGCCGCCGTCCCGTACATGGCTGGACCTGCGCATGACCAGGCGATGATCGA
>Ga0066671_10000020_pt1 | contig 38222 bp, 30 predicted proteins | sample GraSoiAngelo_120_FD_62294 | JGI IMG/M metagenome (GOLD analysis project Ga0066671, IMG submission 62294) | Grasslands soil microbial communities from the Angelo Coastal Reserve, California, USA - 14_0919_09_20cm | ecosystem: Environmental > Terrestrial > Soil > Grasslands | place: USA...
GCGTGACGCTGTCGGGTAATGGGACCAACAGCATTGTGGCGCAGGATACCGACGCGGCCGGCAACACCGGCAGCAGCGCACCGGTGACCTTTACGCTGGCAACCGCGGCGCCGACGATTGCGATCACGACCCCGGTTGCCGGCGACAACATCATCAATAAGAGCGAGGCGGCGGCTGGCGTCACCATCTCAGGCATAGCCACCGCCGGCAGCGCTGCGGTGAACGGCCAGACCGCGACGATCACGATCCTCGACAGTTCGAACGCCATCAAGGATACCTTGACCTCGACGGTGACCAACGGCGCATGGTCGGTGAACGCGACGGCGGCACAGGCGCAGGCGCTGGCCGACGGCAGCTACAGTATCAAGGCGAACGTCTCCGATGCCGCCGGCAATGCGGCGACTACCGCGACGCAAGCGATTACGGTGGACGAGACGGCGCCGACGATCGCGATCACGACGCCGATTGCCGGCGACAATGTCATCAACAAGTCGGAAGCCGCGGCCGGCGTCACCATCTCAGGTACCGCAACGGCCGGCAGCGCGGCGGTGAATGGCCAGACCGCAACGATCACGATCCTCGACAGTTCGAACGCGATCAAGGACACCTTGACCTCGACGGTGACCAACGGGACCTGGTCGGTCAACGTGACGGCAGCGCAGGCGCAGGCGCTGGCCGACGGCAGCTACAGCATCAAGGCGAACGTCTCGGATGCGGCCGGCAACGCGGCGGCCACCGCGACGCAGGCGATCACGGTGGACGAGACGGCGCCGACGATCGCGATCACGACGCCGATCGCCGGCGACAACATCATCAACAAGACCGAAGCGGCGGCTAGCGTCACCATCAGCGGTACAGCCACCGCCGGCAGCGGCGGTGCGGCGGTGAACGGCCAGACCGCGACGATTACGGTCCTCGATGGTTCGAACGCGGTCAAGGACACCTATACCACGTCGGTGACCAACGGGACCTGGTCGGTGAACGTGACGGCAGCGCAGGCCCAGGCACTGGCCGACGGCAGCTACAGCATCAAGGCCAATGTCTCGGATGCCGCCGGTAATGCGGCGTCGATCGCGACCCAGGCGATCGCAGTCGAAACAATCGCGCCCACGGTCGCGATCAGCACCGCGGGGACGACGACCACCCAGGCGACGCAGGCGATCTCCGGCACTGTGACCGCGGCTGCAGGCGAGGCCGCGATCGGCTCGACGGTGACCCTGTTTGACACGCTGAACGGCGTCACCACCCAGGTCGGCACTGCGACGGTAGGCAGCGGCGGGGCTTGGTCGACCGGTGTGACGCTGTCGGGTAATGGGACGAACAGCATCGTCGCCCAGGACACCGATGTGGCCGGCAACATCGGCAGCAGCACGCCGGTGACCTTCACGCTGACGATCATCGCCGGGGGTTGGGGAAACCCCAATGGCGGAAGTTGGACCAGTTCGGGAAACTGGAGTTCGGGGTCGATTCCAACGACGACGACAAACGTGGTGTTCAGCCCGATCGGTGCAGCGACACCTTACACAGTCACGGTTCTGCCTGGCGACGTGGCCACAGCCAACTCGATCACATTGAACGATCCCTTCCTTATTTTGGTCGATGAAGGCACGCTGACGATCGCCGGCTCACTGGTCACAGAGTCCGGTTTCCTGGAAATCGAGAATGGCGGAACGCTATCGCTTGGGGGCGGCTCGTTCTCCGTGGTCGGCTTCGCGGGAACGGGCGGCAATCTGGTGCTGGGATCCGGCTTCACCGGAACGATAGATGCGATCTCCACGGCGACTGGCCCCGTGACGCTCTCCGGCAGTGGCGCCGATACAACGACGATTGGTGATGCCATTGATGTCCAGGCAGTCGGAGGGACCCTGGCTAGCCCGGCCACACTAGCAATAACCCTAAGCGGTGCGATCACGGGGGCAGCCACTGGCATAGATGCCGTTCAACTTGGAGATGGCGACATTTTAGTCGCAACGAGCGGACCTGTTATCGGTCTGGCCGGTCGCGGTATTTTGGCTGAAGAGAGTTCGACCGGAGTAGGTAACATCCTCGTCGATGGCACCGGAGATGTGACGGGAACGCGCAACAACGGCAATGCTAGCGGCATTGTCGCTGAAAACCTCAATCCGGCGAATAGCGGCAGCGTCGCCGTACTGCAAACGGGGAATATAGTCGGTGGAACCGACGGGATTCACGCATTCACGGACGGTAATGGCAACGTTGTCGTTACGACAGCCGCCGGCAAAACCATTTCGGGTGCAACTCGCTATGGGATTGAAGCGGCCTCATTCGGCACCGGAAGCATTTCGGTCACGACCGCAGCGAATGACACTATCAAGTCAGCGAGCGTCGGCCTCAACGTTTACAATCAGGCGACCTCCGTTCAGCAAACCGGTGGAACGACCGTCAGTACGATTACGGTAGCGGCTAACGGCGCGATCAATTCAGGAGCCTTGCCGACAGGCAGTGGCTCAAGGCCCGCAGGTATACTCGCCGGCTATGCGGGTGGCACGACAGCCACGCCAAACGCCAACGTGTTTGGAAATGTCACGATCAGTAATTTTGCAAACATCAATTCCGTGGGTGGAGACGGAATCCGGGGTTACAACTACGGCGGCGGGAACGTAACCATCAGCGATCAATCGAATACAACCATCACGGCGTCCGAGTTTGGCATCGATGGTTCGAGCTACGGCGTTGGCAATGTTTCAGTCTCGACAGTTGCTGGAGATGTCATCAATTCAGGAAGTGCCGGTCTGCAGGCAATTAATCTTGCAACCTCGATTCCAGGTACGGCCCTCTCGACAGTCAGCGTCACCGCCAACGGGACAATCAATTCCGGAACAGCTTTGACGCCCGGAGGCGCTCAGCCCCAGGGAATTTCTGCAGGATATCTTCCCGGAAATATTCAAGCCACCAATGACAACGTCAACGGAACGGTCAGCGTTGACAATTCCGCCAATATTACAGCGGCGGCCGGCTGGGGGATCAACGCATATAACTTTGGCGATGGCTCAATCACCATAACCGATGAGGCGGGCACGACGGTGTCCGGCGCGCAATACGGCATTCAGGCCTATTCGCAGGGGAGCGTCTCTGGAAATCTGACGATCACCATTAAATCGTCCTCCACAAAAACGACGGTAAGCGCGGGGTCCTTGTATGGTCTGGCGGCGCTTAATGCCTTTGAGCGCGATCCCGGCAACATTTTGATTAAGACTTCCGATACGACTTCCAGCACTGACATCATCAATATCAATTCCGGCGGAAGTGGAATTCAAGCGAGCAATCAGACCAATCCGACGACCGGCACCGCCTCGAGCCAGATCTCGATCACCACATCAACCGGAACGACAATCAACTCCGGTTTCGACATCAACACGGGAGGCAACCAACCTGGCGGCATCTGGGCGGGCTATGCGCCTGGCGGAACGGTGCAAACGATCAACACCCATGTCGCCGGTAACGTGATCGTTGACAATTCCGCAACGATTAACGCGGCGTCAGGCGTCGGGATCGGGCTCTACAACGCGGGCGTCGGAAATATCACTGCGACGCTGGAGGCATCGTCGTCGATCAATGCCGTCACCGCAGGCCTCAATGTGTTCGCCCAGGGTGGCGGCAGTGTGACGATCGTCAACAAGGGGACGATAACAGCCCCGAGCGGCACGGGAATTATTGCTGGGACCGGCAACGGACTTGCCACTACAGGGAACGGCATTCTTTCGATCAATAATTCCGGCACCATCAGCTCGCTCGGGGTCGCGAGCAATTCCGTCATTCAGATCAATAATTTCAGCGCACAAGACGCAACCCTTACGAATTCCGGAACGATTACTTCAACTCTGTTCTCAAGCGGCATGAGTGTTGCGATAGGAGCCTTCAGCGGAAACAGCATCACCGGCAATAACGGTCGCGTCATCGTCAACAATTCAGGCACCATATCCGGCGATGTCGCCTTGGGGACGTCGGCTTTCAATTCGTCGCCCAATGTAGCTTTCAAGATCCTGGCGGCCACGTTCAACAACAACTCTGGTGGCATCTGGCGTGTCAACGGATCGAATTCGTTCGGCGGCATCGCCGATACGATCAACAATCTCGGTAGCATCGATATTACGGGCGCAAGTAGTTTCTTCGCCGCGACCGGAGGCACCCTCGCGTTCAACAATTCCAACCAGGTGACAATCGAAGCGAACAGTGCGGCTGTTATCGGCGGCACCGTTTCAGGGAGTGGATCATTCTTGATCGGCGATCATGCTGAGCTTGAATTCGCTGGCTCCGTCGCATCTGGCCAAACGGTTTCCTTCACGGGCGGAAATAGCTTGCTGACGCTTGATAGTCCGTCGAACTTCAATGGGACAATTGCCGGGTTTTCACTTCGTGACGCCATCGCGCTTCAAAATGTTGCGCTCTCCAGCGCGAGTGTTAACGGCGCGACAACATTTGCAATCAATGCCAGCGAAACGCTGACGGCGCCGGTCGGATCGGTGTTCAGCGTCCTCTACAGTAGTCCTTCAGGAAGCGAAATCGTGCTCGTTCCTGGATCAGGAACCACATTGAACGGTGCGTCTAGCGCGCCTGTTGTCTTCACCCCGAGCACGGCACAGTTCTATCAGCTTGTCGGCAACCCGATTTCAGGATCGGGCGTGAACGGAGTTACAATCAACGCCACCGATAGCAACCCTGCTGACTATATCACGGTTGAAATTGATCAGGCTTCACCGATTACGATTTCAGGCACTGTTGGAAACGGCGTCTCCGTGACGACGACAGGAGCCAATATAAGCCTGCTTAACGCCGCAAGTATCAGTGCCTCTGGATCCGGTACAGCGGGAATTTTTGCGAATGCTGCGAATGGCACGGCCACCGTCGCTGGCTCGGCGACCCTCGTTGACTACGGCAGCGTAACAGGCGGCCAAGTTGGCATTAAGGCCGTTACATCGGGTGCCAGCGTTACATCGGATACAGGTCCCCTCGATATTGTTGTTGGCGGGACCGCAACGATCACCGGCACGACGACGAGCACGACGTCAAACGGGATTGTAGCAATTTCGGGACTTGGCAGCTCGAGCGTGACGACATTGGCCGGCGTCACGGTCAACGCTGGTGCCAACGGCATCGTCGTCGAAAACCAGGCAACCTCCGTACCACAAGTGAACGGCGTCTCTACGTCGATCTCTGTGTCGACCGCCGGCACGATCAATTCGGGGCAGGGCAATCCGACGACGGGTGGCGAGCCGGCCGGAATTTTGGCGGCTTATCTTGGAGGAACCTCGCCACCATCAAGCATACCCAATCCGCCGCTCACTGGGATTCTTGGAGATATCTACGTCAACAACAACGCCAATATTAATGCCACCAGCGGAATTGGCATCGCCGCCTTTAACTATGGGACCGGTACGGTATCAGTGTCGGACGGTTCCGGTACGACGATTACCGCAAAGGCCGCCGGCGTAACTGCATCCGGCTTCACCCAATACGGAATCCTTGCTTTCAATTATGGGACCGGCAGCACCGCGGTTAGCACAGGGTTTGGTTCCAAAATCGACTCCGGTGGTACAGGTATCAACGCCGGAAACCAGGCGACCGTCATTGCCGCGGCAGCAGCGAGCACTGTCACTGTCGTCGCGCTCGGTACCATCACGTCGGGGGCGAATCCAAACAACGCGGGCGGTGCTCCTTCGGGTATCCAGGCGGGCTTCAATCCTGGAAATCTCGGAGTGTTCAACGCGAACGTAGCGGGCAACGTTCTCGTCAATGACGCTGGAAACATCACGGCCGCCGCTGGATCTGGTATCAGGGCCTACAATGATGGCGTCGGCAACGTTGCAGTAAATCTCGGGGGCGGTGCAACGATTCAGGCGCCTACTGCTGCCAATACTACGTCAGGAAAAGCCGCTTACGGAATAGACGCATACAATCTTGGTCCGGGCAGCGTTGCCGTCACGACGTCCTCAGGTGACGTGATCACCTCTGGCAGCTCCGGGATCAATGCGGTCAATGAGGCCACCGTTATCGCCGTGGCGGGCGCGCTGGTCACGGTTTCAACCGCCACCGGATCATCCATAACGACCGGGAACGTCGCGACCAACAGTGGAAACGCACCTTCCGGGATCTCCGCTGGTTTCCTGGGAGGGACGGCATCCACGTCAAACACCACTGTCAGCGGCACGGTTATCGTCAACAATGGAGCCAATATCTTAGCGACGGCAGCGGCGGGAAGCATAGGGATCAACGCCTATAATTTCGGAACCGGAGACGTTACGGTCAATGATGCCGCGGGCACCACGGTGTCCGGAGCCACGTACGGCATTTATGCGCACGCCGAAAGCGCAAGCGGTTATGTCAATGGGGTCGTCAGCGCTAGCGGAAATACCATCCCCGGTGCCGGAAATATAGCGATCAACGTCTACGCTGGCGCGAGCCCTTTCTCCCAGACGACCGTCAAAGAAACTTCTAACGCAAATGGAAGTTATGGCATCCTTGCGTTCAGCACCGATGTTGGGAATATCTCCGTTATCACCGGTGCCAATGTTACGATCGACTCTACTTCTGGAAGCTCCGGTATTGAAGCGGTCAACGAGGCGTCAGCGATATCCTCTCCGAGTTCAATTGTCGTAACCTCATCTTCAACGATAAATTCCGGCAGCGCGGTCACGGGCGGCGGCACAGGATCACCTCCTGGAGGAATCGTCGCTGGCTATCTGGGTGGCGCGAGCATTCCGACAATGTATCCCCTGAACAATCTCAGTGGAAATGTCGTGGTGAATAATTTTGGTAACATCACGGCCGCATCAGGCGACGGTATCCGTGCGTTTAACTTCGGCGTCGGCGATGTTACGGTTAACGATGGGGCGGGAACGATCATTGCCCAAGGCGGAATGAACACGACCGCTGGATATGGTGCGGGCATAAATGCCTCCAATGAAGGGACCGGAAACATCGATGTAACGACGGCGGCGGGTACCATGATCGATTCGCATTTGGCCGGGTCCGGTATTACTGCGGTCAACAAGGCTTTCGTGCCATTGCCTCTGGCGGGCACTGTCGTCGTTCCCTCCACTAGCGAAATTTCGGTCTCGGCCCATGGCACCATTTTGTCTGGAACTCTGCAGCCGCTGAGCGGAGATCCGGCAGCCGGTATTTTGGCTGGCTACAATCCGGATGCATCCGACCTCGCGAATCCAAACGTGAAGGGCAGCGTTTGGATCGACGATTACGCGACGATTACGGCCGCCACAGGGACCGATGGGATACGAGGCATAAATTACGGCATCGGCGCGGTAACCATCATAGCGGAGGCCGGGGCGGCGATTTCGGCCGGTCGCTATGGTATCGGTGCGTTTGCCTATGATGGCGGAAATGTAAGTGTCACCAATTATGCGAACGTGACGGCTACCACCGCGGCCATCGATGCGCAGTCCGCTGGCTCGGTCTTCATCGACAATTATGGGGCGATTACCGGAGACGTCATCAGTTCGGGGAATGCGACCTTCCTTAACGAGTCCGGGGGAATCTGGGATCTCGCCGGCGGTAGTACCTTTACGGGAACGAGCCAACTGATCAACGACGGAATCATTGATACCACCGGGGTCTCGAGCATCACCACCACCGGCTTGTTGAGTATCGTCAATGACGGGATGGTGGAGGTTCAATCCGGCACGTTTGATATTGGCGCGGCAGTCGCGGGTCTCGGCTTCTTTACGATCGATAGCGGAGGGTTGCTCGAGTTCGCCGCACCTGTCTCGACCGGGGCGACCGTTTCATTTCAAGGCACTGCCGCTACGCTGAAGCTCGACGATGTCGCGCATTTCCAAGGCGTGGTGGGCGGCTTCTCCTTTAGCGATACAATCGATCTTGTCGGTATCAATCCTGCGAATGTCAGCGTTAGCACTCCCGGCGTTGTGAGTTATGGAACCGGCTCCATTGCGCTGGGAGACAATTATGCTCCGTCTGGCTTTACCGTTACATCGGACACCCATGGTGGCACCGACGTTAGCTGGACGCATCAAGCGCCGATCATCTCAACCAGCGGCCTCAGCGTTGTTCAAAATAGCAATGGGACGACAACTGTTTCTGGCTTACAGATTTCGGATTCTGACGCCGCGGCGCCCACAGAAACCTTCGCGATCACCGCGACAACCGAAGACGCCAGCTCCGGCACCAGTGTCTCGCCTTCAAACGGCTCTGGCCTTTTGAGCGCCATCAACACAGAACTCGCGGCCGGCATCACCTACAATCCCGGCGCAACCCCGCCTGCGACCGATATGCTCACGCTTTCGGTGGTCGACGCCTTTGGCGCAACCGACGCAGTCAATTTCGTCTTTGCCTCCGCCTCCAATTCTTCGCAGCTGACGCTGGCGGGCACGGCGGGCAATGACGTCATTTTCGCCACCGGTCACGATGATACGCTCACGGGTGGCGGCGGTGTGGATCAGTTTGTTTTCAACAAGACGACCGGCGCCCACACCATTACGGATTTCTCCACGATTGACGACCACATCGACTTGACGGCGCTGTCGTCGGTCGTGACTGCCGCCACGCTCAATTCCTGGTTCGCCAGCAACGTCAAGGCAAGCACGACGGACCCGTCCGATACCCTCATTACGGTGGGAAGCACCGAGACGATCACCCTGCACAATGTCCTGGCCGCGAATGTTCATGCCAGCGATTTTCTCGTCCATGCCTAAAACTCGGGCTTGAGCCCCATGACTACCTGTAGCAGCCAATGGATGCGATCATCTTTGCCAGCCATTCTACGATGTTTGCGATCGCTTGCGCCGGCCGATAGCGCTCTCGGCGTTTTATGCGCGAAGCTTGTGCCGGCAGTTGCCCGTTTGTGGCGAGAAGCGGGAACTATTTGATTTTACTGGCTCCCCGGGCTGGATTCGCTCACGCTGATTTTACTGATGAAATCAGCCTAGAGCCGCTTTTTACCAGCGTCCTCACCAGCAGGGATTAGGAATCATCAATGAACGGGGGCGGACATATCTCGGAGAACCTGGAAGTCAGCGCGTAACATGCTGAAAATGAAGAATTTTGTGGTGCTTCGCATTCGAGAGGGACAAATTGGGGACGGATCGGCTGAACGCTTCCCAAAGAGCCGTTCTGACGGCGGGACCTGCCCAACAGCCATGACGGGTGCAACCGCCGCTCGGTCGTCCTCTCGGGGCCGCCTAGCCTAGTAGACGGCATTGAACGCAGCGGCTCGGTTCCGGTTCGCTTCCGGGTCGACGCTGCAAGCCGCTGACTGATAAGCAATGGCTTAAGATGTAGTCAATCGGTAGACTGATAAGCGAACACATGAAAGCCTATCGGTTCAGCGACCACTGCTGTCGTCGCCATTTAGGGAAGTCACGATTTGGGCCAGTTAGATTGGGCCAGTTAGAAATGTCACCCGGTCGGGAGCAGGATAGCCGCCTTTCTGTGGGTTGGGGTTTACCTGCTTCTTGAGAGGGCGGCGCGTGAAGCCCCTCACATTGGGTAACGCGACGCCCGGGTGCCCATCTATCCATATCGGTGCATTCCGAGCGATCGCAAAACCGCTGGGTCACGTTTGCGCCCCGGTCGGCTTGATCTGAATCAATCTCCCGACCCGTTTTGCCCCTTTCATCCGAGTGCGGCGCTGCAGAACATTGCGTGGAGCTTCGCGTGTCCGCGCGACCATGGAGCGTCGTGAAGGCGCTGTCTTGCGAGGGCCTAATTTGAACGCTGTCCTTTCCTCACTAGCTGCTTACCTCGCCGCCGGCGTGCGACCGCCAACTCCGCTTGCCAAGGCAATCGTGCTGGTGCTGGTCGTTAAGCTGATCGCAATCGCGGGTGCCGGCGTTTTCCTATTTTCGAGCAGCGGGCGGCCGGTCGTCGACTCGAACGCGGTCTCGCGGCTGATAGGTCCGTTGGTGTCGTCTGGGAATGCGAGGAGACATTGACGTGCTCGAGTTGGACCCCATCGGCCTTGCGCGACTACAATTTGCTGTAACGGCCCTCTATCATTTCCTGTTTGTGCCGCTGACGCTTGGGCTGTCGTTCCTGCTTGCCGTCATGGAAAGCGTGTACGTGATGACAGGACGGGAAATCTGGCGTGATGCGACGAAGTTCTGGGGGAAATTGTTCGGCATCAATTTCGCCATGGGGGTTGCCACTGGCATAACCATGGAATTTCAGTTCGGAACCAATTGGGCCTACTACTCGCATTACGTTGGCGACATTTTTGGCGCCCCTTTGGCGATCGAAGGCCTGATGGCCTTCTTTCTCGAGTCAACTTTCGTTGGTCTGTTCTTCTTCGGTTGGGATCGGCTGCCGAAGCTCGGGCATCTGGCGGTGACGTGGCTAGTAGCGATCGGCTCCAACTTCTCGGCCTTGTGGATCCTCATCGCCAACGGTTGGATGCAGTATCCGACGGGCGCCGTCTTTAACCCCGAAACCATGCGGATGGAGCTGACGTCGTTCTGGGATCTGATTTTCAACTCGGTCGGCCAAGCCAAATTCGTGCATACGGTGGGCGCTGGCTACGTCACCGGCTCGATGTTCGTCGTTGCTATTTCGTCCTATTATCTGCTTTCCAACCGATTCCAGGCGTTCTCGAAACGGTCGCTCATCGTTGGGTCCGCGTTCGGCCTTACTGCAGCGCTGTGCGTGGTCGTTCTCGGCGACGAGAGCGGCTACACCGTATCCGAGAACCAGAAAATGAAGCTCGCGGCCATCGAGGGGATGTGGGAAACCGAGCCGGCCCCGGCCGGGTTCAACGTTGTCGGCATTCCAGACGCGCAGAGCCGCGAGGTCAAATACGCCGTCAAGATACCCTGGATGCTCGGCATCATCGCAACACGCTCGTTCAACCAGCCAATACCGGGAATCAATGATCTGGTTGCGCACGCCGAAGAGAGGGTTCGCAATGGGCTGATTGCGTATGACGCTCTCGAGAAAATCAAGCAGAACCGCGGCGACTCCCAGGCGAGGAAGCAGCTTCAGGAGCACGCCGCAGATCTGGGGTACGCCCTGCTGCTGAAGCGCTATGTCGCGGATCCGCGTACTGCAGATGCCGCAACCATTGCGCGCGCCGCCAGCGACACTGTTCCCAATGTCGGGCCACTGTTCTGGAGCTTCCGCATCATGGTGGCGCTCGGCCTTTATTTCATCGGGCTGTTCGCGGTCGCGTTCTGGAACGTTTCACTTCACAACTTTTCGCGGCGATGGCTGTTGCGCCTGATGCTCTGGTCGCTGCCGCTTCCCTGGATCGCGGCGGAGCTCGGCTGGGTCATCGCCGAATACGGCCGACAGCCGTGGGCGATCGACGGGGTGCTGCCGACGTTTCTTGCCGTATCTTCGGTATCGACCGCTCAGGTATTGTTCACCCTGACCGGCTTTGCCCTGTTCTATTCGTCCCTTCTCGTCATCGATATCATGCTGATGCTCAGATTCATCCGCATGGGACCGGTTGGCGCGCTGGGACTGCCGGAACCAGCGATGCGACCTGCAGCGCTGCCCGCGGAGTGAGGTAGACGCCATGACGACGATCCCGGTCGACTACGAAATCCTTCGGCTCGTGTGGTGGCTGCTTTTGGGCCTGTTGCTGATTGGCTTCGCCATCATGGATGGGTTCGACCTCGGGGTGGCGATGCTCTTGCCGTATGTGGCTCGCAGCGACATCGAGCGGCGCGTTACGATCAATGCCATTGGACCCTTCTGGGAAGGCAATCAGGTCTGGCTGATCCTCGGTGGCGGCGCGGTGTTCGCGGCATGGCCGCCTGTTTATGCCACATCGTTCTCAGGCTTCTACATCGCTATGTTTCTTGTTCTTGCGACGCTTATCCTGCGTCCGGTCGGGTTCGAATTCCGCAACAAGGTTGCCGACACGCGTTGGCGGACCTTCTGGGATTATGCCCTGTTCGCCGGCGGGCTGGTGCCGAGCGTGGTATTCGGGGTGGCTTTCGGCAACTTGTTGCAGGGCGTTCCCTTCCGCATCGACTCCGATCTGCGGTCTCTCTACGAGGGAAGCGGACTGTTCGAGCTGCTCAATCCATTCGGGCTGCTGTGCGGCCTCGTCTCCGCCGCAATGCTTGCTACCCATGGCGCGGTCTATCTCACGCTGAAGACGGATGGTCCGGTTCGGCAGCGTGCGCAAGAGTTCGTCAAAATTGGCGCCGCGCTCACCGTCATCCTATTTGCCTTGGCCGGCCTGTGGGTATGGCTCGGAATCGAGGGTTACGCCATCACCAGCACGGTGATGGGCGACGGGCCTTCGAATCCGCTCATGAAGACGGTCGTCCGCCAACCGGGCCAATGGCTCGCCAACTACGCAGCGCATCCTTGGATGATCGTAGCGCCTAGCCTCGGCATATTTGGTCCGCTGCTCGCCTTGCTCTTCACCATGGCTCAGAGAGGCGGACTGGCCTTTATTGCCAGCGCGCTCGGCATCCTTGGCATCATCGCGACCGCGGGACTGAGCATGTTCCCGTTCCTGATGCCATCGAATCTCGCCCCTATGGTGAGCTTGACCGTCTGGGACGCATCGTCGAGCCAGCTCACGCTATTCGTGATGCTGCTGGCGACGCTGATCTTCCTGCCTGTCGTACTCGTCTACACATCGATTGTGTTCAGTGCCCTGCGCGGGGCGGTGACCGCGAGCCAAGTCGAGCGCAATTCGTCCAATCTCTATTGAGGAGGGAGCATGTGGTACTTTACCTGGATTCTGGGAGTCGCCTTCGCGTGTGCCTTCGGCATCCTCAATGCTGTATGGCATGAGCATCATCTGCCGGACGAGACGATCGACGCTTAGAGTTGACTTTCAACGGTGCGGTCCGTGCCGTTGGCCGCTGCTTGCCTCCGATTAGGTGCGTGGCGGCAAAAGATTCAGCGTCATGCCGAAAATGACATGGACCATGACGATCAGTGCCCCGATGAACCCTGCCAAGCGGCCGCGCGCTGACCGTCCAGATCGCTGATCAGATGCTCGCATTTCTGTTTGGATGGCGAAGCAGATCAATCACCTTTGGCCGAACGACCTTGGTGCCGCTCCAGGCGCAGTCTTTGCGCTCTCAAGCGCTTTGTCTCTTCCTCAAGCGCATCAATTTTCTCATCAGATCGGGCGCTCTTGGCTTTCAGCGCATCTGCGCCGCGCAGCTTTTTCAGCGCTTTCTCAACGGAGAGTTTGGATGTTTCAGCCATGGTAAGCCCTCATAGCTAAGCAACGAGTGTTCAGACAACCGCAATCAACAAGCCGGGGCGGGGTACGGCCTCAGCATCGGTCAAGTGCAGGAGTTGGGGTGTTTCCAGCCAGTTTTCCCTCGAGCTTCGGCAATCCAAGGTTATCCAAAAATACTCTTTGAGCAGTCGATCGAACGTGGATTGAGCCTCGTGCCGTCTCTCATCACGCGTCGTGCTGACGTTACCGGAGACATCTTGGAGAACAGAGTGCGTCATGACGGCCTCTTTGAAGCAGTTTCCCAGACGCGTTGATCGCTTGATCCACTCAAGCGATACCCTCGCGACATTGTGTTGATGTAGATCAAGGGTATTTTGGAGCTCATGCTCGCCTAGCGCACGACTCGACCAAAGGGAGAGTTACATTGTCTTTCTGGCCGCGCTGTAGCTGTGGTTCGTTGAACAGATGAGCGCCTACGGTGCGAATGCAACAAAGAAAGACAGCCACAGAATCAAGAGAAAGATCGTAATCAGTGCCACTGCGAATGCTGGATGTCTCGTCTTGCGTGCCTGACCTTCGCTGTCACCACGTTCAAATGGTGCCATTGGAGGATTCCGCTATGTCTGGGGCGGCAACAGATAGAGCGTTATGGCAAAGATGACGTAGACGGTCATGGTCAAGACTCCAATGAACCAAGCCGATCGGCCGGTGCTGGTGACAAAGGACGCCGTCACGCTCGCGATCAGCATCATTGCGACTGCGCCGCGCCAGAATTGAAGGTCCATCGGTGCGGGACCGATCAGATAGCTGGTGAGGACCAGTACAGGAGCAACGAAGAGTGCGATCTGAACGGCGCTACCCAACGCGATCCCGACGCTCAGATCCAGCTTGTTCTTACGCGCAGCGGAAAATGCCGAGACCATTTCGGCCGCCCCACCTACCAGGGCTACGATGATAATTCCGACGAACGCCGGGGTAATTCCAAGCGCAACGGCAGCTTGTTGCACTGATTCCACAAACACTTCGCTGACGAGCGCAACTAGCACCGTCACAGCGGCCAGCGTTCCCAAGGCTAACGAAAGCGGCCACTCCTTTTCGTCCGATGCGTGGTGATCCTTGCCCGCGAAAAGCTCGCGATGCGTTTTTAGGGAGAACAAGAGACCCAGCCCATAGGTGATTATGAGCAAGACGGACAGGCCCACACTCAACGAATGCGTGAAGGCTGCACTTGGCGCGTTATCGGCTGCCGCGAGCAGCGACGGAATCAGCATCGCGATCGTTGCAAGAAAGAGCATCCCCGCCTGTAGTCGGGCGGAATCGCGATTGTACTCCTGAACATGGTGCTTGAGCCCGCCGAGCAGAAACGATGCACCCAGCATGAACAGCGAGTTGGTGACGATCGCGCCGGCGATTGAAGCTTTCACGAGGACATATTGTCCGGCGCGCAATGCGGCCAGCGCGATGAGCAGCTCGGTCAGGTTTCCCAAGGTCGCGTTGAGAAGACCGCCGATCAGGTCGCCTGTCTTGTCAGCCACCGACTCGGTGGCGAGGCTGAGCAGAGCCGCCAATGGGATGATGGCCGCAACGGACAGCAGGAAAAGCAGCGTGTGCGCTTCGGGCTGGAGGAGTTGCGCCAGGAGGACAACGGGCACGAGCACCAAGAGCCACAACAGCGGCGTGTGACGTATCTCTTCAAGCAGAGGAGTCATTTGGTTGCCTCACCAGACCTGCGGCTAGCCATCCGGCTTTGCCGCGAGGGAGGCTTGACCTATGTCAAGGAGTAACCGGCCTTATCAGTCGACCGGCTATCAAGCCACGACCTTCTCCTGATCTTCCCAGTCCTCCCACTCGACATTGTTGACTTCGAGGTAGCGGGAGACGGCCGAGCCGAGGGTTGGAAAGAAGTGGCTTTCGCCGAGCTGCGCGTACAATCCAAACCGCTTCAGCTTGTCCTTTACGGGATCCTTGAGTTCGGCAAAGCAAAGTTCGATGCCCCTCGCGTGCAGCGCCTCGTCCAGTTCGGCGACGGTATCGCAGGCGGTGACGTCGACGCTTGTGACGGGTTCCGCCGCGACTACCAGCCAACGCACGGATGTCGGTGACGTCTCCACGGCGTCTAGGACGCGTTCACGGAAAAATTCGGCGTTGGCGAAGAACAGGGGCGCATCCCAGCGAAAGAGAACCAGCCCGGGGACGCGGCGTGCGTCAGGATATCGCGTGATGTCGTGATAGCCTTTGACGCCTTGAGCGCGGCCCAAGACGGCGGAGTGGGGGCGCCAGCCGTCCCACAGGAACTCGGCGATGGCAACGGCGATGGCAAGACCAATGCCCGGGATCGCGCCGAGCACGGCCACGCCGACGAAGCACAGCACCGTCAACCAGAACTCCCATCGCTGGATACGATAGATGCGCTTGAGGTCGGCAATCTCGATCAGGCCGATCGCGGCGGCGATAACGACCGCGGCCAGCGCGGAATTGGGCAAATACTGGAGAAGGTTGGGCGCCAGCACGAGGAGGAAGGCAATGGCGAGCGCGCCGACGACGCTGGTCAGTTGGGTGCGCGCGCCGGCGGCCTCGGCAACGGGCGTGCGCGAGGCGCTGCTGCTGATCGGGAAACCCTGAAAGAAGGCGGTTGCCAGGTTGGCGGCGCCAAGCCCGACCATCTCCTGATTCGGGTCGACATTGTCGCCCAATCGCGCGGCATAGGTTCGCGACAACACGCTGGTGTCGGCAAATGAGACCAGCGCGATGGCGCTGCCGCCAATTAGCACGGGAAGGAGATCGCCGTAGCTAACCCAGGGAATTGAAAAGGCCGGTAGACCCTGCGGCAGAGGCCCCAAGACCTTCACGCCGTACCGGGCCGCAAGACCAAGCGCTCCGACGACGATAGTCGCCCCGACCACCGCGATCAGAATGCCCGGCACCCGCTTGTTGTTCTGTAGCAGCAGGATGACGGTCAACGTGCCGAGCCCGACGGCGAATGCGATCCAGTTTGTTTTTCCGTCGAGGATTGCGTTGAAAATTGCCCACAGGTCCCGCAAAGGTCCTGCGCTCTCGATGGAGAAGCCGAGCAGCTTCGGCAGTTGGCTGATCAGGACGGTCAGCGCAATGCCGTTCATGTAGCCGTAGCGGATCGGCTTGGAGAGAAGCTCGGTCACAAAGCCGAGGCGCAAAAGGCCAGCCAGAATCAGCATGGTCCCGGAAACCAGGGCCATCAAGGCGGCGAGCGTTGCGGCACGAACGGGATCGCCGCCGGCCAGCGGTGCGACAACACCAAGGATGACTGCCGCGAGAGCGGAATCGGGCCCGAGAACGATGATGCGGCTTGGACCGAACAGTGCGTAGGCCAGGAGCGGGACGATAGTCGCGTAGAGGCCATGGATGCCGGGCACGCCAGATGCTGCCGCATAGGCGATGCCAACCGGGACCAACATCGTCGCCAGCACGAGTCCGGCGAAAATGTCGTGCGGCAGCCGCGCCGCTTCATAGCGCCGGAGCGTGTCGATCCCTGGCAACCAGCGGATCAATGTCTTCACCGTCCACCTCATCTCACATGGAACGCCACCCAGCCGGCGCGGCGTCGGTTGTCGACGATTGACCGGAGGCGGGTACGAGGGCAGGATTTTGCTGACCTCGCCGAGGAGCTTTGATCTATCTCAAGCAGGCCGCGGCAAGTCTTGGCCCGGTGTGCCCGGTAGGGGGAGAACGAACGGGCTTTCTTCGCTCGTGCCGGTTATCGCGAAGCAGCTTTCATGGGACGTCGTCTTGGTATTCGAACCGTTCTTGCGGTGGCGCTTCTGACGGTCGAAACGAGGCACCGAGCAGCGGCTATCGCAGATCCCCGCTCGGGCTTCGTTGAACGAGGCTGTGGATCCAAACGAACGCGCTCTCGCGTTCACGAAAGTTGCAACACCAAGTGTCGGACCTGCGGATCGCCGCCGGCTCTTGAACGGAAGCCGAAACCGCTGAACACCTTGAGCATCGCCGCATTCTCCGGGAGAACTTCCGCGGTCAACTCCTTCAACCCTGCGTCGCGGGCGATCGCAAGCAGATGGCGCATGAGCGACTTCGCAATTCCCTTGCCCTGATGGGCATCGACCACGACAAAGGCGAGTTCAGCCTGGCCCGGCTGCGTGACGATATAACGGCCTCCGCCTGCGATCACCGGCCGGCCTTCTTCGTCGATCTGCGCAACCAGAGCAACGTGACTGGTGAAATCGATATTCATGAAAAACGCGATCTCCTTGTCCGAGAAGCCGCGCTTCGGGACGAAGAAGCGGCGCTGCAGCGATTGGAGGCTGGTTCGGTTGACCGCTGCGAGCATGTCGTCCTGGTCGTCTGGCCGTAACGCCCGGATTTCGATCGTGCTGCCGTCGCGGAGACATTCGACGGCGGAATAGTCGGCTGTGCTTGCCATCATCGTTCTCGCAAATATCGTGGCCGGTGACATCCTCTTACGAACTAAGGGACCGCGGTTGCCGGCGGGCGCTTGATCTGGATCAAGCCTGACGTTTGACACGGATCGATAGGCTGGCCGGTCAACGCCGATGGATGGTGGGCAATGCCATTGCGCGCATTTCGGCAGAACCGGTCGGGCGGGGAGGTGATCCAGATCGCCTTTCGCCTTGGCTTGCTCGCCGCGCTCATCTTCTGGTGCTTCGTCCTTGTTCGTCCCTTCATAGGCATCCTGGCCTGGAGCGTGGTCCTCGCGGTGGCGCTGTATCCGGTCCACACATGGCTGTCCGGCCATCTCGGCCGGAGGCTGACGCTCGCGGCCTGCATCGTCACAGTATTGGCGGCCGCGATCGTGATCGCTCCCGCGACGTGGCTTGGCGTCGGCCTCGTCGAGGGATTGCAAACAATCTCCGAGCAACTCGGTTCAGAGCGGCCGCTGGTGCCTTCGCCTCCCACCGCCATCAAGGATTGGCCGGTCGTCGGCGAGCGGCTTTACGATCTATGGAACCAGGCGTCCACCAATCTTGAAGCCGTCCTCACCCAGCTTGCGCCCCATCTGAAGCCGCTGCTTCTCTCCACGCTTGCCATGGTGGGAGGCATGGGCCTCGGCGCGCTTAAATTTGTCGTCGCGGTGATTTTGGCGGGCTTTCTGCTTCCGTCGGGGCCGCGGCTGGTGGAGGCAAGCAAGTCCATCATGGCGCGGTTGTTGCCGGAGCGGAGCGAAGACTTCGTCGCGCTGGCGGGAAAAACCATACGCTCGGTCTCCCAGGGCGTGATCGGCATCGCGCTGGTGCAAGCTTTCCTGTTTGGAATCGGACTGAAATTTGCGGGCTTCGCCAACGCCGGCCTGTTGGCCTTCGTGGTGATGATCTTGTCCATCCTGCAGGTCGGGGCAGCCATCGTTCTGGTCCCTTGTATTGTCTGGATCTGGATGACCCAGGATGTCGCGCCGGCGCTTCTCATCACTGTCTATCTGGTGCTGGTCGGCTTGATGGATAACGTGCTGAAGCCGCTGTTGATGTCGCGCGGCTTGACGACGCCGATGCCTGTCCTGTTTGTCGGATTACTGGGGGGAACTCTTGCACACGGAATCGTCGGCCTGTTCATCGGTCCGATCGTCCTGGCCGTTGGCTGGGAATTGATGATGGCCTGGATCCGCGACGACCAGGCCGGCGATGCTCCCTCAGGGCAAGTCCCGGCCGAATGAAGTTTTTGCGACGTCTCCGAATAGCGAGATACCGTCTGCATGCAAGCGTGCGCCCGCCTGTGACCGCTTGTCTCCCTTGACCTATGTCAAAGGGGCTCGCACAGCGGGGGCCAACCTGAGCTGCAAAATTCAGACAGCAAGGGATTTCAAGCATGTCAATGGAACTGCCAAAAATCCCGGACGGTGCTCCGCCCTCGTTCTTTGCCTCCGCCATGGAATACATGGTCGATGCGGGACAGCGCAGTGTGCTGTTCCTGGATGTGATGCGCCGGCGCGGCGAGCAATACCGCGAACATTTGGCCGAAACCGTGCCGCATGTCCTCGACTACAGTGTGGAGCTGGTCGTTGACGGCAGAACTCTCGAGCGGCCCGTCAATTACGGTCTGGTGAGAATAACGCCGCCAAAGGGAGTCGAGATCGATCTGAAACGGCGTCCCTTCGTCGTCGTCGATCCGCGCGCTGGGCATGGCCCCGGTATCGGGGGATTCAAGGCCGACAGCGAGATCGGCGTGGCGATGAAGGCGGGCCATCCCTGCTATTTCGTCGGATTCATGCCGGAACCCATGCCAGGACAGACGATCGGGGACATTGCCCGCGCCGAGGGGGTGTTCCTCGAGAAAGTGATTGCATTGCATCCCGAGGCCGATGGCAAGCCGTGCGTGATCGGCAACTGCCAGGCCGGCTGGGCGGTGATGATTCTGGCTTCGCTGCGGCCAGAGCTGTTCGGCCCGATCATCGTTGCGGGCGCCCCGCTATCCTACTGGGCCGGCGTCCATGGCAAGAATCCGATGCGCTATTCCGGTGGCCTCCTGGGAGGGAGCTGGCTGACTGCACTCACCAGCGATCTCGGCGCCGGCAAGTTTGACGGAGCCTGGCTGGTTCAGAACTTCGAGAACATGAATCCCTCGAACACACTCTGGACCAAGCAATACAACGTGTACTCGAGGGTCGATACCGAAGCGGAGCGCTATCTCGAATTCGAAAAATGGTGGGGCGGACACGTCAACCTGAATGCCGAAGAAATCCAGTTCATCGTCGATGAGCTCTTTGTCGGCAACCGTCTCGCGACGGGCTGTATCAAGACTTCCGACGGCCAAGTCGTCGATCTACGCAGCATCCGCTCACCGATCGTCGTATTCTGCTCAAAGGGCGACAACATCACGCCGCCGCAGCAGGCGCTTGGCTGGATCCTTGATCTCTACCATGATGTCGACGAGATCAGGGCATACGGGCAGACGATCGTCTATACGGTGCATGAGACAGTCGGCCATCTGGGAATCTTCGTTTCGGGCGGTGTTGCGAAGAAGGAGCACAGCGAGTTTTCAAGCAACATCGATCTGATCGATGTGCTGCCACCCGGACTCTATGAAGCGACGTTTGAGGCCAAATCCGCCGATACGGCCAATCCGGATATGGCGTCCGGACAATGGATCATGCGCTGCGAGCAGCGCTCGCTCGACGACATCCGAGCGATGGGCGGCAACAGCCTCGAAGATGAGCGGCGCTTTGCGACCGCCGCCCGCGTGTCGGAGATCAATCTTGCCAACTATCGCAAGTTTGTGCAGCCCTGGATCAAGACCATGGCGACGCCGCAGATGGCGGAATTGGCCCGTCAGTGGCATCCGCTCCGCGTGCAATATGAGGCGCTCGCGGGCCAAAATCCGCTGACAAAGGCGATCGAGACGACCGCGGAAAAAATCCGTGAGCACCGCAAGCCAGCAACATCCGACAATGCGTTCCTCGCGTTTCAGGAGACCGTTTCGAAAAGTATTGTCGGCGCGCTCGATCAGTGGCGCGACGCGCAAGAAGCGCTCAGCGAAAAAATCTTTCTCTCGGTCTATGGCTCGCCTGCGCTGCAGGCCGCGGTCGGGATCGATCCTGAGGCGGATCCGTCGCCGACGCCAGAGATGTCGCAGGAACATCGTAGGCGTCTCGACGCACGCATCGCGGAACTAAAATCGCGGATTCCGAGCGGCGGCTTGAGGGAGTGCGTTATCCGCGGTCTACTCTATGTCGGCGCCCCGCGCGGTATGGTCGATGAGCGTAGCCTCGAAGCGTTACGTCGAGCACGGACGAATGACAAAGGACCGCGGCTAACGCTGGCTGAGTTCAAATCCATGGTGCGCGAGCAGTTCTTCATGCTGCTGCTCGACCAGGAAGCAAGCCTGACGGCTATTCCGAAAATGCTGCCGCGGGATGCAGAGGCGCGCCGTTCCGGCCTCGCCGTGATCCGCGATGTGCTTTCCGCAAGTGCCGAAATTTCCGGCGAAGTCGCAAAGCGGCTGCGCCGCGTGACCGAGCTGTTTGGAGTGACCGAAGATTCCACCTCGCAGGCGAATACAGGCCCTTTCGATCCGCAGGCGAAGGCCTCTTAACCGGGAGCCAGGCAATGAGCACACAAGCGGCAGGTGAAGCACGGCCTTCAAAATACGACCGGCTGATTGCGGCAGCAAAGGCTGTCCCGGCGGTCACGACGATCGTGGTGCATCCCTGCGACGAGACCTCGCTACGAGGCACAGCCGACGCGGCGGAAGCGGGAATCATCAAACCGATCCTCGTCGGTCCCGCGTCGAAGATCGCAAGCGTCGCCGCCAAGCATAACATCAATATCTCGGGCTACGAGGTCGTCGATGCCGAGCATAGCGAAGAGGCCGCCGCGAAGGGGGTCGAGCTCATCCACGCGGCCAAGGGCGAAATATTGATGAAGGGCAGCCTGCATACCGACGAACTGATGCGCAGCGTGACGGCGAAAGCAACGGGCCTTCGGACTGACCGGCGCATCAGCCATGTGTTCGTAATGGATGTGCCGACCTATGCCGAGACCGTCTTCATCACCGACGCCGCCATCAACATTTTCCCGGATCTCGATTGCAAGCGCGACATCATTCAAAACGCCATCGATTTGTTCACTCATACCGGCTTCGGCACGCTTCCCAGAGTGGCCATTTTGTCAGCGGTGGAGACCGTCACCTCCAAGATCCCGTCCACCGTCGAGGCTGCGGCGCTTTGCAAGATGGCCGATCGCGGGCAGATCACCGGCGGCCTGCTCGATGGGCCGCTGGCGTTCGACAATGCGGTCGACACCGAAGCAGCGAGGATTAAGGGCATCAAGTCGGAAGTCGCGGGACGTGCCCAGATCCTCGTGGTGCCCGACCTTGAATCCGGCAACATGCTGGCCAAGAATTTGGCCTATTTCGCAAAAGCCGACGGGGCCGGGATCGTTCTTGGCGCCCGTGTTCCGATCGTGCTGACCTCCCGTGCGGACACGCCAAGAGCCCGCATGGCTTCGTGCGCGGTAGCGACGCTCTATGCAGACGCGCGTCGCCGCCGGGCCATCAGCGCTGCCGCGTGATTGCCATGGATACGATCCTTGTCGTCAATGCAGGTTCGTCGAGCGTGAAGTTTCAGGTCTTTGCGGTCGATGGAGACGGCGGGCTCCAGCGGCAGCTCAAGGGGCAGATGGACGGGATTGGAAGCCGGCCGCGGCTCCGCGCGACCGGGGCGAAGGGTGACGCGCTAGCCGATCGCGCCTATCCGATCGAGGCGGTTGCGGATGTTTCGGCCGCATTGATGGTGGCGGGTTCCTGGCTTCGTGACGAACTCCGCATCACACCGATGGCGGTCGGACATCGTGTGGTTCATGGTGGTCCCGACTATGACCGGCCCATTCCGGTCGATCATGGGCTGGTCGCGCGCCTCGAGCGATACATTGCGCTGGCACCGCTTCATCAGCCCCACAATCTCGCGCCGATCAAATCCCTCCTTGCGAACTTCCCGACGCTTCCGCAGGTCGCCTGCTTCGACACTGCTTTTCATCGCGGCCATGACGGGGTCGCGGACCAGTACGCCATCCCCTATCAGCTCTACGAAGAGGGAGTCAGGCGTTACGGTTTCCATGGTCTCTCGTACGAATACATCGCGAGAACATTGCCGAAGGTCGCGCCCGAAATCACCGCGGGGCGCGTGATCGTTGCGCATCTCGGAAGCGGCGCCTCGATGTGCGCCTTGAAGGGTGGCCGCAGCGTTGAAAGCACCATGGGCTTTACCGCGCTGGATGGCTTGCCCATGGGAACGCGACCGGGCCAGATCGATCCCGGCGTGGTGCTCTATTTGATGTCGGAAAAGAGGATGGATGCCGGAAAAGTGCAGGACTTTCTTTATCGCGATTGCGGATTGAAAGGATTGTCCGGCGTAAGCAATGACATGCGCGAGCTGCTGGAGAGCCGCGATCCGCGTGCCAGCTTTGCCATCGACTATTTCGCTTACAGAGTTGGGCTTTCAGCCGGAATGCTCGCGGCCGCACTACAGGGTATCGATGCGTTCGTTTTCACGGCAGGGATCGGGGAGAACTCCAACGCTATCCGTGCCTGCGTAGCCGAGAAGCTCGCATGGCTAGGTGTCTCTCTCGATCCTACTGAAAACGCCAGACACGCGCTGAAGATATCGCAGAGAGGCAGCCGCGTTCCCGTCTACGTCATTCCCACGGACGAGGAACGGATGATTGCCGAGCACACGCTGTCGGTCCTCTGGGCCACGAACTCAAATGCCAAACGTGAGATCGCGTCATGAATATTCCAGTGTTCCCCGAGACGAAGGTCGCCCTGAAGGGCAAGAAGGGACTGATCGTGGGCATTGCCAACGATCAGTCGATCGCTTGGGGATGCGCCAAGGCGTTTCGGGCGTTGGGCGCGGACCTCGCGGTGACATATCTGAACGATCGGGCAAAGAGGTTTGTCGAGCCGCTTGCCCAGGCGCTTGAAGCGCCGATCTTCATGCCGCTCGATGTGACCGTGGAAGGTCAGACCGAGCAGGTCTTCGAACGGATCGAGAAGGAATGGGGCAAACTGGATTTCCTGCTGCACTCGATCGCCTTCTCGCCGAAGGAGGCGTTGCACGGGCGAGTCATTGACGTCGGGCGCGACGGCTTTCTCAAGACCATGGATGTGTCCTGCTGGTCATTCATGCGCATGGCGCATCTCGCAGAGCCGTTGATGAAGAATGGCGGCACCCTGTTCACGATGACCTATTACGGCAGCCAGATGGTCGTGGAGAACTATAATGTGATGGGGGTTGCAAAGGCCGCGCTCGAAGCTGCGGTCCGTTATATCGCCGCGGAGGTCGGTCCCAAGGGCATTCGCGTCCATGCGATCTCGCCCGGCCCATTGGCGACGCGCGCCGCGTCAGGCATTCCGGAGTTCGATGAACTCTTGGACAAGGCGCAGAGCAAGGCGCCGGCTCGAAGCCTGGTCAGCATCGATGACGTCGGTGCCGCGACCGCATTTCTCGCGCTCGATGGTGCAAAGCTCATTACCGGCGATGTCACGTACATCGACGGTGGGTACCATATTATTGATTGAGGTTGCTTGCGAGTCGACAAGAGAAGCTCAGCGATAGTGCAGGGCGATCAGCTCGGCGACGCAAGCTGGTCGTTGCCCTCCCTCGATCTCGATCACCATGCGGTAGTTCACACGCAACCCATTGGGCGGAACCTCCTCGGCCGCCGCGATCATGGTGCGGCCTCTTATTCGTGAACCTGCCGGAACCGGTGCGAGGTAGCGGATCCGGTCGGCGCCATAGTTGAGCGTATTCTTCAGGCCCTTGAGGCCCATCACGGAGCGAACGAACATCGGCGCGAGGCTGAGGGAGAGGAGCCCGTGTGCGATGGTCCTGCCACCCGGAAGCTCTTTTTCCGCTCTCGCTTGATTGACATGGATCCACTGCTCGTCGCAGGTTGCTTCCGCGAACATATTGATGCGATCCTGGGTAATCTCGACCCACTCGCTCGCGCCGATTTCCTGGCCGACGGCGGACCTGATCTCGTCGAAACCATCGAATATTCTCATGCTGTGTGCCGCGTTCGCTCTGCAGCTATTCCTAGAATCTCATTTGTGGAACGGTGTCCGGGATCAGGAGATCTGCCTCGGTAACCGCCACAACCTCAGCCACGCTGATGCCTGGTGCCGTCTCGAGCAGCGTGATCCGCCCGTCAGGGAAGCCAATTACGGCGAGATCGGTGACCACAAGATCGACCGACCGCGAGGACGTAAGAGGAAGGTTGCACTTCTGGACGATCTTCGACTTTCCCTTGGCCGCGTGTTGCATAGCGACGATCACGCGCTTGGCTCCCGTCACCAAATCCATCGCGCCGCCCATGCCCGGCACCATCTTGCCGGGGATCATCCAGTTGGCGAGATGACCTTCGGCGTCGACCTGCAGGCCGCCTAGCACGGTGACATCGACGTGCCCGCCACGGATCAACCCGAACGACATCGCGCTGTCAAAGGTCGATGCGCCGGGTAGCGCGCTGATCGGGCGTCCCCCGGCATCGGTCAGCAGAGGATGGGCCATGCCCTGCTCGGGGATCGGCCCCGTGCCGATCAGCCCGTTCTCCGACTGGAAGAAGACGTTCAGTCCCGGCGGAAGGTAGTTTGCGACGAGAGTCGGAATACCGATGCCGAGATTGACGAGATTTCCTGAGCGCAGTTCAAGCGCGACCCGTCGGGCGATCAGCGTTTGTGCGTCCATGTTTTCACCCGTTCGCGACGAGATAGTCGACAAGAGGCGCTGGGGTCATGACGTGATCCGGAGCGATCACGCCGACCGGAACGATGTGCTCTGCCGTGACAATGACGGTGTCGGCGGCCATCGCCATCACGGGATTGAAATTGCGCGCGGTGAGCGCGTAAGCGAGGTTGCCGAGATAGTCGGCCAGGAATGTATGGATCAGGGCGAAATCCGAGCGAAGCGCCGTCTCGACCAGGAAGGTCTTGCCGCCGATCGCGATCTGACGCTTGTCCCCCTCAACGATCGTTCCGACGCCGGTCGGGGTGAGCACGCCGCCTAGTCCGCAACCGCCGGCGCGGATGCGCTCGACCAGCGTGCCCTGGGGCACCAGATCGACCGCGATCTTGTTCGCCATCATCTGCGCCTGCACCTTCGGGTTCAGACCGATATGGCTAGTGGTCAGTGTCGACACGAGCGCTGCGTCAATCAGCTTACCGACTCCCTTGCCTGGCACCGCTGCGTCGTTGCAAACGAGCAAAAGTTCGGACTTGTGCTGCCGGACGAGCTCGTCAATCAGCCGCTCCGGCGTGCCGACACCCATGAAACCACCGACCATCAGCTTCGCGCCGTTGGGGATCATGGCGACAGCTTCTTCTGTGGAGACGTTCCTCATGCTGGCGGCTCCGATCATCGTGCTCTAGAATGTTGCGACCGCCATCACGCGGCCCTTTGATCTGCGTCAATGGTCCGGACCAACCTCAAGATCATGTCTGCCGCAGTGCGGCAGCTCGAGGAACCGGCATGCTCGTTCAACTACTGGTGGGCTCAGCGGTCAGCGCGCTCAATATCGTTGTTCACGCAATGGTCACGATAGCCGCCATCCGGATCGCGCGCGCCGCGGCGCGCCGAAGCACATCGAGCCCCCCGCTGTATCTGGCCGGCGTGATGATCGCGACCTCCCTCGTGCTGATGGCCGCACATACGACGGAAGTCTTTGTCTGGTCTGTCGCCTATGCGATCGTGAATGCGGCCCCTGATAACGCCAACCTGGTCTATTTCGCGTTCGTCAACTACACGACCTTGGGTTATGGCGACGTGACGCCGCTGGCGAAATGGCGCCTGCTCGGGCCGATGACGGCCATGAATGGCGTCTTGATGTTCGGCTGGTCCACGGCGCTCATCTTCGAGGTACTGATCAAGGCGATCGGCAAATACACATCGGAGCCCGATCGTTCCGACGAGCTATAGATCCAGCTTGGCGAGTTCGGATCGATTGCGCAGGACGATCTGCCGCTGGGTTTGGCCGAGGAACTCGAGGAATCCCTTCTCGTGAAGACTTGAGAGCGCGCGGGATACTGTCTCGAGCGTGAGCCCAAGATAGTCCGCGATATCGCGGCGGCTCATCGGCAGCGCCATCACGCCCGCGGCTGACACTCGACCGTCCATTTCGAGCAGGAATGCCGCGACCCGCTCAAGCGAGGTCTTGCGTCCCAGAAGCAGCATGTGATTCTCGGCGTGCTGCAGGTTGCTTGTCGTCATGCTCAGGAGCTCGCGTGAGACCAACGCGTCCGCTCTCGCGGCGTGCTCAAGATTGATACGCTTCGCCAGCCGCACGCTCGTATCGACGATCGCTTCAGCTGTAAATCGGTGCATCGCGCCGTTCTCCAGACCGAAAATGTCGCCCACAAGGTGGAATGCGCCGATCTGGCGACGGCCGTCGGAGAGCAGCTTGTAGCTCCGCACGGCGCCTTCGACGACCTGGTACACATATTCCGCGGGCTCGGCCTCGCCAAAAATCTCGGCGCCCCGGATGTATTTGAATTCCGTCACGAGGACTGATGCGCGGGACTGGTCATCGTGTTCGCCGAGAAATCTTGGCCGGGCGGCCGGAGTGGCGTTGATATTGACAAACATGGATTGTCTCCCTGTTTGATTGGACTTGTTCGCGTCCGTCAGGGAGCCGCCGCCCCTGTCGAGATCATGTACGACAGTGTGGGTGCGGCGCACTATTGCCTTGAGAGCCATTGTCCCTTGGGACATTGTCCTAAGGTACAATGCACGCTGTTGGGCAGATATTCGCAAGCGCAGCATGCCCGGGACTGCGATCAGCTGTCGCAGTGCCAGCGTGCACGTTCCGCGGGTCACAATCGGATGTTACGGTATCTCAAGCCTCCGGCCCGGCTCGGATACGATGCCTATGGAATTCCGCGGGCTGATGGCTGGCGAGACGTCGATAAAGATCCGGGCATTCCACCGGACAAGCTTAAGGAATTTTTGACTTCATTGCTGCCGTCTTGACCATAGGAGACCTGCTTGTTCGGCACGATTCATATCGTCGACGATGACGCGTCGCTCCGGACAGCACTCGAACGCCGTCTCAAGAAGGCCGGCTACGAGGTGGCGACTTATCCCTCCGCGCAGCAACTGCTCGATCGTCTGCCCGACGACAATGGACCCGGCTGCATTCTCCTTGATGTCAGAATGCCGGGATTAAGCGGTCCGGAGCTGCAGACGCGGCTCGCCGAGCTCGGGTCTACGCTCCCCATCATCTTTCTCTCGGGCTTTGCGGATGTGCGCACCACCGTGAAGACCATCAAGGCGGGCGCTGAGGATTTTCTGACCAAGCCGGTCACCTCAGAACAAATCCTCAGCGCCATCGAGCGAGCGATGGCCCATCATCAGAGCTTGCGCGCTACCACGCATAGGCTGAATGCGCTTCGCACCCTGCTTGAATCTCTGACGCCTCGTGAGCATCAGGTCTTCGATCTTGTCGTTCAGGGCAAGATCAACAAGCAGATCGCGCAGCGATTGGGAACGACCGAACGCACCATCAAGGCTCACCGCTACAAGGTGATGGAGAAGATGGGTGTTCAATCGCTTGCCGAGCTGGTCTCCATCGCCGCACGGCTCGGCGTGCTCCAACGCCTCTCCGGCGAAGTTCAGCAGGGCTGACCGAATTGAGATATCGCAAGATTCGTTGGAACTATTGTCCTGAAGGACAATAGCAAGTGGAATTGCGCGGAACATACTGCACACGAAGCTATTGACGCCTGTCAGCCCAAATCAAAAAGCTATGCTGAGTATATCATTCATCTAGCTTACGAAACGGCTACGGATGCGTCGATTGACGAACTGCTCTGTTGCCCGATGCCGAGGAGCAGGGGGATTGATCTTGTCGAATCGAAAACTCGTCTTTGTGGTCGACGATGACCCGGGCATTCTCAGAGGCCTTAAGCGGCTGCTCAGAGAATACGGCTACGATAGTTTGCTATTTCAATCCGCAAAGGCATTTCAAGCTCACGACGATTTCGGCGGTGCGATCTGCGTTGTTCTCGACATCCAGTTGGACGGCGAGTCAGGAATAGAGATCAGGTATCGATTGGCCGAGGCGGGGATCTCACTGCCGGTGATCTACATCACCGCCAACGATAGCGATGCCATTCGCACGGCCGCGATGGAGTCAGGATGCATTGCTTACCTGACGAAACCGTTCCCAGCGAAGTTGCTGATCGAGCTGATCGCGCGTGCGGCCGCGGGGCCGGCGTAGTGAAGGCGGGACTAGGCTCGGCGGTTCCTTCTCCGCCATCAAAAGCATCTATCCATCTGATTTATCTCGATTTCTAAGCGACTAGCGGCTGAGATTCTGTGCCTTGGGTGCAACAACCCGTTTTTCAAATATGACTGGAAAATGGCAACTGGGCCATGCCTTCTGGCCTTTCAAAGCGACGCGTATCCCGCACAAATTGATCGTGCGCGTTCATGACATGGATGCTTCGGTGCGTGGGTGAGTTCCGGAAGTGGCAGCTCGCCGGTCCCGATACAAGGCACAGCTTTCTGGGAACCGCTTGGAGTTCTCGTCGATTTCACCACCACGCGGGCGACTTCGTCATACGCGCTGTTAATGGCCGGCCCGCATCTCACCAGGGAATGGGGAGATCAATCATGTCACATCGAACCAGTGTTTCGCTTGCTGCCTCCGTTATCATGGCGATCGCATGTCTTGCGACTGTTCCAACGGATGCCTTCGCTCGAAGAGGCGGTGGCGGGTATCACGGCGGTGGTGTTCACCACGCTGGTGTTCACCGCGGTGGTGTGTATCGCGGACGCGTTTACCGTGGAGCGGCCGTACGCCGTGGAGTGGCGGTAGGCGTCGGTGCCGCCGCCGCCGGAGCTGCTGCCGGCGCTTACTATGGCGGGCAACGGTGCGGATACTACCCCTATCCACCCTGCTACTAGACATTTTGGTTGTGCTTCAAGGACCAGCCGCACAACACAAAGCTGCGACTGGTTCCGAAATACAGCCGGATAGGCCGAGGGCGAGCGTGATCCAAATCGGGTCGATAAGCGCCGGCTGCTTGCGGAGGAAGAATCTTGGGGCCTCAAGACCAAACCTAGAGTTTGGGTCACGCCGTTTCGTGGTGGCCGCCAGACAAGCGGGCACGGGCAAGGCCATGCTCTCCGCAGGATAAAGGCCCGTTTATGACTCACTGGCGCGGCAGAATGCTCGATAGGCCAAAGCCGGCTCGCCGTATTTCCGGCGTAACCGTCGTCGTCTCAGCTCTAGCCATTTTGGTCGCGGGGATTGTTGCGGTTCGGCTTTTCGGATTCTAGAGGGCGCCCAAGGCGGCAAGACCATCTCGAATCACACTTACGGGCTCGGCCCGATCACTTCCGTTGGCACCTTTCGGACCTGCCGACGCACAGTGACGATGTCTGTTTATATGGGTAGAGCGGAAGCCGTCGGTACGCGGTTAAACCTTCGCTTTTGACCGGGAGCGGAAATTGAGCCGCATACTAGCATTGCCACCAAAAGCAGGGAATGGAGTTTCGGTCGGGAGCTTGATTCAAATCAAGCGAGATCAAGCTCGCGCAGCTAACCGCAAGTCCAGTTGCAGCCCTCAAGGAGTCCAATCAGAGTGGGCGCGTTTTTTAGATGGTTTCCGATCGTATCGGTGGTCTTGCTTGCTTGCAGCGGCTGTACCAAAACGCCGCCCGATCCATCCGGCCGCGACGCTTTCGAGTCGCGCGCGACCGCACAGCTGCAGGGTCAGGTGACCGTGCGCGCGGCGGTGCTCGGCGATGAAGAGAGCAGCCGTTTCTTTGGCGTTTCACTGGCTGACAAGGGCATGCAAGCCGTATGGTTTAGTGTCAAAAAGATAGCGATAGAATGCTATACTACCTGCCTGCTACGACCGATGCGGACTATTACACGCCGCCGGAGGCGTCACGAATATTTCGAGCGTGGTGGTCTGGCGAGGCCGACAGAGAGAGGGAATTGTTGTTCGCACGGGAAGCCATGCCTGACGTGATTGCCCCCGGCCAGAACGCCTCGGGATTTGTTCTGACGCATCGCGAGGGTGGCGCGAAGTTTGTTCGTGCTGGCTTTGTCAGCCTTGGTCAGCGGTTCGAGTTTCGTTTCGTGATACAGCTGAGCAGCAAACTCTATGCTGCGCAAAATGTCGATTTCAACGCCCTGCCTTCTGCCGGCGAGAACATCGATCTCGCGGGCCTGCGCGCCAAGCTGGAGGCACTGCCTTGCTGTACGTCTAATAAAGAGAGTAACAGATCAGGTGATCCGCTTAACCTTGTGATCGTCGGCAACGGCGCGGACGCAATCTTCCCGTTCATCGAACGGGGATGGCGGCTTGATGAGCCGCTCGATATTCACAGCGTACTGAGAACGATCAGCGCTTTTATATTCGGAACGGAGTATACGACCTCGCCGATTAGCCCGCTTTACGTTTTTGGGCGACCACAAGACATTGCCTTGCAAAAGGCTCGTAACAACATCAGCCTACGCAATCATTTGCGTGTATGGCGCGCGCCATTCACCGTCGAGGCTCAAGGTGTCTGGGTGGGGCAGATCAGTCGCGACATTGGAACGAAGCTGACGACGCAAAGCTGGTCATTCACCACGCACAGGATCAGCCCCGAGGTAGATCAAGATCGTTATTATCTTCTACAGGATCTCTTGTTGACCGGCGAAGCTTACCGGTTCGGGTTCGCGCGCGGCGTGGGTTTATCAAGCCCAACCAATCCCCGCACAAACCTGGGATTTGATCCCTATGTGACGGATGGCCTGCGAGTCGTCGTTTTTCTCGGTCCGCGACAATACGTTACTGACAAAGTTGAATTCATCGACTGGGAGCGCCCGCCACCCTAGTTGGCGTTGCTTTTGGCAAGGACGTTGCTTCGGTCACCCGTCAATCTCTTGGCGTTTGATCTAAATCAAGCTGAGCGCCTCCAATATGTCTTGAAATCTGGCTGCACTCTTTTGTAATTAAGCTCATCCGATGCAAACTTGGGTCCGAACGCTGATTGCTATTCTCTTAGCGCTTACGTCATTGAGCGCGATCTCGGAGCAAGTGCGTGAACAAGGCGTGACCGACACTGAAATTCGCATCGGGAATGTTATGCCATATAGCGGGAGTTTGGAGGTCTTCGGAGCGATTGGGAAAGCCGAAGCAGCGTATTTTGAGATGATCAACGAGCGTGGCGGGATCAACGGCCGTAAGGTGCGCTTTATCTCATATGATGACAAATCCGATCCGGCGGCCGCCCTAGACCTTGCGCGCGATCTTATCGAGAAAGACAACGTGCTCTTGATGTTCGGTTCTTTCGGAACTCCGGGAAACTTTGCCGTTCGCACATACTTGAACGATAAGCAAATTCCTCAACTCTTTGTCGCCTCCGGAGACGACCATCTGAGCGATCCATCGCTGTTCCCGTGGACAATGGGTTGGCAGCCCTCAATTCGGGAAGAGGGGCGCATCTACGCCAACTACATACAGGCGTCCTACCCCGGAAAAGGGATTGTAGCTCTTTGGCAGAACGATCAATTCGGTCGAGAACTATTCAAGGGGTTGGAAGACGGGCTCGGTGACATCGCCCGGATGATCAGGGTCGATATTGCGTACGATATCGCAGATGAGCATCTGGACACGCACGTATCGGTCTTAAAGCGATCAGGAGCCGAGATTTTTGTATTTGCAGGAGTGCCTGCAAACGCTGCGAAAGTAATCCGAAAAGCGGCGGATCTCAATTGGCATCCTGTGTTCATAACGAACTATATGGCTTCGTCGATTGCGACGGTGCTAAAGCCTGCCGGCTTGGAAAACGCCTTGGGCGTAATTACAGCCGCCTTCTTGAAGGATGCCAATGATCCGGCTTGGAAGGACGAACAAGCCACCAAGGACTGGCAGGCATTTGTTGACAAATACAATCGGGCCGGAGGCAAAGACGACAGTGCCGCCGTCTTCGGCTACGCGGCCGCCGAGACATTGGCCCAAGTGCTCAAACAGTGCGGCAATGACCTATCTCGCGAGAACGTCATGAAGCAAGCAGAGTCCCTCGAAAACTACCAAGGCTCCATTTTGCTACCTGGGATCAAAATCAGCACTGGACCTTGGAACTTTCGGCCGATCAAACACCTACGACTAGTTCAATTCGACGGCCGCACGTGGCAACCGATTGGCGAAGTGCTCGAAACGGCTTTCTCCAACGCCCAAAAGTAGACTGAAGTCGGCCGATGAGTGGACGAGTACCCTTACGGCGCAGGCAATCCCGAAGCCTTTTCCCAAGTACGCTTCCCCAAGTACGCTTCGGGCGGCGAACGCGGCAGCGAAATCCTCCGGCTCCCGCACGCCAAGCGGCTGTACTTCGAGACCCAGCGTCCGCGCTGCCGTTTCGGCCGATCTGTAGCGCAAGGTCATTCCAAGGTCGTCTGCGTTCCACAGCATGGCAATCTTGCTCAAGCTCGGAAACGTATCCTTAAGGACCTCCAGCCGCTTGGCCGAAAGCTCGGCTCGGAGAACTACGCCTTTTCGGTGGAATCTGAAAGACTGCTTCTATAACCTCGCGTTCGCTAATGCCGAATTCGCCTAGCGGCTGGGCCGCTTGACATGGAACCGCGCATGACTCTCGATCCAATTCACCAGTTCAATATCGACAACCTCTTCAAAATCGGCCAGATCGGAAATCAGGCCATCTACTTCACCAATTCGTCCGTCTACATGTTGGTCTCGGTGGCAGCAATTTGCTTGCTGATGGTGGGTGGCGCTGCAGGCCGGCAATTGGTTCCCGGGCGTTTCCAATCAATGGCCGAAGTGAGCTACGAGTTCGTGGCCTCTATGATCCGCTCCAACGCCGGCGCGGATGGGATGAAGTTCTTCCCGCTAGTGTTCTCACTGTTCATGTTCATCCTAGTCTCAAACGTGATCGGCATCATTCCCTACACCTTCACGGTCTCGAGCCACATCATCGTTACTGCCACATTGGCGCTGCTCGTGTTCTTCACGGTTGTAATCTACGGCTTCTACAGGAACGGCCTGAAATTCTTTAGGCTCTTCGTGCCCTCGGGCATTCCGATCTACATCCTGCCACTTGTCGTCGTGATCGAAATCATCTCCTTCCTAACGCGGCCGCTCTCACACAGCGTGCGTCTGTTTGCCAACATGTTGGCCGGCCACATCACGCTCAAGGTGTTCGCCGGATTCGTTGCGCTGCTCGGCACCTCGCTTGGCGCGATCGGTTGGATCGGCGGCATACTACCGCTCACGTTGACGGTTGCGATGACCGCGCTCGAACTTCTGGTCGCGTTCCTGCAGGCTTACGTGTTTGCCATCCTTACCTGCATCTATCTCAACGACGCTATTCATCCAGGACACTGAACCGCCCGGGGAATTTCCACCCACACCTCAGGACGTGTTGCCGATAGGTCCGGAAATGGCACGTTTGAGACATGCCGACCGGTTCTGAAGATGTCCGTTAATCGGGGAAGACCGGAAGTGAGCGGCCCACGGTCAAAACGGCGCGAATGACCCGAACCGGTCACGCACCAGTTTGCCAACGACTGATCGGTTCCACGGTCCCCGATGCTGGCTGACTGCTTGCCGCCGATATGATATGCTAATGCTCCTCATAGAGGAGAACGGCGTCATGGCGTGCGCCCCAATTGCGGGGGCGAGACCGGCACTGCCACGCAAATCAACGCGATAGGCGGCTGGGCCACACCATGGAGGTGGCTATGTCCATCGAAAGGATTCTGAGGCGGAAGGGCACCGACGTCACAACAATAGGTCCGGAAGCCAATATCAAGAGCGCGGCGGGCTGGCTCCGCGCAAAGAATATTGGCGCTCTCGTGGTGACGAGTGGGAACGCAGTTCTTGGTCTCATTTCCGAACGTGAAATCGTTGATGCATTTTCTCGCTATGGCGAGACAGCCGGGTCGATGCCTGTGAGCGAAATCATGCGACACGGCGTGATCACCGTCTCCCCGACCGACACTGTCTCTCACGTGATGAGCCTGATGACCCGCCATCGCGTGCGCCACATGCCCGTTCTGCGCGACGGCAACCTTGTTGGTATCATCAGCATCGGCGATGTAGTCAAGCATCGACTGGAGGATCTGGAGCTTGAGACGAACGTCCTACGTGATGTCTACAACGCCGCGCGTTGACGGCTCGGGCGTCGGCTCATAGGCGTGCCCGTGTTTCCCGATCTTGTTCCAATTTGAACGACGGCCAACCCGCTTGGGCTTGCCCTGCATGCTCGCGCGCACCTGGTGATGTCTGCTATTGGCGTGCGCCGTGCAAAGGCGGCGCTTTCCAGTGGGTGAAAATCCCACCCGGCAATCGCTCCAGCCGGAAGCAATCGGAGCAGTCATGGAGGTAACGAAGTGGCTGAAGCCTTCGATTAGCGTGTCACGATATACGGTGACAGCGCGAGTGTGCAGGCCGCAACGCGAGTGAACGCTGAGCAAGCCCCGAAAAGGACGATGTGTAGGCCGACCCGACGGCCATATCGGGGAAGGCTGAAATGGCTGGACGAGTTGGGCGAAGATTACGTCCAGTTGCTACACCGGGGTATTGGCGGCGGCATGTACACAAGGAAAGCGTACGCAACACGGGAAGCCCCATGGCGTGGTCAGCGATGACCAACCGAACGCCCGCGAGGGACAGGTCGGGCGCCTTGGGGTGGCGGAGAGGTTCGTAGTACCGCGGAAGCCGGGTAACGCCGGGGGAGGGAAGGGACCTCAGTTCAAGACAGACGCAACAAGTGGTGAGGGATTTGGAGATTGGGCAACCTAACAACTCCGAAAACTGTTCAGAAACTGCAGAAGGCGTTGCACGCGAAAGCGAAGGCAGAAGCCGGCTATCGCTTCTACGCGCTGTACGACAAGATCAGCCGCGAGGATATTCTGGCCCATGCCTATGCCCAGTGTCGCTCCAACAAGGGCGCACCGGGCGTGGATGGTCAGGACTTCGCGGATATCGAGGCGAATGGCGTCGAGCGGTGGCTTGGTGAACTGGCGCTTGCGCTCCGGGAGGAGAGCTACCAACCGGATCCTATCAGAAGAGTGTTCATCCCGAAGGCCAACGGCAAGCTCAGGCCGCTGGGCATCTCGACCGTGCGAGATCGGGTCTGCATGACGGCAGCAATGCTGGTGCTGGAACCGATCTTTGAAGCCGATCTTCCACCCGAACAGTATGCCTACCGTCCCGGGCGAAATGCCCAACAGGCGGTGGTCGAGGTGGAAGCGCAGCTGTTCCGCGGCCATCCGGAAGTCGTTGACGCCGACCTCGCGGACTACTTCGGGAGCATTCCGCATGCCGAACTTCTAAAGTCGGTAGCGCGCCGGATTGTTGATCGGCGCGTGCTGCATCTGATCAAGATGTGGCTGGAATGCCCCGTGGAAGAAACCGATGATCGAGGAAGGAAGACACGCACGACCGAGGCCCGGGACAACCGGCGCGGCATTCCGCAAGGTTCACCCATCTCCCCATTGCTGGCGAATCTCTACATGCGCCGGTTCGTGTTGGGATGGAAGATGCTCGAGCTGGAGCAAAGCCTCGGCTCTCGCATCGTGACCTACGCCGACGACCTCGTGATCCTGTGCCGGAGAGGCAAAGCCGAAGAGGCCTTGTCGCGACTGCGCGAGATCATGGGAAAGCTGAAGCTAACGGTCAACGAGGAGAAGACACGAATCTGCAAGGTCCCGGAAGGAGAGTTCGATTTTCTGGGCTACACGTTCGGACGAATGTATTCTGCGAGAACCGGCCAGGCGCGCCTGGGGTACCGGCCATCGAAGAAGAGCATCAAGCGCATGGTTGAGAAAATCCATGCCCTGACGGACCGAACGGGGACCTGGCAAGAAACCACAAGGCTGGTGGGTGAGGTGAACCGCACGCTGCGCGGATGGGCGAACTACTTCCAAGTAGGCACCGTCAGCAAGGCGGATCGGGCACTCGACAGCTATACAGCGATGCGGTTGCGCCGGTGGTTGCAGTTCAAGCACAAAACCAGGCGTCGCAAGGGCGGGACCTATCCACTCTCGCATCTTTACGGGCACTTTGGGCTCGTACGTCTGAGCAGGCTTGGGCACGACGTGCCGTGGGTGAAGGCGTGAAGTTTTGTCCGAGAGCTGGATGCGGGAAATCTGCCTGTCCAGTTCGATGAGCGGGGTGTGAAAACGGGGCCATGGTCGAACCAGTGAGGCACCGCCGGACGAAAGGGGCGGAAACAGATATGTTCGAACCTAAAGCTACCGCGTCACACCTCGACTCTACAGATAGTGTTGCAAAAGGCCACCTAATGCCACTGGGCCACGCCTCACAGTCTGCTATCTTCTGATCACGGCGTGATCGCGAATCCCGAGGGACTTATGCAGCGGCGCGCCATTTCATGTCGCTCGTTGGCGGAATAGCGGCAGCGTGGCCGCTTATTTTTGTATGCGCAGCCGCTCGGCAGGATCGCGCGGATCGGTTTTCTGGGCTCTGCGTCAGCTACCGGGTCTGCAAAATCCGTGGAATCCTTGCGAACCGGTCTACGCGATCTGTGACGGCCTACCAAAAGCTCGTCCGATCGCCTTTAGGCGGAGCGGGGTTTTTGAGGGTGCATCCGATGCGGATCATTGTAGCCGCGCGGCACGCGGGCAGCCCCTCCATGCGCTTACGCAAAAGTTCTGCCCAATTCCCTATCCGCCCCTATGTGTTTGTCTGCTGCACAAAGATTTGGTCACGCTAGAAGCGCGTCACAAGGCCACAGCTCCGGCGACCATCCAAGGACACCGTCAAAGCGGGCGGCGACAGTCTAGACAGATCGCCGCCCGGCACTCTCGTCGCGCGCTTCAATACTGATTTGGGCAGACCCAAGAGCCGTAGCTGTCTTGGTAGCAGCCGTTCTTGTTATAGCGGCCGTAGTAAGCCGCGCCGGCCGCAGCGGCTCCTACCGTTGCGGCACCGTAAGCCGCACCGCGGTAGACTCCTCTGCGCGCCGCCGTACGCGCTACAGGGTGCCCCGCAACACCGTGGTAATGTCCAGCGTGAACGGCCCCGCCACGGTGAGCCCCACCTCCATGGAACCCGCCACCGCGACCGCCGCCGCGGGCAAGCGCATCATCGGGACCAAGGGTTGCACAAACGAGAACAATGGCCGCTAGAGCGGTGAGAGCATAACGAAACATGACATTTGCTCCTTACGATTGGGGTTCCGTGCATACTCCTCTGCTCAGAACCGGATGCGCGGGCGTTGATCAACGATGCTCGCCAAGCGCGATGAGCCGAAACAGCACGTGACGCTATTTTCCGGTGCGCCCTGTTTATTTGCTTGATCTAGATCAATGGTAACTGCCAATTCAGTCAACGCTCAATGAAAACGGAGAAGACAACGAACACGGCGTCGCTGGATGTCACTCATCACATTGCGAACGATCGGAACCGTGCCTTTCGGAGACCGATCTACCAACTCGGACTAGTGCCGACAGCGTAGACCAACAACTTTACTCGTTAAAAGCTGAAAGGCTTGCTACCGTATCGATCATTGGTTGTTGACTGATGGTAATGAAGCCAACATTTGGACGGTCAAGATCAAGTATTACAAATATGACGCTACAAACTAGAAAAGCGGTAATGAAGA
>Ga0066671_10000023_pt1 | contig 37658 bp, 39 predicted proteins | sample GraSoiAngelo_120_FD_62294 | JGI IMG/M metagenome (GOLD analysis project Ga0066671, IMG submission 62294) | Grasslands soil microbial communities from the Angelo Coastal Reserve, California, USA - 14_0919_09_20cm | ecosystem: Environmental > Terrestrial > Soil > Grasslands | place: USA...
CGGATGGATTCCGTCATGCGGCGGCAGGCGGCTTGTGGCTAGCCCCGCTCGTCTATCTGGAGACCGCGCGCTTTGGCCCGGGATGGTATGGCAAGGTCGTCAGTGCCGATCCTGCGCGGTTGCTTGCCTGGGCGACGAGCAAAGGGATTCCCCCACGGGCGTTGCAAGTCAAGTCGCTGCCCGATGTCGACATGCCGCGCAGCCGGCGCCGCCGCTTGCCCGGCTACCACATCGACCTCTGGGGAGCACGCCTGGCGCTGGCCTATGACCCGATGAGGCTGGCGCGAGTCCGCGGCCTCAGTAGCGGTCGATCGCCTTCAGGCCAGAGCCGGTGACGATCAACACGGCTCCTGTTGGCAGGTTCAGGCTGCGACACCCGGCAATCGCCGCCGCGGAGGTCGGTTCCATCAGCAAACCGACGGTCGCCGCGTCGCGCCAGGCGCGCTCGATGGCGTCCTCTGACACGGCAATCCAGCGTCCGCCGCTGTAGCGGACGGCGTTGTAGCTGCGCTCGGCTCGGGTTGGTTCGGGAATGCGAATCCCGTCCGCGATCGATGACTGCCGAACCACCGGGGCCGGGCGGCCGATCGACGCGCCTCGGACAAGCGGCGCGCAGGCCTCCGACTGCACCCCGTGCAGTCGCGGCGCACGCTCCATCCGGCCAGAGGCGACCAGGTCCGCGAACCCCATCGCAAGCCCGATCAAGACGGTGCCCTGTCCGACCGGCGTGACGACATCGCGGAGCTCGTCCCCGACCTCTTCGAATAACTCATAGGCGATGGTCTTTGTGCCTTCCAGAAACGCGTCATCCCGGGCGTGACCGACGTCATACCCATCCCTGGCCGCCATGATTGCGGCCTGGGTGACTGCGGAACGGGGGCCGGAGATCCGGATCAGCTCGGCGCCGAGCACTTCGATGGCGCGGGCCTTCGCGGCGACGATGTCGTCGGGGGCGAAGACCCGCGCTCTCAATCCGGCCGCACTCGCATAGGCCGCGACCGCCGTGCCCGCGTTCCCGGAGGAGTCTTCGACGACGAGCCGCGCGCCGGCTGCCTTTGCGGCGGTGATTGCGGTGGCGGCACCGCGGTCCTTGAATGAGCCGGTTGGCGAGATACCCTCGAGCTTGAGGAGGAGCCCGTGATATCGGAGCAGCGGCGTCCCGCCCTCACCAAGGGTGACTGGTTCGCCCGCGATGGCAAGGTCGGCGCGGTAACGCCAGAGCCCGCGCCCGGACCATCTCCCGGTCTCGGCGGCGTTTTTCACGACAGGACTTTTGCCAGTGCTGGATCGAGGAACGCTTGAGTCAGGGGATACGGTTCATAGCTGCTGACGGAGCCATTTTTGGCGACGAGGACACTGACCGGCAATCCGGTGCTGAGCGTCACGCTCACCCCGTAGGCGCGCGCGGCTTGGCCATCGGGGTCGAGCACGGGATCGGGTTGGAGCTTCATCGCTGTCCAGTAGGCGCGAATCGTGTCCGACGATTCGTCACCGTAGTCGATGGCTACGACCGACAACCCCTGCTGGCGATGGGCGAGGTACTCGTCCCGGATCAAGGGCAGCTCATCGCGGCAGGGCACACACCAGGTTGCCCAGAAACTGATCAGCACCGGATGGCCTTTGAGCGCTGCCAGCGAGATCGTGTGGCCGCTGAGGTCGGTGAGCGTGAAGCCGGGCGCGGGTTTGCCAACCTGTACCGTCCCGTGTGGTGCCGGCGTGGGATTGGCGCGGTCGAAATGCGAGTCCCAGGGCGTCGTCACCGAGACCACCGGAAAGTAATCATTGAAGAAGGTCAGGCGGTTGGAGAAGATCAGTACGCCCATCGCGATCAGGAACACGGCAGCCACCGCGTTCAGCGCGGCATAGGCACCGCGGACCCGCGCCAGCAGCCGGGTCAGCACGCCCGACAGGCCGGCCGCCACCAGGAACGGCAAGCCGAGCCCGACCGAATAAAACCCCAGCAGCAGGGCTCCCTGCGCTGCCGTGCCGTTGCTCCCCGCTCGAAGCAGGATCGCAGCCAGGATCGGGCCCATGCACGGCGTCCATCCGATCGCGAAAGCCAAGCCGACCACATACGAAGCCCACGGCGCGCGTGGGAGCCGGTGGGCGATGTCTAGTCGTTTTTCGCCCATCAGCCCGGGGATCCGGCCCAGAACGAGCAGCGCAATACCGATCAAAACGAGGGCGATCCCGGCAATCTGCAGCAGCAGCGGCTTGTAAGCCTGGAGATCGGCGCCGAGCAGCCCAAATGACGCACCCAGGGCAACGAACGCCGTGCCGAAGCCGGCGACAAACAAGCTCGCATTTCCCAGCACCCTGAGCTGCTGGCCGACGGATGTCGCCGTACCGGCCGCGGAGGCGCCCATATACGCGACATACGCCGGCACCAGCGGAAGGGTGCAGGTCGAGGCGAACGACAGCAGGCCGGCGACAAACGCCAGGGCCAGGTCGAAGATCATTCCGCCGGCTTAGGATGTCCCGTTGCGAGCTTGCGGACCCAATCGCGGAGCCGCGGCGGCGCCTCATCGGTGCAGCACTCGCGCCGCACCAGGCGTTTCATGCCGGCCTGGAATTCGAACACCTGCTCACAGGGCGGACAGTCGTCGAGATGCGCCTTCACCTTGCGCACCTCCGCATCGTTCAGCTCCCGGTCCATGTAACCGGAAAGCTTTTGCATCGTCTGCTGGCAGTGGTCACCCATCAGTGAGCCCCCACGGCGATCGCGCTCGGTTTGGGCCGGCCCGAGTACTCCCACAGCTTCTTCTGCAGCGCCTGGCGGCCGCGATGCAGCCTGGACATGACGGTCCCGATCTTGATCCCCAGGATCGACGCAACCTCTTTATAGGAGAAGTCTTCCACGTCCACCAGGACCACGACCATCCGCATATTGACGGGAAGCTCTTCCAGCGCGTGCTTGACCTCATCGCCAAAACCGCGGTCGACGATGATCTCCTCAGGCGACATCAGGTGGACCGGCATTCCCTCGCGCCGCAGCTGGTCATAGATCGAAAAGTCGGCGCCGGGCTGATCGATCGGAGACTCCGGCAAGGGGTGCTGCCGCAGGCGATTGCGAAAGACGTTCGTCATGATCGTGAAGAGCCAGGCCTTCTCATTGGTTCCCGGCTGAAAGCGGTTCCGGTAGCGATAGGCTCGGAGATAGGTTTCTTGCACCAGGTCCTCGGCGTCCTCAGGCTTTCGAGTTAGGCGCAACGCGCTGCGATAAAGCGCGTCGACGTGCCTCTCAAAAAGCGAAAAGTCGCTACTCATGCCAATGCCCTGCTGGCCCATTCTATTCCGGCAAATTCTGACCGCCGGCCGCCTCAGGTTGCCGGTGGGGCGCCGTTCGGTCCGCCTGAAGGCCCGGATCCCCCGCCGGGCTGCGGCCCACGACCGCGGCCCCGCCCCCGCCGGCGACGTCGCCGGTTGAACGGTGGTTCGCCTTCCCGAGGCGGTTGGCCGGGCCGGGCCTGCGGCGGGGGAGCCGATCGGCCGTCGCGCGTTCGGTTTGGATCCGCGGCACCTTGAGTGCCGGAGCGCGGCGAGTCTCTCCTTGCCGGCCGCTGCGCTCGGCCCTGACTCGGACGAGAGGGCCGGGCTTGGGGCGGTGGGCCGCTTGCGAGCGGCCCCTGTTCTTGTCCGCGGCCACCGCCTCGACGGCGCCGGCGCCCCCGGCGGGGCTCCGTTGATTGCGCCTGCGCGTCCGCAGGCCGGGCGTGATCCTGTCGTTGCGGTTGAGGGGCCGGGAGGATGCGTGCCAGTCCCCGAGGGCGGCGTCGGCGCGCAGCCGGCTCGCGCGGCGAGGCGGGCTGCTCTTTCACCCGCGCCTCAAACTCGCTGAGCCACTCCTCCATCGGCCGCTTGATCTGCGGCCGCGGCGCCCGAGGCTGCTCGGGCCAAATGCGCGGACGGTCCGGACGAATAGCCTCCGGCGGCGGATCGGCGTCGGTCGGTTCCGGTTCGACCGCGATCTCAGGCGGGAGTTCGGACATCTCCGGCAATGTTAGCGACGCTTGTGACGTGCTCCGCCGGCTCGACGGCCCATTCGACGAGGAAGCGCCGGCGGAATCGACCGAGTGCCAGCGCAACCGGGCCGCCCAGCAAGCCGACCAGCAGGAGATTGCCGGCGGCGCGGAAGGCGTCGTAGAGGAAGGAGGTCGTGAGGTAGAAGGCCGCGAAGCGCCGTGCCAGGGCGGCCGCGCTCAAATCCGGTGCCCAGCCGATCGGGGAGGAGCCGGCCCCCAGCAGAAACGGCCACTCCCAGAAGTCGAGGAGCACCCCGTAGAGAAAGCCCGCGATCGCGCCATAAAGAGCGACGAGCCACACATGCTGGCGAGCGAATGGCCACCGGCCGAAGTAGCCCGCGCCCATGCCAACCCAGCCGCAGGCCAGCATCTGATAGGGAAGCCAGGGGCCGAAACCGGCCGTCAGCACCGCCGAGAGAACCAGCGTGAGCGCTCCGAGCGCGAAGCCGAACCCCGGTCCCATGACCAGGCCGCCGACGATGATCAGGAAAAAGATCGGCGAGAAGCCCAGCACGCCGATGACCACGACGAGGCGCAGCGTCGCGTCGAGCGCGACCAGCGCGGCGAGCACGGCGAGTAAGCGCGTGGAGAGGTGGCGGGTCTGCAGCGCAACGGCGACCACCGCCAGCGCCGAGCAGGCGATGAGCGCGGAGAAGAGCGCCGTGCTCTGTGGAAAGCCCCGACCCACAAAGAGCGGCCCGATGAAGATCAGCAGGCCCGCGATGGTGATGGCCAGCAACACGATCGATTCCCCGCGTGACCGGATCGCCGTCATCGGATAGGAACCTCTTCCGCCAGCAGCCAGCCACGGCCGAGCAGCTTGTTGACCTGCGTGGAGAAGACCAGTGAGTCGCTGAGCACGGTGCGCGGCGGCCCGTCGGCGTAGAGTTCGCCGTCCGCCATCATCACGACCCGATCGACGGTCCGGGCTGCCCATTCCACATCGTGGGTGGCGACCAGCACCGAGCCACCGTTGGCGGCTCGCAGGCGGAGGAAGCTGCTGAGTGCAGCTTTGATCGCCGGATCGAGCCCACGAGTCGGCTCGTCGAGCAGCAACAGGTCCGCATTGGCGGCGACCAGCGCAATCGCCAGTTGCTGCCGCTGGCCTGAGCTCAAGTCGCGCGGATAGCGGTCTCGCCAGGACGCAAACGGCGCGGCGACCTCGGCCGGAATATCGCGCAATTCCTCCTCCACCGAGGCGGCGAAGAGCAGTGCATCGGCGTCTTGCGGCACATAAGCGGGTCTGCCCCTGATCTGGAGCCGGCCCCGTTCTGGTCTGAGCAGTCCGGCGATCAACTTGAGCAGGGTGGTCTTTCCGCAGCCATTGCGCCCCATCAGCGCGACCACCTCGCCGCGGCGAAGGTTCAAGGAGACGCGCCTCACGGCTTGGGTCGCCGTGTAGCTGAAGCGCACATCCGCGAGGCTCGCGATCGCCGGTCCGCGGCCATTGCCAGGTGCCGGCGGCGCCGCCGCAAGGCCAAGAGCAGCCGCGCGCGTTCGGGCGTCACGCAATCCCAGTGGCACCGGCGTCCAGCCCGCGCGCAAGCCCAGCTCGACGACCGGCGGCCTGGGACCGGCTGCGATCAGGGCCTCGCGGGGGGCCCGGTCCTGCAGCGATCCAGCCTCGAGCGTCCAGATGCGATCGACGAAGGGCGCGATGCGTTCCACTCGGTGCTCGGCGATGATGGTTGTCATCCCGAGCTCGGCGACCAGCCGCAGGACGACCTGGAGGACATCCTCCGCGGCCTGAGGATCGAGCTGCGAAGTCGGCTCGTCAAGGATGAGCCCGCTTGGATGCATCACCAGGGCAGCGGCGATCGCGACGCGCTGCCGCTCGCCGCCAGAGAGGGAAGCGATGCGGCGCCCTCGCAGCTGGTGAATGCCAACCTGGTCGAGCACCTCTTCGATCCGCTTACGCATCAAGGGCGGCGGCAGTCCCAGGTTCTCGAGGCCGAAGGCAAGCTCCGATTCGACGTCTTCCAGCACGAACTGGGCATCGGGATGTTGAAAGACAAAACCGACGTGGCTTCCCAGCTCGCGGGGCGGATGGTGGCGGGTGTCGAGACCACAGACGACGACGCGGCCGCTGAACCGGCCGCCCGTGCTGTGGGGCACCAGCCCGTTGAGGCAGCGCAGCAGCGTCGATTTTCCGCTCCCTGACGGGCCGCGGAGCAGGATGACGGCACCCGCCTCCACCGTGGCGCTCAGGTTGGCAAAGACGTCGGCGCTGGCCGTCGGATAGCGGTAACCGAGGTCCTCAATCGCGATCAGCGGCATGGTCCTCCCGAGCGATGACGGCCACGGCTGCCGGGGCGGCGAGCAGCAGCAGCGCGATAACCGAAAGGATGGATGGGGCCGAGGGCACGATGTTGGTGTACGGGTTGTAGCTCGCGGGATGCGCCGCGAGCGTCAGGAGCAGCGCAATGCCGGCGGACAGAAGCGCGATGCCGTCGGACGCTGCCCAGGAAATCGGCCGGTAGCGGGAGCGACGACGGTTTCCGTAGCCGCGCGCATCGAGTGACTCACCGTACTGCAGCGCCTGCTCGAGGGCGGTGAGTAGCAATGGAAGCAAGATGGCCGGCGACGAGCGCCAGCCAGAACGCTGCCCGCGCAGCTGGCGGGCTTCGACAATGGCGTGGAACGACGACACCGTCTTTGGGGCAAAGGCGACCGAGAGCGCGAAGGCTGTGCCGGCGCGGTACAGGAGTGGCGGAAGCAGGCTGATCAGGTCGGCACTGCGAACCGTGGACTGCAGGACGCCGAACGCGATGACGGTGAGCAGCAGCGCCGCGCCCGACGATGCGCCGAAAAGGGCGGCCTCCCAGGTCCAGCGGCCGCCGACGATCGGAATGGCCGGCAGGGTGACGATGAGGTGTTCGCCGAAGCGGCTTAGCGCGACGCTGAAGAGGACCGGGATGACGCCGAGCATCAGCCCGAGGCGCAGGTGCAGCGCTCGGCCACGCCGGTAGGGGAGCCAGACGTTGACCAGGATCAGGAGCAGCAGTCCCTGCAGCCATGGATTTCGATCCATGAACGTAGCGCCGAGAGCGGCAAGCGTCCATGCACACCACGCGAGGGGGTTACGAATCACGGGCCGCGGCGCCTCAAGTTGAGCGCGCCAATCGCCAGCAATAGCGCCGTCGCGCCGGCAACGAGCCACCATACGACCGCCACCCTCCCGCCTTGGGGGAGGGCAGGGTGGGGGCCGGTGTCCGCGAGCGCCACCTCTGCGGTCGACGACTGGCTCGGGGCAAGCGCTTCAACGCTGGGAGCTGAGCTAGCGGCTGGAGCAACCGGCGGTGCCCGCGGCGCTGCATGGCTGGCCGTTCCCGCCGGTCTGGATACGGTCGCTGGGGCGGCGGTGACCGTCGCTGCCGGGTCAGCCGGCGGCCCACAAACCTGGCTGAACCGAATCGACGCCGGCGGTGTTCCATAACCCGAGGTGTAGCTCCAGCCCTCGACATCGCCATCATGGACGGAGTATCCGCCGGCGCCGCTGCGGCGGGCGACCCAACCGGAAGGCGTCAGCGACCAGTCGGACCAGTTGGGTCCGGACGTCGGTCCAAAGCATCGGTCCGGAATGCTGCTGGGCTCGCGATCGACCTGGCAAACGGTGCTCGCGCCACCGCCCCAGTCGTAGACCTGGGGCGGCTGTCCGGAGTTGACGCCGGCGAACTGAAGCAGGACTAGGCCGCTGATCGCATCCTGTGCAAACTCAACGCAGCGATAGACCACCCGGGCAGAGGGCCACTGGGCGCTGTGCTGGACCACCAGCGCCGCCCGATGGATGGCCGCATGCGCCGAGCCGTGCCAGGTAAGCAGCGCCGCACTGGCGAGAACGATCGCGGTCGCGAGTCGAACTACGAGGTGCTGCGTCGCAACCTCCTCAATGAAAGCCCGGCGGCGATGCAAAGGCCGCCGATGAGAATCGGCCATGGTTGGCGGTCGGGATAGGGACGACCGGTCTGCGCGAGCCGTGCCGTGGTCGTCGGTGGCGCGGCCGTGGCGGTCGCGCCTGGGCTGGCCGAGGCCGGCGCAGTGGTCGGGCACGGAAGCAAGGCGACCACGGTTTGAGCGCGGCCCACGACGGTGAGGGGCCGCAGCAGGAAGACCGCCGGAGCCAGGGTGGTCGCGAAAAGCTTGCTGAATGAGCTGGCGATCGCTCCCCGGTCAGTGCCACTGGCGAGCTGCTGGCCAGACAGATACGTCAATGCCTGGCTCAGCCGGGACTGCCAGGGATCGGTACCTTGCTGGCCGGCGGCGATGATGGCCTGAATGCCGAGCTCGTCGGAATTTGGATCGGGAGCCAGCCCTGGCGCATCACCGAATCCTCCGCTGCTGAAGACGCTCTGGAGGTAGGTGAAGCCATTGGTGATTGCGGCGTCAGTCGAGGGCACCGTCGCCGCCACCAACGCCTGAATCACCAGCGCGGTAGTGTTCGAGTCCGTCCCAAACTGGTCGGCGTTGTCCGCGCTCCATCCGCCGTCGGACTTCTGTTGGGCTTTCAAGAAATCGATCGAATCCTGGTCGACGGGTTGGCCCGCCGCGCGTAGGCCGAGGACGGCAAGCGCATCGCTGTAGATGTCGGTCCCGTATTCGCCCTTGGTGGCGCCGGATGTCGACTTAGCCGCCTGCAACTGCGCTGCGACCGTGGCCGTCGGGCCGGCATCGCTTTGCGAGGCTCTCGCCAGGAGCAACTCGCCATTGGTGCCAACGTCTGTGCTGACCGCCGTCGTCAGATATTCGCCGAGGGTCGGGCCGCCGCGCTGTATAGCAGAGGCCGGTTGACCTGCCGCGGCGAGCCCGAGCGCGACCTCGGAGGATCGTGCGATGGGGTTTCCGCCGTTTCCAATCTGACCGTTCGGCTGCTGCTGCGTGCACTGCAACCACTGCAGAGCTCGCTGGGCGTTGCTCGGGAGGGCGTTTTGGGCGCCAACACTCAGCGGGATCAGCAGGACTAAGGGAATCACAATCGAGGTCGCCGATAGCAGTCGTTTCATGGTGTCCTCCAGAAGCGTTGATCAGCAGCTGGAGGCCGATCGGAGTCGCCAGAAAAAACAAAATGCTCCCAAGCCTCGATGGCGGGAGCAACAGTGATGCCTGGCGCATCTCCCTCTCAGCCTCGAAGAGGGTCGCGGCTCCCCAACAGGCAGGTCTCCTGGCTCCGGATCGTCGCCCGATGGACTCCTTCCCAAGGCCACGGCCTCAGTGGATCTCGTCCACGGCTCCTCGGTTACAGTGACGGGTTCGCGCCGGACTTGCACCGGCTTCCCTTTTCAGCTCTTTTACGAGCCACCTGTCGGCGTTCTTTACTTATGCGGGCGGGCTGCCGGCATCACCTCCTACGAAAGGTGACCGCATTATAGGTCGCCTTAGGCGACGCGCGACTGCTCGAAGTAGGCTTCGAGCTCTTCGATGGTCGGAACCCGGTTGATCTCTTCGGGCTCAACATTCATGAACTGCTCCTGCGCGGTGAAGACCAGCTCGATGAGGTCGGGAATCTTGATGTCGGGCGAGTAGGGAACACCAAAAGCGAACAGCTGCCGAACGGTGTCCGGCGGGACGATGGTCTTCTCGGCGAGGTTCATCTCTTCCAGCTTCCATAGAATGCGGTCGAGCGCGTAAAGGCTGAGCTTGCGCTTGGCATCTTCCGCACGATTGGCGAGCACGCGCAGCGTCGTCCGTTGCGTCTCGATCTGGATCGTCTCGTACATTCTTTGGGCAGTCCTCCGACGCTTGCTGTTGTTCGGTCAGCGACAAGGTACGTGGCGCTCGGCGCAAGCAGCAAATAACTTTCGTTAAAAGATGTAAATAGATGACCGTGCGTCACGGGCAGGCTTTGGAAATGGGACGGGATAATAGCCTTGATGGCGTATAGCGATCCGATCGACGAACGCGGCCCTGGACGCGACGCCGTTGATCTCTATACGCGGACCTACGACACGCTGCTGCGCAGCTCCGGCGAAACCAAGCTGAAGGTCCTCGAGCAGTCCCATATCGGAATGTGCTCGGTTCTTCACCCGAAAGCCGGTTCGCCGGAGCCCGACACGGGCGCGCTCATCTATGCGCTCCGCCGGCTCCCGACCTCGATCATCAACACCCGGCGCATCGTGCTCGGCCAGTCCGCCGAGGTCTTCGAGCGATGGCTTGGAGTGGATGTCGAGCGCTGGCAGATGCAGAGCTCGCCGGGCCGGCGCCGCCGTTACTACTACGACGGCAAGGACAGGCTGGCGGTCTACATCGCCAGTCCGTCCGATATCGACGACGTGATCCCGCAGTTGGTCGCGCTGCAGATCGAGTGGAACAAGCTCCATGCCCTGCTTGGCGTCGAGGACCTCAACGGAAACGAGACCGTTGCCGATCAGTTCCAGGTCTTGCAACGTCTCGGCATCTCCGAGGACGACTCAATGCGGCTGGTCGAGATCTGGGGCGACTTGCTTACGCCGTTGCGACGGATCAAGGCCGAAGAAAAGGACTTCACCGTGCGGATGCTCGGTGGCACGGCGATCGGCTACATCAAAGCGACGCGACGCTGGTGGAGACCGATCGAGGCTCTCATCGAGCGCGAAGGCGCCGCCGACCGGCCGGTCTATTTCGTCTCGAGCAACACCCACAGCCTCGTCAACCTGTTGAGCGGCTCTGCCCGGCGTCACCAGGACGAAATCGTCAAGTTCATCGAGGGCAGCAATAACATCGAGTTGATCCCCGAGCTGCGAAAGTTGCGTCAGGGGCAGTCGAGAGGCAACTGGGACAACTTCCTCTATTACGCGGCGCGCTCATACTATGGCCAATCGCCCGATGCGGGCCGGCGGCGAGCCGATCGAACCGGCGAAGAGGAGAAGCGCGGCATCTTCTTTCTTCCGAGTCAGGCAGGCCTGGATGTCGCGGCCCAGGTCATCATCCTGAATCGATTGACGCCCGGCGACCTTGACCCTCGCCTCGGTAATCCGCCCGGGGATCGCTTGGCCCGGAGCTCGGCGATCGTCATCAACGTCAACTATCCACTCGGCCTTGGCGCCTACAACGTCCTCCGCGAGATCGCCGTCAGTGTCGGCAGCCTTCGCGGCGTCTACCTGCTCGGGAAGGCCGCCACGCTCAACGGCACGATTGGCGACATCATGATCTCGAATGTCGTCTACGAGGAGCACTCAGAAAACACCTACTGGCTCGACAACTGCTTCAGCTTCAACAGCGTGGCGCCTTTCCTGGTGTATGGTTCGGCGCTCGACAATCAACGGGCGGTCACGGTCAGGGGCACCTTCCTCCAGAATCGCGGCTACCTCGACTTCTACCACCGAGAGAGTTTCACCGTGGTGGAGATGGAAGGAGGGCCCTATCTCAATGCACTCTACGAAGCCGCAGAGTCGTCCCGGTACCCGGTTCGCGAGAACATCAATTTCACCAAGCTGCCCTTCGATCTGGGCGTGCTGCACTACGCATCGGATACGCCCTACACGCAGGCCCGGACGCTGGGTGCCCGCGGGCTGTCGTACTACGGCATGGACTCGACCTACGCTTCCTCGGTCGCCATTCTCCGGCGAATCCTCGCGCAGGAGCGCGTCCTTACGGAAGACATTGCGCCGCCCCGCTGGGCCGACGCGGAAGCTCGCCAGGGCGCCTGATTTTTATCGGCGCCGTAATGCGCCGTTGTTAGCCTGCGGTCAGACCCAAACATCGCCCCCCTCCTCCCCACAAGAGGCCGCCTCATCGGCGGCCTTTTGCTTTTGATCAGGCGGCGTGCTTTCGCTTCCCACCGCGCCTGAGGCGCATGGCGAGATCCTGCAAGGCGAGGTCGATGCGGCGGTCGCTCGGGTCGAGATGCTTCGCCACGGTGAGATTCCGCTGGGCGGCGACCAGATCACCCCGTTCCATGTCGGCGAGTCCGAGTTGCAAGCTCAGGCCTGGATCGACAGCGCACGCCTTTGCGGCTTGCTCGAGCAAGGGATAGCCGTCGTCACGCTTGCCCATCTCCCATAACAGCGAGCCGAGCTCTGCGAGCAGTTCCGGCTCGTCTGGCGCCTGGCTCAAACCGCGTCGGTAAGCAAGTCGCGCGATCTCAGCGTGCCCCAGCTGCCGGTGGTCGCGCCCGATGAGGAACCAGGTTTGCCAGGAGCTCGGGGCGAGCATCATCGTTCGGGTGTAGGCCGCTCGGGCAGCCTCGCGAAAGCCCAGCGCATCGCAGGTCATTCCCAGGCGAAAGGCAACCTCGGCATTATTCGGATCGATCCGGCTCGCCTCTTCAAGTACCGTGCGTGCCCGGTCGTAGTCACGAATCCGGTGGCACAGGGTGCCTAGACGAAGACGCGCGAGCGCCTGCGTGCCCGACAGTTTGACAGCTGCCTCATACCGAACCAGCGCCTCCCGGACATTGCCCTCCATCTCAGCAATCCGACCGTTCTCCAGGACGCGCTCGAACTCACTGGCCACTGGCCAGGATAACGGCGGCGGAACGCGCCTCCTACAGTCGGGTCGTGTCGGTCAGGAACCGCACGAGATCCGGCTCCTCCATCTCCTGGGCCGGCAGGACGGGGGTGTATTTGAGGCGAGCGGCCAGCTTCATGGCGAGCTCGACCTTGAAATCGACCGGCGTGAACCCCTTGTCGGTGAAGATTCCCAGAATCCGGTCGCGGATCACGATCGCCGCGCCCTGCTTGCGGGCGAGGACAGTCATCATCGGCCAGCCGCGGTGGTGGTGGGTGTCAGCTGGGCCACCAGCCGTGCCAGCTGGGTCGGCTTGAATGGTTTCTCAACCGTGGCCACCGCGCCCCGAGCCCGAGCCCGTTGAGGCGTCGCGGCGTCGCGAAACTCAGTCAGCATCACGACGGGCGTCTCAGCCGCAAGGGCGGCGAGCAGCAGGAACGGGTCGCCGTCGGGCAGGGTCGAGTCGAGCAAGATGAGCTCGGGCTTGAACTCGACGGCGCTGGTCAGCACGGCGGGAGCGTTCGCCTGCCAGCTGACTTGGTGGCCTTCTCGCTTCAGCTTGAAAATGATGATCGACGCGATGTTGGGCTCGTCTTCGACGAGCAGGACCCGTGCCATGAGTCGCGGCACTAATGTTAACGGGTGCCGTCGCAGTCACCGAATATCCCAACGATATTTCTGGCTCACGGCGCCTCTGGCGACGCGACCAGCATGCGGCCCTATGTCACGGCCCTCGAGCATCGCCGGCTCAAGGCCAAGGCGATCGATTTGCCGCGGTCGAAGGCGGAGCGCGCGGTACCGGTCTTCATAGAAAAGGTTGTGGCCGGGTCGATCGCGGGCGGGCACTCCTACGGCGGTCGGGTTGCCAGCATGGCGGCCGTCCAGGTCGGATACGCCGCGTTGATCCTGCTCAGTTACCCCCTTCATCGACCGGGGCACCCCGAGGACCTGCGGATCGAGCACTGGCCGTCGATCACCTGCCCGGTGTTGCTTCTCTCTGGTGATCGGGATCCATTCGCCCGCGTCGACCTGCTGCGATCGAACGTCCGGCGGCTCAAGAAGGCTGAGTTGGTGATCTTTCCGGGTATGGGCCATGGTCTTCTGCCGGTCGTCGACCAGGCGATGGACCGCGCGGCCGTCTTCGTGCGTGCGCTCAGCTTCAACCGTTGAGTTGTACTTAGACTTGCCGGATGTGCACGGCGCCGGGGCATGATTTCGGTCCACGGGCCGCGGCTGCCGTCAAGGAAGAGGAGCGACGGCTCACGGCCGCCGACGGCGCTGTCCTCCGGGAGTTCGTTGCCGAACCGGCGACCGGCTTTCGTCGCGGTGCCGTGGTCCTCATTCACGACATCTGGGGTTACACCGAGTTCTATAAGGATCTTGCCCGTCGCATCACCCAGCACGGGCATGCCGCGGCGCTGGTGGACTTTTTCGGGCGTCAGGGCGATCTACCCGCGACGATGCAAGCGCCGGAGCGTACCGGGACCAAGCCCGAGGCGATGGCGCGTGCACGCGAGCGAGCTCAACAGTTGTCCGACGAACGCTTCCTCGCCGATATGCAGACGGCCGTGGACGACTTGCAGGCCCGGGGCGCGCAGCGGGTCGGCTGCTGGGGATTCTGTATGGGTGGCCGGTTGGCATTGATCTCGGCGGCCCGAACCGGGGGATTGGCCTGCGTCGTTTCCTTCTATGGCTTTCTTCAGGCCGAGCCGGAGCGAATGTCGCCGCTTGTGCTCGCACCCGAGATCCGGATCCCGATACTCGCCGTCTTCGGAGGCGCCGACCCGGGAATCCCTCCCGAGCAGATCACCGCGTTCGAGAACGCCGTTGCTTCCAATAAGGAAGTCATCACCTATCCCGGGGCGCCCCATGGCTTCCTCCGCTATGGAGCGGTCGAGCACAAGGGCGCGATCGAGGACGCGCTGGCGCGAACCTACCGATTTCTTTCGCGTGTGCTGACGAGTTAGCGGCGTTAGCCGCTGAAGCCGACGGGTAGCAACGTGTCGCCCGCAGGTGTTGGCACGTACACCTGCCAGTTGTAGTAGGCGAGGAAGGTGCGCGCGTTGTCGAACATTTGCTGGGCGTAGAGCTGCACTGCCCGCACGTAAAGCATGCTGGGGTTGTAAGCGTAGATCGCCCTTGTCATGTCCTGCGGCCCGCCGTGTGCGTGCAGGTATCGGCCGGCGGCCAGGATGGCGTCGTGCGGATTATTGACGTCGCCGCGGCCGTAATAGGCCCAGGTTGCGGGCATGAACTGCATTGGGCCCTGTGCGCCGGCGGAACTGAGTCCCTGGATGCGGCCCATGTTGGTTTCGATCAGGTTGATGGCCGCAAGGTACTGCCAGGCCACGCCGTAGGTCTGCTGCGTCTCCTGGTAGTAGGACAGGAGAACGTTGGGCGCCGGAGGCGCGATGATCTTCCAGTGCGGCAAGGCGGTGCTCAGGCCATTCAGCGTGCCGATCTGCTGGGCGGCGGTCAGGTTCGCTTCCACCGCGGGACGGATCGACGGCGTAACGGCGGCGAGCACGTTGGGAATCCACTCAGGACGCGCTTCGAGCATGTGATAGGCGGTCTGCTGGCGTGCGCCGAGGGCCACGTAATCGGTTTGCTGCAATGAAGGCAGGCGGATTGTCTCTTCGACGGTGCTGAGCTCGCTGGCAACGTACGCCGGACTCATTGCGAACGCCCGGGGCACGCGTGGTTCGGTTGACTCGACCGAAACGGTGGGTTGACGCTGCGCCGCGCCAACTGGCTGGCGCGCCGCTACCGCCGTGCTCGAAACCGGGCCTGCGCCAACGGTCCCGCAGGCGGCCAGGCCGATGGCAACTAACGGAGCGACGAGCCGGAGGTCGAGTTTGATCACGTTGCGGCAGTCTAGGAGTCACCGAATTCGGAATCAACCGGAAGCGCACTAAGGTTTGGCGGGCGCCGCCGTTGCGCTCTGGTGAGCTACCCCTGGACGCGCGTTCCCGCCGGTGACCCACCGATTGACCAACTGCAGCTGGGGCTGCTGCCGTTGGTCGATCGCGTCATGGGCGTGCTCTGGTCCCGCCCGGGCGGACTCTCCCTGCGGACAACCTGGGTAACACCGGCGACCATTGTTCTGGGGCTTCTCGTCGGTGGGGCGGCGGCACTCTTGGGCTTGGCGGCGATCATCAATGGGTTAGCGGTCGGGAACATTGTCGAGATCGGAGGCGGCGTGCTGGCGTGCGTCCTGGGCGCTGGTGGCGGCAGCGTCGCTCTTTTTGGGATTCGACAACGCCTGATTCGCTGAACCGGAACAGCCGCATAATCATGGCCGCGCGGTAACCCGCGGGCCCTAACCGTTGGTGAAGGTATACGTCGTGACGCTTTGCGCCGGCACGGAGCCGCTAACCAAGCCATTGGTGTTGACCAACGGGAGACCGGTCGTCTCCAAACTCTTCGCCGCACTTGTTTCGACAGCTCCCAGGGCTCGGACACGGCTCGGCAGTTGGACACGGAAGGACGTCGAGGCCGAGCCCGCGGACGAGTTATTGATCACCAGCAGAGTCCAGCCGCCACTACGGGAGAAGGCGAGCATGCGAAGGTTGGAGGCCGTTCCGGAGACCGTGTAGCGCTGATCACCGGGCCGTATGTAGCGGCTGAAGTTGCCCAGCGCGTAATAACGCTTGGTGACGTAAATCTGTTGGTTGCCATTCGCGGCGTAGTTAGCGTCGTAATAAAGCAGACCATCGTTCCAGCCGGCGCCGTTGACCTGGCTGATCCCGGCAGGATTGGCCACGGGATCGATGCCCATGGCCGATGAGCAAGCGACCCACCAATGGAACGCGGCGTCATTGGCATAGGTCAGCGTCTGCCAGATCAAGTTGGCCATTACCATCGCATTCGCGATGGTCGGATCGTATTGCTGGCCGAACTGGCCAGTCTGCGTCACGAAGCAGCAGATTTCCGTACACCACAGGGGAAGCCCGTAGGTCGTACCGATGGAGCGTGCCTGCTGCAGCGCGTAGGAGTTGGGAAAGTCGTAGTTGTGATGGGCCAGCGCCGCGAGTGCGTTCGGCGTACCGGCGACGCCGAGCCACTGAGACGCTTCGGGATTGAACTGGGTACCGACCTGGCTGGACTCGTCGGCGGTTACGACGGCGTAGGGCGCTCGGGAAGCAAATTGGGCGGCAAGCGCCTTCACCAGAGTTGAGCGCTGCGCCGTGGGCACGATCATTCCTTCTTGTTTGCCGTTGCCGAAGCCGTAGTCCGGTTCATTCATTGGGCTCAGATACGCGAGCCGAATCCCAAGCGAGTCGTGAAAGTGTGTCACCACGTCGGCCAGGTACGCGGCATAGGCGGCTTCCGCCCCGGGCACCAGGTTGCCTCCACAATTCTGCCCATTCGTCGTCCAGGACACCGGTGCACTGTTGGCGAAGCCGACGAGGTTCGGCACGCCGCTTTGTGCGGCGAGCGCGAGAAAACGCTGGCCACCGGGATCGCGACTCCAGTCGTACTGACCGCTGCCGACCAGGAAGGTCTGCGGCGCCCGGCTGGGATTGGTGACACCGACGCCACCGCCACCGACGTTGTACCGGTAAGCACTCAAACCGATGCCGCTCGGACTGAACAGCATGCTGGCGACCTGCTCCTGAACCGCGGAGCCGAAATTGCCAAGGTCGTTCGGCCACCAGGCGCCCGAGGCGCCGAAGCCATTCATCACCTGAACCGGCCGCGATGACAGCGTGGCCGCGCCGAAGGCAAGCTGCTGGGCCGGTTTGGTGGCGACCGCGCTGTCGGCATAAACCTTGACCGGTATGGCGGAGGCAACGGCTGCCGAGCCTGCGACCGCGGCACCAAGCTGCAAGAATCGCCGCCGGCTGATTGCAGACACGGCTATGCGTTCGTACTCGGCAGGCTCCATCCCTCTTCCTCCCCGAAGCCGCGCCCCCGGCTTGCTCCGCAGCGTGTATACACCGAGTCGCCGCTTAGATCAAGAGCCCTGTGACTACTCATTCTGAGCTACTGCTAGGCTGCCCTGACGTTACAGAGCGGGCGACGCTCTCTTGGCGTGGATTGTCTGTTCAGGGGGCAAATCGGCTCGGGGTAATCTTTCGGCAACTGCCCGTTTGAACTGATCGTTAGGACGGCGGTTAAGCGAAAAATTCAGCTGGAAGCCTTAGGAGGGACGGCGATCGTGGATTGGAAAATTGAACTTGTAGCAGTGCCCGTGTCCGATGTGGATCGTGCCAAAGCCTTTTACACGGAAAAGGTGGGCCTTCACGCTGATCATGATCAGCGAGTCAATGAGAAGTTGCGGTTTGTTCAGATGACGCCGCCCGGTTCAGCTTGTTCCATTTACATCGGCACTGGCTTGACCAAGATGAAGCCCGGGTCGCTCGAGGGGCTTCAAATGGTGGTTGGGGACATCGAAGCGGCGCACCAACAGCTCGTCGAGCGGGGTGTTGATGTCAGCGGCATCGAGAACTTGGCATGGGGCAGGTTCGTGTACTTCAGCGACCCGGATGGAAACAAATGGGCGGTACAGGAATTGCCGAAGCGGGATTAGCCCGAACAATCGCTTTTCTTGGCCGGCATGCGCGAGAGGCCGGTAGGATACGGGTGACATGTCCCCAAGACCGATACGGGTCGCCGGGGTCGTGCTCGTGGCCGCCACGGTTCCGATGTTTATGGGGGTAGGGCTCGCGCTCGTGGCCGGACCCGTCGGCGGGCCCCATCGGAGTGTGTTTGTGGCGGCCCGCCTGCTCTATGTTGTCGGTTCTGCGTTCGCGCTGCTTAGCCTGCCCGCGCTTTATGCGCGACAGCACGAGAGGATCGGACTGGCCGGAATGATCGCGTTTGCGCTCGTCTTTATCGGCTTCCTGGCCGCGGAGGTGTTCCCTGGTGCCGTTCAGGCCTTCTTGCTTCCTTGGGTTTACGACAAAGGAACATGCGCCTTGGGGTGCCACCTGCTGGACACTAGCGATGGGCCGCCGCTGATGGGCGGGTTCTTTTTGGTTGCCAATCTGCTTACCTTCCTAGGCCTCATCATCTTCGGGGTTCTCAGCGCACGCGCTGCAGTGTTGCCGTCGGCGGCGGGTTATCTGCTGGCGGTTGCCGGCCTACTCGCGCTCATCGTCACGTATGCTCCAGTCGACCTCCCGATTGCCGTTGCGCAGATCCCCCAAGCGCTCGCGCTCCTTTCCGTCGGATGGATGGGAGTGAGCCTTGCGACCGCGCGCGAACCGCTGCTGGCTCGCTAGAAGTAACCGCCATTTCCGCAGGACCGCGGCGCGTGGTTCTATCGGTCGCCTGCGCAGCGGCAGAATGGGTCAGCCAGGGGATTGGCTCGGCACGCTCCCTGGGGGTCAAACACTCCAATTAGTGTCCCTAAAGCCGGTACTCTGATGAGAAGACACCATGCAGAACAGGCCGATCGGTCGGCTCGGATGGATTCAGACCGATTGCCATGATCCCGAACGGCTAGCGAGGTTTTGGGGAGCCGTATTTGGGGTCGAAATCGAGGATCGATTTGGGGACCCGCCGCAGTATGTGAATCTCGCGTCGGCTACCGCGGATGGCCCGCGAGTCTGCTTTCAGCGGGTACCCGAGGGCAAGGTAGTGAAGAATCGACTTCACTTCGACGTTGCCGTCGATCAGATTGACGCTGCCACTGAGCGAATTCAGGATCTTGGTGGCAAACGGGTGCCTCAAGACGATTATCACGAGGACGGATATAGCTGGCGCCTGATGGAGGACCCTGAAGAAAACGAATTCTGTCTTATCTACGACTGGAAATAGCCCGAGGCAGGAACCAACGGGACGGATAAGGCGCCCGTTTCGAGACAGCCAGCGTAGACTCGCGCCAGTCGACATGATCTCCGGCGTACACGCCCTGCTCTACAGCAAGGACCCCGTGGCCGATCGCGTCTTCTTTCGCGATGTGCTTGGCCTCGCATCGGTGGATTCTGGCGATGGCTGGCTGATCTTCGCCCTCCCGCCTGCAGAGCTGGCCATCCATCCCGCGGAAGACAATGGTCGCCACCAGCTCTATCTGCTGTGCGACGACATCGAGGCGACGGCAAAGATGCTGGCACAGAAAGGGGTACAGCTACGAGGGCCGATTGAGGAACGGAACTGGGGGAGGGTGGGGACGATTCCTCTTCCCGGCGGCGGCGAGCTCGGAATCTACCAGCCCAACCATCCGCTTGCTCATTCCCGGGTCATGCCTGGTGGAGCCGTGCGCTGATATCGGATCGCCGGGAAGCCAAAAACTGATGAATCTGACTGGTAGCCCGTGGCGGAGACTAGTCGAACGATCGAGTGCCTGTGAATGGTCTATCTCAGGCCGAGGTAGGCGGCGATCCCCTGGACTCGCCTCGTGCGGGCCGGACTGCCAAGGCGACCGCCGAGCGTCTCCTCAACTAGCCCCCTTCCCGTCATGTCCGAATCATCGCGATTCATGAACGCATCCAGGGCAGCTGCCATGTCATGAAACTGGGTCAACCAGGCGATCCCCCGGGTCCGTAGCTCGTTTAGCGCATCCTCGACAACATCTGCCACGTTAGTCCCGTCTGGTCGGACGTACCAGGTATCTGGTCGGTTTAACTCTGGCTGATCGAGTCGCTTTCGCAACCGCAAGCGTGCGTCACCTGAATATTCCGCCGGATAGGGTTCAGCGCCGCCAGGCTTGTGACACATCGGGTAGTAGACGGCCAGATTAACCGAGAAGGAATATGTCGTTGCCCCGATAGCGTCAGCTAGATAAGAGTTGAACGACTGGAAATTAACGACATCGACGCCCAGCTCCCAGGCTCTCCAAGCAGTGCGGGCCGTGAACTTCTCGAATTGTTGCTCTCGAAGAAAGGGCCAGACCTTGGCCCTGATCTGACGATTAACGACCCGACTATCCAACCGAGCAATCCTAGGGATAGGCGAGTGCATTGGGTGGGAGTAGCCCGTAGCGGATTCGAACCGCTGATCTCCGCCTTGAGAGGGCGGCGTCCTAGGCCTCTAGACGAACGGGCCCTGCAGCGCGGCACCTATTATAAGTACGCGCAAATTCAACCCCCGGAGGATTGATCGTGATCTACGACCCGACGGGCGTCAACTACGTGATGAATACGCTCCAGGCTGCCAGTTATCTAGGCGTGCCGTCGGAACTCATTGATGAGATGGTGACCAAGCGCAGTATTCCCTTCACCAAAGTCGGCGAACGCGTCGTCTTCTCGAAGGCCGCGCTCGATTACTGGGTTTACGCGAAGTCGATGGAGAATTTGCGCGACGACCTGCCTAATCTTGGCTTTCAACGCAAGGCTGGCTGAGCGTGCGACTCGGCCGTCTCCTTCGGGCCGCCATCCTGTTTTTGACGCTGGCGGCGGTCGCCCAGGAGCTCAACAAACCGGAAGGCGAGCGGCGCTGGCATGGCCGGATTGCCGGAGTCCCGTACGATTTCCGCTTCCCCACACCCAAGCGATTCCGAGACGCGTACTGGAATCCGAACAACCCGCACCTCTTTACCGACCGTGTCGTCGGCATCGGATGGGCGGTCAACTTTGCGCAGTTGATCCCGCGTCTTCAGGAGGGTTATCGCCGGCTCGCCGAGCCTTCCTGACCGGCCGGGCGTGACGGTCCAGTAACGTCCGCGCCGTTCGACTGACAGCCTTTCCGCCACTTAGCGTTCTACTAGCGTGCCCGCCGCCAGCCAGCGATCCCTTTCTCTCGTCGCCGGCCGAGGCCTGGCGCTGAAAAGCAGCCTATGAGCGACCTCGAGCACTACCTGGCGCCGTTGAGCCACCTGCTCTTTGCCAATCGCAATCTGGACATCGTGCTCCTTTGCTTCATCCTGTTCGGCGTTGCGATCTATGCCCTGAACAACCGCTGGCGGGCTAACCGGCTTGAACGCGAGTTGACCGCCAGCCGCTCGAATGTCACGAGTGCGCCCGCCGGACGGCGGTATGCCAACGCCCCGACGGTTGAGGAGAACGAGCAGGAGGCCGGCGGGCTTCCTCCGATCAAGGGTGGCCGAACCTACGCCCGCAACCTGGGATCCGCCCTGCAAAAGGCCGGCATGTCCGGCCCGCAGATTTATTCGCCGCCGACGCCTTCGGGCTTTACGCCCAATACCAATCCAATGCAGCCGGCGGTCGGCCAACCCGGAACGAGTCAGCCGTACGCGCCCCCAGGTGCTCCCTGGGCGAATCCGCCAGCGCCGCCCGCAGCTCCCTGGGGATTCCCCGGCGCTGGGCGGAATGCACCAGGCACGATGCCGAGCGGCGCCCCCTACTATGCGCCGCAACCAAGCTCGCCGCCGCCACAGCTTCCGAGCGGCTTTCCATCGCAGCCGACACCGATGGTCGGGATGCCGGGCGGATACCCTTCACAGCCGGGTGCCTTTCCGCCGCAACCCAGCGGACCCTTCGCACCGCCGCCATTCGGTCCGCCAACCAGTGGGCCGGCGGCTCCAGCGCCGGTCTTTGCCCCGCCGGGCGCAAGTCCGATGGTGAGCCAGCCCGGTGCGCCGGTCCCCACAATGCCAGGCTTTCCCATGCCTGGTCTTGGTCAGCCGGCGACGCCGCCGGACCCGCCCGACGGCGGACGCCGCGGAAAGCCCAAACGCCGGCGCTTCAATTTCAACGTCCTGGAAAACCTCGAGAAAATGGTGCAGGCCAGGCCGGCCGAGGCTCCGCCCATAACCGGATGGACGCCACCGGCAACCCCCACGCCGCCCGCCACCGGCACGCCGGCTCCGCTGCCGGCGCCTGCAACCGCACCCTCGACGCCTTTGGCGACTCCCCAGTGGCTGGCAGCCAGCCCAACGAAAGGCGACGACGAGATACCGACGTTGCCCTTCGGCGAGACCGCGGGAAAAAGCGCCGAGGCCGCCCCCGGCAAGGCACCATCGAGCCCCCAAGATGTAATCGAGGAGGGCACATCCGAACCGTTCATCTCAGCGGCTGACTCCAGCGCAATCACGGAGGACGTGTCCGAGGCAGAGCCTGCATCGACGGAGCCATCAGCCGTTGTCCCGGCGGCGCCGCAGGCTGAATCGGAGCCGGAGGGGAGTCACTCCTCTCGCCGCTCGATGCGCTCGATGATGTTCGGCGAAGAAATCGCCGGCAGAGCGCACTCACGGACCGAGGAACCTGCGCCCGCTGCGTTCGGCGCCGACGAAAGCGGAGAGACAGCCGAGACGCTCGTCGAGACTCCGGCCGACGCCGGGGAAACGACCCAGCGAGACGAAGCGAGCCGGACGCCGTACCCCTGGGAGCAGCGTTCCGATGCGACCGCATCGGTTGATCCGGAAGATGCCAAGGTTGACGAACCGGTCGTCAGCGAGACGGAGCAGGACGAGGAGCCCAAGCCCACGACCGACTCGTGGGCCACGAGCTCGGAATCCGAGCCATTCAGCTTTGGAAGCGACGCTGATTGGCACGAGCAAGCGGAGCCGGTTGCCTCCGAGCCGGCAATGGCAGAATCGCAAGCGCTGCTGGGCGGTACAAGCGAAGAGGACGATGCCTCAGGGACCGGGGCTGCGAAGCATGGCAACAAGCCGAGTGCCGGGACGCTGGTCATTATCGAGGACGACCAGACGGCTGCCAGCTACTACGAGACGCTCTTCAGGAGCAACGGCTACCAGGTCGAAGTGGCCAATGATGGTGTGTCCGGTGTGGACCTGTGCGCCAAAGTGCAGCCGCAGGTGATTCTCCTCGACGTGATGATGCCGCGCCAGAACGGAATCCTCGTGCTCCAGACCTTGCGAGCCTCCGATGAAACGAAGAACACTCCCGTGGTCGTGATGTCGAACTTCAGCGAACCGACGCTGATCAAGCGCGCATTGCAACTCGGTGCCCTGGAATACGTGATCAAGACCCAGGTGGAAGGCCCGGCCCTGCTCAGCGCGTTGCCGCGCTGGATCAACCGCGAGAAAGCGTTCGCGGCCGCTTAGCGCGCAACCTGAAGCGTCGCGATTTCCCAAGCCCGCATCGAAAGCCGAACACTGCCCTGGCGCACGGCCATCGCTCGCTGTGGTTCGCCCTCAAGGGTGACGATCATCACCTCTTGAGTCTGCGGGTGTAGCCGGATGATGGCTTCGGCGGGCCGGTCAGAGGCATTGAGGACTCGCAGCCGATATCCGTCCGGCCGAGGAATACACGCCGTCATCTGGATCGAATCTGGCTGCAACTCGATAACCGGCTCTTGGTGTGCCTGCGGCGAGCCGCGGCCCGGCTGCATCGGGACCAGGGTGGATTCGGCGGCGCGCCAGACCGATGCCTGCTCAAAGCTTCCGCGGTGAAAGAACAGGCTGTAACGAAAGCGATGCGGCCCCGCCACCTGAGCGCCCGGCGTCTCCATCCCTGGACCCGCATGTCCGGTGCGCGTCGCCAGATCGTCCCGCGATAGCCACCCGACGGCACGCAGGAGGGTGAGCGCCAACCGATCCGGCTCTCCCGGCAGGACTTCGTACTCGTGTAACCCGTCGGTGATCAGGGCAACGCCGATGGTGCCGTCGCTGAGATCGACGAAGGAGCGCATGGGATAGGTCGGCAGTTCGACCTCGGGAGCTCCCGGATCTCGATGCGGACCGGCGACCGGACGGCCTGTGACGTGAAAGGGCGTGTCGGCAAAGGACTGACTGGCGTGAAATGGCAAAGGAAAGTGGACACGTAGTCGATGGTCGGTGGCGTGATTCTCCAGCTCCAGGTCGACGTCAAGTCGTTTCGAGTCCGCGTCGAGCGAGACCAGCACGCGTAAGGGAAGCGCGGTTGTATCGCGACTCCGCCCTCGGCGGTCGGCGCGCAAACCCTTGGGGATCGTTTTTTCGACGTGCACGGCGACGCGGCCACGCACCGAATGAGCCTCGACCACACGCCAGGTCGAGGCCGGTAGGCCGGCGGCCACCACGGGATCCTCGTCAGGGGCCGGAGAAAAGTTGTATTCGTCGCCCGCGTCGGCTTCATCGACGAACTGGTTGAGGTTCGAGTAGCGAACTCCGGTCTCCTTGTCGAACACGGTGACCGTTGCGTCGGGGTTGAGGTCGACAGCGAGAAACGCGTTCTCCAGCCGTTGACTCCCGGTTGCGACGGGCGTCTTGGGAGCAACAGCTTGCAGTCGGGCGCTGGAGCCGCCGCTAACGATGGGCGTGAGCACGGGTCCGTGCTCATGGTCGATCACCTCTTGCCGCGGGAAGGCACTGGGATTCCAGACCTCGTCGTCGCCGGCCAGCGCCGGCAGGCAGCGATCGAGAACCCGTTGCGCCAGCGCAAGCGCCTCCGCGCTTCGACGCCGAGCCGCCTCGGCGACGCCATCGATCCCGGATCCGCACGCGGTGTCGTGCGCGGCGTTCTGCAGGATCAGAGTCCACGCCTGTTCCAGCTCCGGAGGCTGGCCGGATCGGCTCAACGCAACAGCGGGCTCAGCCAATCGTTCGACGGCACGGGAGGCGCGCGCATACAGCTGCTTGTCCGGTGCACGGACCGACAGCGTGCCCATCAGGACGTTGGCCCGAGCGGAGGAGCGAAGCTCGCCGCGCCAGTGTGGCCAGGGCGCTTGGGGCAAGACGCGGAGATAATCATCCAGCCGCGCCACCCGTACGGTCGTGCCATCGAGTCGGCCGCTCGCCTGGCGCACCGCGGCGGTCAGAGCGGCCTGCGGCAGGACGTGATCGTTGCCGTTCATCAGCAACACGTCACGGCCGGGTTGAAAAGGCTCGATCGCCGCGAGCGCCGCCGCGATGCGTGCGGTGAGCCGGTCGGGATCGGTAGGCAGGTCCACCCCATGCGAATAGGAATTGCCCATGTACGCGGTCAGCACCGAACTGCCGTCAGGCGCTTCCCAGATGAACGCCACGCGGTCGATCGCCAACGGAACGCCCCGCCAGACCGCGGCATGCCTGAAACCGAACTGCCGATAGAGTTGCGGCATCTGGGCCGCATGCCCGAAGCTGTCCGGGAGATAACCGACGCGCATCGTGCCACCGTGGGCTGACGCCGACTGGATTCCTCGCTCCAGGTTGCGAACCAGTGTCTCGCCGCTAACCAGAAATTCATCGGGGAGCGTGTACCAGGGCCCGACCTGGATCTGCCCGCGCCCGACTGCGGCTTGCAATCGCTCCCGGTTCTCCGGCCGAACCTCGAGGTAGTCGTCGATCACCACCGACTGGCCGTCCATCAGGAACCGGAAATCAGGATCGGTCTCGGTCAGCGCCAGGAGCTGGTCCCACAGACCCACCAACTGGGCCCGGAAGGTCTCGAAGGTCGCGTACCATTCGCGATCCCAATGGGTATGCGGAACGACGTACACGATCCGCTGTTCATTCGTCACGGGTTGATTGTGCCGAAAAGAAAAGAGGGAACCGGCATGGTTCCCTCCTCTTGTTTACCGATTACCGGCTAGATGCCGCCATGCCACTTTTGCGAGCCGATCACGTGCACCCAGGTGAGGCCATTGTCGAGCTCGATCGGGTTCCCGTTCGCGTCGAGGTAGACGGCCGGGACGTTCGGATCCGGATGGTGCCAGGTGGCATGGATGACGACGCCGTCGACATAAACGTCGGCCTTGCCGTCCCCGGTTAGCTCATAGGCCTCGGTGTAGTAGCCGTGGAAGCTGTTCGCCGGGTTCGTGTCCAGGAATGAGCTGACGTATTCGACGATCACCGTCTTGGCGTGCACCTGTCCCGTGCCGATGTTCGTAAAGGGCGCGCCGTCCTGGGTCTTGAAGTACTGCTTCGACGCCGGCTCATACCGCCAGCTCGCTCCATGATCGGGCACGCTGATGCTGATCGCCGCGTCACCGGTGAAGGTGCCGTCCGCGTGCTTCGCGGCGATCTCGTAGGTTGGGGCCGCAAGGTTTTGCTGCGCCGTCCAGGTGGTGGCGTTAGGCCCGTGCATGAGGACGTTGTGCGGCGCGTAGCGTGGCGGGTTCGCCCGATAGAACACGCCGCCGGCACCCCGCGCATAGTCGTTGACCATGTTCGGGTGCTTCCAGACCATGCCGAGCACGTAGTCGTTGGCTCCTGAGCAGTAGATCATGCCCTTGTACATCAGCTCGAGCCGGATGGTGATCAGTCGGCAGCTGCGGACCGGGCCGACGAGGTCCGGCAGCGGGTGCCAATAGATGACGCTCAAGCGGGGAATCGATCCCTCGCTGATGTATTCGTAGACCATGTCCGCTTGCTGCACCCCGTTTTGCGGACGCGCGTCGACGCTGTTCTCGACCTGGATGATCAGGGGCGCGCCCGAGCCGATATGGTTCGGATCCCCTTGCGAGGGCACTTCGATGATGGTGGTGAACGTGAATTTCCAGGCCGCCGCGAACGGATCTTCTTTGGTGTTCACCGCGGTCTGCGCAATCGAGAGCTGGTAGGGATGGCTGTAACCGAGTTTTAAATCGAGGGTGGCGGTCTTCTTGTCGCTCGACCAGCTCACCGTCTTGGCTTCGAGCACCTTGCCGTTGAGCGCGATCGGCGTACGGGCGTTGTCCATGGCCTGGGTGAAGGCGAGCTGCACGGTTCCGGCCGGCTTGATGCTCTGCTGGCCGTCGGTCACTTTCTGGTTGCTGACCTTGACCGCCGCGACGGTGGGCGCTGCCTCGGTCTTGAAACTGAAGCCGCTACTGACGCTGCGGCCCCCACTGTTCTGCGCGTCCTTGATGCTGACGTGGTACGCCGTGCTGGGGGCCATTTTCGGCCGGAACTGGAACTCCTTGGTGCTGACCGCCTTGAAGCCGACGATGACCTTGGGCGTGATGGTGAAGGCGCGTTGCACCGAATCCGGCTTCATGTCCTGGTTGAAGCGAAGGTCGATGGCGGCGGTTCGCGGCACCGCCTGGTCGCCATCACTGACGTTGGCGTTGACCTCCAGCGGAGTGGTGATGATGCGGATGACGATCGCGGCCAGCACAACGAGCACCGCGATCGGCGCCAGCCACCAACGTTCGCGAAGGGTCTGCGTCCAGGTCATTGATCACTCCCTATTACATGAACCCAGGTCAGCCCGGTGTTCAGATCGATCGGATTGCCGTTGGCATCGTAATAGACGACCGGTAGATCGCGGTTGGGATGCTTCCAGGTCGCATGGATCATCCCGCCATCGGTATAGATGTCGGCGCTGCCCTCGCCCGCGAGTTCGTAGTACTCGGTGTTGTAGGTGTGATGGACGCCGGTATTTGCCGGATTCACGTCGAGGTAGGAGGTGACGTGCTCGATGATCAGGTTCTTGGCATGGACCTGGCCGGTGCCGACGTTGCTGAAGGGCACGCCGTCCTGCCATTTGAGGTATTCGTGCATATTCGCGTCATAACGCCAAACGGCGTTGTGCTGGGGAATGGTTACGGTGGCGGCCGGCGTTGCCCCGGCCAACGGTGTATCCGCATGGGCCGGCGCGATGTCGTAATTGAGCGCCGGCAGGTTTGCCGCGGCGGTGTGGGCGGCGATCTGATCCGGGCGCGCCTGCACGTTGTGGGGGGCGATCCGGTCACCCGTGCGGTACATCCAGGAATACATGTAGGCGTAGTCGTAGACCACATTCGGCCACTTCCAGACCTGGCCGAGGACATAATCGTTCGCGCCTGAGCAGTAGATCATGCCCCGATACATCTGCTCCAGCTGGACCGTGATCAGGCGGCAGCTGCGCACCGGCGCGATCATGCTCGTCGGCGGATGCCAGTAGATCGCGGTCAGGCGCGGGATCCCGAACTCGCTGATGTACTCGTAAATCATGTCGGCCTGCTGCATCCCGGTCTGCGGCCGCACCGTGGGTTGGGTGCTGTTCTCGATCTGGATGATGATCGGTGCTCCAGAAGCCCCAATCCTGGCGGTCGACCCGGATGAGGGGACCTGCACCATGGTGGTAAACGCCAGCTTCCAGTCCGCCAAGGGCGTGTCGTGCTTGCGGTTGGCCGCGGTCTTGGGAACCAGCAGCGTGTGGCTGCGGCTGTGGCTAAGCACCATGGAAGACGTGACGGACTGCCCCGTCTTGTCCCAGGTGACGGCCTTCTCATCCAGCGCCGTTCCGTCCAGCAGCAGCGGCGTGCGGGCGGGATCCATTGGCTGGGAAAACGTGACCTTCAGCTTGCCACGGAGCGGCACGGCCTGTTGGCCGTCGACCAGCGCCGCATCGTTGAACGTGACGGCCGTGATCTTTGGAGCGGGCTCGGTCCGGAAGGCGATGCTGTAGTTCTCGCTGCCGAAGCCGACGCTCTTGCGGGCGCCGACGATGTCGACGTGATACGTCGTGTCGGCCTGCAGCCAGGGACGGAACTCGACGCTGCGGGCATTGTGGACGATCACGTCGGCGGGCGTCAGCGGGCTGATCCGAAACGCCTTTTTGACCGAGTCGATGTCCATGTCCTGGTTGAAGCTGAGCAGGATGGCCGAGTTGCGCACGACCAGGCTGCTGCCGTCGCCGACGCTGGCGTTGACCGCCAGCGGTTCGGTCAGGGCACGAAGGGCCACGGCGGCAAGCACCAGAATCAGGACAATGGGAATCACCCACCAGCGTCGCCGTAGCATCGCGCCGATTCCGGTGGGCTGAGCAGCTGTCTGTCGCATCACGTGAACCTCATGAGGGTCATTCCGACCGGCCGCACAGGCTATTTGAGGCACACTCCGGATTCAATGGCAACGGCTATCCGGCTTATTGAGCGCGCCTGCTGTGGGTTTTCTTGGCCGGATCCCCCTTGAGCCCGGGCTAAGCGACCATCAACCGGGGCAGGAGCAGTTGCTGAACATCGAAAAGGACGTCCAGCACCCGCACCGGGTCGCGCGCGACATTACGGTTCAGCGCCCGCAGCAGCTTGCGGCTGATCGGCCGGACGAACCGCACAATCTCGTCCATCATGGGGGCTGGGACCGAGCCGCGCCGGTTCTCGATGATGTCCTCGATCACCAGGAGGAACTCGTCGACCCGCCGGACGTCGGCCCGGCGGCGAAGCTCCTGGTCACGGCGGGTGGCCGCTGCCTCGAACTCGCGGTGAATCTCTTCGATAGCGTCGCTCAGCATTTCGTCGCTCCCTTCACTACCATTAGTCCAGCTTGCCACGCATGAAACGTGATAAGCATCATGTTACATAGTCAGCAAGCGTTGTCAAGGGTTTAGCCTCTCTGTGCAGAAAATCAGGCCGAGATGCCGTTGCCGGACACTTCTTGTAGCATGTCCAACTCTCGGACCTGGCTCAAGTCGAGGCCCTGCTCCCCCAGCGACTGGATCAGCCGGAGGACGTACTTGACCCCGGCGAGGTTGACGCCCTTTTGCCGGGTCAGGAATTGAATGACGCGAACCTGCCGAATATCGTCCTCGGAATACCGCCGCCGGTTGGTCGCGGTCCGTTGTGGCTTGATCAAGTTTTCACTCTCGTAGATCATGAGGGTGCGTGGATGGAGGTTGAGGATCTCGCTGGCGATACTCGGCGTAAACACCGCTCGTCCCGGGGCAATGGCCGAGACTCGCTTCCGCTTTCCCAAGCTGAAACCCCTATGGCGCAAAACGGGCCCGTCCCCGTATGCGCCTAACTTTATAATCACAATATCACCTAATTGGCGGGCGCGCAACCGATAGCCTTGCTCGAGGGAGTTTGGCAAGCGCCGCGTACAGTTAGAGCCATGTTGGCAATCGAGCAGTACACCCGCCGGCTGCTCAAAGACTTTTACCCCATCATCGCCGCCAACCGACCCCCGGTCGATCCGGCGCCGGAGGGCGGCGAGCGGGATCGCTACGTTCGCGGCGCCGGCGGCCTCGTCACCGGCCTTTCCGGCCTGGCCCAGGCTACCGGCGCGGTCTGGGTCGCCTCCATTCGTGACGGGTTCGAAGAGCTGGGCGTTGGGGGCGGCGGCGAGCCCATGATGGTGGCGACTGGCGACGGGTCTCGGTACCAGGTGAGCTGGGTCAACCCGCCCCGGCTGGCCTACGACCTCTACTACAACACGATCGCGAATCCCCTGTTCTGGTTCGTCCAGCATTACCTTTGGAACCTCGCCGAAGCGCCCATTCTCGACGACAGCACCCACCGGGCCTGGGACGAGGGTTATCGACGCGTCAACCAGCTCTTCGGCCAGCACGTGATCCGGGAAGCGCGGCGCGGCCGGAAGCGGCCCCTGCTGCTATCCCAGGACTACCACTTATATCTGGTGCCCCGAATCGTGCGGCGTGAGCTGGCGGATGCCGTCATCCAGCACTTCATCCACATCCCATGGCCCACGCCCCAGTACTGGAAGGTCTTACCGCGCTACATGCGGGACGAGATCATGGATGGCCTGCTCGCGTGTGACATCGTCGGGATGCAGACCTCCTCGGATGTGCGCAATTTTCTCCTCACCTGCGAAGAGAACATGGGCCTGCCGGTGGATTTCCGTCTGCAGACGGCGTTCTATCGCGGCCGCACCGTCTGGGTACGTCGCTATCCGATTTCCATTGACGTCCGCGAGTTCGAGCGGGTCGCTGCGAGCCCGGCAGTCGAGCGCGCCGAGCGCGAGATCCTTCGCTGGCGGCCGGAGCAGCTGATCTTCCGCGTCGACCGCATGGATCTCTCAAAGAACATCGTCCGCGGATTCTTCGCGTATGAGCGGCTGCTCCAGGCCCATCCCGAATGGCGCGGCCGAGTCGTCTTCTGGGCGATGCTGCAGAAGACTCGCCAGACCGTGCCGGAGTACCGCGAGTACGCCAGGCAGGTCATTCAGGTGGCTCGCGTCATCAACAGCCGCTTCGGCAGCCAGGCCTGGCAGCCAATCCGGCTCGAATTACGCGAAGACATCAACCGTGCCGTTGCTGGCTACAAGCAATTCGACGTGCTGCTCGTCAATCCGATCTACGACGGAATGAACCTGGTGGCAAAGGAAGGCGTAACCGTCAACCGGCGTGGTGGCGCGCTCGTGCTCTCGGAAAACGCCGGGACGCACGAGGAGCTGGGCGAGTGGGCGCTGACCATCAACCCGTTCGATGTCGATTCCACCGCGCAAGCGCTCCACCAGGCGCTGTTGATGGACCCGGTCGAGCGGCACGCGCGCGCCGAAAAGATGCGGGAAGTGGTGCAGCAGAACGATGTCGCCCGCTGGATTTCGGCGCAGCTGCAGGACATCCGCGACCTGATCGAGCCGATGGCCGCTCGCCAGCCCGAGCTGGCGCAGGAATCGTTCTAAACCAGCTAGCGCGCTATAGCTGAGCTCGCTGGGCGCTTCGGCAGTCGCTTACGCCCAGAGGTGACGGGCGCTGGAGAGCTCGGGAAAGTCGCCTTCGGGGATCTGGAGCCGGTGCTGGACGGCCGCCTCCATCAGCGAAAAGATCACCTTGACGCCCGCGAGGTTGATGCCGTGCACCGTGGTCAGCTCTCGAATCAGCCGAATCCGCTCGATGTCGCGGCGCGAGTAACGCCGCCGCTGCGTTGGCGTGCGCTCGGGCGCGATCAGGTTCTCGCTCTCGTAGACGAAGAGCGTGCGCGGCTCGATGTCGAACATGTCGGAGACTTCGCTGGACTTATGCGGCATCGCCAAATGCTGCCCTCCAGGATGCAAGGTTGTAAAGACTTATACCCATCATATCAACATTTGTGATAAACCGCGAATCGAGGCGCCGTTTGCATTCTTTGTGGCGCCTCTGCGCGCATCGTGACGGATCGGAAAAGGTGCCCCATTGGCTGGGCGGGCCCGTATCACCTTAGCCGTGGGAACTCGCGCTTGAACGAGGTTCGAGTTGGGGATATGGTCACGCCCGAACGGCAAGCACGCCGTTCCCCGAAGCATGTCGCGCATCTTACGGCAAGTCACCGCATTTGGAGGAAGGGTGGTGCTGGGAGTGACGTTGTTCGCATTCCTGACGCCGCCCTTTGGCATCCGAGCCTACCTCGAGGCGCGCGCCCAGGATCAGGCGGAGGCCTCGCACGTCGTCGCCAGCTTCTTCCGCCCCGCGGCGGCCGTCGTCAAGATCCCGGTGACTGCCCGCCCGTTTGCCCAGGCGGCACGCTCTCCGCTCGATGGTGTGCGGGGCAAAGGCTCGTGGCTGATGCTGTTCGACGGCGATTGGACGACTCCCGATCCCGATCGCGCCGCGGCGATCGTCGACTCGGCAATCCATGCCGATCTCAGTCACCTGTACGTCCGAGTGGCTGACTCGGGGCATCATTTCTATGCGGCGGCGGCGCTCCAGGATCTACTTCCGATCGCCCATGCCCATGGGTTGAGCGTCATCGGGTGGATGGAGCCGATGCTCGATGACCCGATCGGTGATGCCGCCGACGCCATAGCCGCCGCCCAGTTCGAGGAAGAAGGTCAGCGCCTCGACGGCCTCGCGCTGACCATTGAGGGTGACAGCACCTCCGAGCCGAATGTCGGGCAATATCTGGCGGGGATCCGGACCGGAGTCCCGGGCATGAACGGCGTTGGCGATCGCTACTTGCTGATCGCCAGCACGCTGCCGACGCCATATGACCACCCGGGCTATGCCTACGCGACGCTCTCCCGCTACTGCCAGGTCTTTGCCCCGATGGTCTACTGGCGTGCGACCGGCTTGCCGCAGTACAGCGGTGCCGACGGCGCCCGCGCCTATCTCGATCAGGTCTTCGGCCAATTCCGCGATCCGGCAGTCAATCCGTTCAAGCGACCACTGACCATCACCGCGCAGGCCTATGATGCCGCGCCGGAGTACGGCACTCCCGGAGCGCCGCCCGCCGATGAGATCAAGGTCTCGATGGACGAAACGCGGGCGCAGGGCGGCATCAGCTGGTCCTATTACCGGCTGGCGGATGCCAACAACGGCGTCACCAGCGACGAACAAACGGCGATCAGCACCTATCCGTTCTGGCAGCGAGCGGGCGGGAATGGGATCGCCGCCAAAGCTCTGATCGCGCTGCCCGACCAGCCAGTCGTCTATTAACCAGAGGGGTTGAGGAACCTATGAAAATGCCGTTTCGCCGTCTCTCGGTCCCGTCCGGCCTGCGTCAGAAACGGGTCACGGTCCCGGCGCTCGTGCTGGTGGCCGGTGCCCTGATCGCCGGACTCTGGTTCCTTGGCCATAGCGGCGGCAACTCGGTCTGGAGCCAACCAAGCACGCCAATCAGCGACGTCCTCAACCGCGTTGATCAGGGCCAGATCGCCAGCGCGAGCATCAACGGGCAGCGGATCCTCGTAACGGACACGAGCGGGCACCAATCCTGGACGATCGAAAAAGACGCGACCATGGGGACGACCGAGCAATACCTGCGCGCGCACGCGGTCAAGGTGTCGGTCGTATCAACCGATGAGGCGTCCTTCACCGCGATGCTGCCTAACCTCCTCGCTCTGCTCGTGTTGATGGCACTGCTCGTCATCATGCTGCGGCGCTCGAATCTGCTGGGCAATCCGATGGGAGCGATGACCAAGCACCTCGCCGAGGCGCGCACCGGCGACAGTGAGGCGGTGACGTTTTCGCAGGTCGTGGGCGTCGACGAGGCGAAACGCGAGCTGGAGGAAGTCGTCGAGTTTCTCAAAGCGCCCGAGAGTTTTGGGCAGCTCGGGGCCCGGATGCCTCGCGGGATCCTCCTGGTTGGCCCACCCGGCACCGGGAAGACCCTGCTCTCGAGGGCAGTCGCCGGCGAAGCGCGCGTTCCCTATTTCTCGCTGAGCGGCTCGGACTTCGTCGAGATGTTCGTTGGCGTCGGCGCCGCGCGCGTTCGAGATCTGTTTCGTCACGCCAAGAAGCACGCGCCCTGCATCGTCTTTCTCGATGAGATCGATGCCCTGGGGCGCAAGCGCGGTGGCGCCCAGATCCGCACCAACGAGGAGCGGGAGCAAACGCTCAACCAGTTGCTGGTGGAGATGGACGGCTTCAATACCGATTGCGCCGTGGTCGTGATCGCCGCGACCAACCGCCCCGATGTCCTGGACCCGGCGCTGTTGCGCTCCGGTCGATTCGATCGCCGGGTGGCCATCGATGCACCCGACTTGAATGGGCGCCGCGCGATCCTCAGCCTCTACGCGGCGCAGAAGCCGCTCGCCGACGACATCGACCTTGACGTCGTCGCCAGGCAAACGCCGGGCTTCACTGGTGCCGACCTTGCCAATCTGTTAAACGAGGCAGCCATCCTCGCCGGCCGCCGCAAGAAGCTGGCGATCGGGACCGAAGAACTGGACGAAGCCAGCCTGCGGGTGATGGCAGGACCGGAAAAGCGCAGCCGGATGATCACGCCGGAAGAGAAGGCAATCATCGCCTACCACGAGGTCGGCCATGCGCTGGTGATGAAGTCGATCGCGAAGAGCGATCCGGTGCATAAGGTTTCGGTCATCTCCCGCGGGCAGGCGCTGGGCGTTACCATCCAGCTGCCGGTGAAGGATCGCTACCTCACCTCCAAATCTGAGCTGCGGGCGCGGATGGCGGCGGCGATGGGCGGACGGGCGGCGGAGGAGATCATCTTCGGTGACGTGACGACGGGCGCCAAGCAGGACATCGAGTACGCCACCAACATCGCGCGCCAGATGGTGTGCGAGCTAGGCATGAGCGAGCGGCTCGGCCTCGTGACGTTGCACCGCAAGGGCGAAGGCGATGGCACCTTCTTTTCCGAGCTGACGGGCGCCGACGTGGATGCCGAGGTCAAAGCTCTGACCGATGCGGCCTACAAGCAGGCCTATGACATCTGCCACAGCCGGCGCGCCACACTGGTGCGAATCGCGGAGCACCTTCAGGTGGTCGAAACGATTGATGGCGATGCGCTCGACCGTCTGCTCGAGGGAAAGTCGACGGCGCCCAAGCCCGCGGCGGTGAAGCAAAAAGGGGCGGGGGCGGCGCAGATCGCCGCGGCGGAAGGGCCGGACTGGGGGATTGGCAGCGACCAGGCCACGCCAGTCATCGAGGAGGTCCCCCCGGCGGCGGCGGGCTGAAAGGCCTGGCGGCCTTTCCCACGCTCGCGTGACACGACCAGCGATTAACGCGAACTAGATGATCTCTTCGTAGAGGTCGTAGACCTGCTTGAGGTCGTCGGGCGGCTTGACCCCGCCCTGCTTCAGTGACTCGAGCAGCATCAGAATGTACTTGACGCCGGCGAGATTGACGCCCTTCTCGCGGGTTAACTGCTGGATCACCTGCAACTTCCGCACATTGCGCTGGGAGTATCGCCGCCGGTTGGTGGCGGTCCGGTAGGGCTCGATCAGTCCCAGGTCCTCGTACATCATCAGCGTTCTCGGGTGCGTTTCGAGGATTTCCGAGGCGACGCTGATCGTATACAGCGGTTTGTCGAGGTCGAAGGCGCCGCTGATGCGAGGATCGCGGTTCGGAACCAACCCCTATTCCTTGACCCAGTCCTGCACACCGCGGCTGAGGCTGGCCGGCGTCGTCTCTGACTTGATCAGGTAATCGAGCGCTCCGAGCTTGAGTCCACGGTCGACCAGTTCCTTTTCACCGTAGTTGGAGAGGATGATGACCGGGATGTTGCGGGTCACGCCGTCGGAACGCAGGTTCTCCAGGACCGCAAAGCCGTCCATCTTGGGAAGGCGGATGTCGAGGAAGACGATGTCGGGGACCATCTTCTTCGCATTGTCGAGACCCTCTTCACCCGACTTGGCCACGGTCACCCGATAGCCGTCGAGCTCAAGCTTCAGCTTGTACATCTCGGCGACCGCCGGGTCGTCTTCGATGAAGAGGACGTTTACGTCCTCATCGACCACTTCACTCATGTCCGCTCCTTTCGGCGTCGAGCAAATGGCACACTGTGTCTGTCACCTTTCCGCCCCTTCCGCCGGTGGCTAGTATAACCCAAGCTCGGGCAAATTCCCCAGCATGGCACGGGTACATTCCTGAAGTGCGCGCGGTTTGCACAGTGGTACGATGGCTGTACGCTTTGGCGGAACGCCGGTTGGGGAAACTGGAGGAGCGCAGCGCGAAATGGGATACATTCGGGGTCTAACCCATGGGGCGATCATCGGCGCGGTGCTGGGCGTCCTGTATGCACCGGAGTCCGGGCTCGACATGCGCCGGCGGGTTTCACGCCTGTTGGGCCAGGCGGAGCAGATGATGGCCGCAGAGAGCGGCGCCACGCCGCCAGCCCCGGGGACGCCGCGGCGGCGAGCGGTTGGCGGCACCGAAAGCAGGGCGCGGCGCCCATAGGAGGAGAGGATGGATCAGACAGTCGATAAGACGGTGGACCGGTTGAGCGAGTTGCTCGACCGCGCCACCAAGGTCGCCCAGGACCTGGAGGTCAAGGACCGGCTTTCGGACGCGGTCTCGGCATTGCGCCGGACGCGGGTCACTCAGGAGGAAGATGCCGGCATCGAACGCTTTGTCACCGGGCTGCTGGTTGGCGTCGCGGTCGGCTTTGGGCTTGCGTTGCTCCTCGCTCCCAAGTCGGGAGAGGAACTGCGCGACGACTTGATGCAGCGCGGCATCGAGTTGCGCGATCGCGCTGGCGAACTCGCTTCCCGGATGCCTTTCGGCGACGGGGACCAAGGGCGGGTCGAAAAGCCATCGAGCGACCAGCCGGGGATCGCCTAAGCCGACCCGCAGTCAGTCAGCCGCCTGGTTAGTCCTGCGGCTTGCACTGGCCGTTCGGCAAAATGCCGTTCGGACAGCTCGTCGGTGACGGAGCAGGAGTCGGAGCCGGCGAGGCGGCTGCGGGAGGCGCCGCCGGCTTGGGCGCATTCAGAACGCAGTAGACGCCGTCGACGGTGATCTGGGCGTAGGTCAGCGAGTACGGGTTGTAGTGAGCGGGCAGCTTGCACTGGGGCCATGGCTGGCCGAGCGTCGGCGGCAGGCTTTGTGTGCCGGGGAGGAAGTAGTTCCCGCCCGAGGCGATCAGGCCGGCCGGCTGCGAATACCACTGATCGGCTGTGCTGCCGAGCGCCTGGGTCATGAACTTATGCCAGATGGGGGCGGCCCCGACGATTCCCGTCGAGTTGTGGCTGAGCGGCTTGTTGTCGGGGTTGCCGACCCAGACGGCAGTCACCAGGCTGGGCGTGAAGCCGATCGTCCAGTTGTCTTTGAAGTCGTTGGTGGTCCCGGTCTTGGCGGCGACGTGACGGCCTTTGAGGGTGAGGTCCCCGCCGCAGCCGAACTCGAGGCAGCGGTTGCGATCATCGGACATGATCGAGGCGATGATGAAAGCCACCTGCGGATCAATCGCGCGGAACTGGTTCTTGGTCGGGTCGTAGTTGAAAACCGAGCGGCCGAGTCCGTCCTTGATGCTGAGGATCGGCGCTTCCCGATGCCGCATCCCCAGGGTGGCGAGGGTGGACGCCGCTGTCGCCATGTCGGCCAGTCGAACAGCGTAGGCCCCCAGCGTGAGGCTTGGGCCATAAGT
>Ga0066671_10000026_pt1 | contig 36740 bp, 32 predicted proteins | sample GraSoiAngelo_120_FD_62294 | JGI IMG/M metagenome (GOLD analysis project Ga0066671, IMG submission 62294) | Grasslands soil microbial communities from the Angelo Coastal Reserve, California, USA - 14_0919_09_20cm | ecosystem: Environmental > Terrestrial > Soil > Grasslands | place: USA...
TTGGATGTGCAAACCGACTCGACATCTTCCAGGCTGAAGCGAGCGGCGAAGACGCATAAACGCCTAAACAGAATTTGCTCGGCTGGCGTCAACAGGTCGTAACTCCAGTCAATGGTCGTTCGAAGCGTTTGATGACGCGGGAGTGCGGCGCGGCCTCCGCCGGTGAGCAACGCAAATCGGTCGGTCAAGCGATCGAGGATCTGCCCCACACTGAGGGCTCGGGTTCTGACCGCGGCGAGTTCAATGGCCAGGGGCAAACCATCAAGCCGGCGGCACAGCGCGACGATCGCTGCCTGGTTCGAGCCGGTGAGCTCGAACGTGCCCGATGCCGCCCCCGCCCGCTCACTGAACAACATGACGGCTTCGTTCTGTCGCAGATGAGCGAGCGGTTCTGCTCCGTTTTCTGGGGGCACGTCCAGCGGCGGAATGGGGACAACGTGCTCGCCTGGCACCTGGAGCGGCTCTCGGCTCGTCGCGATCACGGTCAGCCGCGGCGCGGCCCCAAGGATCTCGGTCACCAGCGGAGCCACCGATCCGAGAAGGTGCTCACAATTGTCGACCAGAAGTAACAGCTGCCTGTTCTGCAAGTCGGAGAGCAGGATTTGGAGCGGCTTGCTTGCGGACTGGTCTCTGAGGTCGAGGGCCTCGAGCACCGCGTTTGTCACGAGCTCACCGTCGCGAACCTCGGCAAGCTCGACCAACCAGGCGCCGTCTGCGAATCCCCGTCCTAGATCGGAGGCAATTCGTAGTCCGAGCCTGGTCTTCCCGACACCCCCTGGACCCACCAGGCTGACCAGGCGGGCTGTCGCGAGCTTCTTTCTGATCTCGGCAAGTTCCCGCCGGCGGCCGACGAAGCTCGTCGGCTCCGCTGGGAGATTGCCCAACCGTTGCCTGGGTCTGGCCATGACTACCTATCGAATCATTAATCCTGACGATTCGCCCGGCTCGCTGCGGCCTCAGGCTGACGAGTATGACAGCGCAGCTACCGACTCAGCGAGTTGAGGTGACATTTGTAGGCCCGCCTCCGGCGCGACAAGTTGCGCGGGCGATTGGGGTCACCGAGGTGAACGTCGACGGCTACCGGCTGCGCTGCCTTGTTTGGGGCAGCTTTCAGCCATTTCTCGAAGCACTGCACGGTTACGAGGTCATCAGCCTGACCTCCATGCCGGCACATTCCATAGGAGATGAGTGATGAACCAGCTAAACAGTTACGCCGAGACCCGTCGCAACGAACCTACACCAATCGCCTCACTCGACGCCCAGCTAACGGAGTTGATCGAGTTCGTCTGGGCCTGCGAGGTTGCGGCCCGGAGCGAATCCCGCCTCGACCGGTACGGGAATAACTGGGGCTCGAGATGAAGGCGTTCACATTGGGGAGGTGGTTGATGTCGGCAGATTGAAGCACTCCACGTGAACATCAATCAGTGGTCGTCGCGTCGATGACCTTATCAACAAGGAGTTTCAGATGAGTCCTCTTCGAAAGACAGCGTTTGCCGCGGGCGCGCTCTACCTGCTCAGCTTCGTCTCCATCCCGACCCTCGTTCTCTACAATCCGCTGCGCGCTTCGAACTACATCCTCGGGCATGGCTCGAATACCGGCATCATCGTCGGCGCCATCCTGGAAGTGATCGTGGCGCTCGCCGGGATGGGGACGGCGGTCGCCCTGTTCCCGGTGGTCAAGAGGCAGAACGAGGGAGTCGCGCTGGGCTTCGTCGGCTCACGAACCCTGGAAGGCGCCGGCATCCTCGCGGGCGTGGCCTGCGTCCTCTCGCTCGTGACCCTGCAGCAGTCCGCAGTCGGAACGAGCGGGTTGGCCACCGGCCATGCGCTGATCACCATGTATGACCGGATCTTCCTGCTCAGCGGAAGTTTCTTTCCGGCCCTCAATGCACTGCTGATCGGCTCACTGCTATACCAGTCGCGCCTGGTTCCGCGGTGGCTTCCGCTGCTCGGATTCACCGGCGCGGCCCTGCTCGTCGCTTCCGACGCCGCCGTGCTGTTCGGTCTCATCGGGCAGCGTGCCCCTGCAGCAGTGCTGCTGGCAATCCCGATCGCCGTATGGGAGTTTTCGCTGGGCGTGTATTTGGTCGTCAAAGGGTTTAAGCCCTCTGCCATCACCGCCCTTTACAGCCGAAACGCCGGCGTGGACAACGGCTCCCTAGTCCCGGTGGCGGCTACTCGCTAACGTTTCGCGCCTCGACCTCTTGACAGCAGGAGCCCGGCATCCGCCGGGCTCCGACAATCTGGCCAAACCCTGTCGGCATCTCGACAGGAGCATTGACCCAGCGCGCACCTCGCGCGTTTGGCGGCTTTGAGCCGAAGAAAAAAAGGCGTCACAACTGAGATCAATCCTCGTCCGCATCGCGACAACAACCGTCGCCGCCTTGGCCTCATCATGGCTGCGGCATCCCCTGTCCAGGCCGCAAGCCAAACCAATTGCAATGACGTTGGCGCGACTACGCCGTGCTTTGAGAAGGTCTGGTCGGACGGGCGCCAGCTCAAGATGACGTTTCTCGACCTCAACCCCGCGCCATCCAACGATCCCAGAAGCAACTTCTACGTCCCTGGCGCCACAGACCGGCGCCCCGCAGGGCAGTGTGCCCTTCCTGCACGATCACGTCATCGGCGACGTGTCACCGCAGAGCCATGGCGACGACCGTAGCAACAACCCTGTTCGCTACCACGGCTACTTCGTCCTCTGCAGTGCTGAGGGCATCTTTCAGCGGTGGCTGCGTGCCTACGATGACTTCAATCCCCGGTCTGGGAACGGTACCCTTCGCCACGAGAGTAAACGGGCACAAGCTCACCTCCGCCGAGCCGATAGAGTCGCCGGCAAACTCCCGGCTCCTCACGCTGTTCGACACGGGCGGAGTATTCATCGCCACAATCAAACCCCGTCAAGAAGACGAATCCCGATAACACGCCATTGCCCATTCGAGGGGACGAAAGTGTGGGAGAGGGGGGCTGCGTCCCCGTCTTTCTCTTTCGACGCCATAGTTTTTGATAGCTGGTAAGCGGCCTCTGCCGCCCCGCTGTTTTTGGAATCGCGGCAGCAGTCCAGGCCACGTCCGGACTTCGACTTTGAATTCGGACGGCGCCATTTTCTCGCCCGAGATGGACACGTTTTCGGACGGGATTTTTGAAATTGGTGGTACTTTTGGTGGTACGCCCCTGGGGCTCAATCCTCCGACGAGCCGGTTCTGTATTCAAAAGTGGAGCCGACGGCCGGATTCGAACCGGCGACCCGCTGTTTACAAAACAGCTGCTCTGCCAGCTGAGCTACGTCGGCGTGCGCACCGAATTATATGGATGCTCCCGCACGAGTGCAGTACGCCGCTTCCCTCAGAGCCATCCTGATCGATAGCCTTTTCATATGGCGGACACTGCCGGGTCGAATCGCGCTGTTCTCGGTGTCGTCGAGCAAGCCGCCCACTCTCACCGACTTCGTGATCTCAAGCAGGTAGGTAGGCAGATTGCCGCCGCGATGGATCGCCATGGCGTCCTTACCGATGCGACGGCCATGGCCTTCCGGATGTTGTTTGCGCTCGCCTTCCTTACGCTGACCGGCCTCGCCTTTGCCGGTGCTGTGCACCTGGAGGCGATCTGGAGGCAGCAGCTCGGTCCGAACATTGCCCATATCGTCTCGCCCAACTTCTACAAAGAACTCGACCGCTCGGTTGATCAAGTGCTTACCACTCGGCGATGGTGGTGGCTTTCCGTGGGCATGGTGCTAACGCTCTGGCAGGTCTCGAGCGGCGTGCGGGCACTGATGACCTCGCTGGACAGCATCTACGAAGTGGAGGACCGGCGTCCGTTCTGGGAGCGGATGGCGATCTCCGTCGGCCTCGCCGGCGCCATTACGATCTGCCTGTTCCTGATCGGCGGCGTTCTCCTGGTTTTTTGGGCAGGACCATCGGGACCGGTGCCGCTTCGGGTAGCGCTCTTTCTCGTCCGATTGTTGTTAAGCGCCGCGATCCTGGTCGTGATGGTCTCGCTGCTCTTGCGCTTCACCGTCCCCGAGCATCTCGAGGTCCGCTGGCTCACCTTCGGATCCGGCATCTCCATCGCGATCTGGTTGCTGACCTCGTGGGTTTTCGGCTGGTACCTGGCGAACTTTGCCTACCGCGGTTATCAGCAGGCCTTCGGTGTGCTCTCCCTGCTCGTGGTCGTCATGACCTATCTCTATCTGGCGTCCGTCGCCTTTCTCGCGGGCGCCGAGGTCGATGCCCTGCTCGTGGCCGAGGCGCAGAAGAAGCGCCGCGCTTAAGACGTGGCCACGGTGGTGTGCGCCGGCTCGAGCGGATTGATCGTCACCAGATTGACCGGCACGCTGTCACTGACGAAGGTGGTGACAAAAGTCGTGCGGCTCGGATCCCACCAGGTGATCAGGTAGTTCTGTCCGGGCGGCATCGTGACGGTGAACTTACCCTGGGCATCGGTGGTGGCCGAGTAGATCTGGCCACCAGAGTCGTCGTAGGTATGCGCCTGGACGATCCGCCAGTGCGTTGCAATCCGAACCAGGCGGTTGGCCACCGGCGTAGGCGTCTGATCGCTGACGACGAGCTGGCCGGTGAGCTGCTGGGCCGCTTTGAGAGCGGCGCTCGCCTGCGTTGCCCAACTGGTCGACGGGTACTTCTGGACCAGCTCGGTCATCGCGTCCCGGGCCTGCTGATATTTCATCTGCTGCACGAACGCCTGTCCGGCGCTGTACAGCGTCTGCGGCACCGCCGCCGTCTTGGCCTGCTTCGCTTGCGCACTGTCCGGAAAGTCCTTCAGCAGCGTCTCGTACCAGGTCAGCGCGTTGGGATAGTCGGGCGGCTGCTGCTTGGTGTACCACTGCGCATAACCGCTATACGCATCGGCGAGTCGATTGTTGGTCGAAGACGCCAGGTTCCCGGCGGGGTCATAGGTTGACGCTTGCTTGTACTTGTTGATGCCGGCTTGAAACTGCTGCGTGGCGACCAGGCTCTGGCCCCAGCTGAGGAACAGATCGGCCAGCGCGGCCTTCCCCTTCGCCGCCCAGTCGGCAAGCCCGCTTCCAGCGACGGCGTCGAGCTGAGCCTTGCTTTCGGAAAACTTGCCCTGCTGCCTTAACTGCACGCCCCACAGAAAATGGGCCTCAGCGGTTCCGGATACCGCGTGATCATTCAGATCGCCGAGCAAGACTTTGCTAAGCGGGTTGCCGGCGACCGATTCGACCGTGCGATACGAGGCCAATGCGTTGCTGTATGAGCCGGCAGACTCGGCGGTTTGGGCTTGGGACAGCTGGCTCCGGGCAAACCCATAGGCCCCACTCGTGATGGCCAGCAGCACGAGCACGATGACGAGCGGAACGACAAGCAGCCGCGTCCGGCGCCGGCGCGGCGAGTGTCCGGCTCCATCTGGCTCGGCCGGCACTGGGGGCTCGAAAGGAGCGGCCTGGCTCATTCTGGGCTGGCTCGAATAACGGCTCGATCTCGGCCTTCCTGCGAAGGGCTCTCGAACTCCGAATTGCGGCTTGACCGCCCCGCCGTCCGCTGCCTAGACTTGGAGGCCGCGATTGTTGAGTTTGTAAATCGATTTAGTCAACTTTGAGGAGGAGCGAGCATGGCCAAGACCGCGCAAGAGGTGAGCCGGACTACCTACGCACACCCGGAGGTTCTGGTGGACACCCAATGGGTGGCCGACCATTTGAACGACCCGAAGGTCAAGATCATCGAGGTCGATGTCGACACCGCGGCCTACGACACCGGGCACATCAAGGGGGCGATCGGCCTCGACTGGCGCAAGGACCTGCAGGCCCGCCCGATCCGTGACCTGTTGCCCAAGCAGGAGTTCGAGCAGCTGCTCTCGGCGAAGGGTGTCGGCACCGACGACACGGTGATCGCCTACGGCGACAACAACAACTGGTTTGCCGCCTGGTTTGTCTGGAACTTGAAGTACTACGGCCACAAGGATGCCCGGCTCATCAATGGAGGGCGGAAGAAGTGGCAGGAGGAAGGGCGTGAGCTGGTACAGGATGCCGCCTCGGTAAAGCCTAGCTCCTACCAGGCCGGCCACCCGGACAAGTCGATCCGGGCCTTGCGCGATGAAGTTCGAGCCGAGCTTGGAAAAGCGGGAGTCGTCCTGGTGGATGTGCGCTCGCCGAAGGAGTTCAGCGGCGAGCTGCTCGCGCCGGAGAATCTGCCCCAGGAAGGGGCCCAGCGCGGTGGCCACATCCCAGGCGCCAAAAACATCCCCTGGGCGCAGGCGGTCGCGGAGGACGGGACCTTCAAGCCCGCCGACCAGCTCCGGGAGCTCTACGAGTCCAAGGGCGTGACCGCAGAGAAGGCCGTGATCGCCTACTGCCGGATCGGCGAGCGCTCCTCGCACACCTGGTTCGTGCTCCAGTATCTCCTCGGCTACCCAAATGTCCGCAACTACGACGGCTCCTGGACCGAGTGGGGCAGCCTGATCGGCGCCCCGATCGAGAAGTAGCAAGGCACTAGGCCCCTCCCCCGGTTCGGGGGAGGGGCGGGGTCGGGGTGTCACGCCCGGATGACGGTGGTAACACTTTGCCACTTGGCGTGACCTCCGAATCGGCGTAACGTTATGGCAATCGGCGAGAGCGAGCGGCCGGTTAGCTGACCAGGGAGGCGGACCAGCCTGACGCTGCCTAAACGAAAGAGGGGTGTCGCTCGGTGAGGGGTTTACGTCGATTCGTCTTCGTTGTTGTAATCGGTGGCTTGCTGGCCGCCATCCCGCTTTCGGCCATGGCCAGCGAGAACATCCTGGCCACCAGCGTCAAGCAGGCCCAGGCAACCTTTAATCAGTCGCTTACCACGGCGGTGAAGGGCGGCTTGGAGCCGACTATCGCCGACACGATGACCTGGCGCTACAGCCAGGTCCAGTCGATCAAGGCATCGGCCTGGTGGCAGACCCCGATTGCCGAGCACGACAAGCTCGACAAGCTGACCCTGCTTCAGTCTGAGCTGCAGGCCCTCTATCAGCAGCAGATCAGCGACAGCCAGGATGCCTTTGAGCGGCAGATCCATCGCTGGAACGCCGCCATCGCCGAGGCGCAGACCGCCGGCGTTGTCGCGGATGGGCTGGACGTCGATACCAGCCGGTTCACGAACTATGCCGCGCTTTCCTCAACGCCGAACGGGTTCATCGCGCTGGCCTCCGTGATCAGCGATGAAGCCACGACGCTCAACGGCCGGCTGACCGCATACCACGCGGCGCGCGCCCAGGTCGACGCGGCCGAGCAGAACATCCAGTCGCTGCTCGCGAACGCCGGGCAGTACCCGCAGTTGAAGCTCGCCGGTTTCCAGGCGCAAATGGCGGCGGCAACCGCCGGGGTTTCCTCAGCGCATGGGGCCGATGGGCTCGCCCCCATCCTGGCTCAGCTCCAGCAGACGGCGGCCGGCGTGCAGGGATTGCTCAACAGCCGGAACAACGCCTTCGGCCAGCTCGCGGCGGTGCGCTCGACGCTGGCCTCAGCGCAGTCGATCGGCGCGTCGGTCGGCAATAGTCCAAACGCCATCAACTCCCTGGCCGCGCAGCTGAACAGCGCCGGCGATCAGGGCACCTTCGACAGCCTTTCGGCGCAGCTCTACGCGCAGAAGCAGACGCTCGCCAACGCCATCTACATGAAGCAGATGCAGCCGGTCGCGTACAACGCCGGCGCTGGCAAGCTGATCGTGATCTCGCTCTCCCGGCAGGTGCTGACCGCGTACCAGGACGGCGGCGTGGTCCTGACAACCTACGTCGCGACAGGGCGGCCGGCGCTGCCGACGCCGCCGGGCGTCTACCACATCTTCGCCAAGTATTCGCCGTACGAGATGATCTCGCCCTGGCCCCGGAGCAGTCCCTACTGGTATCCGAACTCGTGGACGAACTGGGCGATGGAGTTTGCCGGCGGCGGCTACTTCATCCACGACGCGCCGTGGCGATCCTGGTATGGCCCTGGCTCGAACATCTACAACGGCACGCACGGTTGCGTGAACGTGCCCTACAGTCCAATGTCCTTCCTCTGGGGCTGGACACCGATGGGCACGACCGTGGTCGTCCAGTACTGACCGCGTATACCACTTATATATGCGGTTCGATTCATCCCTCCCCCTTTGGGGAGGGCATGTTGGGGTTTCCGCTTTAGGCGATTACTGCATTGACCGTTTGCCGGAACTCTGCTATTATTTGAACTCGCCTAGCGGAAGCTAGGTCTTTTTTGTGTTTGGCGATCTTTTACCCCTGGAGATTTTCAATGCCTGCCCTAGCCTCGATCATCACCCTGCAGTGTCAGACCTGTAAGGAACGCAACTACACGACCGTGAAGAACAAGAAGAACGACCCCGACCGGCTCGAGATCAAGAAGTTCTGCCCCCGCTGCCGCCAGCACACCGCCCATCGGGAGACAAAGTAGCGTGGCCGCATCCTTCTTATACTGTTGGCGCCGTCCGGCGAAGGGGTGTAGCTCAGTTGGTAGAGCAGCGGTCTCCAAAACCGCGGGTCGGGCGTTCGAGTCGCTCCACCCCTGCCAGACTCAGGTATAACGTTCATGGCCCGAACCGTCCCCACCGAACCGAGATCTAACAGAATGCAACGCACGACTCCGGCGCAGCGCCGCGGCCTGATCCGTAACTTCGAGGACATCTTCGGCGAGCTGCGCAAAGTCATCTGGCCGAGTTGGGCCGAGCTGCGCACCATGACGTTTGTCGTGATCGTTACCGTGGTAGTGGTATCGATCATGCTCGGCCTGATCGACTACATCCTGACCCAGACCCTTGTCAAAGTGGAGTTCCCCCCAGCATGAATAATTCCTCCCCGATGAATAGCGCCCCACAAAACGGCACGCCGCAGCAGGCATCGACGCCTGCCGCCGCCAAGCCGGCACGCCGTCGCGCCGCCCCGAAGGAAGCCGCCGAAACCGGACGGATCTGGACCGGCGAGCGTGTCACCGTCGGCGAAGGCCACCCGGCACCACCCGAAACCCCATCGGCCCCGCCCGCCGCGATCGAGCCGGCGGAAGGCGGGAGGCCGGCCGCCGCCGAGGGCGAGCCCCGCTGGTACGTGGTGCATGCCTACTCGGGTCATGAAGACAAGGTCCGCAACAATCTGATGAAGCGCGTCGACTCCATGGACATGCATGACCGCATCTTCGACGTCCTCGTTCCGACGGAGGACGTGATCGAGATCAAGGACGGGCAGCGCCGGCACGTGGCCAAGCGCACCTACCCCGGCTACATCCTGGTCCACATGATCATGTCCGACGAGTCGTGGTACGTCGTGCGCAACACGCCCGGCGTGACCAGTTTTGTCGGCTCCGGAAACAAGCCGGTGGCGCTGCAGGAAAAAGAAATCAAGTCGATTCAGAAGCAGATTAAGGCGGAGGCCCCCAAGGTCCGCGTCGAATACCAGGTTGGCGAGAACGTGCGCGTCATCGACGGACCGTTCTCCGACTTCCACGGCAAGGTCGACGAGATCAACGCCGACAAGGGCAAGCTCAAGGTGCTGGTCAACATGTTCGGTCGCGAGACGCCGGTCGAGCTCGACCTGCTTCAGGTCGAGAGGCTGAAGTAGATGGCGAAGAAGAAAGTCAAGGCGAACGTCAAGATCCAGCTCGAGGCGGGCAAGGCGACGCCGGCGCCACCAGTGGGCACGGCGCTCGGGCCGCACGGCGTCAACATCATGGAGTTCGTGAAGACGTACAACGACCGGACCGCCTCGATGGCCGGTCAGGTCATCCCGGTCGAGATCACGATCTTCGAAGACCGCACCTTCACCTTCGTGACGAAGACGCCGCCGGCGGCGGCGCTCTTGAAGAAGGCGGCCGGGGTCGAGAAAGGCTCCGCCAAGCCGAACAAAGAAAAGGTCGGCAAGGTTACCCGCAGCCAGGTCCGGGACATCGCGCAGCTCAAGCTGAAGGATCTCAACGCCTACGACGTCGAGGCGGCGATGAAGATGGTCGAGGGGACCGCCCGCTCACTCGGGATCGAGGTCGCGAGCTAATGCCCAAGCAGCGCGGCAAGAAGTACGAGGCGGTCGCCAAGGCGATCGAACGCCGTGAGCAGTACGAGCCCGATGACGCCGTTCGGCTCGTGTTGAAGAGCTCGACCTCGAAGTTCGACGGCGCGATCGAGGCGCATCTGCGGCTCGGCGTCGATCCGCGCCATGCCGACCAGATGGTCCGCGGCTCGGTCGTGCTGCCGCATGGGACCGGGAAGAAGCGTCGGGTGCTCGTGTTTGCAAGCGGCGAAAAGGCGCGCGAAGCCCAGGAGGCTGGCGCCGACATCATCGGCGGCGAGGACCTGGTCAAGCGGATCCAGGAAGGCTGGCTCGACTTCGACGTCGCGCTGGCGACGCCCGACATGATGGGCATGGTCGGGCGGCTCGGCAAGATCCTCGGTCCTCGTGGCCTGATGCCAAACCCACGAGCCGGCACCGTGACGATGGACATCGGACGGGCCGTGAAGGACATCCAGGGTGGTCGGATCGAGTACCGCGTCGACAAGACCGGCATCATTCACAGCAACATCGGCAAGGCCTCGTACAGCGAATCTCAGCTGCGTGACAACCTCGCGGCGTTGATGGACGCGGTCGTTCGCGCCAAGCCAGCCTCGGCGAAGGGCCAGTACCTCAAGTCCGTCTTCCTGTCCCCGACCATGGGGCCGAGCGTTCCCGTCGATCCGGTCGCCGCCGGCCGGATGAGCTAGCGACTCCGCCAATGGCCAACGTCAAGACCGGCGATCCGGCGGTCGACACCTTCCTCAAGGGCTACTCGCCGCAGGTGCGGGAGATCGCCGTCAAAGCCCGCGAGACGATCCTCTCGGTCCTGCCCGGCGCAACGGAGAAGGTCTATCCGGGCTGGAAGGTCATTCAGTACGGCTCGGGCACCGACATGAAATCGGTATTCGCCGTAATCTCACCACAGCGGGAACGCGTCAACCTGGGCCTTACCAATGGCGCCGCCTTGCCCGATCCGGAAGGCTTGCTCGAAGGCTCCGGCGCCACCATCCGCCACGTCAAGCTGACGTCCGCCGATAAGGCGACCGCACCCGCCGTCAAAGAGCTGGTGCGTGGCGCGGTCGCGGCAACCGCGAACGGCGGCTGATATACTCACCAGCCGCGACAACTGAATAGCCGAAGACCGCTGGTGCCGGCTCCGCCGGCTTAATGCCCAGCGCAGGCGAGACCAGGAACTGCATGGCATGACCTCCTCGCCTGACGCGAAGGAGGTTTTTTATTGGCGACCGCGTTAAAGAAACAAGCGAAAGTCGACAAGAAGGCGCAGAAAGCCGAGTCAGTCGCCGACCTGACCGCCCGGCTGAAGGCGTCATCGACGGCGGTGCTCGCCGACTACCGCGGCATGACGGTCGGACAGATGCGCGACCTGCGCAGCAAGCTGCGTGACGGCGGCATCGAGATGGTGGTCGTAAAGAACACGCTTGCCCGCCGCGCCGCGAGGGCTGCGGGCTATGAGCCGCTCAGCGCCGAGCTGGTCGGGCCGATCGCGATGCTCTTCGCCGCTGAGGACGTTTCCGCGCCGGCCCGCATTCTGAACGACTACATCCGCGCCAACCGCAAGATGGCGATCAAAGGCGGGCTGCTCGAAGGCCAGGTTATCAAGGCCGACAGCGTCGTCGAGCTGGCCGACCTGCCGTCCCGGGAGGTCCTGCTCGGCCGGTTGCTCGGCGCGATGCAAGCGCCGCTTGCCAGCCTGGCCAGCGTCCTGCAGGCGCCCATGTCCAAACTCGCACGCACGATCGACGCCGTCCGTACGCAGAAAGAATCCACATCACCGGCCGCAGCCGCGGCCAGCTAGGAGGAACCCATGGCAAAAGTTAGCGTTGACGATTTCGTATCCAGCCTCAAGGAATGGACCGTGGTGGACGTGATGAACGCCATCAAGGCGATCGAGACCGAGTTCGGGGTCACGGCCGCGGCGCCGGTGGCGGTGGCCGCCGCCCCAGCTGCCGGTGGCGCCGCCGCTGCCGCGCCGGAAGCCGAGCAGACCGAGTTCCAGGTGGTCTTGACGGCGGCCGGCGACGCCAAGATCGGCGTCATCAAGGTCGTCCGGGAGATCACCGGCCTTGGCTTGAAGGAAGCGAAGGACCTGGTCGACCAGGCGCCCAAGCCGGTCAAGCAAGGCGTCAACCGCGAAGAGGCCGAGGGCGTGCTGAAGAAACTGAAAGACGCCGGCGCCTCCGCCGAAATCAAATAGCCAGGTATCTGGTCGCCGCGCCGGGACCGGTGCTCGCGCCGGTCCCGACGGAACTCGAAGCGTGTCTCAAAGAGGGCAAGCGCGGCTTCTGGCTCGATATCGAGAAGCCCGACGACCAAGACTTCGCCCTGCTTGAGAAGACCTTCAAATTCCACCCGCTGACGCTGGAGGACGTTCGGCACCAGAACCAACGTCCGAAGGCCGACGAGTACCCCGGCTACGTTTTTCTCGTGCTCTTCACGGCAGAGTTGAAGGCCAAGCATCTGCTGGTCCGAGAGCATCACCTCTACCTCTCGAACCAGTATCTGGTGAGCGTCCATAACGAGCCGTCCGACCCGCTCAACCGGCTGCGCGAGCGGATTGCCGCGAATCCGGACATGACGCACCGAAAGTTGGCATTCCTGTTTTACCTTGTGGTCGACCAGCTGGTCGATGCTCTCTTTCCCGTGTTGGACCGGCTCAACGAGCTGACCGACCAGGTCGAAGACCAGATCCTGATTAAGCCGGATACCGCCACGCTGTCCGAGCTCGCCGTGCTGAAGCGGAAGATCGTGTCCTTGCGGAAGTTCTTAGGCTCCCAGCGAGACGTTTTTCAGCGTTTGACGACCATGACGATCGCCGAGCCGAGCGACCAGTCGGCCATGGCCGCCGACTTTCCCAGGGAGATGTCGATCTACTATCGGGATGTCTACGACCACCTGGTGCGGCAGTCCGAGACGGTTGACTCGCTCCGCGACCTGTTGAGCACGGCCATGGACGTGTACCTGTCGACGGTGTCCAACCGTCTGAATCTCCGAATCACCCGGCTGACGGTGTTCGCGACGCTGTTCCTGCCGCTGACGTTCTTCACGGGCTTCTTCGGCATGAACTTCGGGGCGCTGGTCGGCCGGATCACGGCTCCCTGGCACTTCTGGCTGGCGGTCGCCATCATGCTGGCCACCACGGCCGGCCAGCTGATCTATTACCGCCGGCGTGGCTGGATCTGACGGAGGGTAGGGTGGGGGCACCTTCGCCGTTGTTCTTGCCAGCACAGCCATGTTCAAGTGGATGCTCTTCTTCGTCCTGATCCTGGGGCTGATCCTGGCCTTCGTAAGCTGGGTCATGGGGGTCCCGGTTCCCGGATTTTCCGGCTTCACCCAGAACCCGTTCAACCAATAGGCGCGAAAGCGGTCAAAGGCCTTCCTCAAGCCGGGCGGAGGGTGCTAGACTACCCGCGATTAGGCTGATTACCGCTCGATCGGCGTTCTGACCGTTACCGCCCGCCCCTCGGGGGACCGGCCCCGGGGCCCGTTCGCGAAGCAGCAGTTTCGCGACAGAGACGTTTGCGTCCTTGACACCCTGGGTACCCTAGTGGTACGATTGCCGTTCGGTGCTTCCCGGGTTGCCTTTCCGCGTCCCTAGCACTATCTGCCTGCCCACCTTTTATTCCCGCTTCATTTGAAAGGAGAGTCCATGATTCAGCCTTCCTCTAACGGCTCTCGCGTTAGCTTCGGCCGCATTCCAGAAATGCTGCCGGTGGCGAACCTGATCGAGACCCAGCTCCGATCCTTCAACTGGTTCAAGCGCGAGGGCCTGCGCGAGCTCTTCGAAGAGATCAACCCCATCACCGACTACACGGGGAAGAACTACGAGCTCAAGTTCCTCGACTACGAGTTCGGCCAGCCCAAGTTCGACAAGGAAGAGTGCCGCAACCGCGACATGACCTATGCCGCGCCGCTGCGCATCAACACCCGGCTGACGATCCGGACCGGCGAGAACGCCGGCGAGATCAAGGAGTCGGAAGTCTTCATGGGCGACTTCCCGATCATGACCGAGGAAGGCACCTTCATCGTCAACGGCACCGAGCGGGTGGTCGTCTCCCAGCTGGTCCGTTCGCCGGGCATCTACTTCACCTCGAGCGAGGACCGCGCCTCGGGCCGGATGCTCTACGCCGCCAAGCTGATCCCCAACCGGGGCGCCTGGCTCGAGATCGAGACCTCGGGCAAGGACATCCTGACCGTGAAGATCGACCGCAAGCGGAAGATCCCGGTCACCACCCTGGTGCGCGCGCTTGGCTACGGCAGCAACAACGAGATCAAGGCGCTCTTCGCCGACGTCGACAACAATCCCGAGCACAAGTTCATCCAGGCGACGCTGGAGAAAGATTCCTCGACCGACGTCAACGACGCCCTGGTCGAGATGTACAAGAAGATCCGCCCCGGTGACCCGCCGACCGTCGACAACGCGCGGGCGCTGATGACCGCGCTCTTCTTCAACCCCCGTCGCTTCGACCTGTCGAAGGTCGGCCGTTTCAAGCTGAACCGCCGGCTCGGCCTGGGCACGGACATGAACGTCCGGACCCTGTCGAACGACGACTTCATCGCCATCATCCGCAAGCTGATCGAGCTCAACAACGGCACCGGCGAGCCGGACGACATCGACCATCTCGGCAACCGCCGGGTGCGGGCCGTCGGCGAGCTGCTGCAGAACCAATTCCGCATGGGCCTGATCCGGATGGAGCGCATCATCAAGGAGCGGATGACGATCTGCGACGCGGCCACCGTGACCGCGGCCTCGCTGATCAACGCCCGCCCCGTCGTGGCCGCCATCAAGGAGTTCTTCGGCTCCAGCCAGCTCTCCCAGTTCATGGACCAGACCAACCCACTGGCCGAGCTCACCCACAAGCGCCGCCTCTCGGCCCTCGGCCCGGGCGGGCTGTCGCGCGAGCGCGCCGGCTTCGACGTCCGCGACGTCCACCACTCGCACTACGGCCGCATCTGCCCGATCGAGACCCCCGAAGGTCCGAACATCGGCCTGATGGGGTCGCTGGCCACCTTTGCCAGGGTCAACGAGTACGGCTTCATCGAGACCCCCTTCCGCCGGGTCTACAGCGAGCTGCCGGCCGACCGGGCCCACCGCGAGAAGCTGCTGGGCCGGACGCTGCGTGACGACGTCTACGAGCCCAGCGCCAAGCGCGCCAAGCTTGCCAAGAAGGGCGATGTCCTCGACCAGGAGACGGTCGACACGCTCGTGAAGGCCAAGGCCGGGGCCGTCCCGATTCAGCCGTGGGTTTCCGACGACATCCAGTACCTCTCCGCCGATGAGGAGGACCGCTACATCGTCGCCCAGGCCAACGCGCCGGTCGACGAGGACGGGCACTTCCGCGAGGAGCGGACCACCGCCCGCACCAAGAACCTCTTCCTGGTGGCCGACGTCAACCGCATCGAGTACATGGACGTCTCGCCCAAGCAAACGGTCAGCGTCGCGACCGCGCTCATCCCATTCCTCGAGCACGACGACGCCAACCGGGCCCTGATGGGGTCCAACATGCAGCGCCAGGCGGTGCCGCTGGTCGTCACCGAATCGCCGATCGTGGGAACCGGCATGGAAGGCGCCGCCGCCAAGGATTCAGGCGATCTGATCCTCTCGCGGAGCGCCGGGACGATCGTGTCCGCCGGTGCGCCGCCGCCCGCCGACTCGACGGCCGCCAAGCTCGACAGCTTCAAGCGGGAGCTCGGCATCCTGCTCAAGCCGGACGACGGCTCGGAGGAGCAGTGGTATCCGATTCACAAATTCGAGCGCTCCAACCAGGGCACCTGCCTCTCGCAGCGCGTGATCGTCCGTGCCGGGCAACATGTCGACCCCGGCCAGCCGCTGGCCGATGGACCGGCCACCTCCGAAGGTGAGCTGGCGCTCGGCCGGAACATCCTGGTGGCATTCATGCCTTGGGAGGGCTACAACTACGAAGACGCGATCCTGATCTCGGAGTCGGTCGTCCGCGAGGACAAGTACACCTCGATCCACATCGAGGAGTACGAGATCGAAGCCCGCGACACCAAGCTGGGGCCGGAAGAGATCACCCGCGACATCCCCAACGTCAGCGACGAGACGCTGAAGAACCTCGACGAGCGCGGCATCGTCTATATCGGTGCCGAAGTCCACCCCGGTGACATCCTGGTGGGGAAGATCACCCCCAAGGGCGAATCCGAGCTGAGCGCCGAGGAGCGCCTCCTGCGCGCCATCTTCGGTGAGAAGGCGCGTGAAGTCCGGGACTCCTCGCTGCGCGTACCGCACGGCGAGCGCGGCATCGTCGTCGACGTCAAGATCTTCAGCCGCGAGACCAAGGACGAGCTCGCGCCCGGCGTCAACCAGCTGGTGCGCGTCTACGTCGCCCAGAAGCGCAAGATCGCGCAGGGCGACAAGATGGCCGGCCGCCACGGGAACAAGGGCGTCATCGCCCGCATCCTGCCGGTCGAGGACATGCCGTACCTGCCGGACGGCCAGCCGGTCGAGCTGGTGCTCAACCCGCTCGGCGTGCCGAGCCGAATGAACCTCGGCCAGGTGCTGGAGACCCACCTCGGGTGGGCCGCCCACGCGCTCGGCTTGAAGGTTGCCACCCCGGTGTTCGACGGTGCCTCCGAGGAGACGATCGAAGCCGAGCTGGTGCGCTCCGGGCTGCCGGAGTCGGGCAAGATCCAGCTTCGCGACGGCCGCACCGGTGAGCCCTTCGACCACGAGATTACGGTCGGCTACATCTATATGTTGAAGCTGGCCCATCTGGTCGAGGACAAGATCCACGCCCGCTCGACCGGCCCTTACTCGCTGGTCACCCAGCAGCCGCTCGGCGGCAAGGCGCAGTTCGGCGGGCAGCGCTTCGGCGAGATGGAGGTCTGGGCGCTGGAAGCCTACGGCGCCTCGCACATCCTGCAAGAGATCCTGACCGTCAAGTCCGACGACATCGTCGGCCGGGTCAAGGCCTACGAGGCAATCGTCAAGGGCGAGAACACGCTCGAGGCCGGCATCCCGGAATCGTTCCGGGTGCTCGTCAAGGAGCTCGAGGGTCTGGCGCTCGGCGTCGAGATCCAGTCCGACGGCGAAAAGCAAGTGATCCTGTCCGAAGACGACATGGCCGAGATGCCGCTCGACCTCGGCATCAACCTGGAGCGCGATGAGATCGATGAATCTGACCAGTGGGCAGGCGCGCCGCGCGCTGCGCAGAATCCGCTGGATTCCTTGAGGTAATCCATGACATTAAAGCTCGAAAATTTCGACGCCCTGAAGCTCTCGCTCGCCTCACCCGAGACGATCCTCTCCTGGTCGCACGGCGAGGTGACCAAGCCGGAGACGATCAACTACCGCACCCTGAAGCCGGAGCGCGACGGGCTGTTCTGCGAGCGCATCTTTGGTCCGCAGCGCGACTGGGAATGCCACTGCGGCAAGTACAAGCGGTACCGCTACAAGGGCATCATCTGCGACAAGTGCGGGGTGGAGGTCACGCGCTCCAAGGTCCGGCGCGAGCGCATGGGCCACATCAAGCTGGCCTCGCCGGTCAGCCACGTTTGGTACTTCAAGGGCATCCCGTCGCGGATGGGCCTGCTGCTCGACATGTCGCCACGCAACCTCGAGAAGGTGCTCTACTTCGCCAACTACATCGTCACCAACATCGACGAGGACGCCCGTAAGGATTACCTCTCGAAGTCTTCGCCGCAGCACAGCGACCGGGTGCTCAAGCTCCAGGAGGAGCGAGATGTGGCGGTGAAGGAGATGAAGGAAGAGCTCGATCAGCGGGTCAAGGCCAAGCAGGAAGACACCAAGACCAAGACCAAGGCGCTGGAGGAGTCGCTCGACGAGACGGTCGACGCCATGACCTCGCGCGCCAAGGAGCTGGTCGACAAGATCAAGGCCCAGAAAGGCAAGAAGGCCGCCACCAACTTCACGATTGGCGACGCCGATGACGAGGAAGTCATCATCCCCAAGGGCACGCTCTTCGAGGACAAGCTCGCCCGCGAGCTGCCCAAGCAGGTCGAGAAGAAGATCGACCAGGTGCAGGCCGCCACCAAGAAGCGGCAGCAGGAGCTGAAGGGCAAGTCCGACGAGGAGATCGCCCGCTGGCGCGAGGATTTCGAGAAGAAGTCCGGCGAGCTGGACGATCGCCTGAAGAAGGACACCGAGGGCCTCTCCGGCGATATCGAGTCGTCCAAGACCCAGCTCGACCAGCTCTACGTCAAGCAGCTCTTGACCGACCAGGAGTACCGCGAGTTCACCGAGAAGTTCGGCAAGGTCTTCAAGGCCGGCATCGGCGCGCAGGCGATCCATGATCTGCTGGCGCGCATCGACCTGTTGCAGGAGGCGGCGATTCTCCGCGAGGAGTCGAAGTCGACCTCCGGCCAGAAGCGGCAGAAGGCGATCAAGCGCCTGAAGGTGGTCGAGGCCTTCCGCAAGTCGGGCGCGTCCGCGACCTGGATGATCCTCGACGTGCTGCCCGTCATCCCGCCGGAGCTGCGCCCCATGGTGCAGCTGGACGGTGGCCGCTTCGCCACCTCTGACCTGAACGACCTCTACCGTCGCGTCATCAACCGCAACAACCGGCTCAAGCGACTCCTCGAGCTCGGCGCGCCCGAGATCATCGTGCGCAACGAGAAGCGGATGCTGCAGGAAGCCGTCGACGCCCTGATCGACAACGGCCGGCGCGGCCGCGCGATCACCGGCACCGGCAATCGCAAGCTGAAGTCGCTCTCCGACATGCTCAAGGGCAAGCAGGGCCGCTTCCGGCAGAACCTGCTCGGCAAGCGTGTCGACTACTCGGGCCGGTCGGTCATCGTGGTCGGGCCCGAGCTGAAGCTGCACGAGTGCGGGTTGCCCAAGAAGATGGCGCTCGAGCTCTTCAAGCCCTTCGTCATGCGCGAGCTGGTCAGTAAGGGCTACACGCAAAACATCAAGTCCGCCAAGCGCATGGTGGAGCGCATTCGCCCCGAGGTCTGGGACGTGCTCGACGAGGTGATCAAGGACCATCCGGTTCTGCTCAACCGCGCTCCGACGCTGCACCGCCTCGGCATCCAGGCCTTCATGCCGGTCCTAGTCGAAGGCTCGGCGATCCAGATCCACCCGCTGGTGTGCACCGCATTCAACGCTGACTTCGACGGCGACCAGATGGCGGTCCATGTCCCGCTCTTCTCCGGCGCGATCGCCGAGGCCAAGAACCTGATGATGTCCTCCAACAACATCCTGTCGGCGTCGGATGGCCATCCGGTCATCAGCCCGACGCAGGACATCGTCCTTGGCACCTATTACCTGACGATGGTCAAGGCCACCCCCGACAAGAAAGACCAGGAGTTACCGACCTACGGCACCTCCCAGGAAGTGCTGCTCGCGCTGGACAACAAGCGCGTCCACGTCCAGCAGGAGGTCCGCGTCCGCATCGACGGCACGCTGGTCCGGACCTCACCCGGCCGGGTGCTGTTCAACACCGTACTGCCCCTCGGGGTGCAGCCGGCCGAGGGGCACGGCGAGGCGATGGGCTTCCAGAACAGAGTCTTCGACAAGAAGGCGTTGCGGTCGATCGTCGCCGACGTCTTCCGCCTCCACGGCAACGAGTTGACTGCCCGGGTCGCCAACGACATCAAGCGGCTCGGCTTCGCCTACGCGACCAAGGCGGGCATCACGATCTCCGCGATGGACATCAAGACCCCGGCGGGCAAGGCCGCGATCCTGGCCGGCGCCGAGAAGCGACTGGGCCTGATCGATCAGCAGTTCCGCCGCGGGCTGATCACCGATGACGAGCGATACACCCAGACCATCGATCTCTGGACGGAGGCCACCGAGGAGGTCACGGCCGCGACCATGAAGAGCTTCGACGCCCTTCACCCGGTCTTCATGATGGCCAACTCCGGCGCTCGAGGCAATATCCAGCAGATCCGCCAGCTGGCGGGCATGCGCGGCTTGATGGCCGACCCGACCGGCCGGATCATCGACCTGCCGATCAAGGCAAACTTCTCAGAAGGCCTGACCGTGCTCGAGTACTTCATCTCCACGCACGGCGCGCGCAAGGGTCTGGCCGATACGGCACTCCGTACCGCGGACTCCGGCTACCTGACGCGGCGTCTCGTCGACGTCGCCCAGGATGTGATCGTTCGCAGTGAAGACTGCGGCACGACCTCCGGGGTCTGGGTCACCGACATTTCAGAGGAGCGCGCGCTGACCGAGCCGCTGTTCGAGCGGATCGCCGGGCGCGTCGCCGCCGCCGACATCCTCGACCCCAAGAGCCAGCAGGTGCTGGTCAAGGAAGGCGCCGAGATCAATGACGTCCAGGCTCGGAACCTGATCCAGGCCGGCGTCACCCAGGTCAAGGTGCGGTCGGTGCTCACCTGCCAGGCGCGGGAAGGCGTGTGCCGCCTGTGCTACGGCCGCAACCTGGCGACCGGCAAGCTGGTCGAGATCGGGGAGGCGGTCGGCGTCATCGCCGCCCAGTCGATCGGCGAACCTGGCACGCAGCTCACGATGCGTACGTTCCATACCGGTGGCGTCGCGGGTACCGACATCACGCAGGGCCTGCCGCGCGTCGAGGAGCTGTTCGAAGCCCGCATCCCGAAGGGCAAGGCGATCATTTCCGAGATCGATGGCGAGGTGGAGATCGTCCGCACCGAGACCGGCCGCAAGGTCAAGGTCACCTCGCGCGACGTCTACGACATTCCGTACGTCCTGACCGGGCAGATGCAACCCATGGTCGAATCCGGCGCCACGGTGTCGGAAGGCCAGGAGATCGCGCGGGGCAAGGGCGAGGACGGCCAGGAGACTTTGATCAGCTCGCGCGCATCGGGTGTCGCCCGCGTCGAGCGCAATCAGATCGTCATCCGCAGCATGGACGAGGAGGCGCGCGACTACGCGATTCCTCATGGCTCTCGGGTCAATGTCCAGGGCGGCCAGAAGATCAAGGCCGGTGACCAGATCACCGAGGGCTCGATCAGCCCGCAGGAACTGCTGCACATCCTTGGTCGTGAGGCGGTGCAGACCTACCTGGTCGACGAGGTCCAGAAGGTCTATCGCTCGCAGGGCGTCGACATCAACGACAAGCACATCGAGGTGATCATCCGGCAGATGATGCGGAAGGTCCGCATCGACACCGCCGGCGACACCGACCTGCTGCCGGGCGAGATCGTCTCGCAGTGGGAGTACGAGGAAGCCAACGCGAAGGCGCTGGCGGAAGGCGGCGACCCGGCGGTGGCGCAGACCGTCCTGCTCGGCCTGATCAAGGCCGCGCTGAACACGGCCAGCTGGCTGTCGGCGGCGTCATTCCAGGAGACGACCCGGGTGCTGACGGAAGCGGCTATCTCCGGCAAGGTCGACCGGCTGCGCGGCCTGAAGGAGAACGTGATCATCGGCAAGCTGATCCCGGCCGGCACCGGCCTCGACTACTACCAGAAGCTGCGCGAGGAGTCGTTCAAGATGTTCGCCGAGCTACCGCAACCGGTTCCCGCCACGAACTAGATCTCGTCCCTACCCTATTTCCCTCCCCCTCTGGGGGAGGGTCAGGGTGGGGGCCTTACTCCCCGGCGGCGCCGGCTCTTGCCACCTCCCGGTGCGGCGTCGCCCCGACCGGGATATGGCTCGTGAACCAGTCGAGGATCTGCCGCAAGCGGATCACGCGGGACCGCGGATGGCCGCTGCGCGAGAGGTCATGCGACTGTCCCTCGAAGCGGACCATCTTCACCTCGCGTCCCAACAGCTTCAGCGCCGTAAAGAGCTGCTCGCCTTCGGAAATCGGGCAGCGCAGGTCCCGGTCGCTGTGAAGGATGAGCAGTGGGGTCGTCATCCGCTCCACATACGTGATCGGCGAGCGCGCCATCAGCTTGTCCAGGTCTTTCCAGGGCACCGCGCGCATGGTGTCGATGGCCAGGATCCAGTCGAGGTCGCCCGTGCCGAAGATCGACGCCAGGTTGCTGACGCAACGCATCGTGACCGCCGCCTTGAAGCGGTCGCTGTGCCCGATGGTCCAGTTGGTCATGTAGCCGCCGTAGCTGCCTCCCGCCACGCCGAGGCGGTCGGCGTCGATTCCTCCACGGGCGACGGCGGCGTCGAGGCCGGCCATGATGTCGGCGAAGTCGTTTCCACCCCAATCGCCGTTGACGGCGTTGGAAAACTCGCGGCCGTAGCCGGTGCTGCCGCGCGGATTCGTGTAGACAACCGCGAAGCCGTGGGCGGCGAGCAGCTGGAACTCGAAGAAAAAGCTCCATCCGTACATCGACATCGGACCGCCGTGGATCTCGAGCACGGTGGGCAGCCGCTGGTCGGCTGATGGGTTGACGGGCCGCATCACCCAGCCCTGGACCTCCCAACCCAGGGCGCCCTTGAAGCGGAACTCCTCGGGTTGCGCCAGCCCGGTTTCCTGGAAGACCGTGGCATTGAGGTCGGTCTTGCCGCTTTCCGATCCATCCTCGAGACGCACGAACAGATCTCCGGGCCGGGCCGGATCGGAGCTGGCGAAGGCGATTCGCCGCCGCTCGCGGTCCATGCTGAAGGCGTAGATCCGGCGCATTCCATCGACGATGACGCGCGGAACGCCGCCCAGGGTAGGGACGGCGTAGATCAGGGTCGATCCCGCCGCCGAGGCCTGCGAATAGATTTCCTTGCCGTCGGGCGTCCAGACGAGATCCGGCCCGCCGTGGCCGACTCGCTGATCGTCGATGCCCGCGTCGCCAAAGGTTGGCCGGAAGTCCTCCGTCAGCCGGCGGACGGAACCGGGCCGGTCGGTATCGGCGACCATCAATTCCGTGTAGCCATCCTCATGCCGGCGCCTGGATGCGCCGAAGGCAAGCTGGCGTCCATCCGGTGACCACGCCGGCGGTCCGGCGTAGACCGTTTCATCGGTGAGCCGCGTAAGCCGCTTCGACCCCAGCTCGAGGACCCAGATATCGTTCGCCGGCCACGTCCACCGCTCCTCGGTCCGATCGGAGGTGAAGGCGAGGCGGCGGCCATCGGGTGAAAACGCCGGCGACCCGTCATCCCAGTCGCCGTGCGTCAGCTGTTCGGGATCACCACCGCCCGCAGGAATGCGGAAAAGATGCGAGCGGCGCTCGTAGTTCCATCCCTTGCCGTCGAGCCGGTTCCAAAGCCGATCAATCGTCCGCACCGCCGGGACACGCTTATCCTCGAGCTGCCCGTCTTCGGCCTCCGGGTCGTCCGGCGCGCCGATTTCGGCCGCGAACACGATCGCGCTGCCATCCGGCGACCAGCTCGGGTCGCCGGCGCCGTCTCGGAGCCAGGTCAGCTGCCGGGCCTCGCCACCATCGGCCGGCAGCACCCAGAGTTGCGGCTTGCCGACGCCGCGCTCGCGTTCCTCCTTGTTCTTGGGCTTGACGTCACCTAGCGGGCCGCGGACAAATGCCAGTCGCGTCCCGTCGGGTGACCACCGAGGGTGGGTGTCGTTATCGCCCGCCGTATAGCGCCGCGGCGTCCCGTCCTTCGCTGGGACGATCCAGATCGAGCGCTTGTAATCGTAGGTCTCGCGATCGATGGCGGTGACGACGTAGGCGATCCGCTCGCCCTCGGGGCTGATCTGCGGGTCGTCGACCAGCCTGATCGAATACAGGTCCTCAGGCTTCAGCTGACGTGTCATTGGCTCCTCCCGTGGCTGACGCGACCGCCTCAGGCTAGCAGCCGGCGCGGGAGATCGGCCGCTGGTCTCCGTTGTATGCCCGTGACCGTCGCTGCGCATCGCCGTCACCCCGAGTTCCTCCCGCTGATCGTCCTCGGGATTGCGACCGGCGCCATCGACGTCCGTATCGTCCAGGTCTGGGCCTGGCCGGCCGCCGTGGTCGGGCTCTGGTTTGCCGCCACCGCCCTGCTGATCGCTGTCGCGGCCGTCCGTCTGCAGGCCCTCTCGGCCGTCTGCGCGGTTGCGGCGGCCTCGCTCTATGCCGTGCCGATCGCGGGCGCGATCCTCCGCTGGCATCTGCATCCGGGGAAGACCGCCCTCATCGGTGATGGCGCGTTGCAGATGCAACTGGCAGGCGACTTCCTGCTGAAGCGCGTTGATCCATATGGTGCCGACTACGCTCGCGCCGGTCTGGGGGCGGCCCCCTGGGCGGAGCCGTTTCCGAGCCCGGCGTTGCATCACCTCGTCACCTGGCCGGGCCAATACCTCTGGTCATTGCCGCTCCAGGCGGTTGGCCGGCTCGCCGGTTGGTGGGACGAGCGGATGTACCTGCTGATCGCCGCCGCCGTCATCTGGTGGTTGCTCATCACCCTGTTTCCCGGCACGGCCGGGTGGGTCGCCGCCAGCGCCTTCTTCCTGATCCCGGGTCACTCGTTGGTCGCGGTGCTCGGCGACAACGACCTTCCGATGCTGGCGCTTGTCCTCGCGGCACTGCTGGCCGCCGACCGCCGGCGGTTTCTGCTCATGGGCCTGCTGATGGGTCTCGCCGTGGTCACCAAGCAGCACGGCGCGCTGGCCGTGCCCTTGATCCTCGCCTGGGCCGCCGTCCGGGGCATCGACGTCGGGACGCTGCTGAAGGCAGCCGTGACGGGCGGGCTGGCGGCGTTGGCCGTGCTGACGCCCTTTGTCATCTGGAATGCCGGAGCGTTCATCCAAGACACGGTTGTTTTTCTCGCGGGAAGCGGTGTCGACGCCTATCCGATCAATGGGTACGGCCTTTCGGCGTTTCTCCTATCGAGCGGGGTGATTCACGGGCCTCGTGACGCCTTTCCGTTTTTCGTGCTCGAGATTGCCGCGGGCGCCAGCCTTTGGGCGATCGGCTGGCGCTGGATCCGTGCACGTCGCCGGCTCGCCGACGTTGTCGTGCTCATGGGAATCACCATGCTGGCTGTGCTCTATGTCAGCCGATACTTTCACGACTCGCACCTCTTGCTTGGCAGCGAGCTGATCCTTACGGGCGTCGTGGCCGCGCTGGGTGGGCAGGCGCGAGCGACAAGATCTGAGCCGCTCGCCGGCCGCGCCGCATGATCGGGCGTCTTCGGCAGCTGCCCGAGCGCGTGCTGTTCCGGCCTGGATTCTCCCTCCTGCTATTCGGCGCGCTATCGCTGCTCTTCAACTGGCTCTGGACCGGCAGCGGGCTCTTTCTTGGGGGCGGACTGGGTCTGTCCATCTGGTTGGTCTCGCTTATGGCCACCGTCGTGGCGGCCATGGCGCTGATCCGCCGCCGGCTCGAGCTCGCCGCCCTGCTCGTCCTCGTGGTCGCGACCATCGTCGTGCCGACCGTGGCGCTCATCGTCCTGCGCTGGAAGACCGGCGCGCCGATCCTGATGCACGACGGCGCCTATCAGACGGAAGAGGCGATCAAGCTCCTGCTCGCCGGTCACGATCCCTACGGGTTCGACTACACGATGACCAGCATGCGGCTCTGGCACTGGTACGTCAGCGTTCCCATCCATCCGAGCCTGTACCACTTTCTCTATGCGCCGCTGGCGTTCCTCCTTCCGCTTCCGGCGTACGTCGTCGCGTACTGGCTGGGCTTGCCCTTTGACGTGCGGCTGATGGACCTCGCCGTCGAGGCGGTCGCCGCGGTCGCGATTCTCCAGCTCGCCTGGCGATGGGAGTGGAAGTACGTCCTGCTGAGCGCCCTCTTCCTCGATCCGTTTTTTTACCTGGCCCAGGGGCGCAATGACATTTGGTTCCTGACGCCGATCGTCCTCGGTGTCCTGGCCTGGCAGCGGAATCGGCTGGCGCTCGCCGCGCTGGCATTTGGCACCGCGCTTGCGCTCAAGCCGTTCGCCATTTTCTTCCTCCCGCTGCTCGCGTTGCTGCTCTACCGGCGATCGCGCTCGGAGCGCTGGTCACCCGCGCGTTTGATCTCGACGCTCGCCTTGTTTACGCTCCCCGCCGTCCTGTCGATCGGCCCGTTCTTCCTCTGGAATCCGGGCGCCTACTGGACGGACACCGTGGCCTTTGTGACCGGGACCGACGCTCGGCGCTTTCCGATTCAGGGCTATGGCCTCTCGGCGATCCTGCTGCTCCTGAAGATCATCCCCAACGCCAACGCCTATTTCCCGTTCGGCATCCTTCAGCTGGGAACCGTCCTCCCGGCGTTCGTCCTGGCGGTCGTGCGCCTCTGGCGGACGCCGACGCTTGCCGGCGCGCTCCGGTGGGGGACGTTGCTGCTCACCGTGTTCCTGTTCTTCAGCCGTTTCGTCAACGACAACTACATCGCCGCCGTCCTGTTTCTTGCGGTCCTGGCGGGGACCACGCGTCGCGGCGCGATCACGCAGCCGCAGCATTTCGAAGCCAGTTCCATCGCCGCGTAGCCAGCGATAATCCATCGGGTGTATCGATGGTGGCTGTTTGCCCATCTGGCGTCCGTAGTGGGCTTCCTGCTTGCGCATGGGTTTTCGGTCACCATGGGCTTCCGGCTCCGCGGCCAAAAGTCGCCCGAGGCGATTCGGTCGCTGACCGAGCTCTCCCGAGACGCCGGCGGGTTTACCTATGTGTTCCTGCTCCTGGTCCTCATCACCGGTGTCGCGATGGGATGGCAGCTCAACTGGTGGCGATTCCTCTGGATCTGGGTCGCCATCGTCGTGCTGGTCCTCACGATCGGCCTGATGAATGCGCTGGCGCGGCCCTACCACACGATCAGGGCCGCCGCCGGGGTTCCCGGTGGCAATCGCCGGTCGCCTGCGCCCCCGGCGGCTCCACTCGGGCCGTTGCTCGAGGCGGTGGCGCGCGCCAACCCGTGGCCGATCTCAATCGTCGGGATTGTGGCGCTCCTGCTGCTGCTCTGGCTCATGATCGTGAAGCCCTTCTGATGTGAGCTGGAAGGAACAGGCGAGCGATACCGGCCGCGGCTATTACACGCTCGCAACCGAAGACACCGGCAACGTGCCGATCCGACTCTTCCTGACACCGGCGCTGCTCGACAGCGTGGAGGACTCCATCTATCCGCAGATCGTGAATGCGGCGCGCTTCCCCGGTGCGCGGATGGTCGCGATCACGCCGGACGTCCATCACGGCTACGGCGTCCCGATCGGCACCGTGTTGCTGACCGACGCCGACACGGGCGCCGTGGCGATGGGACCGGTCGGTTACGACATATCGTGTGGCATGGTCAGCGCCTCGAGCGAGGTCGCGATCGGGGCGGCGACGCCCGACAATCGGTTGCGCTTCAACCGCGAGGTGACGCGGCGGGTCGCGCTTGGGGCCGGCAAGGCCAGCCACACGCGACTCAAGGATCTCTCGCGCCAGCAGTTCGAGGCGATCATCCGTGGCGGCGCCCGCCATTACGTCGAGCGCTACGGGGCCAAAGTCGACCGCTCGCACAGCGAACGCGATGTCATCCCGGTCGACGACCGGTGGCAGCCGCCCTGGGACGGACCGGGTCGGCCGGAACGCGGCGTGCCGCAGCTCGGCACGCTCGGGGGCGGCAACCACTTCATCGAGCTGCAGGGGAACGTCAAGACGGACAGCCTCTACGTCCAGCTGCACTCGGGCAGCCGCGGCTTCGGCCACGGGCTCGCCACCAACTACTTCCACCTGGCCCGCAAGGAGAACCCGACGATCAAGGCCCTCGATCTCGGGTACTTCACCCCGGACTCGAAGCATTACGCCGACTACCTGAACGCGGTCGCCGCCGGCGCCAACTTCGCGATCGTCAACCGCCTGGCGATGTTCGAGCAGATCGCGCTCGCCTTCGAAACCGTGTTCGGGAAGCCGCTCAGCCTGGTCTACGAGATCAGCCACAACCTGGTCCAGCGCGAGTTCTCGCCCGAGTTCGGCTGGGTCCACGTCCACCGCAAGGGGGCGACGCGGGCGTTTCCGGGTGGGCACGACGCGCTCAAGGGGACACCCTGGGAGCAGGACGGGCATCCGATCCTGATCCCCGGTTCGAACCACGACGCCAGCTTCATCCTCCGGGCCACGCCGACGGCCTCGATCAGTGGCTATTCGGTGAACCACGGCGCCGGGCGCCGGATGTCGCGCGGCGCAGCCCGCAAGACGCTCCGCCAGGCGGACGTCGATGCCGAGTACCGCAAGGCCGGGATCGTCGTCAACGTCGACGGCGCCGTGCCGATCGATGAGTCGAGGGAGGTCTACAAATCCTCCCGCGAGGTCGTGGCCGCCGTCATCCGGGCCCGGCTCGCGACCGTCGAGCATGAGCTGATGCCGCTGGCCTCGATCAAGGGCGGCGAATAGCGGTTACCGGGGGGCCAATCCGGGTACAACAGACGGGTCCGCTCTTGGGCGAGGGGTCTTCCCAGTTGACAGCGGCTTCGAGTCGGCCGTAGAATACCCCTTCGCGCCCGAAGACCGGGCGAGGTTAAATCATGCCCACGATTTCACAGCTGATTCGCTACGGCCGCAAGCCTCTGGTCAAGAAGACCAAGGCGCCGGCGCTGCAGGGTTCACCCCAGCGGCGCGGCGTCTGCGTGCGCGTCTACACGACCACGCCCAAGAAGCCGAACTCGGCCCTCCGCAAAGTCGCCCGTGTCCGGCTGACGTCCCGCCAGGAGGTCACGGCCTACATCCCCGGGATCGGCCATAACCTCCAGGAGCACTCGGTGGTGCTGATCCGCGGCGGTCGCGTAAAGGACCTCCCCGGTGTCCGCTATCACGTCGTCCGCGGCACGCTCGACACGGCCGGCGCCAAGGGGCGCAAGCAAGGCCGCTCGAAGTACGGCGCCAAGCGCGAAAAGGCGAAAAAGGCCTAGCCATGCCCCGGCGTCCACGTATTCAGAAGCGCGTCATCCTGCCTGATCCAATCTACACTCACGAGGGCGTAGCTAAGTTCGTCAACGTCATCATGCAGCGCGGCAAGCGCAGCACCGCGGAGCGGATCGTCTATGGCTCCCTCGACCGGATCAAGCGCAACACGAAGAAGGACCCGATCGAGGTCTTCGACAGCGCGCTGAAGAATGCGACGCCGGTGCTCGAGGTCAAGCCCCGCCGGATCGGTGGCGCGACCTACCAGGTCCCGGTCGAGATCCGGCCGGAGCGCCGGCTGGCGCTGGCCCGGCGCTGGATCGTCCGCTATGCGCGGGCGCGCTCGGGCAAATCGATGCAGGAGAAGCTGGCCGGCGAGCTGATGGACGCCGCCAACGGGGTGGGCGCGACGATCAAGCGCCGCGAGGAGACGCACAAGATGGCTGAGAGCAACAAGGCCTTCAGTCACTTCCGGTACTAAAGGACATGGCAGAAACCAAGATGGCCCGCAGTTATCCGCTCGACAAGGTCCGAAACATCGGCATCATGGCGCACATCGATGCCGGGAAGACAACCACGACCGAGCGCATCCTCTTCTATACGGGCCGGATTCACAAGATGGGCGAGGTCCACGAAGGCGCGGCCACGATGGACTGGATGGTCCAGGAGCAGGAGCGCGGGATCACGATCACGTCGGCGGCGACCGCCGCCAACTGGCGCGGCCACCGAATCAACATCATCGATACACCCGGACACGTAGACTTTACGGTCGAGGTCGAGCGCAGCCTCCGCGTCCTGGACGGCGCGGTCGCCGTCTTCGATGCCGTGGCCGGCGTCGAGCCGCAGTCGGAGACGGTCTGGCATCAGGCCGACCGCTACGAGGTGCCCCGGATCGCCTTCATCAACAAGATGGACCGGATGGGCGCCGACTTCTTCGCCGCCTGGAAGTCGATCAACGAGCGGCTGGGCGCGAACGCACACCCAATTCAGCTCCCGATCGGCAGCGAGGACGCCTTCGAAGGCGTCGTCGACCTTATTAATAAGGTTGCGATCGTCTACACCGACGACCTGGGCACCACGATCGAGACCGAAGAGGTCCCGGAGGCGATGCGTGAGCAGGTCGCGCTCTATCACAAGCAGCTGGTGGAAGCCGTCGCCGAGTTCGACGACGAGCTGCTCCAGAAGTACCTGGACGACAAGCCGATCAGCGGCCCGGAGATCGTTTCGGCGATCCGCAAGGGCACCATCAGCAACCGGTTCGTGCCGGTGCTGGCCGGCGCCGCCCTGCGCAACCGCGGGGTGCAGCCGATGCTGGACGCGATCGTCGACTTCCTGCCCTCGCCGCTCGACAAGCTCGGCGTCGAAGGCATCAACCCGAAGAGCAACGTGGCCGAGCGGCGCAAGCCGGACGACGGCCAGCCCTTTGCCGGCCTGGCGTTCAAGATCGCGACCGATCCCTACGTCGGCAAGCTGACGTTCTTCCGGGTCTACGCCGGTACGCTCAAGTCGGGGTCGTACGTCTGGAACGCGACGCGAGGCACCAAGGAGCGGGTCGGCCGCATCCTCCAGATGCATGCCAACCACCGCGAGGAGATCCCCGAGGTCTACGCCGGCGACATCGCCGCCGCGATCGGCCTGAAGCAGACGACGACCGGCGACACGCTCGCCGACGAGAACAACCCGATCGTCCTCGAGTCGATCGTCTTCCCCGAGCCGGTCATCAGCGTCGCGATCGAGCCGCGTACCAAGGCCGCCCAGGAGAAGATGGGCCAGGCGCTCGCCAAGCTCGCCGAGGAAGACCCGACGTTCAAGGTCCACACCGACGAGGAGACCGCCCAGACGATCATCTCCGGCATGGGCGAGCTGCACCTCGAGATCATCGTCGACCGCATGCTGCGCGAGTTTGCCGTCGACGCGAACGTCGGCAAGCCGCAGGTCGCCTATCGCGAGACGATCAAGCGCAAGGCCCACGGCATCGGCCGCTTCATCCGCCAGTCGGGCGGTCGCGGGCAGTACGGCCATGCGGAGATCGACATCGAGCCGAACGAGGTGGGCAAGGGCTTCGAGTTCGTCGACAAGATCGTGGGCGGCTCGATCCCCAAGGAGTACCACGGCGCCGTCGAGAAGGGCATCATCGAGGCCCTCAACAGCGGCGTGCTGGCCGGCTACCCGGTGGTCGACGTCAAGGCGACGCTGGTCGACGGCTCGTACCACGAGGTCGACTCCAACGAGATGGCGTTCACGATCGCCGGCTCGATGGCGGCCAAGGACGGCATGCAGAAGGGCCAGCCGACGCTGCTCGAGCCGATCATGAAGGTCGAGGTCGTGATGCCCGAGGAGTTCATGGGCGAGATCCTCGGCGACCTGTCATCGCGCCGCGGCCAGATCCTCGGCATGGAAGGCCGCGCCACCATGCAGGTGGTGCGCGCCTACGTCCCGCTGGGGAACATGTTCGGCTACGCCACCGACCTGCGCTCGAAGACGCAGGGCCGCGCCGTCTACAGCATGGAGTTCCATCACTACCAGGAAGTGCCCAAGTCGATTGCCGAAGAAATCGTTGCCAAGTCGAGAGCCTGAGGAGGTTTCGTAAGAAGGAGTAGCAATGGCGAAGAAGAAGTACGAGCGCACGAAGCCGCACGTCAATGTCGGGACCATCGGTCACATCGACCATGGCAAGACGACGCTGACGGCGGCCATCACCAAGGTCCTGTCGAAGAAGGGGTTCGCGGAGTTCCGCTCCTTCGACTCGATCGACAACGCCCCGGAGGAGAAGGCTCGCGGCATCACGATCGCGACCGCCCACGTCGAGTACGAGACGGAGAAGCGGCATTACGCGCACGTCGACTGCCCCGGGCACGCGGACTACATCAAGAACATGATCACCGGCGCCGCCCAGATGGACGGCGCGATCCTCGTCGTGGCGGCCACCGACGGCCCGATGCCGCAGACCCGCGAGCACATCCTGCTGGCGCGCCAGGTCGGGGTGCCGCGGATCGTCGTGGCGCTGAACAAGGTCGACGCGGTGGACGATCCCGAGATCCTGGAGCTGGTCGAGCTCGAGGTCCGGGAGCTGCTCTCCCGCTACGAGTTCCCCGGCGACGACATCCCGGTCGTCAAGGTCTCGGCGCTGAAGGCGCTCGAGGGCGACGCCCAGTGGGAAGACTCGATCATGAAGCTGATGGACGCGGTCGACACCTATATCCCGGTACCCGAGCGTCCGCTGGACCTGCCGTTCATGATGCCGATCGAGGACGTCTTCTCGATCGAAGGCCGTGGGACGGTGGTCACCGGTCGCATCGAGCGCGGCCAGGTCAAGGTCAACGAAGAGGTCGAGATGGTCGGGATCAACGACACCCGCAAGACGGTCGTCACCGGTGTCGAGATGTTCCACAAGCTGCTGGATTCCGGCCAGGCAGGCGACAACGTCGGCTGCCTGCTGCGCGGGATCAAGCGCGAGGAGGTCGAGCGCGGCCAGGTGCTGGCCAAGCCCGGCTCGATCAAGCCACACACGGAGTTCGATTCCCAGGTCTACGTGCTGACCAAGGAAGAGGGTGGCCGGCACACGCCGTTCTTCAAGGGCTACCGGCCGCAGTTCTACGTCCGGACCACGGACGTCACCGGCGAGGTCGAGCTGCCGGAGGGCACCGAGATGGTGATGCCGGGCGACAACATCGCCATGAAGATCAAGCTGATCACCCCGATCGCGGTCGAAGAGAAGATGCGCTTCGCCATCCGCGAGGGTGGTCGTACGGTGGGCTCCGGCGTGGCCACCAAGGTGATCAAGTAAGGTCGTGGCCCAGAAGATCCGTATCCGGCTGAAGGCCTACGATCACCGCGTCCTCGACCAGGCCGCGGACAAGATCGTGGACACGGCTCGACGCACCAACGCGTCGACGGCCGGACCGATCCCGCTGCCGACCGAGATCAATCGCTGGACGGTGATCCGCTCCCCGTTCATCGACAAGGACTCGCGCGAGCAGTTCGAGATGCGGACGCACAAGCGGATCATCGATATTCTCGATCCCAATCCGAAGGTCGTCGACGCGCTGATGCGGCTCAACCTGCCGTCGGGCGTCAACATCGAGATCAAGCTCTAAGCCATGGCGACGAAAGGGTTGCTGGCCAAGAAGATCGGGATGACCCAGGTGTTCACCGAAAAGGGTGAGCTCCTGCCGGTCACCGTGCTCGAGGCCGGTCCCTGCACCGTGGTGGGCGTGCGGGCCGTTCAGAAGGACGGCTATGGCGCGGTCCAGCTCGGCTTTGGCACGGTCAAGGAAAAGTTGGTCACCAAGCCGCAGGCCGGGCACTACAAGAAAGCGGGCGTCGCGCCCCATCGCCACCTGCGCGAGATCCGTCTCAAGGGCGATGGGAACTTCGAGCTGGGCCAGGCACTCAAGGTCGACCTCTTCAAGGCTGGTGAGCTGGTCGACGTGACCGGCACCTCGAAGGGCAAGGGTTTTTCCGGCCAGCACAAGCGGCACCACTTCGGCCGCGGTCCGGTGACCCACGGCTCGCACAACATCAAGCAGCCCGGGTCGATCGGGTCGTCCTCGACCCCCTCGCGTGTCTACAAGGGGATGCGCATGGCTGGCCAGTTGGGCAACGCGCAACGCACGACCATCCATTTAAAGGTCGTGCGGGTCGATGTCGATCGCAATCTCTTACTCGTCAACGGCGACGTGCCGGGGCACAAGAACAGCGTCGTGCTGGTGCGTGACTCGGTGCGACAGCCGAAGGGCGCGAAATAATGGCAGAAGACCAGCATCCTCAAAATCCCTCCCCCGCTGGGGGAGGGCCGGGCCAGCCGGCCCACGCGAGCCGCGCGGAACGTGCGACGCGAGCGTTTGAGGCCTCCGGTGGGGGCTCCGTCGCCGTCTTCGACCGCGAGGGCAAGGAGACGGGCCAGCTCCAGCTCCCGGAGGCCGTCTTCGGGACGCCGGTGAATGCCGCGGTGCTCCACCAGGCCGTCCGCCGCCAGCAGGCGAACGAGCGCCAGGGCACCAATGAGACCAAGACCCGCGGCGAGGTCTCGGGCGGCGGGAAAAAACCCTGGAAGCAAAAGGGCACCGGCCGGGCGCGCCAGGGCAGCACCCGGGCGCCGCAGTGGCGGCATGGTGGTGTCGTGTTCGGTCCGCATCCGCGCAGCTACGAGCAGAAAATGCCCCGCAAACAGCGCCGCGTGGCGCTGCGGGCGGCGCTTTCCGCCAAGCACCAGGAGGGTGCGGTGCGCGTGATCGAAGAGTTGGCGCTCGAGGAACCGAAGACTCGCGTCCTGGCCGAGCTCTTCGCCCAGATGGGCGTGGGCGCCCGGACGTTGCTCGTCATTCGGGAGCACGATCTGAATCTCGAGAAATCCACGCGCAACCTGGTCAGCGTCAAGACGATCCTGGTCGGCAATCTCAATCCGACCGACGTGCTGATCGCCGACACGATCGTGTTCACGCGCAGCACCCTGGATGACCTGGAGGGATGGCTGGGGTGAAGGCTCCCGTGCAAGTGGTCCAGCGGCCACTGATCTCGGAGAAGAGCTATGCCGCGATGGCAACCGGCAAGTATCTGTTCAAGGTCCATCCGCGGGCGACCAAGACCGACATCGCGATGGCGGTGGCGGACGCTTTCAAGGTCGACGTCGTCAGCGTCAATACGATGCACGTCCGCGGCAAGGAGCGGCGGCGAGGCCGGACCCACGGCTTCCAGCCGAACTGGAAGAAGGCGGTCGTGACGCTGGCGGAAGGACAAAAAATCGAAAGCATGTTCCAGGGCGTCTAGTCGTGCCGATCAAGAAGTACCGGCCCACCTCGCCCGGCCGCCGCTTCATGTCGGTCAGCGCCTTCGACGACCTGACGCGCGGCAAGAAGGCGGAGAAGCGGCTGCTGGTGTCGCTCAAGACCGACGCCGGACGCAACGCGCAGGGAAAGATCACCGTGCGCCACCAGGGAGGCGGGCACCGCAAGCTCTATCGCCTCATCGACTTCAAGCGCAACAAGGCGAATATTCCGGCGACCGTCAGCGCCGTCGAGTACGACCCGAACCGGAGCGCCCGGATCGCGCTGCTGACCTACGCCGACGGCGAGAAGCGTTACATCCTGGCACCGGTCGGCCTCAACGTGGGCGATCGCGTGGTCAGCGGGCCTGAGGCCGATATCCAGCCGGGCAACGCGCTCCCGCTCGCCAATATCCCGCTCGGCACGACCGTGCACAACATCGAGCTCAAGCCGGGACGCGGCGGCCAGGTGGTGCGATCGGCCGGTATGTCGGCCCAGCTGCTTGCCCGTGAGGGCGACTACGCGCAGATCCGGATGCCGTCGGGCGAGGTCCGTCGGATCGCCGTCGTCTGCTACGCGACGGTCGGCCAGATCGGCAACGTCGAGCACGAAAACGAGAATGTCGGCAAGGCCGGCAAGAGCCGCTGGCGCGGAAAGCGTCCCGCCGTTCGGGGCATGACGATGAACCCCTTCGACCACCCGCACGGCGGCGGCGAAGGCCGCTCCGGTGCCGGTGGCAATCCGCAGACGCCGTGGGGCAAGCCGGCACTCGGCTATCGCACCCGTCGCAACAAGAAGACGCGCAACATGATCGTTCGCCGCCGACCACCCAAGAGAAAGAGCAAAGGCTAGGAAGGAATGTCACGTTCAACCCGCAAAGGCCCGTATATCCATCCATCGCTGATGAAGAAGATCACGGTGATGAATGCGCAGAAAGATAAAAAAGTCATCAAGACGTGGGCGCGCGACTCGAGCGTGTTCCCCGAGATGGTGGGGCACACGATCGCCATTCATGACGGCAAGAAGCACGTGCCCATCTTCATCACCGAGAACATGGTCGGCCACCTGCTGGGCGAGTTTGCGCCGACCCGACGCTTCCGCGCCCACGGCCACCACACCGAGAAGTCGACGACACTGAAATAACCATGGAAGTACAAGCCAAGGCCAAATGGGTCAGGACATCGCCCCGCAAAGCGCGGCTGGTGGCGCAGACGCTGCGCAATCTGCCGGTTTCCGAGGCGCTGGTTGCCTGCCAGTTCATGCCGAAAGCGGCCGCCCGCGACGTCGCCAAAGTCATCCGCTCGGCGCAGGCGAACGCGGAGAACAACTTCAACCTCGTGCGCGATGACCTGGTGATCAAAGACATCCGGGTCGAACCGGGGCCGATGCTCAAGCGCGGCCAGCCCCGCGCGATGGGCCGCCTCTTCAGCATCTTCAAGCGGACCAGCCATATCACCGCCGTCGTCGAGGACCGGCCCGGCGCCATCCGGCGCCGCGCTGCCTCCCTGCCGCGAGCGCCCCAACCGAGCGCCGCGGGACCAACCGGGCGTGATTCGGCGAGAGCTGCCGCGAGAGCCGGTCGGCCCACCCCGGCGGCTCCTGCCGCGAGCGACTCAGCGAGCGCCGCGGCGACCACCGAGTCGGACGAACCAGCTGAGCGTGACGCGACGAGAGCGCGGCGCAGCACGAAGCCAGCGGCGCGTAACCAACCGGGCGTAACGACGCGAGAGCAGTCGACCGACGCCGAGGTGGGGAAGAAGGGTCAGGCCAAAAAGACCGACAAGACAGCCGGCGCCAAAGCGACGACCGCGAAGGCCGAAGGCAAGAAAGATCAGAAACGCGATACCAAGGAGAAAAAGGGCAAGTAGTGGGACATAAGGTTCACCCGAACGGGTTCCGGCTGGGCGTCTACCGCAACTGGGAAGCAAAGTGGTTTGCCCCCGACAAGGAGTACAAGCCGCTGCTGCTCGAGGATGTCCGGCTGCGGCGAATGCTGCTCGCCCGGCTGAAGAACGCCGGCGTGGCCCGGATCGAGACCGAGCGCTCCTCGTCGGCGCTGACGATCACGCTCCACACCGCGAAGCCCGGCATCGTCATCGGCAAGGGCGGCACGAGCGTCGACCAGTTGCGTGACGAGCTGGAGAAGACCACCGGGAAGCGCGTTCGCGTGACGATCCAGGAGATCAAGAAACCCGAGCTGAGCGCGCAGCTGGTGGCGGAGAACGTCGCCGCGCAACTCGAGAAGCGGATCGCGTTTCGCCGGGCAATCAAGCAATCGCTGATGAAGACGATGCGGGCGGGAGCCCAGGGCGTGAAGATCCGGGTCAAGGGCCGCCTTGGCGGCTCCGAGATGGCGCGGATCGAATGGAACCGCGAGGGCCGCGTCCCC
>Ga0066671_10000027_pt1 | contig 36210 bp, 34 predicted proteins | sample GraSoiAngelo_120_FD_62294 | JGI IMG/M metagenome (GOLD analysis project Ga0066671, IMG submission 62294) | Grasslands soil microbial communities from the Angelo Coastal Reserve, California, USA - 14_0919_09_20cm | ecosystem: Environmental > Terrestrial > Soil > Grasslands | place: USA...
CGCTCAACGTTCGGATTCGTTTTCGAGGCCGCCAAATCTGGTTCCCCATTCTGGCGGTGGTGGGCATTATCGCCATGCTCTTCTTCTTGATCATGGTGGTCGCTACCCACGCCTATGCCCGGGTCGCAGGGCCGCTCTGGGTGGTCGGCGCGTTTCTCTTCTATATGCTCTACCGCCGCCGGCGGCGGCTCCCGGTGCTCCGAACCATCCCGCGAGACTGGGATTCGGTTACGCGGCAGGTTCTGATGTCGGCCGAGGAGTGGAAATCACTGGAGGAGTTCGAAGCTGCCATTGCCGAACGCAACGCGGCTGGTCGATAGGCTGACTGCGTGACCAGCATTGGCGTCCCTCAGCGACGGGTTCTGATCGTGGAGGATGACGTCCCACTTCGCAGCGCCCTCCTCGAGGCAGTCAAACAAGGCGGCTTTCAAGCCCTCGCCGCACCCGACGGAGCCGCGGCCGTGAAGATCCTCGAGGACGTAAGTATCGACGTCGTCCTGCTCGACATCGGGCTTCCTTTTGTGAACGGCTGGCAGGTCCTCAGTCAGCTCGATGCCCAGCAGGTCCCCGCTGTGATCATCATCAGTGCCAGGGGCGACGAACGCGACAAGATTCGTGCGTTGGACATGGGCGCTGACGACTACCTGGCGAAGCCGTTTGGCGCCGAGGAGCTTCTGGCCCGAGTGCGGGCGGTCCTTCGCCGTTCCGAACCCGACGCCGGCCCAAGCCTCGTGGTTCGGGCCGAGGATGTGACGATCGACCTTGCCCATCACGCCGTGTTCCGGGGTGGCAGGGAGATCCGGCTCTCCCCCACGGAGTACGTGCTCTTGGCCGAGCTGGCCAAGAACGCGGGCACGGTGATGGAGCATCGCAAGCTACTGCGCCGGGTATGGGGTCCCGCCTATCTCGACGAGCGCAACTACCTGCGAACGTTCGTGCAGCGTTTGCGGGCCAAGCTGGAAGCCAATCCGGAGGTGCCCCGTGCCATCGTGACGGTAGGCGGGCGCGGATACCGGTTCGGCGAGCCACCCGTTCCGGATTAACCCGAAACCGGCCGGGCCGCCTCCTCTGCCCGCTTCAGGGTGAATCGAAAGACGGCCCCAACACCAGCTTGCTGGGGCTCGAGGCTGACGGTGCCGCCCTGGGCTTCGACCAGGCCCCGGACGATGGAGAGCCCAAGGCCGCTGCCACGCCGGCGGCCCGGACCTCCCACTCCTGTTGCCCGCACGAAACGATCGAAGATGCGCTGCCGCCACGCTTGAGGGACACCCGGGCCGTGGTCGATGACCCGCACGATCGCCCGACCGTCTTCTGCCATGACATCGAGCTCGATGGCGGTGTCGGCTGGAGCGAACCCATCGGCGTTCGCCAGCAGGTTGTCGAGAATCTGTCCGAGGCGGCGCCAATCCGCAGATATTTCCACGGCAGCCGCCTCGGCATTCCAGTCCACGCGGCGGGCGGGGGACATCACCTGCAGCCGCTCGACCGCGGCTGCGATCGCGTCGCTCAGAGCAATCGGTTCCATGTCCAGCTCGAGGGCCGCCACGTCGATCCGCGACAGGTCGAGCATGTCGGAAACCATGGCCGCCAGCCGCCGAGCCTCTCCAGCCACGATCTGCAGCCGCGCGCGCAGGCCGTCGCGGATAGCCTGGTCGGCACTCAAATTCGTGGTCTCGGTCAAGATGGTCCCAATAGGTGTTCGCAGGTCGTGAGAGATGTTGGCGAGGAGCTCGCGACGGATGCGCTCGCTCTCCTGCAGAGAACGGACTTGCTCCTCGGTCCGGGCCAGCCGAAGCTCGGCCTGCGCAGCCGCTGCCTGTTCTCGGTTGAGCCGGATCAGCTCCTGGTTAGCCTCGGCCAGCTCATGGGCGAGAGCCTGGGCGCGCAGCTGCTCACGGCGGCGCCGTGAGGCCACAGCGCCGACCAGTCCGGCGGCTCCGAAGAAGACGACCAGGTTCACAAGATCTGTCGGACTGGCGATCGTCAGCGTCCCATACGGCACGACGAAGAAATAGTCGACCGACACGAAGCTGACGGCCGCCCCCACCAGCGCCGGCCAGAGGCCCCAGACGGTAGCCAGGACGGCCACCAGACCCAGGTAGAGGAACACGTAGTAGCGCTGCTGCTGGCCGCCGAGGGGAAGGAGGACGGCCGTAAGGGCCACGGGAGCACCGAAGGCCCCGAGCCCCATCAGGAGATCTCGCGTGCGCGGAGGCAATGACCGCACAGTCATAGTCTGATCGACCCGTGCCATCATGTTGGCCGGAGAGTGCTACCTCAAGTCACGGCCCTCGGCTCCAAGTCGGGTGTTGGGCGCTTTCGCCGATCTTGACCATCAGCGCATAGCTCGTGAGCAGCGCCGGTGGCCAGCTTGATGGGCCACCAGGCCTTGCGGCCGATGAGCCCCATAAGGCCGGGAACCAGGAGCGAACGAACGACGAAGGTGTCGAGCAGGATGCCAAGCGCGACGGCGATACCGGTCTCAACCCCGTCGCGTACCGGCACGGTCGCAAGCACTGAAAAGGTCCCGGCAAGAACGATTCCGGCACTCGTTATCACGCCGCCGGTACTCGTCACCGAGCGTTGGATAGCCTGCGCGAGCGGATAGTTGCGCACCTCTTCTCGTACTCGGCTCAAAAGAAAGATGTTGTAGTCGGCTCCAAGGGCGGTGAGGAAGACAAAGAGCAAGAGCGGCAGTTGCACGCTTGCGGTTGGGCTGTTGAGAACTGACCGGTTGAGATAGAGCACGAGGCCCAGCGCCGCCGCGAACGTCAAGCCGTTGATAAGCAGCAGGTACAACGGCGCCAGGACCGAGCGCAAGAACAGTCCAAGAACCAGGGAAACCAGGATGAGGACGAGCGCCACGACCATCCGCGTGTCGTCGGCCGAGATCGTGCGGGTGTCGTATGCCGACGCCGTCGAGCCGCCGATCAGCACCTGTCCTCCACCGACGCTTGCCATAGCCTGTCGTGCCGTGGACCGAAGCTGCGGAATGAGGTCGAGCGTCCCAGGCGCGTATGGGTCGCTGCGGAATTGCATCCGGAAGAGGGTGACCCGACCGTCTTGTGACGTGCCAGTCGCCGTGACCGACTCGACGGCCGGTGACGCCATCAGGGCCTTCTGCACCGTCAGCGCCGATGCTGGATCGCGGCTCGAGAAGGTCACGAGGACCTGGCTTGGTGCCAGCGATCCCGCGCCAAAACTCTGCTTGAGCAGCTCGTAACCCTGCAGCGATTCACTGGGGCGCAGATACGCGTCAAGAGTGGCGAATCGCGGTTGGTACTGGAGCACGCCCGTTGCAAGCGCGGCCAGGAGCAGCAGAGGGAGCACCGTCGCGATCGCCGGACGTCGGGCGACAAACGTGCCGACGGTCGACCAGAGCCGAACCCGCGCCTGCTCGGGGTGGCCAAGGCGAGGGACGGCCGGCCAGAAAGCGGCACGGCCGAACAGGATCAGGATCCCCGGGATGAGCGTGAGCCCGGCAAGAAGCACGCACGCGATGGTGATCGCGAGGGCGATGCCGACGTCGTGATTGAGCGGAAGCGCGGCCAACGTGAGTGCCAGCGTCGCCAGGAACACGACGCCTCCGCTCGCGAGGATCGGCTCGGCCACGGCACGTAGAGCTCGACGCATCGCTGACGGAGCCTCTCGCTCCTCGGTCAGCGCCGGCCGGTATCGGGACAGGATGAAGAGCGTGTAGTCGGTCCCGGCACCGAAGACAAGGATCGGAACGAAGGCCGTCGCTTCGCCGTTGACGGCGACGCCCGCGATGTGCTCGCCGAGGGTGAGCAGCGCGCTGGCCACCGTGTAGGCGAATGCAACTGCTACGACGGGAAGCAGGGCGAGCAGTGGCGCGCGATAGACAAGGCCGAGAATGACCAGGACAAGAAGCAGCGTGATGAGGAGGATGCTGCCGAGAATTTTGCTGGTGAGGAGAGTCAGATCCGCCAGAATCCCGGCCGGTCCGGTCACGCGAATTACCAGTCCATCTGAGCGTGTCCCCACATGCCGCCGGATCGCACTGACCGCATCGTCGAGCGAAGTGCCGCCTCGCTCGGCGACCAAAGCTTGGATCAGCAACGCAGATCCGTCCTTCGAGACCAGGCTGGCGGCTTGTGGCCCTGCCGCAGAAAATGGATCCACGACTGAGGTGACGTTGCCCGGCGCTGCCGCGGACCGCAACCAGCCCGCTATCGATTGCGCCTCGACTCGATCAGCGGCCGAGAGCCCACCGTGGCGGTAGAGGACGATGGTCGCAGCGACGCCTTTGCTCTGGGGGAAGTCTCTGGCAATCAGCTTGTCAACCTTGCTCGACTCGGCAGACGCCGGCAGCGTGAAAGCGAACGCTTCGGGCGGAGCCGGATTCTTCTGGGCGAGAACGGTTAGACCAATTGCCAGGACGGTCCAAGCTGCGACGATCACCCAGGCGGCACGCCTGCTGGCGATCCGGTCGGTCAGGCCGGCAAGCAAGCGTGTCATCGAGAGTAGACGATCCCGGTGATCCTGCCCCTGGATCGGGGGGACTCGCCCCCGACCCAATTACGGATTACCGCCGTGCTCGCTGCCATGTCAATTGAGCCGGAAGGGCGGGTACTTATCCGTGACCAGCAGGAAGGCGTAGCTGGCGACCCGGTTGTTCCAGCGAATAACGCCAACGACGAAGTGGAAGAGCGCTCGTGGGTAGGTTCCGGTGAACAGAATCGCGAACCAGGCGATGACGACTGCTCCGACGGCGGCGATTGCCAGAAAAAAGAGAACGACGTAGTGCGGAATCGCGAGGAACCACTTGATCAGCGGCAGATAGCGATTCAATTGGCGAGCATCGGGATAGGCCAGGTCGAGGTGGACCGCCTGCTCCTCGTCCGTCGAGGGATAGCGATCATCAAGCAGCGCCAGGTACGCCGTGACGCGGTTTGAAAAGCGGAGGAGGTTGAGGTTCCAGTCGAACCACCAGCGCGGGTACTTTTGCCGGAACACGATCATCAGCACGAGCGGGGCGAACAGAATGCCGGTAGCCAGGGTGATGTCACCCATGTGGTCGTTGCCTTGCATGAGTGCGCTGGTCAGGGCGCTGAGCACGATGACGATCGGGATCGCGGCGAAGATACGAAAGGCGGTCGACACACGGTTGAGCGGTCGGGTCGGAAAGTCGACGTCGAACTGAACCGGATAAGTAGTTACCACGTCTTGTCCTCCTTGGACGTTTCGATACTTGACGTCAGGCTGATGACTTCGTGACCGCGGATCGCCTCGAGGAAGGGTTGGAAGCTGCCGTAGACCAGGCAGCGCAGGATTTCCTGGTCCACCTCGACCGCACTCACCCCGGACGCGCGCGCGACCTGCGTGACCGGGGGGTGTCCAACGAAACGAACCTCGACCCGTTGAATCATGAACTCGCCCGTCATGTCCTCAGGCTAGGCAGCTAGGCGGACCACGAAATCCGTGGAATTACCGAAAAGGCCAAACGCGATCGGGATCGGCCTGGGTAACCGGCCGCCGTAGTAACTTCTTGGTCACGATGGCGAGGCCCAGCCGCCGGCCGGGCAACCTGCCCGCTGAAACCACCAGCTTCGTCGGGCGGCGGCGCGAGCTGACCGAGCTCAGACAGAAGCTCACCCAGGCACGCCTCATCAGCCTTGTTGGCCCGGGAGGCGTCGGCAAGACCCGGCTCGCGATTCGAGCCGCGCGAGACCTGAATCGCGCGTTTCGCGATGGCGGGTGGCTCGTCGAGCTGGCCGACATTCGGGATCAAACTCTGGTCACCAGCGCGGTCATGTCAGCGCTGGATCTGCGTGATCAGGCCGGAGCAAAGCCCCTGGACCTGCTGCTCAATTACCTGAAGGACAAAGAGCTCCTGATCGCGCTCGACAACTGCGAGCATCTCCTGGAAGCGGCGGCCCAGTTGGTTAGCCATATTCTGCGCGCCGCTCCGGGCGTGCGAGTCATCGCCACGAGCCGCGAACCGCTGGCGGTGACCGGTGAGTTTGTCGTGCCGGTTCCGCCCCTGCAATTGCCTAATGCCGACGAGCCGCTGGCTCAAGTTCGCCAGAGCGAGGCGATCATCCTCTTCGCTGAGCGAGCGGCCGCCGCATCCGGCCGTTTCGAGCTCGAGGCGTCGAACCGCGAGGCCGTTGTCGACATATGCCGCCGGCTGGACGGCCTTCCCCTGGCGATTGAGCTGGCCGCGGTTCGAATGCGTGTGCTAGCCGTCGATCAAATCCGCGACCGGCTCAACGACCGGTTCAGCTTGCTGATCGGCGGCGGGCATGCCGCCCTGCCGAGACACCAGACGCTGCGCACGACGATCGATTGGAGCTACGACTTGCTCAGCGACCCAGAGCGGATCCTTTTCAGGCGTCTCTGCGTGTTCGCCGGCCGGTTCACACTCGAAGCGGCGCAATACGTTTGCGCGTTCGATGACGAGACCGCCGAGCCGGCACTCGACCGTCTCGGGTCACTCGTCGAAAAGTCACTGGTGATCAAGGAGGACACGACCGGTGTGGCCACCTACCGGCTCCACGAGACGATGCGGGAGTATGCCGTGCTGAAACTACGCGACGCCGGCGAAGTGGACCTCGTCGGAGACCGCTTCATCGAGTACTACCGGTCGACTTACCTGGTCGCCCTTCCAGACGCGCGGTATCGCCTGCCGGAATGGCTGGAATCCCTCGACCGGGACATCGACAACGTCCGCGCGGCCCTGGGCCATTGCCTGACGGACCGTGACGCCATCCGCGGTCTCGATCTCGCGACCGCCGTCGGGTGGTACTGGATTACGCGGGCGACCACCGAAGGCGTTCGCTGGCTGGATGCGATGCTCGAGTTGGGCCCCGGCAATCCCGAAGCCCAATTCTGGGCGTACTTCCTGCGCGGGTTTCTCGCCGTCCTCAAGGCCGATCCGATCTCCGGTCCCCCGGCGCTGGCACGAGCGGTCGCAACCGGGCGCAAGCTCGCCGACCCCAAGTTCGTGTCGCAGGCGCTTTCGATGTCGGCCAACGCCGCGAACCTGGCCGGTGATCGCGAAGCCGCATTGCGCTACCTCGTCGATGCCGAAGTTGTGACCGAGGAGATCGATGATTACCCCGCCAGGATTTCAGTGCTCCAGGCCCGCGTCCTGCATGGCTTCTTCGGCGGCGATATCGATGCCGTCGCGAAGGCCGCCACGGAAGGCGAACGTCTCAGCCGAGAGATGGGCGACGCTTACAGCCACGAAATGATGTTGCTGAACCTGGGAGGCCCCGCGCTGATGATGGGCGAGTTCGATCGGGCCAAGAGCTACTTCACTGAGGCCCTGAAGATCGCCCGCCGAATGGACGACCGCGTCGCCGAGTACGCGGTGCTCGATGAATTGGGCTGCGTGGCCGCCGCCATGAACCAGGCCCGACTCGCCGCGCAGCTGATCGGGGCCGCAGAAACCATCCGGACGCAGGCCGGCGCAAGCCTCCTCCCAATCCTCGCGCCGCTGCTCGGACAGGCTGAGGCAGCGGCTGTCGCGTCGATCGGGCAGGCAAAATTCGAGGCCGAGGTGGAAGCCGGCAGGCGCCTGAGCCGCGACGAGGCGATTCGATTGGCACTGGGCGAAGCGCCCGAGAAGCCCGCGACCGCCTCGCCGAATGGGCAAATGGCAATGCTTGGCAGGCGCGAGGCCGACGTCGCCCGCCTGGTCGCCGACGGCCTCAGTAATAAGGAGATCGGCGGGCGTCTCTTCATCTCGGAGCGCACGGTGGACAGCCACGTCCGCAGCATCCTGAACAAACTCGGATTCAACTCGCGCTCGCAGATCGCCGCCTGGCTCGCAACCGCCAATCGATAGGCGGCCAGCCGTCAATCGGTAATTCCACGGATTTCATCGCGACCTTCCGGCCATAGGCTCATCCCATGGATCGCGAGCCCACGGAAAAGGAGTCCCAATCATGATGGTCCGCGTCAGCGGCGCCTTGCTTCGCTTTACCGACTACCGACGGACGATCAACGTGCCGGCACCGACGGTAGAGGCTGGCCTGACGGAGCTGGCTGAGCAGTATCGGCCGCTACGCCCCGTGCTGTTCGATCGGGCAGGCCGAGTCCGACGAGCGCACAAGATCTTCCTCAACGGCGAGCAGCTCGCTGGCGACGACCTCTCCCGGACCGCCGGCGACGCTGATTCGCTCGACCTCCTGCTGGCGGTTTCGGGAGGCTGAGGTATGCCACGCTGGAGCACGCACCAGGTGCCGGCTGATACCGGCCTCTTCACGCCCGTCGGGCTCCAGCCTACGGCGATCTTCCGTCTTGCGTTCGCTGCAGCGGGACAATGGCTCAACCGTTACGCCGTCAGCCACCGTCGTCTCCTCTCCGAGCATCACACCGGGTTCGTTATCTGGGCGGCGCAGTTCATCGCTGATGCGCCCACGAGCTTTCTCGATGGCGACTGCCTCGAGATCAAAATGATGGGTCGCGTTCGCGGCGACGGCACGCAATTCGAGTGCCAGGGTGAGGTGGCCAGCGCCTCGGGATGCGCGGCACGACTGCAGGCCTGCTGCGTGCCCCTCCGGCTGGCCGGCGATGCCGCTCTTTCGGGCGTGCCGGCGCGGCTCGCGCAGGACGTGATGGCAGCGTTTCTCCCGGACGAAATCGACAAGCGACCGCACCGCTCTCCCGTCCCGGGAATGCGCGCCTCGGTCACGACCGAAGGTCGGCTACTGGCTAGTCGGGAGATGCCGTTCACCATTCATCGCCATCAATGCGAAGTCGCTGACCAGTGGTTCTGGCCCGAGGCTGCATCACTCGCTAGCGCGAGCCGTGAGGACCTGGCGCGGGCCGAAGTCGAGGGACTTCCTCGATTGCGCGCCGCACTCGCTTCGCCAGTGCGGCAACTCGACCTGGTTTTCAATCGGCCGTTCTTCCTGTTTGACGAGGGGGCCGTCGTTTCCTCGGCATTTGATTGGCAGGACCGCCTGGTGTTTATTCACGACCTGGTCACAATCGGCGATGAGGATGCGCGCGCTACCGTCATCGAGCAATTCGAGGGGCCTCCATGGCACTGATGCTTGCGACGCAGACAGCTGCCCATGACCTGGAACACACGCTCGGTGATCCGTTCAGTCCCGATGCCCCGGTCTCGTTTCGCAGGCTGATCGGGTACGACGAGCGCGAGGAGTCGCCAGCGGAGGCGTTCGAAATCCTGCGCCGCTGGGGCGTTCACGCACAGCTCGTTCCGCAAGCTTGGGGCGGCCGCCTCACTTCGTTCGAGGAGCTCCTCGCACTGGTACGGGTGCTGTCTCGGCGGGACCTGGTCCTGACGACCGGCTTGGGCTCGACCATGCTGGCGGCGATCCCGGTTTGGGCCTGGGGAACCGACGACCAGCGTCGCGAACTGGCTCGCTTGCTGCTCACCGAGGGCGCGTTTGGCTGCTTTGCCGTCTCTGAACGAGGCGCCGGTAGTGATTTTCAGGCCACGATGACGCGAGCCGATGAATTGAATGGCGGCTATGTCATTCGAGGCGAAAAGTGGCTTATCGGCAACGCCTCCCGCGCATCGTTCGTGGTCGCGCTCGTACGGACGCAGCCGGCCCTGTCTCTTTTGTTCCTTCGCCCGGACCAGGTGCCGCCCCAGGCCATGCGCCGGCTGCCGAGGATCCATACATTGGGGCTCCGCGGGCACGACATGGGCGGGATCGCCTTCGAAAACTGCCCCGCGCCGGCGACCGCGCTCGTCGGACGCGCCGGGCGCGGACTCGAGATGGCGCTCACGACGCTGCAATACACGCGCACGATGATCGGCGGCATGGCGCTCGGCGCCGCCGACACGGCGCTGCGGCTGGCTGCCGGCTGGGGCCGCGATCGGCGGCTGTACGGCGAACCAATCATGGCAATTCCGGCCGTCCGCGCCCTGCTGCTCGGGTCGTTTCTCGACATCCTGATCGCCGAGTGCGTGACGACTGTGACCGCCCGCGCGCTCACACTGGCGCCGCGACGAACCTCGCTCTGGGCAGCGGTGACGAAATACCTCGTGCCGAACATGTGCGAGCGCGTCGTGCGAGACGCGTCGGTCGTCCTCAGTGCTCGATCGTATTTGCGCGAGGGCATCGGAGACGGCATCTTTCAAAAGATCGCCCGTGACATCGCCATCACCAGCATTTTCGAAGGCACGCAACTGCTTCAGCTGTCCCTGATCACCTCGCAGCTCACGCATCTCGCCCGCGCCGGTCGCCGCGATGAAACGGTCGACGTCGGCCTGCTCTCCGACCTCGCGACACCGGCGCGGAGCTGGAACCCATCGACCACGCGCGTGCGGGTCGCCGATCCGGGCGGCGACGAGCTCGTCGAGCGCTGGTTCGGACAATCGGCTTTCGCGCTTGATTTGTTGGCCAGCGAGCCGCGCGCAGTTGCCGCGGTGCAGTCGCTACGCCGTGAGGCGAAGGCGCTACAGCTCGCCCTGGCCACCAACGCTTTACCCGGCGATCTGTCGTTGGCCAGGCAGTACTGCATCCTCCATGCAGCAGCCTCCTGCCTGCAGATCTGGCATACGAACCGAGGCAGGCTGTCACCGGAGTCTGCCGGGGGCGAATGGCTGACCCTCTGCCTCGAGCGCCTCGCAACCATGGCCTGCTGCGAATCCCCCTCCCCCTCTTGGGGAGGGGACGGTATGGGCGGCGACCTTGGAAATCGCGTCTTTACGTGGATGCTCGGACAGTTGGAGCGCGGCGAATTGTTCTCGCTCATGCCGCTGGAGCTCGCCCAATGAGGACGTGGACCCCGGCCGAACTGACCGAGATGTTGCGGAACTCCTTTTCGGGCTTCCTGGGAATCGATCCGGCCGAAGTCGATCCGAGCAAGTCCATCAGAGATCTCGGCATGGATTCGCTGACGGCGATGGAGCTCGCGATCGACATCGAGGAGCGGCTGGGCGTCAGCCTGTATCTCGACGACTTCACCGGACGGGAGACCCTTGCTCAGCTCGCTGCGGCTTTCGTCCAGGAGCGCGCGTCATGAACGCACCACACGCGGACTGCGACGCGCGTATCGCCGCCCTCAGGTCAGAAGCGGATCATCGTTTTGGCCGCTTCATCCGCGAGCGTGTCAATCCGGGCGCTGACGAGCGCGACCGCCTTTGCCAGGCCTTGCCGCGAGACTTGCTTGAAGAGGCGGGACGGCTGGGCCTCCTGGGATTCTCGCTCCCCCGCGAGATTGGAGGGGAAGGTCGCGACAAATTTGAATGGGGCATCGTCGTTCAGGAGGTGGCGCAAATTTCGCGCGATCCGGCTTTCTCGTCCATGATGGATCTCAATGCGGGCGTCGCCGAGCTTTTCGTAACGGCGCGACCTGAGCTCGCCGGCCGATACGCTGCCCCCATGGCGGCTGGACGGCTCGTCTGCCCGCCGGCCGCCTATGAGAGTCGGGATCCCTTCGATTATCTGACAACGGCGAGCCAGCGCGGTGACGTCTGGGTGCTCGACGGGACCAAGCCCCTTATCGGCGGGGCGCTGATTGCGGATGCCTTTCTCGTTTACGCGAAGGACACCGAATCCAGCGACATCCTCGCCTTCGTCATCGAGCGCGATGATCGCGGCGTCCGGGTCGATCCGGTTTCGACGATGGGCCTGCACTCGATGGGATTCGGAAGCCTCACGCTGAGCCGCGTTCACCTCCGCGAGGACCGCCTGGTCGTCGAGGCGGATGCCCTTAGCACGATGAACGGTTACTTGCGCAATCGCCGCGTGATGACTGCCTGCGCAGTCGTTGGCCACATGCGGGCGCTCTTCGACGACTGCCTGCTGGCGCTAGAAGATCGCCAGCGTAGCGGTCGCAGTCTGCTGGAGTTTCCAAACGTGCAACGGACGGTCGGCGAGATGTATGTCGCACTCGAGGGCTCGCAGGCGATCGTCCATCACGCCCTGGCAAAAATAGATGGCGCGCGCGACCAGTTCTTCGATCCAATCGCGATGGCCGCCAAGCAATTCGTTGCCGAGCAGGCGATCAAGATGGGGATGGCCGTCATGAATCTTCATGGCGGCCAGGGCTACATGAGCCAGCATCCGTGGGAGCGCTTCATGCGCGACGCCTTGAGCCTGGTCGGCGGCCAGGGCGCACAGGAGCTGCTCCTGATCCAGTTAGGACAGCATCTTTCGCTAGAACCCTGCCCCTACAGTCATCCATCACGAGCCAACGATGACTCCATCGCCGAGGAGCGGCCCGCTAGCTCTTGTCACGCATCGACGGCGTCATCGTGACGCCAATGAGCAGCCCCTCCGGGCTGATGAGCCGCGTCACAAGCTGACCCCAGGGCTCGGTCCTGTTGCGCACGAGCAGCCGATAGCCTCGGCCCTCGAGCCCTCGCGTGGCCGCGTCGACGTCGTCGACGTCGAACTCGAGCCACGCCTGCGGCCTGGGAACGTCGCCCGGCCACTCGCCAGAGCCGAAGCACGACTCGGCTGCTTGCGACAGCGGCCACACAGCGAAGGTGTTGGCTCCAGCGAGCTCCTCGGTATGCCTGTATTCGCCGTCCTCGATCTTGAACGCCAAGCCGAGCGCGTCCTCGTACAGGCGCCGCGACTCTTCTACGTCGGACGCGACGGGACCAAAGCCCGCGATGAACAGAACCTTCATTGAACAATGAGCGGGAGACGGGACTCGGACCCGCGACCACCTACTTGGAAGGCAGGCGCTCTACCAGCTGAGCTACTCCCGCGTCGACCGGTATTCTAACGGGCCTTCTGAAGATTCGCCGTTAGAGACCTAACGCGCCGTTAGCACACAGAATTCGTTGCCCTCGGGGTCTGCCATGACCACCCAGGTGACGTCTCGCTGGCCGATGTCAACTTCCTTTGCTCCTAGCTTCTGCAGCCGCTCAACTTCGGCTTTCTGGTCATCCGGTGCAAGGTCAAAGTGAAGGCGGTTCTTGACAACTTTCCTCTCCGGAACGACTTGGAACAGGATGGCGGGTACTCTGTCGTCGTTCGGCTTCTCTATGGCGACGTCGGCGCCCTCTTCATAAGCGATCCTGTAACCAAGCGCCTGGCTCCAGAATTCGGCGAGACGCTTTGGGTCCTGAGCGTCGATGATGACCGTATAGATCCGCAGCGCCATGGCTACGGCCGGTCGTCGATCCAGGCCTCGCCTTGGGAATAGATCTCCTTCTTCCAGATCGGCACGGTTCGCTTCAGCTCGTCGATGAGCCACTCGCAGGCGTCGAAGGCTTCGGCTCGATGCGGGGCTGACACAGCAATGACGACGCTCGTCTCCCCCACCTGCAAGGTGCCAACTCGGTGGACGACCGCGATATTCGAAATCGGCCACCGTTTCGAAGCCTCCTCAGCCAGTTGCTCCATCTGCCGCTGAGCCATCGACCCATACGCCTCGTAAACCAGTGCCCTGACCTCTTTACCGCGCGACTGTGAACGGACGACGCCCTCAAACACCACGAGGCCGCCGTCCAGATCGCTCCGAATCCTGGCGGCGATGGCCCCGGCGTCGAGGGAATCGTCTCGCAGCGCGACCATGCCGCGACGCTCGCCAACGGCTCCCCCGCTGACCGGCGGGATCACGGCGAGCTCATCACCATCTTTCAGTGGCGCGTCCCATCCTGCATACTCCGAATTCACGGCGCAGCGGAAGGAGCGTGGCAGCGGGCCGAGGTCATAGCGGCTGCTCAGCTGACTCCAGGCGTCCGCGGGCGTCGAACCGGTTGGAAGAGCCAGCTCAACCTGCGGCTTGCCAACCAGCTCGCGCGGCTTGGCAAAAAGGACGACGCGAACGTTCACAGCGAAATCATATCCGCCGGCTTTTCGCGAAGATCGGCACCATCAGCTTCTCGACGAACAGCGAATCGTCAAACGTCACGCGAGCCATCGTGCGCTCGGTGCCGCCGAACTGTGGCCGGGTCGCCGTCCCCGGGTTGATAAAACGCGTCCTGCCCAGGAGCTCGTCGCGCCAGCGATGCGTGTGCCCGTGAAAGACAACGTCAAAATCCGTTGCCCAGGCCCGGCGACCCGGCTCGAGATTGTGGATCATGCCTACCCGCCGGCTGCCGATCAATCGCTCGATCGTCATCGGGTAGCGAGGGTCGTCCGGCGCATTGCCGTTGACCACGACGAACGGCGGCCCGAGCTCCCTCAAGCCACCGAGCACGGCCTCGCTGCCCCAGTCGCCCGCGTGCCAGATTTCGTCCACGCCGCCAAACTCGCGCTTGACGAACGCCAGGAGCGCCCCCACCTCAAAGCTTCCCTGGGTATCCGCGATCAGTCCGACCTTCACCTGAAGAGATCGGTTGACGGGTCGCGCAGCAGTTGGCGAACCGTTTGGTCGCCGGATAGTTCTGCCCCGCGGACGAGCGCCACCGGCACCCGGTCCAGCTTGCCCATGACCAGTTCCGCCGCCGAAGCGAGCTCATCGACAACGGCGAGCTCGGTGCCCTGCAGCTGGTAGCCATCCGGGTCGCGCTCGCCTCGGTAGTCACGCATCACCATAACGCCGGCCGCGCCGATGGCAACGTTGACCTGCCCCTCGCGCCAGGGCCGTCCAAAACTGTCGGAGATCACGATGCCGATCGCCTTCCCGCTTTCGTCCCGAACCGCTCGGGCAAGCCGCATCGCGGACGCGTCGGGGTCCCTGGGCAACAGGACCAGTTGCTCTCCGCCGCCGGTGTTTGACCGGTCGACACCCGCGTTCGCACAGACGAACCCGTGCCGCGTTTCGCAGATCAGGACGCGAGGGGCCTCGCGAACGATGCGCACCGACTCGGACAGGATGACTTCGACGTGCCGGGCATCGAACCCTATACGGCTCGCAATCTCCGTGGCCCGTGATGAAGGCCGAATGCCCGCGAGCGCCACGACCTGGCCTTCGGCCTTGGAGACGATCTTCTGGGTGACGATGACCACGTCGCCGTCCTCGAGCCGGAGCCCGATGTCCGTGACCGCTTCGAGCATGAGCCTGGCGAGCGGGGCGTCCCTGCCGATCTCCGGCAGCCCGGTGATCGGATAGATCGAGACGGGCTTCAACCGCGACGGGGGGTTTCCGCGAGCACCCGGTCGGCGACCTTCAGCGCATCGAGCAGCGAACGTGTTTCCGTCTCTCGTGACAGCCCTAGGAACGCGACGACGTCCTCAGGACGATCAAGGTCATGCTCGAGGCCAACCGCACGGTGTACGGCGAAGCTGCGATGGGCACGCGCCGCCTCGGCGCGATGCAGACGGAAACTGTCTTCGCCGAAACGGAGCGTGATCGCATGCGGCGGCGTGAGCCGTAGACCGTTCGTTCCGATCTGTTCCCGATCGCTCACGAGCAGAACCTCGATTTCGGGCCGATAGCTGGCCAGCTCACCGAGCTCCTCCGTGCTGACCCCGGGCACATCGCCGGGAACGGTCATGCTTGCCGTGCAGCCGCGGTCCCACGCCAGCGAAAAGCCCTGCTGGACCGCGGCGCTCTGTCCCTGCCGCACCCGGTCGAGTAACGGTTCGAGGCCGTAGGCGGCTGCCTCGGCCAGGACGTCCCGATCATCCGAGACGACGATGCGCGGATACTGGGCCAGGGGGCTGACCGCGCGAAACACGTCACGGGCCATCGCGGCGGCCAGACTCGACCGTTCTTCCTCGGTGAGCAGTGCCGACAGTCGATGCTTGGCGCGCGCCGGCGACTTGACCGGGACGACAATCGCGAGCGTCACGCCGCCGCCGGCTGGTGCAGCACCTCGAGGGCGGCGCTCGCCACTTCCCGCGCGACCGTGATCTCATCGAGCATCGTCGGACGAACGGCGACCCGATAGCCTAGCTCGGCAACTGCGCTCGCCAGTGGATCGTCCTCCCTATCGATGACGAAGCCGGCTGCGATATCGCGGTAGAGGCCGGCGACGCCGAGCGCATCGTTGCGAACGCCTTCGGCCTTCAGCAAGGCGACGGTTGGACCCTTGACTGCCCGACCGCCAATCAGCGGCGAGATCGCGACCGTGCGGGATCTCGCGTCAACCATCAGCTGTCGGACGGCCGGAACCCGGAGGATCGGGCCGATACTGATGATCGGATTACTCGGCGCGATCAAGATGGCGCGTGCGACCTTAATCGCTTCAACAACACCTGGCGCCGGCTTTGCCGCCTGAAGACCGGTCCAGTAAATCTCACGCACAACGGGCTGGCAGCGCTCACGGACGAAGTATTCCTGGAAGTGCAGATCGCCGGCATCGGTTTTGAGGCGGGTCTCGACCGGTTCGTCGCTCATCGGAACAATCCGGCTTCGAACCCCGAGACGCTCGGCGAGCTCAGCCGTGGCAAGGTGCAGTGGCGCTCCTTCCGCCAACCGGCCGGTACGGTACAGGTGCGTGGCCAGGTCGCGGTCGCCGAGTTGAAACCATGACTTCTCGGATAGCTGCTCGAAGGCTTTCTGCGCAACGAACGTGTCCTCCCGGATCCCCCATCCGCGCGATTCGTCGGCCACGCCGGCAAGCCAGTAGGTAACCGTATCGAGATCGGGAGCGATGTAGAGGCCGTGCCACCACATATCATCCCCCGTGTTGCCGATGACGACGATCTCATCCGCTGGGACGACCTGCACGAGGCCACGCAAGAAGCGCGCGGCGCCGACGCCGCCCGCGAGGACGACGACCGGCTCGGCAGTCATTCCAGCATCATAGGGAACAATGTCCGTTTTCCAGGTGCTCGTATTAGCGTTACTGCAGGGGGTGACCGAGCTGTTCCCGGTGAGCAGCCTGGGGCACACGGTGATCATTCCGTCCCTGCTGCGCTGGAACGTGAACCAGGCCGACCCCACCTTCCTTCCCTTCGTCGTCCTCCTCCACGTCGGTACGGCGACGGCGCTCTTGATCTATTTCTGGCGTGATTGGGTCGGAATCGTCAAGGCGGTGGTGGGCAGCGCGATCGCCGGTCGACTGCAGGGCACGCCGGAGGAGCGCCTGGGCTGGCGATTGATCCTGGCCACCATTCCGGTGGGGCTGGTCGGCACGCTCTTCCAGAAGCAGGTGCAATCGCTGTTCGCAAACCCCAGGGCGGCAGCCGCCTTCCTGATCGTCAACGGCGTGATCATGTTCATCGGTGAACGACTGCGCCGCCGCGCCGTGATGGCGGAAGAAGGAAGGACGCCGCTGGACCGCCTCCCAATGCGGACCGCCGTGGGCGTCGGATCGGCACAGATCCTCGCGCTCTTGCCCGGCATTTCCCGCTCCGGCAGCAGCATGGTCGCCGGGCTGTTGGCCAATCTGACGCACGAGGCCGCCGCCCGATTCTCCTTCATGCTGGCGACGCCGGTCATCCTCGGCGCCGGCGTGCTCAAGATTCCCGATCTGTTCACTGCCGCCGGCCGTCCGCACCTGGCCTTGTATTTGTCAGGGGGCGTCGTTGCCGGCGCCGCCGCCTATATCAGCGTTGCCTACCTCATGAGATACTTTCGAGTGGGACGGCTGGATCCATTCGCGATCTACTGCGCGGCCTTCGGGATCCTGTCATTGATCCTGCTCAGCCGCTAACACGGAGGATAGATGCAAGAAAACGCGCCGCAAAACAATCCATTGCAGAACAACCCCCTCGCGTTCTGGGCGGGGCTCGTGCTGCTCTTCGGTGGCCTGCTGGCCACCGTCTTCTATCTGTTCGTCCGCACCGCGCACGAGAGCCTGATCATGCCGGGGCCGACACTTCGACTGAAGCACATCATCCTCTCGCTCGTGATCACCGCCGCCGGTGCCGTGCTCGCCTCGTTCGCGCGCCCGCGGTCAGCCGGTCTTTCCAGCAGCAGCCCCTACAACCGATAGGGTCCCGATAGCGATGGCGCAAATCGGCTATGCCGCCATGCTGGAGCAGTTCCACCCGCGAGAGCTGGTCGAATACTGCGTGGCGGCGGAGGCCGCCGGATTCTCGGGCGTCATGGCGGCCGACCATTTCCAGCCCTGGACGCCGCAACAGGGAAACGCTGCCTTTGTTTGGGCGTTCATGGTTGCGGCCGCGGAACATACCCGGGGCGATATTGGCCCGGGCGTCACCTGTCCCTCTTTTCGCTTCCATCCGGCGGTGATCGCGCAGGCGGCGGCGACGCTCGCGGCGATGTATCCGGGCCGCTTCTGGCTTGGCCTGGGCTCCGGCGAAGCGCTGAACGAACACGTCGTCGCAGGCTACTGGCCGGAAGTCGCCGAGCGGATCAACCGATTGTTCGAATCGATCGAGATGATGCAAAAGCTCTTCACCGGCAAGGATGTGAAGCACGACGGACGCTACTACAAGATGGAGACGGCGCGGATCTGGACCATGCCCGAGGAACCGCCACCGATCTATGTCGCGACCGCCGGGCCGGTGACGGCGGAGAAGACCGGCAAGTTCTGCGACGGCATCATCACGGTGGGCGCCCCCGAAGGAAAGATCGAGACCGTATTCGAGCGATTCGCGAAAGGCGCCTACGCCGCCGGCAAAGATCCCGGTTCGATGCCCAAGATCCTGCAACTCCACCTCTCTTGGGCGCCCACCGACGAGGAGGCCATGGAGAACGCCATGACCGAGTGGCCCAACGGCGGGATGAAATTCCCTAAGGCCGACATCCGCAGCCCGATGGATTTCGAGCAGATGGCGAAGATCGTGCGACCTGAGGATTTCACTGGACGGATGCTGATCTCCTCAGATCCTGACGCCCACTGCCGGGAAATTCAGAAGTTCATCGACCTCGGCTTCGATCGGGTGTACCTGCACAACGTCGGACGCAACCAGGTCGAGTGGATCGAGGTCTTCGGCAAGCAGGTGCTTCCCAAGATTCGTCCGGCGGTCATCAGCTGAGCTTGCGCGCCCTGACCTCGATGAAGGCCGGGAACAACGTATCGAGGTGGGCGTCACTGCCCAGCTCGGTGTCGCTCTCCGGATCCCCCGGCGAAAATTCCCATAGCCCGTCGACCACCATGCCCGCCGCGGCCATGCCGTTGATGATGGTTTCGAACCGGTGGCCGAACTCGATCGTCGGTGCCACCAACTGCTTGTTGCCCAGCGTCCAGGTCATTCCCCACTCGTCCGTGTAGGGCACCGGCTTGTCCTCGAAATAGGTGATCTTCGGGCTCCAGCCCCCATCGCGATAGCTGCCGTACAGGCGCAGCGTGGTCGGGTGCATGGTCGAGAGCACATAGGTGCCGCCTCGCGCCAGGACGCGACCAACTTCTTTCAAGACCCGAGCCGCATCATCGACGAAGACCAGGGAATGACAGTGCCAGACGACGTCAAACGACTCGTCTTTGAAGACGGAGAGATCCTTCATATTGCCTCGCACCAGGCGAACCTTGACGCGCTGGCGCGCCGCCAGGTCCTTCACGGTCTTCAACTGGGTCGGCGAAATATCGAAAACCGTGACGTCGCCACCCAGCTTGGCGAAGATCACCGGATCCCATCCCCCACCGGCCGCCAGCCCGAGCACTCGAGCGCCATCCAGTCGCACACCCTTGAGCCGTTGGCGCGGGTCCATGAAGCGGCGCATCCCGGCCCTGGTCTTCGGCGGCCGGCCAAACGGCCGGGTGTAGTTCATCCCGGCTTTGGCAAGCCGCTCCCACATCTGCTTGTTGTGTTGGGCGATCTTGTCGGTGAGAACCCGCTTCGACTTCACGCCGCAATTTTCCGATACTCTCCCACTTCTCCCGGGCCAGGCGATTAGGGCTTGCCGGTCGTCAACAGGTCTGTGATCAGGATCCCGAGGCAGATCGCGATAAACATGAGGGGCGTGCCCAGCATAATGGTCCAGATCGGATGGCTATCGCTCAGGACCATCCAGCCCGGCAGCGCGCCGGGAAATGCCTCGTTCAATTCCCTTGCATTCACCGACCACGAGCTGGTGTCGCCGCCAAGCGTCTCCTGAAGCCGACGAATGTCGGATCCGTTCCAAAGCGCCGGGCTGAACGAGAACAGGGCCCGGCGATCCGTCCCGTAGACCACGGCATACGGCGGCGGACGGACGGCGTAGTAGTTGAACGCCAGGTAGAGGGGCCTGATGGCAAGGCCGCCCACCCGCTGCAGCGGGAACCTCCTGCTGATAACGAAGCGGCGATACGTGAGGCTGGTGGCATCGACGGCAATCTCCGCGCGGCCAAAAAGAGCAGGGCGGTTACGACCAGGAGAATGACCACAGTGAGCAGAACTGAACCACTCGACGGCACGGTCCACAACCGATAAGCCGTCACGATGAGGAAGATGCCAACAGCCGGGAAGCGTAGGTTACCTAGCCACCTGCTCCGATAAGCGAACCAGGACGGGTGAAGCACCATCGCGTTTACTTCTTTCCGTAGCACGGGACCCGCGGGATATTGCATCGGTTGTTGACTGCCAAAGGCCTCCGCCAGCTGGTCTGGATGCCGGAGCGGGCCAAGGACAACATCGACAGGGTCGCGACGGTAGAGCGTTGCCCGGATCGCCTGAATCACCATCCCCAATAGGGAGATGCCCAGTCCAACGAGGGCCAAGAGAAAGACAACAGCCAGCCATCCGTTGATGACGCCCGAGGGCTGCGGAATCACGGCCAGGACGATGGCGAGGACAAGAAAGATGAGACCGGCCAAAGCCCAATGGCCAACCGATCGGCGAAGATGCCTTCGGCCTGCGCCCGCATCGCCGGTGGCCCGGGTCAGCGTCCTGGGCATCGTCCTACTTAGCGGCTGGCCTTGCGCTTCCGGTCGACGTAGTCGAGCAGGATGTAGTCGCCCAGCCGGTCCGCGCTGGCGAAGAAGGCGCGGCCGCCGTTCATCCGCGTCATCTGCTTCACGAACGACACGAGGTGATAGTCGTTATCGAGCATGAACGTATTGATGACGATGTGCTCCCGGGTGCATCGCTGCACCTCGAGCAGCGTTTTCTGGAAGGTCTCAGGGAGAGGCGGATAGAAGAAGACCGCCTGCTGGCCTTCCATGTGCGCCGTCGGCTCGCCGTCGGTCACGATGATCACCTGCTTGTTCCCGGTCTTGTGCCGGTTGAGGAAATGGCGGGCGAGCATCAGCCCGTGCTGGATATTGGTCCCGTAGATCGACTCGTTGTAGGTCAGCTCCGCCAGCTGGTGCGACTTCACCGGCCGCGCGTAGTCGCTGAAGGCGATCACCTGGAGATAATCGCGTGGGAACTGGCTGCGAATCAGGGCGTCGAGCGCCAGTGCCACTTTCTTGGCGGCATAGAAGTAGCCGCGCAGCGGCATCGACCGGCTCATATCGATCATCAGCACCGTGGCCGACTGGGTACTGAACTCCGAGCGGTAGACCTCGAAGTCATCCGTCTTGAGGCGGATCGGCTCCTTCGGGCCCTCACGACGCAGGGCGTTCATCAGCGTCCGTTCGACATGGAGGTTGAAGGCGTCGCCGAACTCGTAGACCTTGGTGTCCTCCGAGCGTTCCGAGCCGAGCCCCCGAACGCTGATCGGGTGGTCGCCGAAGCGATCCCGCTTGAGCCGCGCATAGAGGTCACGCAAGGCCTTCTGGCCGATGCGCCGCATTCCGCGCGGGGTGAGCTCCATGCCGCGCCGCCCGCGTTGCACGTAGCCCTTCTTTTCCAGCTGCGCCGCCAGCTCGCTCATCTGGTCCGCTGCCTGCCGCGCCTCCGGTCCAAGCAGCTGTTGTAGTTGCGCCGACTGCTCGGGGGTCAGCTGCCGTCCCTGGTAGCCCTCGCGCAGCGCCTGTTCCAGGTCCTCCATCGACTGCAACCGCTCCATCAACCCGAGCGCTTCCTGCAGCGGCAACGACTCGGAGCCGTAGAAGGCGTAGCGGCTCCCCAGGCCGGGACGCGGGGAGAGCAGCTCGAGCTGCGCGGCGAGCTCCATCATCTGCTCCTGCAGCTCAGGGTCGTTGAGCGTAGAGGCGAGTAGATCCTGCATCTGCCGTTGCATCTCGGGCGAGAGCGATTGCATCAGCGACTCCATCTGCGCCATCTGCCGCTCGAGATGCTGGATCAACTCCTCCAAACTCTTCGGCGGGTTGGGGCCGAAGAAATGGCCGAAGCGGTCCATGAATTGCTCGAACTTCGGCTGACGGCCCTCGAGCCGATCACGCAGCATCTGGTTGAGCGCCTTGAGCATGTCCTTGATTTCGCCGAGGTGCTCGGGTTTCAGCTGTTGCATGGTGCGGGTCATGTTCTTGAAGTAGGTCTGGGAGACCTGCTCTTTCAGCTCCTCCATCAACTTCTGGAAGGCCTGCGACGCACCCTCGTCCATGAACTCGTAGTCGTTGAGCTTGCGGATCGTCCCGCCGACGTCTTCCGGCAGGTGGTCGAGCTCCTGCAGCTTCTTCTTCGTGATCTTCTGCAGCACCCGCTTGGCGCTGTCCGGCGCCTGCTCCAATCGCTCGTTGATGCCCTGGCGCTCGCGCCGCAGAATGTCGTTCAACCGCTCGCGGATGTTGCCGAAGACGTCGTCGAGGTTGTAGCGCTTCAGCTGCTGGAGCCGCTTCTGCCGCAACCGCTCGAGCATCTCCTCGAATCCGGGGAGGCGCTTCCCCTGGCGATCCCGCCAGCCTCGGCTCATCAGGCGGTGCAGCGCGTAGTCGAAATCGCCACCCTGAAACAGGTCCTCCGCTAGCCGGTCGAAGAGCTCCTCGGCGTCACGGCCGAAGGGCTCCTGGGACCCGTCCCATCGCTCATACCGCGTCGGTCGGGAGATCATCTAGCCGGCGTAGATCGCCGCCCCGTCCATCTCGGTCTTGTTGATCCGCTTGCTCAGGTGCAGACCTTCCAGGACGAACTCCACCCCAGATGCGGCGAGCGCCGGCCGCTTGTCCAGTCCAAGGCTCTTGAGCGCCTTTTCCATGCCGGGGAGCTCGCGCAGCATCGCCGCGTATTTCTCAGCCGGCTGGCCCTCAGAGACTTCGAACGTCAGCCCGGCGTCGAAGCGCTGTACCAGCTCGTTGAACTGGCTGGCCTCGAAGTGCCGGCGGAACACGTTGAGGACCGCCGTCTTGATGATCTTTTCCAGCACCGTCTGATCATCGCCCTCCTCCCAGGTTTCCATCTCGAGCTTTCCCGAGCTGGAGGGGACGATCGAGGGCAGGTCGCTGATTCGTGGCACCGCCTCGGTCTCGCCCGTGCGCAGCGCGCGCCGCGATGCGTTCGACACCAGGTTCTCGTAGTTGGTGATCGAGATCCGGACGCTGACGCCGGAACGCTGGTTGATCTTCGGGCTGCGGCGAGCCAGCTGGGTGACTTCGGCGACGATCTCCTTCATGAAATCCGGCATGAGGACGCTCAGCTCGCGATCCTGGAACGCGGTCCGCTCCTGTTCGACAATCTTGATCTCGTCCTCGGTATTTCTCGGGTAGTGCGTCCGGATCTGGGCGCCGAACCGATCCTTGAGCGGGGTGATGATCCGCCCCCGGTTGGTGTAGTCCTCAGGGTTGGCGCTCGCCACCACGTAGACGTCGATCGGCAGCCGCAGCTTGAAGCCGCGAATCTGGACGTCCCGCTCTTCGATCAGGTTCAGCAGGCCGACCTGGATCCGCTCGGCGAGGTCCGGAAGCTCGTTGATGGCAAAGATCCCGCGGTTGGTGCGGGGCACGAGGCCGTAGTGGATCGTCAGCTCATCGGCCAGGTACTTCCCCTCAGCCACCCGAATCGGATCGACCTCACCAATGAGGTCGGCGATCGCGGTGTCCGGCGTTGCCAGCTTTTCGCTGTACCGGTCGTCGGGCGCGATCCAGCGGACGCCGACGGCGTCGCCGTGCAGCGCGACGCGGTCGCGGCAGGCACGGCAGATGGGCGCGTAAGGATTGTCGTTGATCTCACAGCCGTCGATTACGGGAACCTCGTCGTCGAGCAGGTTGACCAGCGCGCGTATCAACCGGCTTTTCGCCTGGCCGCGCTCGCCGAGGAAGACGATGTCCTGTCCCGAGAGAATCGCGTTCTCGATCTGCGGGATGACGGAGCCTTCGTAGCCGATGATGCCGGGAAAGAGTTCCTCTGTGGCCTTGATCTTGCGGACGAGGTTCTTGCGCATTTCTTCCTTGACCGGAAGGACGCGATACTCACTCTGCCGCAGTTGGGCGATGGTGGTGGCTTGTGGCAATGCAAATCCTCTGTGGTTATGGGTCCGACGCTTTTCGATTCTACGGCGCGATCCGTGGGGCGGCCGCTTTCAGATCCGCTTCGTCTCCGAGACCAGGGCAAACACGACAAAGAGCAGCAGGCTGAGGATGCTCGCGCTGGCGATCATCCAGCGCACGCCGATGAGCTGCGTCAGAGTCCCGCCCAGGAGAGCGCCGATCGGAACCGCACCCCAGGCGACCACTCGGATCGAGGCATTGACCCGCGCCAGGAGCGGCGGCGGCGCCGTCGCCTGGACATAGCTCCGTAAGACAATCCGGCCGAGGATCGCGGTGCCGAAGGCGATCCCGAGCGAAACGGTCGCCACGAGGAAGGCCAACAGCGCCGGCAAGAGCGGCGCGACATCGAGGAGCGCCATCAGGGGCCCGGTGAGCAGGAGCTCGGCGAGCAGCAATTGGCCAGCCCGAAATCGGCGCCGCAGCCTCGGCGCGAGCACCGCCAAGCCAATCGGTCCAGTGCCGGCGATGCCAAGCAGGAGCCCGGTTCGCGCCGCGTCGAGATGCAGCTCGTGCTGGGCATAAAAGACGAAGACGGTGGTCACCGCGGCGAAGACGATGTTCAAAACCACCGCGCCGAGCGTGTTTTCCAGGATGACGCGCTGTCCGAGCACCCACCGGATTCCGGCACCGAGCTGGGCGCGCCAGCCTTTTTCGGCCGGCTGCTGTCGCGGCCGGCCGACACCAAGCGAGGCCCACGCCGCCGCCGCGAACAGGAAGGAGAGCGCATCCGCCAGCAAGGCATTGGCCGCCCCGAAGAGTTTGATCAAGGCGCCGCCGAGCGAAGGGCCGATGAGCGTACTCGCGCCCTCCGTAATCTCCAGGGCGCTGTTGGCTTCAACGACCAGGCTCCGGGTGACAAGGTCGGGAATCATCGAATAGTGGGCGACCTCGAACCAGACGCGTCCGGTCCCGGCAATGAAGGCGACGACGTAGAGCTGTGCGAGCGTGAGCACGTGGAGGCTCGCCGTGAGCGGAACGCTGGCCAGCGCCGCGAAGCGGACAAGGTCAGCCACCAGCAGGATGCTGGGCCGATCCCAACGGTCGGCATAGACGCCGACCACGAAGCCGAATAACAGGAAGGGCACCATGTCGAGCGCGGCAACCAGCCCCAGCTGGAACGGCGAGTGGGTCAGCTGCAGGACCAACCAGGGAAGTGCAAGGGAAGTCACCTCGTTGCCCACGGTGGAAATGGACGAGCCAGCCCAAAAGCGAAGGAAGACCGCCTTCCGCCAGATCGACGGGGTTCGATCGAGCGGATCGGTCAGTGCCGATGCACCGCCGGACCGAGCCGGTCCTGGATCGCTGGCACGAGATCGGGAAGACGCGCCGCCAGCGCGCGAAGCAGACCGAAGCAGCCCGTCAGCATCATGTCGCCGTGCGGAACGGCGAGGTGCACCCGCACCCCCGATTCGGCGATGAGGGCGCGCTGTGGACCGGTCACGGCCAGGAATTGCGGGGGATCGTCGACCGGTCCCAGCTCGAGCGCCCCGTGACCCATGTCCTCGAACACCGCCTGGTTCGACAGCGTGCCTCGGGCAAGCGAATCCAGATAGCCGGCGAGCTTTTGGGCTGTGAGTTCCCCGGTGTGATGCTCGAAGAGGCCGGCAATCCGCCGATCGTCCAGGAAGGCGGCGATCGTGTGGAAGTTTCCGAGGTTGACGACGATGGCCCGGTCGGTGGCACGAACGACCGGATCGTCGAGGGCGCCAAGGATCGCGGCCGGTCCGGTGTCCATCACAAAGATCGGGACACCGCCGGTCCAGGTGCTGGCCACCGCGCGCATCCGCGTCATGCGTTCCGGGATTTCGTCGCGGAGAAAGCCAAACCCTTCCAAGCCGGTCCCCCGCGCGACCTGCTCCCGTAGATAGTCAAAGCGGAAGCGCCGATCGCTGATGCCCGGCGGCGCCGCGCCGTGGTCGAAGACCGCGATCGCGACCGCGTCGAAGCGGGTGCTCACGCCAAACGCCTCGAGCGCCTCGATCAGCTCCGGCCAGTAAAAGTCGCGCATCTCCAGGCGCCGACCGCCGTTGCTGCCATCTACCCGATCGACGATCCGAACGCCCATCGCCTCGACCCGCCCGAGATCGTCGTCAAACGTTCGCGCGGCATCCGGGGTGGCCCAGACCCTCAGCCCGGCTTTCAGATGCGCCTCGACCGCCCAGTGGTCAGGGCCGCCGCCCATCGTGATGCCGGTCAGCAGTAGGTCGACGCGATCGGCCGTCGCCCGCTTGACCCGTTCGGCCAGGAGGGCGGTTGGCGAAGGCATCACCAGCTGCACGGCGTTTTCGATCACCGTTCCGGCTTCGAACAGCAGGATGTCCTGGGTGCCGGTCCCGATGTCGACCGCCAGCACTCGTGGGCTGGGCACGCTGACAGGTTAAGCGTCAACGTTCCGTTACATCCGGGCGCCCGCGGCGCCGCCTCCAATGACGCTAGCGAACTCGGATCGAATCGAGCAGCCCAGCTCGCTGCCGGCGGACCTCGTCTGTCCGCGATGTCGGCTTGCCCTCCAGATGGTCGCCGACGACACCCTGCGTTGTTCGCGAGGTCATAGCTTTCCCGTGGTCGAAGGCATCCCGGACCTGCTCGTGGCCGAAGCACAGGACACCACGAACGTCCTGACTCCAGCCGTCGACCTCACGGTGATGGTCCTCGCCTGGAACGAGGCGGAGAACCTCCGCACGTTGCTGCCGCGCATCCGCCAGGTGCTCCAGCGGATGGCGATCAGTTACGAGCTCGTCGTCGTGGACGCCGGTTCGAGCGATGGCACGGCCCAGGTCGGGGCGGAGGCCGGCGCCCGGGTCGCCCGGCAGACGGAGCCAGGCTACGGGGGCGCCTTGCGGATGGGTTTCAGCGTGGCCCGCGGCCGCTTGATCGCGACCATGGACGGCGACCACCAGCATGACCCCGATTTTCTCGAGGCGATGTGGGCAGCGCGGGAAGGCGCCGGACTGGTCATCGCCTCGCGCTACGTCGAAGGCGGTCGAGCCGATATGCCGATCTACCGGAAGCTCTTCAGCCGCATCCTCAACCGGATCTACGGATTCGGTCTGGGCGTTCACTTTCGCGACATGTCATCCGGCTTCCGCCTCTACCGGCGGTCGGTGATCAACAGCATCGCGATCGAGGGTCGCAATTTCGACGTACTCGAAGACATCCTGCTGCGGGTTGTGGCGGATGGTCATCAGGTCGTCGAAGTTCCGCTGCACCACAAGGCGCGGCTCACCGGTCGCTCGCACGTCATGTTGTTGCAATTTGTCGTCTCCTACCTGCGAACGTTCTGGCGGCTCCGGCGGCTGCGCAATGCCCCGGAGTCGGCGGATTATGAGAGCTGGTCACTCGAGTCGTTCAACCTGCCACGGCGGTGGCGAGCCCGCCGGCGAATGGCCGCCATCGTTCGCGCCGTGTCCGGTAGCCGGCGCGCCCTCGCCCTGCGTGTCGGCGCCGATCCCGTGATCGCCGCCCTCCCCGATGCGGTCGGCGTGGATGACCGCTTCAACAAGCTCCGTTGGGGACGCCGGTTCGGCCGTCCATTGCTCCGTGCGTCCGGGCAGGCGCTCCCCTTTCCTGACCGCAGCTTCGATCTCGTGCTCTGGGGATCGGCGGACTCCGCCGATCTGGCCACGATTCCGAGCGAGGTCACCAGGATCCTCTCGCCGGAGGGCCGCGTGATCCTCGGGCTTGGCGACAGCGTCGGCCCCGCGCTTCGCCTGTTGGGCGGGCTCGGATTTGACGCCGAAGGACCGGCCGACGCCGGAGTCATCGTGATGCGGCAGCGGACGGCCGGCGTCTCGCGTTTACCCGCTGCCGCTTTGCCGACGCCGGCTCGGATCGGGCTGGGTACGGCCCAGACCAGCGCGCTGCAACGGCAGTACGTCAACGACGTCCTGGACAAAAACCGCCTTTCCTATGGGGAATACACCCGGCGATTCGAGCAAGAGTTCGCCCGCCTGCATGATCGTCGCTTCGCGATGTTTTGCAATAGCGGGACAAGCGCCCTGCAGGTCGCCGTCCATGCCCTGAAAGAGCAGGACGGATGGGAAGCCGGCGACGAGATCCTGGTCCCGGCGGTGACCTTTGTCGCCAGCTCCAACGTGGTGCTGCAAAACGGCCTGAAGCCTGTCTTCGTCGACGTCGAGCCTGACCACGTCGGCATCGACCCGGCGCAGCTCGAAAAACACCTGACACCCCGAACACGCGCCATCATGCCGGTGCACCTGTTCGGGCAGCCCTGCGAGATGGATGCGATCATGGCCTTCGCCCGCGCCAACCGACTGCGCGTCATCGAAGATTCCTGCGAGACGATGTTCGTCCGCTATCGAGGCCGGCCTACCGGCTCCTGGGGTGACGTCGCCTGCTTCTCAACCTATGTGGCGCACCTGGTCGTGACCGGGGTCGGTGGCTTCGCCACCACCAACGACGAACCGATCGCAGTCTTGATCAAGAGCTTGATGAACCATGGCCGCGACAGCATCTACCTCTCGATCGACGATGACGACACCAAAGACCAGGATGTGCTCAAGCAGATGGTCGCCCGGCGCTTCTCGTTCGTCCACGTCGGATACAGCTATCGCGCGACCGAGATGGAGGCGGCGCTCGGCGTCGGGGAGCTCGCGCGTCGCGAGGACATGCTTCGCCGCCGCCAGGCCAACGCCCACTTCTTGAACAGCGCCCTGGCTGACCTCGACGCCCAGCTGCAGCTGCCGTCGGTACGCCCTGGCGCCGAGCACGCATGGATGATGTACCCGATCATCGTGCGCGAGGGCGTCAACCGGGAAGCGCTCCTCCTGCACCTTGAAACCGCCGGCATCGAAACCCGGCACTTGATGCCCCTGCTCAATCAGCCGATCTATCGCAAGCTATTCGGCGACCTCGAAGCCGAATATCCAGTGGCCGCGCGCATCAATCGATGCGGGTTTGCGATCGGCTGCCACCAGGGCCTCGAGCAGGGCGACCTCGAACAGATTGCAGCGGCCTTCCACGATTATTTCGCCCGTCAGGTTCGGGCAGCCTGAGACCTCGGCGACATCAAGCACGTCCGATCCGATGCTTGAACATTCCCAGAATCTGGTCGGGCGGCGACGTCATCTGATCGACGAAGTAGCCGCCGTCGAAGTCGAGCCCTTTGGCCCGCAGGAAGCCTGCCCCCGGATGGCGTTTCATCACCATCACGCCCGGCTTCAGCCGGTAGGCCAGCACCGTGCGGCCGCTCGCCTTGACCAGCGCGACGTCGTCGATCTCGTCCCAGGGCAACAGCGGACTCTTCCCGGAGCGACGAAAGATCACGCCATCGTCGTTGAACTCGAAGCGGGGGCGCACCGGACCGCGCATCGCCAGGAAACCGACGGCCGGCGCCAGGACCGCCGCCCATCCGATGCTGCGGCCGCTGATCAGGAGCAGGATCCCGCCGATCTCGGTGACACTGGCCAGTGGCAGGAAGAGCACCCAGGGGAAGCGAGCATTGACGGTGGTCACGTCACGACGCGCACGCCGCCGGGGATGATCTCCGCGCGCAAGACATTGCCGCGATAGACCTCGCCGTCGATCTCATGCCACTGCACGTCGGGCGCCTTGACCTCGACGGACCGCGCTTTCCGCTGCATGATGTGTTCACCGTCGGGCTGACGCCGCAGCAGGCTCCAGAGGACACCCAGGCGCTCGCGGGCCGTCGCCGGCCGGTACACGCAGACATCGATCCAGCCGTCGTCGATCGCGATCTGCGGCCCAAAGCGGAAGGGCGCCGCTCCCAGCATGCCGGCGTTGACGAGCAGGACCACCACGGCCTTTAGCTGGACTTCCTCGCCGTCGGTCCGAATCACGCAGTCGAACAGGCGCGCGCGGGGCAGCCACCAGGCACCGGTCAGGAGATAGGCCGCGCGGCCGAGCCAGTATTTGAGCGCCCGGGGCGTCAATCGCATCACCATCGCGTCGAAGCCGATTCCCGCGGCCAGCGCCGAATAGCCGTCGTTCACACGCACCAGGTCGACGGCGCGGGTCTCTGGATAATGCTCGAGCGCGCGGCGGAGGGCGGGACGCCACGAAGCCGGAAGCTTGAGCTCGCGGGCAACGATATTGGCGGTGCCACGTGGCACGATGCCGATGGGGAGTCGGCGCTGATGTGCCGCGGCCATCACTTCCGCAACCGTGCCATCGCCGCCGGCGGCGAGCACCAGGTGAAACTCCTGGCGCGAGAGCGCCGCCCCAATCGCCTCGACGTTCAGGCCGGGGCTGGTCTCGAACACCGTCGCTTCCCAGCCGAGCTTGCCCGCAAGCTCGAGCAGACTCCGACCAAATTGCGAGCCGGTTCGAGGCAGCGCGGGATTCACGACGAACAAGGCGCGCCGCCGGTCGCCGTTGCTCAATCGCGGCGCGCGTCGTCGCTGAGGCCGCGCTCCCAGGCCTCGACGATCGAGGCCATTAGCGGATCCATCATCCAGCAGCCCGGCGGGTGACGCGGTCGTGGGCGTCGTCGATGTGCTGATGTCCCTCCGGTTGGACACAGAACACATCGCCGGGCCGGCAGACCAGACTCTCGAACTGAATCGTCGTGTGCTCGATGGCGAAGTCGTGGGCGAGCACCTCGCGGACCTCTGCCAGGATGTCCTGCGCTTGGGTCACGCGCTGATCGTCGATCAGCAGGTGGGCGCTCATCGCGCGGCGCTGCGCGGCGAGTGACCAGATATGGAGATCGTGCAGGTCACGAACCCCCGGGATCTGACGAACGGCAGCGATCACGGCATCCGTCTGCAAATCGGAGGGCGTTGATTCGAGCAGGATGTCGACCGCGGAGCTCAGTACGCGCCAGGCGCTCCAGGCGATCAACCCCGCGATCGCCAGGCTCAGCAGCGGATCGATCCCCAGCCAGCCACTGATCGCAATCAGCACGCCACCGACCACGATGCCAGCGGCGGCCCAGGCATCACCCCAGATGTGCATCAGCGCGCTGCGCACCACCAGGTCGCCTTGCATCGGCTGCAGGAGGCGGGCGATCAGCAGCGAGATCACGAGGCCGAGCAGGGCTGCGGCGGCCATCAACAGACCGCGAATCGAACCCGGGTGTTGCAACCGATGGGCTGCCTCGAGGACGATGCCGACCACGATCGCGCCCAGGAGGAGGGCATTCAGCAGCGCGACCAGGATGCCGACCCGGTGATACCCGAAGGTCCGGCGGGCGCTCGCTGGGCGAGCGACCTGTGCCAGCGCAAAGCTGGACAGCGCCAGCACCAACAGATCGGTGACGACGTGCCCTGCGTCGCTGAGGAGCGCGAGGCTGTGCGCCCAGAGCCCGCCGCCGACTTCCACCACCAGCACCAGGGCGGTCAGGAGGAAGGCGACTCGCAGGCGATCGGCGGCGCCCGATCTGAACGAGATCAGCTTCATCGGCACTTATCTTATGGCGCATCTCGAACCGGTCCGACGAACTTGCGTTCAGACCCGCGCCGGGTTGGCCGTAGGCTTGAGGGCAACATGGCCGACCCGTTTCTGGAGCGTGAGGGCCTGAGCAGCTTGCTTGCCGAGGTCGCTGCCGCGGCCCAACGGTATGTCGCCGACCTCGATGACCGTCCAGCCGGCGGCGACGCGATGCGCGACCAGGCCGCCGGCCGCTTCGGCGGCGAGCTCCCCGAGCAAGGCGAGGGCGCGCTGCAAACGATTCATCGCCTCCTCACGGATGGGGTCGAGGCTGCCGTCAATTCCGCCGGGCCGCGCTTCTTTCATTTCGTCACCGGCGGCGCAACGCCCGCGGCGCTCGCGGCCGACTGGCTGGCATCAGTGCTCGACAACAACGCCGGGCTGTGGGTCAGTTCTCCACTGGGTTCGCGACTCGAGCAAGTCGCCATCACCTGGCTGAAGGCGCTGTTCCAGCTACCCTCCGACTGGAGCGGCGTGCTGACCACCGGCGCGACCATGTCGAACTTCACCGCGCTGGCCGCCGCTCGACAGTGGTGGGGCGAGCAGCACGCCCTCGACGTCGGGGCGCGAGGCCTGAGCGGCCTCCCTGCCGTCCCGGTGGTGAGCAGCGGCTTCATCCATGCCAGCGCCCGGAAGGCGCTGAGCATGCTGGGCATCGGCCATTCGACGGTGGAGGTGCTGGCGGGGGATGCGGGCGGGCGGATCGATCTCCCGGGCCTCGAGCATCGCCTCGAGGCGCTCGATGGTGCCCCGGCGATCGTCATCGCGACGGCCGGAGAGGTGAATGCCGGTGGCTTCGATCCGATCGAGGCGATGGCCGAGCTGGCCCATCGTTACCACGCCTGGCTTCATGTCGACGGCGCGTTTGGATTGTTCGCCAGGCTATCCCCGGCGGTCGCAGACCTGGCGGCGGGCGTCGAGCTGGCGGATTCGGTGATCGCGGACGGACACAAATGGCTCAATGTCCCCTATGACTGTGGCTTTGCGTTTGTCCGCGACGGACGACTGTTGAGCTCGGTGTTTGGGATGGGCGCCCCGTATTTTCCGGCGACGCACGCCGAGCGCCCGGACTTCCTTTACCTCGGGCCGGAGATGTCGCGCCGGGCTCGTGGGCTGGCCGTCTGGGCGACGCTCGCCGCCTATGGGCGCGCCGGCTATCGAACGATGGTCGAACGGCATCTGGCGCTCGCGGCGCGTCTTGGCCGCCAAATTCGAGAGTCTTCCGATTTCGAGCTCCTGGCAGAGCCACGACTCAACGTCGTCTGTTTTCGCCACCGGCCGCAAGGCATAAGCGAAAGCGAGCTGGATGAGCTAAATCGACGGCTTGGCGCAGCCATCATTGCGGACGGCCGCGTCTACTTCGGCACCACGCTGTATGCGGGCAAGGTGGCGTTTCGCCCGGCCATCTCCAACTGGCGGACGACCGAACGCGACATCGACACGATCCTCTCGGTCACGCGCGAGCTTGCCGAACGCCTGTTGGCGAAGAAGTCTGGCCGGTAACTCAGCGTAGGGCCGCGCTGAGCGGCAGGTAGAGCTGGCGAAATCGCCCAAATGCCTCGTCGTAGACGGGCGCCGCGTCGCCGGGGGCGGCAACCTGAATTGGCGGCGCAGTTAGCGACGCCACTTGCTGGGCGTCGGGCCAGGCACCGAAACCGACACCGGCCAGGAGCGCGGCACCGAGGGCAGACACCGCCGTGGTCGGCGTGGCGAAGAGGGGTTGCTCGAAGACGTCGGCGAGGAGCTGGCGCCATCGTTGATCGAAGGATCCTCCCCCGGCGAGCCGCAGCTGGTTGGCCGGCACGCCGGTGGCGAGCAGGGCCTCCAAACCCTGACGGATCGAGAACGCCACCCCCTCGAGCGCGGCACGCAGCATGTGCCCGCGAGTGTGCACCAGCTGCAGACCAACCCAGGCGCCTCTTGCCGTCGCGTCGAAATAGGGCGTGCGCTCGCCGGTGAGGTATGGGAGAAACAGCAGGCCGTCGGCGGCCGCCGGCACGCTGAACGCCTCGTTGTACAGCTCGGCCCAGGTGACGTCGAGGGTCGTACGCACCCATTCCAGCGCGAGACCCGCGTTTTGCATCGCCGCCATGCCATACCAGCGGTCCGGGGCGGCGGCGCGATAGAGATGGGTTCGACCGGTGGCATCGATCGCGAGGCGGTCACGCGGGGCAACCGCCTGGGCGCCGCTCCCGATCGTCACTTGCACCGGGCCGGGGTCGAGCAGGCCACCGGCGAGCGCGGCGGCCGCCGTGTCCGCGGCGCCGCAGACGACCGGCAGGTTGGGGCGCACCCCAAGGTGCGCGGCCGCGTCGCGCTCCAGAATCCCGCAAATCTCCGCCGACTCGCGGATGGGAGCCAGAAAATCGAGCCGAAGATCGAGGGCCTCGATGACATCCTTCGCCCAGTACTCAGCCTCGAGGTCATACAGCAGCGTCCCCGAGGCGTCGCTCGGATCGGTCGCCGCTTCGTCCACGAGGCGGAGCCGCAGCCAGTCTTTTGGCTGGAGCGCCCATTGCGCCCGGCGATAGTGCTGGCGCTCATGATTCCGGAGCCAGAGAAGGGTCGGGCCCGCCATGCCGGTGGCCGGCGGATTGCCCAGCGATCGCCGCAACGAACTGCTGAGCTCGCTGTAGGCTTCGAGCTCGCGGGTGCTCCGGCCGTCAGCCCAGAGGATGGCGGGGCGGATGACCTCCGCGGTGTCGTCGCAGAGCACCACCCCGTGCATCTGGCCGGACAGACCAACGGCGGCGATCTCGGCAGCGTGGGGGCCGGCGGCTTCCGCGACCGCCGGTGCGGCGGCCTTCCACCAATCCTGCGGATCGGCTTCGGCCCAGCCGGGACGGGGCTGGGCCATCGGATATGAGGACTGGCCGCTGCCGACGATCGTGCCGTCGACGTCCAGCACCAGCGCCTTGAGCGAACTGGTCCCTACGTCGATCCCGAGGAACACACGGCCCCCTCCCAGGCGTCGAGCGACAGCTCGCCTTGCACCGGCTCCCCTTCTCGCCGGCGGCTGGTCGCGATGTCGACTCTCCCGCGTAGGCCCGGGATGTGGACCGGTTTGCCTGAGAGGTTCAGAGCAACCGTTGTCTGGCTGCCACGGCGCCATACCCAGGTGTCAGCTGGTGAGGGCAGCTGGTGATAGGCACCGGATCGAAGCTCGGCTGACCCTTTTCGTAACGCGATCACGTCACGGACAAACGAGAGCGTCGAGCCGGAATCGCGCCGTTGATCGTCGACGTTGCGCCGGTCAACGTCACCGAGAGGAAGCCACGGCTTGACACCAGGGTCGGTAAAGCCCCCGCCGCCGCCTGGTCGCCATGGCATCGGCGTGCGAACGGGATCGCGACCGGGCAGCGGCCACCGACGCTTGCCGACCGGGTCCTGAAGATCCTCTTTTCGAATCGAGGTATCCGCCATGCCAATTTCGTCGCCGTAGTAGAGCACGGGCGTCCCCCGCAATGTCAGCAGGCTGAGCAGGGCGCAACGCACCTTTCGCTCATCATCCGCACACCAGCGGGACATCACCCGGGAGACGTCGTGGTTGGAAACGGTCCACACCGGCCAACCGACATCCGGAATGACGAGCTCGCTTTCGGCGACCACCTCGGCGAGCGCCGCTGCGGAGAAGGGCGCGTGAATATAGGTGAAGTTGAAGGCGAGGTGTAGCTCGTCGCCCGTGCCGTAAAAGCGACCCATGGTCCGAACGTCGAGCACGTAGGTCTCACCCAGCAGGATTCGTGGCGGCTGATAGCGGTCCGCCAGCTGCCGCCAATGGCGCAGCACGTCGTGGACCTCGGGGCGCTCCATGTTGTAGACGTTGCGCTGGCCGTGCTCACGGACGTGCGGTGGATCCTCGTCGGTCGCGACCGGGTTGTCACGGAGCTCGCGGTCCTTCACGATGCCGTGGGCGACATCGATGCGAAAGCCGGCGACGCCGCGGTCGAACCAGAACCGATAGATGTCGTCGAACGCATCGCGGACCTCCGGATTCCACCAGTTCAGATCCGGCTGCTCGGCCAGAAAGTTGTGCAGGTAGTACTGCCCTGTTGGAGGGTCCAACGTCCAGGCGCCCCCGCCGAATACGCTGAGCCAGTTGTTCGGTGGGCTCCCATCCGGCTTGGGATCCGCCCAGACGTACCAGTCCCGGTGGTGCGCTCCCCTCGACGAGCGGGCATCGACAAACCAGGGATGTTGATCGCTGGTGTGATTGGGCACGATGTCGAGCACCACCTTGATGTTGCGCCGGTCGGCTTCTCGGATCAGGGTATCGACGGCCGTGAGGTCGCCGAAGAGGGACTGCACCTTGCAATAGTCGGCGACGTCGTAGCCCATGTCCTTGTCGGGCGACACGGTGATCGGCGTCAGCCAGATGGCGTCGATGCCGAGCCATTGCAGATAATCGAGACGGTTGATGACGCCGCGCAGGTCGCCGACCCCGTCGCCGTTCGAGTCCTGGAACGAGCGCGGATAGACCTGGTAGATGACGCCATGGCGCCACCAATCGGCGGAAGACATCGCGCGGCCATCCTAACGGACGTCCCGGTGCCTAAAACCTGCCAGCGTCGACGTCGGCGATGAACCCGATCAGACCCTCGATATAGGTCGCCTGGTCGTCGTACATCGCCAGATGGCTGCCTCGTGGACAGAGGAGGAAGCGGCCATGCTGCACCCGGCCCGCCATCCATTCCATGTGTTTCGGGTCCATCGTGTCGTAGGTCGCGCCGATCGTCAGCGTCGGCACGGCGAGCTTTGGTAAATCCGCGGTTCGGTCCCATTCCAGA
>Ga0066671_10000032_pt1 | contig 33281 bp, 39 predicted proteins | sample GraSoiAngelo_120_FD_62294 | JGI IMG/M metagenome (GOLD analysis project Ga0066671, IMG submission 62294) | Grasslands soil microbial communities from the Angelo Coastal Reserve, California, USA - 14_0919_09_20cm | ecosystem: Environmental > Terrestrial > Soil > Grasslands | place: USA...
TCCGACGAGGTCGCCCGTGTGGCCCTGTCCGAACAGGAGAAGCGCGTGCTGCGGCTGGCTGCCCAGGGCAAGACGAACAAGCAGATCGCCGCGGATCTCTTTCTCTCGGACAAGACCGTGAAGCATCACATTTCGAACATTCTGAGCAAGCTGAACTTGAGCTCTCGCGCCCAGGCGGCCGTCTGGGCCACCCAGCACGGCCTGCTGGACGAGTTTCCCGAGCGCAAGGCAAGTTAGACTCCCTCCCCCTCTGGGGCAGGGCCGGGGAGGGGGTGGACGATCCCGCTGGAATCGCACTTGCTTCACGTTTTGCTAACGGAGCGGCTTGCGCCGGATATCCGCCGTTTGGCAGCAAGACTGTCTGATCGGCGGATAAGGCGGGGGGTCGGCGCAGGCTACGCTCCTCGATGCGCTCGTCCGTGATCATTCGAGGAGGTCCGCATGCTGCTCGTCGACAAGCTGAACAAAGGCAAGCTTCCGGAGAAGCCTGACAGCGGCGAGCCGGCGGCCAGCCCCGGCCTTTCCAGTCTGGTCGTCAAGCCTGGCAACATCGCGGGCCGCATCCCGAACGTCGACAAGATCAAGAAGACCGTCCACGAGCGCCTGATCGCCTCGCTCGGTCTGAACTCCGACAACTACAGCGCCGACGTGGTCCAGCGCGCGATCGTGCAGCTCGTCGATGAGTATTGCGACGAGGCCAAGCTGCGGCTGACCAAGTACGATCGCGACGAGCTCTCGGAGCTGATCCTCCATGACGTGCTCGGCCTCGGCGCCCTTGAGTCACTGCTCTCAGATCCCGAAGTCAGCGAAATCATGGTCAACGGGCCGAAGACGATCTTCATCGAGCGTCGCGGCCGCATCACGCAAGCCGACCTCGAGTTCGAGAGTGAAATCGAGCTCCGCCGGGTGATCGATCGCATCGTGGCCCGCATCGGCCGTCGGGTCGACGAGTCTTCACCCATGGTCGACGCTCGCTTGCAGGACGGCTCACGTGTCAACATCGTGATTCCCCCGCTGGCGGTCCAGGGCTCGAGCATCACCATCCGCAAGTTCTCGCGCGTGCCTTACAAGGTCCAGGACCTGGTGACCTTCGGCACGCTCAACGCGGATATGTCGAGCTTCATCCGGGCCTGCGTTCGCTCGCGCATCTCGATGGTCGTCAGCGGCGGCACGGGCTCGGGCAAGACGACGACCCTCAACGTGCTGTCGAATTTCATTCCTGATACGGAGCGCGTCGTGACCGTTGAAGACACGGCCGAGCTGCAATTACGACAGCGCAACCTGGTATCGCTGGAGGCGCGAAGCGCCAACGTCGAGGGCCGCGGCGCGGTGCCGATCCGCGACCTGGTCGTCAACGCGTTGCGCATGCGCCCGGATCGAATCGTCGTCGGCGAGTGCCGTGCGGGTGAGACGCTCGACATGCTCCAGGCGATGAACACCGGTCACGACGGCAGCATGACCACGGTCCATGCGAATAGTCCCAAAGACGCGCTGAACCGTATCGAGACCATGGTCATCATGACTGGCTCGGACCTGCCGTCGCAGGCGATCCGCGAGCAGATCGTCGGCGGCATCACCCTGTTTGTGCAGCAGGCCCGCTTGCGCGACGGCCGGCGCGTGGTCACGCATATCTCGGAGATCACGGGCATCAGCGGCAACCAGATTCAATTGCAAGATATTTGCGTCTTCGATCAGACCGGCATCGACACTGAGGGCAACGTGCTGGGGACCTTTCGCTGGACTGGCGTCATTCCCAAGCTGCTGCCCCGTTTGAAAGCCAACGGTGAGGACTTTCCGACGGCGATCTTCGGCCAGAGTGGCCTGCAGGTCATCGAGGGTCAGAACCGCCCAGCGGCCGGCGAGACGGCGCGCCGCGCCCTGGCGGAGTGATCGATGCCACGATGGTCGTTCTCTAAGCCAAAACCGTCGCCGGAGGAGCCGCCTGCAAAATCGCCCGCGCCGCCCGAGCGTCGGGCGAGCGATGTTTCAGCCGGAGACTCGCCAGCCCCCGGCGGCCGCGTCGAGGCCAACGCGGTGCAGGCGCGACTGAAAGAAGATCTGGCTGAATTACTCACCGCGCATCGACATCAAGGGCGTGTCCTCGAGCGCAGCCAGAAGCAGCTCGACCAAACCGAGCAGGAGCTGGCCCAGTTGCGCACCCGAGCTGGTGCGCTGGAACGCGAGATTGCCGAGCAGCGCTCGCTCGCCGCGCAGCGCGCCACGAAGATCCGCGAGCTCGAGCTGATGGCCGACAAGCATGCGACGCTGGAAACCAGCTATGAGGCGATCGATCGGGAACGCAAAGACCTGGACGCCCGGCTGACCGAGCTCACCCGCAGCCGCGCCAATGCGGATGCCGAGCGCGATCGGCTGGCCGGCGAGCTGGCCGGCGCGCACGCCACGATTGCCGCTCGGGACGCGGAGGTCGCGGCTCTCAAGGTCCAGCAAGAGACGGTTGCGGCGCACGTCCGCGAGCTGCGAACAGAAGCCGAAAAATTAAAAACAAATGTTGCGTCGACCCAGGGTGAGCTCGAACGCGCCATCGAGGCGCAGGCCGGCCATCACCGTCTGCAACTGGAGTTTGACGCGCTCTCGGCACGGTGGGAGGTGGCGCGCGCGCAGCTGGCCGAAGCCGAGCAAGCGCTGAAGACCTCGCAGGCCACCATCAAGGCCGCCCAAAAATTATCGTCATCGGTTGAGTGGCGCCGCGCGCTCGATGGCATTCTCGACGCCGCCTCTGAGCTCGTTCGCTTCGAGCGCGGGACGCTGGCCCTCGTCGACGAGCTGCAAAAAGATCTGAAGATCGAGGCAGCGAGAAACAGTCCGATTGCCGTCAGCGAAATGTCCCGTTTCAAGGTCGGCGAGGGCATCGCCGGCTGGGCGCTCTCGCATCGGGAGCCGGTTCTGGTCCGTGACAGCCGCTCGGATGCGAGATTCAAAGCATCAGATCCGAAGCATCAGCCGAGATCATTCATTGCCGTGCCGCTGCTTGCCGATAAAGATGGTCTCGGCGTGCTCACACTGGCCCGGCCGGCGACCGACCCGTTTACCGAGCATGATCTGCGCAACATGGCGCGGGTCGCCAACGACGCGTCGACGGCATTGATCAACGCCAGGCTCGTGGAGTTGCTCAAGCAGCGCGAGGACCGGCTCACGACCCTGGTGCGTAAGGCCCGTGAGCTCTCGATGGCAAACGACACCAAGCAGGTCGTGGAATTCGTGCTTTCGAGTGCCAGGGAGCTGATCGGCGGCAACGCCGCGCTGCTCGCCCTGCGGCATCCAAAGACATCCGAGCTGGAGGTCATCGGCTCGGTCGGCATCGCGGAGAGCATCCTGCAGCAGCGCATCGCGTGGGGGGCGCCGGCGGCCAGTGACGTCATGCGCAGCGGCCAGGCCTGGGTCTCGCCGCTAAGCGAAATGCTGCCGGCGAATTTGATGGAAACCGCCGACAAGGCCGGCCTCAAGACGATTGCCTGCGTGCTCTGTGGAACCCCGACCCCAGCTGAAGCCACCGACGACGGGGCGTTGCTGAGCCGATCGGAGGTCGAGTTTCCCGATCAGATCACGGGGGTGCTCAACGTCTATCGCAACAGCCTCGATCCAATCGGCACTGGCGACCTCGAGCAGCTCAAGGCCTTCGCCGAGCAAGCCGCGGTCGCGATTCAGAACGTCCGTCGCTCAGACCGGGTCAAGGAGCAGCTCCAGGCGACCTCGTCGATGAACACCCGCCTCATGGGTCGCGAGCGATATATCAACCAATTGCTATTTCGCATCCAGCAGCTCGAGCAAGAGCTCGGCCGCTACAAAGCCGCCTAAGTCTGGCTTTCGCCTTCGAGCTGAGCTTTCAGCATCCGCAGGTCCTTCTCGTTGGCCCGGCGCATCGCGCTGGCCATCAGCGGTGCTGCGAGTCGTGAGAACCCGGTTGGCTCGCCACGATTTCGCAAGGTCATCCGGGTGGCGCCGTGCTCGGCTGGTTCCCAAAGATAGGTCGTCTCCATCGGGAAAGGTCCTTGCGCCGTCCGCATGACGAGACGCTGGCCAGCGATCAGTTCCCGCACCTCGTAGACGTAAGTCAGCCGCCGACCAAGGAATTTCGCCGTGAATTTCAGCTTCGAACCAAGCTTCATGGGCGGCGGAGTCTGCCAGTCGACGGATGAAATATTCACATACCATCGGGGCGCATTCGAGGGATCGCCAGCGTAGGCCGCGACTTGCGCTGGCGGTCGCCTGATGACGACGGACGTCACGACGTCAACCGGCCCGGACGTTCGTGAGCCTCCCAACCAACCTGTCGAACATCCCTTGCCAGCCTCCGCGATGGCTGCGCGCGGCCTCGTCGCTGAGATTTGTATGCAGCAGCCGGAGCCTGGTCGCGCCGGGTCCGTCGGCCTCGAGCTCGACGGTAACAATGCTGATCCCCGGCCCGGTGTAGATCGAGGACCAAGTAAAGACGAGCCGTCGTGGCGGATCGAGCTCGAGATATTCACCGTCGTGTTCGATCACCATCCCGTCGCCGCGCATGACCACATGCAGCCTCCCGCCGATGCGCAGGTCGTTGTCGATTTCGCAACTGCCAACCGGAGTCATCCACTCGCGCATCAGGGTGGGCTCGGTCCACCACCGAAAGACCTCGTCGATCGGGGCGGGCAGCAGCCGTCGAATCTCAAGCGATGACGTATCTGGACGGTCATCTCGCCCGGTCCGGCTCATCGCCGCGCCCGCGTTCGGATCCGGTCCTCGAGCAGGTCGAGGCGCGCCTCCCAGAAGCTTCGATAACGTTCGAGCCAGGCCGTTGCCGGTAGCAGCGGTCGGGCCTCGAGAGCTAGCCGGTGTTCGCGGCCGTCAATCGTCCGATTCACGAGTCCCGCCGCCTCCAGGATCCTGATGTGTTTCGACACCGCAGGCAGCGACATGGCAAAGGGATCGGCCAACGCCGTTACGGTCGCGGCACTGGCGCCGAGCTGCTCCAGGATTTTTCGCCGAACTGGATGCGAGATCGCGCCGTAGATGCGGTCGAGTTGCTCGTCCGAATGCTTAACCACTTGGTTTACAATAGTCTCGTTCGGCGAAGCTGTCAACGACAAAAGGCCCCGTGATCGATGGCCTCGGCCTCAGCTCGATCGAGATCGCCGCTCGGGCGGCCTGGCGATGAATCGCCCGTCTTTGCGTTGCAGCGACCAGCCGCCTTCGTGCACTTTGCGGTGATGCGGCCGGCATAACAACGCCAGGTTCTCCAGCGTCGTCGGTCCGCCATCCGTCCAGAATTTCAGGTGGTGTGCATCGCACCAGATCATCGGCCGATCGCAGCCCGGAAAGACGCAATGCCGATCGCGAGCCGCCACCCCGCGGTGCGTCGCGGGTGGCACCGTCCGACTGGCACGGCTGATTTCACTCTGAAGCTCACCGGTTCCCAGGATGCGGCTGATCATTGCGTCGCAAGCGACGCGTCGCACGGTCTCGGCCGGCAGTGTTCCGCCATCTTCGATTTCGCCGGCCGGTGCTCCAGCCGTCTTTGTCAGTGTCTCGACGCTCGCCCTGATCACAAGGTGTGGCCGGGAGCTCCTGCCCTCGCCGGTCTTCGCGCTGCCCCGGCAGATCTCGACGAGCCGGTCGGCGCGGCGCTGACCAGCGCTGCGCTCGTCCTTGGCGCCGGGCAGCATCCCAATGTTGAGAGCACGTCGAACGATCGCGCCGCCCTCGACATCGAGCAGGCCATCCAGGCGGACCAGCCCATCGACTGGATCGCCGATATGAAGGTAGCGCCGCTCGTAGGCACAATTGGCTTCGGCGAGCGCGGCCTGGGCATCGATGCGGTGCTCAAAGTCTTTAGCGACGCCGACCAGTTGCCCGGGATCGTGGGTTGCCGCCGCCCGGAGAAGCGAGACTTCCTCTTTCCGCACGGCCTCGACACCGATATGCTCGGCCGTTCTCGCCAGGACCGCAACGTGTTGATAGCTCAGCTCGCCGCGGGAAAAGGCCTGTTCCGTCTTTGGCAGCTGATCCACCTGCCGGGCAACGGTCAGCCGTTCGGCGGCCGCGCCGCCAGAAAGCTTGCATTTCCAGCGGAGCCAGGCAACCGGGCCGAGCGCTCCGTCGGCGGCATAGTCACCGGACTGATCGAAGCGCCGCAGGCCCGCAGCAAAGACAGCCTCGAGCGGATCGATGCCGGCTTCGCGGATCTGAATCAGCGCCTCGCCGAGCACCGGTCCATCGGCCTCGCTGACGAGCGCGTGCATCGCGTCCTTTGCCGCCCGCAGCTGGCCGGCTGCCGCCATGACATCGGCCGGGGTTGGTTCTGGTGGAGGACGACGGCAGCCATGCCGCCATCCTGACGCATGGCTTCGACAGCTGTGTGTCGTTGCGCATGCAAATAATCAAAGAAGATCACCGTCCGGCTTCTCGGCCTGGAGGCCGGCTACAAGCTCGAATTCCGAGGCTGCAGGTCGGCTAGACGCTCGAGTTAGCCGGTCAGGCGCCGGCGCCGGCGGCTGGAAAGGTTCAGCCGTCCGAGGATGAACGCGTCCAGCACCCGATGCGACGCGATCACGCCGTCGCCCACCCGCCGTGAGCCTTTGCGCCGGTCCGCCTTGAGATCGATCAGGTACTTCTCCTGCTGCGTCCAGACGAGCTCGATCAGCCGGCTGAAGCCGGTGTCCGCCTCGACCACAATCCCCTCTTTCTCGATGCGTTCTTTGACTGGCTGGGGCAGCTCTTTCGCTTCGGCCAGGTTGAGGCGCTCGAGCGCCTCGAGCAGGTCATCCAGGCGGCGGAGATGGTAGCGGCGTTCCGCTTCGTTGTTGTATGCCCGAGGTGATGCGTCCAAGCGGTCCTCCTGCATGTGCTCTAAACCCGTATAACTCCGGAGCCGGCGATTACTTCAACCCCACGCTTTTCGATCGCGCCGAGAACTCGATTCATGCCGATGGAATCACTTGGCATATGCCCGGTGATGACCAGGTTGGCGTTCGGTCGCTGATCGTGCTCGAGCTCGCGCAGGTCGCGGTCGTCGATGTGCATCGCCAGGATGGTGTCAATGCCGTGCTCATAATACGTCCGATAGATCGGCGCGCCACCATTGGTTCCAGCCGCCATCTGCACGATCCACTTGCCGACTGGGTTTGAGGACCGGCCCAGCCAGAGTTCTGGCTGGACCAGCGAGGCCTCCATTTCCGGGATGGTTTTGAGTTCATCAACCAACCCGCCGACACTGGTGGCATGGCCGTCGACGACGTGCTTGACAAAGTCAATGAAAAATTGCCGGCCGATGATGTCGGCCGCCAGGTGGATGTTCATCAGTGGCAGCCGCAGCTTGCGCGCCGCATCGATGACCCGGTCATAGTTGATGGTATGCAGCGCATGCGCGACCGGGCCGCGCCGGCGCAGCATCGTTTCGCGGGCCAAGCCGGCCGGGATGCCGGTCTCGGTCATCTGCTCGACATGGCGTTCGATCATTTCGGGGAAGCGCATCCGGGCTCGCGAACCAATGGGATGGTGCGCGATAATGCCGTCGGCCCCGAGTTCTCGCGCCAGGAACAACTCGCCGAGATCCACGTCGATCCCGGCGAAGACGCGGCGCACGTCGCCGTCGATGTAGACCTCGGAATCAGCGGGCGTCTGCGCGCAACCGGCGAGCTGGTTGGCCAGCCCCATGATCTCGCTCAGGCGCACTCCGGCATTATCGCCATTCGTGCCAGCCACAGGCCTGTTTCACGGAAACGGCTTTACAATCCCCTCAGTTGAGCCAGGATCATCCCAGCGTCACGAAGCGAGAGCTGGGCACCAGCGGACCCGAGCACCGCGGCGAAGGCGGCTTTGCGCCGAGTTTCAAGGAAGCCGTGGGACGTTGGCGCCGCAGGCACCGCCATCCGCCCGCGGACGAAACCTGGTTCGCCGTCCATTATCGCGTCGGATGGCTGGTCGAGCGGCTGTCGTTGCTGGAGAGCATTCACTTGCTGCGCCAGGGACTCGACGTACGATCGCTGGCCGCGGAGCGGCCTGCACGCCGCAAGAAAGGTGACGATCCAACCGGGCGTGATGACGCGAGGGATGAAGGGATCGACGTCGAGAATGAGCCGGCGGACGCGATTTCTCACGGCGAGCCGCGCACCGGCCGGCCGAATGGCGGATAATCCGCGCATGCGGCGATTCAAGCCACGCTGGCTTGGCGCTCTGCTCGGGGGGATCGTGCTGCCCTTTGACCCGGTGCTGGGCATCCTCCTGCTCGCGGTCGGCTTGGCGCGGCCCCGCTCAAAGTCGATCGGCAAAGCGCTGCGACCGTGAAGGTCTATCTCGGCCGCGCGGTCAGTGGTGAGCTCGGCCCCCGAAGCCTCGAGGCGATTCAACTTGCGCACCGCGCGCTCATCGACGCCGGCGTCGGCGTTCTTGCCGAACGGGTCGCCGACCCTGACTACCGCCCCGGTCTTGACCGCCCCGAACTGATCGCGGAGATGATGCGTCGCGAGCTTCATGAGGCTGATGCCGGCTGCATGGAGATGAGTGGCCGAAGCCTGGGCGTCGGCTTTGAGGCCGGCTGGCTCCTTGGACGAGGGCGTCCGGTGCTCGTGCTCTATGACGCCGACCACCCTCCGGCTTCTTCGATTGTCCGGCATCCCCCGTTCGAACATTGCGTCGCTTTTGGATATCGGGATCTGCTCGACATCCAGGGGGCCGTCACCGACTTCTGCCGCACGATCGCCGCGCACGCTGCCTACCGCGAAGCCTGAGCATGCACCCTCCCGCTCTGGGGGAAGGAAGGGTTGGGGCGTTGACTTTCTAGACTGGGCCCATGCCCTTTCGCGCCTGCATCCTGACGGTCAGCACCAAGGGGGCCCGCGGAGAGCGAGTCGATGAGAGTGGCGAGCGCATCGGTGAGGCGCTCGCTCGGCTTCCTGCCGAGGTGGTCGGCCGCGCCGTGGTCAGCGACGAGGTGGATGACATCCAGCGCCAGCTTCGCGACTGGATTCGTGCTGTCGATCCGGAGTTGATCGTCCTGACCGGCGGCACCGGGCTCGGTCCCCGTGACGTAACCCCGCAGGCGCTGGCGCCGATGTTCGACTATCCGGTTCCCGGGATTGCGGAGGCGATGCGCGCCGCCGGGTTGAAGAAAACGCCCCACGCCATGCTTTCCCGGTCGTTAGCCGGCGTCATCGGACGGACGCTCGTGCTGGCATTACCGGGAAGCCCTCGCGGGGTCGTCGACAGCCTCGATGCGGTCCTCGAGGCGATCCCGCACGGGCTTCGGACCCTCCGCAACCAGGTCAGCGACGCCCCGGCCGCGCATCGCCCGAGCTGATGGGGCGGATTAGGGTCGGCATTTCGTCCTGGACCGAGCCCACGTTGATCAAGAGCGGGTGGTATCCGCCGGAGGCCACGACCGCCGAGGAGCGGCTTCGCTTCTACGCAACCAGGTTTTCGATTGCCGAGGTCGACAGCACCTTCTATGCGATTCCCAACGAGAAGACAGCGCAACTTTGGGTTGAGCGAACGCCGAAGGACTTCGTGTTCGACGCCAAGGCCTACGCGCTCCTGACGCAGCATCCGACGCCGGCGGCGCGATTGCCGAAGGACCTACGGGAAAAAGTCGCCGGAAGCAAGACCAACCTGTATTTCAAGGACCTCGGCGCCAAGGACAAAGAAAGCGTCTGGGACCGTTTTCGGGAGGGCCTCCAGCCGCTGCACGACGCGGGCAAGCTCGGTGCGATCGTGTTCCAGTTTCCCAAGTGGTTCCTGCCCTCGCCCTCGTCGTACCGCTTCATGGAAGACCTGCGTGAATGGTTGCCAGATTTCGGCATTGCGATCGAATTCCGGCAGGCCTCCTGGTTGAAACCCGAGCGCCGCCAGCGGGTCCTCGATTTCCTCAAGGGCCGTGGCTTCACTTATGTCGTCGTCGACGAGCCACAGGGATTTCCATCGAGCGTTCCGCCGGTCGCGGCGACCACCGGGCCGCTCGGAATGGTGCGCTTCCACGGTCACAACAACGAGAACTGGGAAAAGCGATCGATCACCGCCGCCGAGCGCTTTCGCTATCTCTACCAATCGGCGGAGTTGAAACCGTGGGTACCGACTATTCGCGAGATGGCCAAAGGCCCCCAGGACGTCCATGCGGTGATGAACAACTGCTACTCGGACTATGCGGTGCGCAACGCGCAGGACCTGGCCGATCTCCTGAACTGAGCCGAAGGGATTGCCGGGCCGGGCAGTTGAACCGGTAGCGAAGCCCAGCCATGCAGGCTTACCAATCGCCCCCCTGTCCGTACTGCGGCGCCACCTGGAATCCGCCGGGTGCGCAGACCTGCACCAATTGCCGGAACCAGCTCCCACCGCCTCAGCCAACCTACGCGCCACCTGGTTATGCGCCGCAACAGGGCGGCCTGCCCCAGCAGGGTCAGCCGCAGGATCCTGGCCAGGGCCAGGCCGGATATCCGTATGGACAGCCGTCCTATCCGCAGCAGGGCTATCCTCAGGCCGCGGGGTCGTACCCGGGCGCGCCTCCGGCCTATCCAGGGCAGCCTGGTCAGCAGCCGTACGTCGTTCCGGGCCAGGGTGCCTACCAGGGTCAGCCGGGACAGCCGCCCCAGTACCCGGGATACCCGCCGACCGGCTACGGCCAGGGCTATCCGGGTTATGGAGCCGACCCGAACTATGCGAATTACGGAGCCGCTGGGGTACCGGTTGCGGCGGGAACCACCCTGCGTCTCTTCGGCCAGAGCTTTACCGTTCCGGTCGCGCTGCCGCCGATCATCGTCCAGTACCAGCAAAGGATCGCCTCCGCGGTCGTCGGCTTCCTGGCATTGCTGATCGTGCTATTTGCTGTCCTGCCGGCGGTTGCCGCGGGTCAGGTCTCCGCCGCCAATCTTGCGATCTCAACAGCGGTCCTGCATCAGTCGAAGGTCGACGCCGGCTTTACCAGTTTGTTCACGCCTGATTCCAACGCGACTGACCTGAATGTGATCAAGGCGCAGGGAAGCAAGGTCATCCAATCGATCAACGCCTCCCTCGCCATCGTGCAAGCCGACGAATCAGCGCTCAACGCCGTCGACGGTCGTCTGGCCATCCTGCAATGGGTTGCCCTGCCTTCGGGTGGCACGATTGCCGGTGAGCGCCAGCGGCTGAAGACCGCGCTTGACGGTCTCAAGCATGCCGATGCCGCCCTGACCGCCGGTTCGAACCTTGGCAAAGTGGCGCTGCCGACCTACGACACAATGATCGACTTCACGAAGATGTACACGGCGCTCGGGAAGCACGACCTGGTCGGCGCGGCCGCGCCTTACGCCGATGCCCAGCAGAAGTTGCAAGAGGCGATCTCACAGGATCAGGCGGCCGGGGTCCCCGCCGTCGTCGCAAAGCAATTAACGGCGTTGAGTTCGCTGCTCGACAATACGGAGAGCCTGGTCCAGGCGCTGCAGAACAAGGACAACGCCGGCATCAAGAAGTATTCCGACGCGGTCCAGACCGGCCTCAAGACCCTATCGGCGAACAGCCTGCCCGCTGGCTACGAAGAAAAGACGTACGCGCCCGATCAGAAGGCTTACGACGCGGCGATCAAGTCGCTCAAGGGCTAACGCTCCTTCGGTCGCCGCTGCGTCCCGCTCTTCCCCCCGCGCTTCTCGATCAGTGTGATGCCCTCGATCGTCATCCATCGGTCGGCGCTCTTGGCCATGTCGATGATTGTGAGTGCGGCGGCCGCGACCGCGGTAAGCGCCTCCATCTCGGCGCCGGTTTGCCCCTGGCAGCGAACCAGGGACGTGACATCGACGCCCGGCGTTCGCTCGTTCGGCGTGCAGTCGACGTCAACCAGGCTCAGCGCCAGTGGATGACACATCGGGATCAACTCGCTCGTTCGCTTGGCGGCCTGGATACCGGCGATTCGGGCGGTGGTCATGACATCGCCTTTGGGCAGGTTGCCTTCGACGATCGCCCGGAGCGCCTGCGCGGTCATTCGAACCGTGCCACGAGCGCGGGCCTCTCGAGTCGTGATCGGCTTCGCCGAGACGTCGACCATGTGGACATCGCCCCCAGGTCCCAGGTGGGTCAGGCGGGCCGCCTTCAACGCCCAGCTCCCCGAAGGCGATCGAGGTCGTCTCGCCGGACATCTTTCTGGTGCGGCGTGGGCGCCATGCCGCGGACGATGACCTGATCCCCATAGCGTTCACGCAGCTCGTCCAGCTGCTGATCGAGTTGCACCCGGCGCGCGGACCGCTCCTCGAGCAGGTTGAGCTGGGCCGAGCTCGGCTCCAGGTTGCTCACACCGGCGCCGATCAGGCGGACCGGTCGGGTGCGGTCGATCTGGGTCTCGAACAGCTGCCGCAAGGCGCTGGCCAGCTCGTCATCGCGGTCGGTCGCGAGGGCCAGCGTCGCCTGCCGCGATTGCGTGTCGAACGGGTGGTATCGAATCTTCAGGCATACCGTGCGGGCAGACAGTCCATGTCCGCGGAGACTCTGGCTGACATCCTGCAGGAGCCCGAGCGCGGTCTCACGCACCTTGGTGATGTTGACCTGGTCTTTATCGAAGGTGACCTCCCGGGAGATGCTTTTTGGATCGCCAGGCGGCATCACCGGGCTCGTATCCATGCCGCGCGCGTGCGCGCCAAGCGCCCTGCCGTACTGGCCGAAGAGCTCTCCCAGCAATGGATCAGGGAGCGCCCCCAGGTCGCCGATGGTGCGGACGCCGACACGCTGCAGGCGCGCGGCTGTCGCCGGGCCGCAGCCGGGAAGCCTCGAGAGCGGCAGCGGGGCGAGGAAGGTGGCCTCGTCTCCCGGCGCGACGACGACCAGGCCGCGCGGTTTGCGCAGCTCGGAACCGACTTTCGCCACAAGCTTCGAGCTCGCCACGCCGATGCTGATATCCAGTCCGCATTGGCGCTTGACCTCGTCGCGCAGCCGAACGGCGACGGCCTGGGGCGGTCCCATCAACGCTTCCTGGCCCGTGCAATCCAGGTACGCCTCATCCAGCGCGATGGGCTCGATGATCGGCGAGTAGTGGTCGAGGATGTCGAAGACCGAGCGCGACGCTTCCCGATAGGCCTTGAAGTCACAGGGCACGAAGATCGCCTGCGGACAGAGGCGCCGGGCGCGGCTGAGCGGCATGGCGGAGCGCACGCCGAAGGGCCGCGCCTCATACGACGCGGCCGCGACGACCCCCCGCTCACCGGGTACGCCCGCCCCACCGACGATCACCGGCTTTCCGCGTAGCTCGGGACGCCGCAACTGCTCGACCGAGGCATAAAACGCGTCGAGGTCGACGTGCATCACGACGCGCTGCATGGTCGCAGTCTAGCCGCGTAACAGCCACGTAACAAACGGGTATATGGCGTGTCACGCGTGCCGTTACCGACTTATGATCCCGTGGCTGGCTAGGCCCGCCGGCGTCCCTGACTCCCGTCCCCCCTCTTCGGATCCAACGACAACCCCTCCTTCCGGCGGGCCGCGCTTTCTCTTAGCAAGGAAGGTTTGGGGGTCACGTTGCGTGGTCGATGGGGCGCGTGATCACTGTGGTCGTGGCGATCGCGTCGTGCCTGCTGATCTGGAAGAGCGGCGCGGTCAACTCGATGCTTCCGGGGTCGCTTGGCCCAACCGCCCCGACGGCTGATCCGGGCTCCAATATCGCGCTGGCGGGCGACGCCATGGGAAAGTTGACGAGCGTGCACCTCTCGTTGAACGGCACCATGGTGTTCAACGGCCTGCCGGGCGTCAAGGTGACCGGCTCAGGTGACCTGGTTTACCCGCACAAAGAGAATCTCAGTCTCCAGCTCAGTGTTCCCGGAGCCAACGGTCAGTACATCAGCCTGGTCGAGAACATGCGGATCGAAAACGGCCATGAGTACGTCCAGATCCCGTCGCAGTCACCAAAGTGGAACGACGTGACCGGGAACAGCAAGGCGCAGGTCGCGCCCGGCATGGACCCCATCTCCAACCTTGAGTTCGTGCGCGCCATCCGCGCCTCCGACGACCTGGGCGACATCACGATGGACAACATCGACGTCCACCACTTCTCCTTGAGCGTCGATACCGGCAAATACGTCGGGCAGCTGCAGGCTGATAAGTCGAATCCCCTCGATCCGGGGGTTGAAGCCGAGCTGACCGGCTCGGCGATCCAGGTCGAGGTGTGGATCTCATCCAGCGATCACCTGGTGCACCAGATGAAGACGCGCGTGGACGCACCAGACTTCAACTGGGACATCACCTATCACTACACCGACTTCCAATCCGGCAGCGCGACGAACTCCGCCTGATCCGGCGGCTCAGACCGAGACCTTTTCCCGCTCGCGCTCCCGCTCTTTGGGCGGCGGCCCGGCCTGAGCGTTGTATTCCCGAAGGTCGTCCTCACTCAGGTGCCCGGCGGCGATCAGCAACTCCACATAGGTCACGCCCAGATGCGGGGCAGCCCGGCGAAGGACCCAGGGTGGTGGATTTTCCTTGTTCTTATTGACCGCCTGGTAGAAGTAGATCTGGTTCAGGTCGCAGCGGACCGCCAACCGGTGCAGCGATATGTTCTGCTCGCGACACTTGCGCTTCAGATACTCGCGGAAGTCCACCGCCCCTACCTCCAGAACCCATCCGCGATCCTACTCGCGCGACGTCGAATTAATTATAGGTATCGGGGGTAGGACGTCCGGAACGCAGCCGGGCGACGATCGGGGATAGCTCGCCCAGCCGCTCAATCACGAAATCGGCGACGCCGGGGTCATCCTCCTGGCGCCATTCGCGTGTGAGGACGGCACGCATGCCGAGTCGCTTGGGACCTTCGACATCTTCGCGTACCCGGTCGCCGACGAAAAGCGCTGCGGACGGGCCGACGGCAAGCTTGGTCAGCGCGTCCTGGTAGATGGCAGGATGCGGCTTGCGGACGCCGACCCCTGACGAGAACGTCACGGCGTCGAAAAATTCACGCAGGCCTAGGGCCGCCAGCTGGCCAAGCATCAGCCGCGGGAGATAGGCGGCGTTGGAGACGATGCCGAGGCGAAGGCCAGCCGCCTTGAGCGCCTCGAGTGTCGGGACCACGTCCGGACCGGGGTGCACCGACTTGAGCCAGCCATTTTGCTCCAGCTCCATGACCTGCTCGATCAGCGCGGGCTGCAGCTCGAGCCCCAGGCCGCGCAGCGCGGAGTCATATAGGCCGGCGATCTCGACCTCTTCTTCCCGGCCCGCGGCGTAGTCGCGCTGGATCTCGTCATCGACCGCTCGGGAGACTTTCTCGATCAAGACCTGCGCTGCCGGAATCTCCCGTTCCAGGCGCTCGGCGAGAAGTTGATTGATCTTTTCGTACGCCTCGATGAGCTGCTCGTGTGGGCGGTCGTCGAAGTGAATCAAGGTGTGTCCGTAATCAAACAGAACCGCCTCTAGATTCTCCCTCCCCCGTGTCGGGGGAGGGTCGGGGAGGGGGCGTTTGCTCACAGCAGCGAGCGCAACGTGGTCAGATTCGCGAGGCCTTCCAGCATCTCCTCGCCCGGGGTCTCGAGCACGAAGGCGCAATGCGCCAGGCGGTCGTCGTGCAGCAGCGCCCGAAATCCTTCGACCCCGATGTTCCCATGGCCGATGCCTACGTGCCGGTCAGCCTTGCCGCCCAACCCAACCGTGGTGTCGTTGCAATGACAGGCGCGGATTCGCTGCGCCGGAACGATGGCCATCAGCTGATCGAGTGTCGCCTTCATGCCGGCTGCCCCGGCATCGTCGTAGCCGGACGCGTAGGCGTGCGCGGTATCGAAGCAAACGCCGAGACGTGCCGCATGCTCCGGTAACCGTCCGAGGATCTGTGCCAGGTCCTCGAATTTCGCGCCGACATATGCGCCGCCGCCCGCCGAGGTCTCGAGCAAGCACATCGCGCTGCCCCCCGCCTTGGTCAGCACCTCATCGAGCGCCGCGACGACACGGTCAATCCCAAGCTGGGCGCCGTCGCCCATGTGGCTGCCGACGTGGACGACCACGTACTGGCAGCCGTAATTCTCGGCACGCTCCAGCTCGGCGCGCAAGGCCTCGCGTGACTTCTTCTGGAAGCTCGGGTTGGGGCCGGCCAGGTTGATCAGGTACATGGCATGCGACAGCGCGGGATGAACATCCAGCTCCGCGAGCGATTTTCGAAAAAGCTCGGTCGCTTTGGGGTCGACGGGAGCCGACCGCCAGGCGCTCGGGTTGTCGGTGAAGATCTGCACCGCCTTGAGCTGCAGGGCCTTGATCATCTCGATGGCTTTCTCCAGGCCGCGGCCGGTGCGCATGTGCATGCCGATCCGCCGCTCGAGGGCCATCGAGATCTAATTGTCATAATTTCGCCGCCCGGGCAGGGTGGGGCCTAGACTTCGACGGGTGTACCGTCTCACAACCTTTTCCGTTGGGCCATATGACAACAACGTGTATGTGCTCAGCGATGACAAGTCAAAAGACGCGCTGCTGATCGACGCCGCCAACGATGCGCCGAGGATCATCAAAGAACTCGCAGGTCTGCGGGTCAGCCACATTCTGACGACGCATGGCCATCAGGATCACGTGCAGGCGCTCAAGGCGGTTCGGGAGACGACGAAGGCGACCTTTACCTGTCACCAGTTGGACGAGGCGATGATGCCGATGGCGGCGGACCACCGTGTCCAGGACGGCGAACGCTTTCGTTTTGGCGACTATGAGGTCGTCGCCCTGCATACGCCCGGCCATACGCCGGGGAGTATTTGCCTGCTGGCCGGCGAGCGGCTCTTTTCCGGCGACACGCTCTTCCCTGGCGGCCCCGGCAACACGGCCAATCCGTACGCCAGCTTTCCGACCATCATCGACAGCATCAGGGACAAGCTCTTCACCCTGCCGGACGACATCGAGGTTCTTCCCGGGCACGGCAAGCCGACGACGATCGGCCGCGAGCGCCCCCACCTCGACGAGTGGATCGAGCGCGGCTGGTAAGCACGTGGATCAGCGCGTTTCCCTGATTACGCTTGGCGTTGCCGACCTCGCCCGGGCACGGGCGTTCTACGAAAGGCTCGGATGGAAGAGCAACAGCAAACCGGAAGAGGGGGTCGTGTTCTTCCAGGCCGGCGGGTTAGTGCTCGGCCTCTGGGGCCGCGGCGAGCTGGCAGCCGATAGCGGCGTGCAGGACAGCGGCGGCTGGGGAGGCGTGGCGCTCGCTTACAACGTTTCGTCGCCCGATGAAGTTGATGCGGTCCTCGCGGAAGCGAAAGCCGCCGGCGGAACAATTCCGAGAGCTGGTGGCAAGACATTCTGGGGCGGCTACACGGGGATCTTCATCGACCCCGATGGGCATCCCTGGGAGGTTGCGCACAATCCGTTCTGGACGATTAAGGGCGACGGCTCGATCCGGCTCCCGAACTGACTGTCCGAGAGCACGACCAGCGTCGTAAGCGCCCTTATTGGTTCGGCTTGACGAAAACCTCGGTCGCCTGAAGGATTTTCTCCGTCCGGCTGTTCGGGATGTGAATCCGAACGCCAGGGTGGGCGCCGGTTCCGAAATCCCACCCGTCGAGATAACGCTCTCGGATCTCGCTGACGGTCTTGACCGCCGTCGTCTGTGAGCCGTTGGTCATCCACACGGTTGGCTCTCGCGAGGTTGCATAGCCAAGGCCAATTTCGGTACCGCTGTCTCGAAAGAACGTGAGCTCCTTGAGCGGCGTCTCCGGCGCCACCAGCTCATTGGAGCTCTCCGCGACCTGCTGGAGTGTCGGCAACTGGCCCTTGGCGACGGTTGTCCGCACCTGCATCCGCGCCTTCAGATGTTGCATCCGCTCGCGGCGCTTTTGCTCGCTGACGACCTGCTGAATCTGCGACCGAAGCCGGCCCAGCGCTTCTTCCAGCGGTCCCATCTCGGCCATGATGTCGCGCATCCGCTGCGCGAGCTCGTCGTCGGTCGCCTGCTCCAGCGGTTTGTGCTCGGCCATCCCCATACAATTATTGGCCAGCATGTCAGTGGCGCAGGCCTCGACCGGTCAGCTCAAAGACCAGCTCGGCGCGCGAATCGACAGCTTGCGTCCCGACCTGGAGCGCATCGGCCGCCAGATTTACGCCAACCCCGAAATTGGCTACGAGGAACGCCAGGCGGCTGGCTGGCTGAGCGAGCTCTTGCGGCGGCAGGGCTTCAGCGTCGAGCTTGGCGTCGCCGAGACGCCGACCGCCTTTGTCGCCACCCGGCGCAACGGCAGCGGGCCGACGGTCGCGTTTCTTGCCGAGTACGACGCCTTGCGAGGCCTCGGCCACGGGTGCGGGCACAACCTGATCGCGATGGCGTCGACTGGCGCCGGGATCGCGCTCGCCGAGATCCTGGACCAGTTTCCAGGACGCGTCCAGGTGATCGGCACCCCGGCGGAAGAGGGGGGCGGCGGCAAGATCCGCCTGATCCAGGGCGGGATCTTCCAGGAAGTCGACGTCGCGATGATGTTCCATCCGGACACGAAGACTCAGGTCTTGCACTGGGCGCTGGCGGTGACGCACCTGCACTTCGAGTTCACCGGCCGGGCGGCGCATGCCTCCGGCGACCCCGAGAAAGGCATCAACGCGCTGGATGCCTTCGTGCTCGCGTACAACGCGATCAGCATGTTGCGTCAGCACATCAAGGAGGGCGCCCGCGTCCACGGCTTCCTGATCGAGGGGGGCACCGCGCCCAATATCGTGCCCGAGCGGACTCGGGGCGAGTTCCTCGTCCGCGCTCGCGACGAGGCCTACATGCAAGAACTGGTCCAGAAGGTGAAGAACATCTTCCAGGCGGCGGCGCTCGCGACCGGCTGCAGTGTGAACCTGTCCTTCGGCGAAGACCCCTATACCGACCTCCGCAACAACGGCGTGCTGGCGAGGCTCTTCGAGGAGAACCTGAAGCGACTCGGCATCGATCCGGTCGAAGGCGTGCCCTGGGAAAACGCGGGATCGACCGATATGGGCAACGTCAGCCATGTCGTTCCCGCGATCCATCCGACGCTGGCGATCGCGCCCAGCGACGTCGCCGGGCATTCCCAGGCATTCCTCGAGGCATCTGGCTCGTTGCGCGGCTATCAGGCGATGATTGATGCCGCCAAGGCGCTGGCCATGACCGGCGCCGATCTGCTGGCCGACCCCTCGCTCGTGGAAAACGCCAAGCTGGAATTCCGCCGCGCCTGATCGCGCTCCACCAAACGTAGACCGGGCATGATCGACGAACGCTACCGCGAGGACCGCGAGCGCCGTCGCCTGGGCAGCCTGACGGTCTACTCGGGTCCAACCCATTCCGGCAAGACCAAGAAGCTCGAGGCCGATACCGAGCGAGCCCAGCGGCAGGGCCGCCACATGCAATATCTGTCGGCGCGGGCCGATCCGAACGACCTCGTGAGCCAGCTCGATCCCGCCACCGAGCTGGTCGCGATCGACAATGGCCAGCAGTACGACGATCGGCTGATTGCCGTGGCGGACAGCCTGGCCACCGTCTACCGCGTCGACGTCGTGCTCGCCGGCTGGGAGCTGGATGTCACGGCCCGACCGGCCGGGCCGATGCCGGAGCTGCTCTGTACCGCCGATTTCGCGCTCAAGCTGGACGATGGAGTCTGCGCGCAGCCCGGCTGCCGCAACCTGGCGAGCCGGACGCAACGGTTCCACGGCGTCGATGGCACGCCCGAACGCTTTCTTCCCGTCTGCCGGCGGCATCACACGCCGGAGCCGCGGGCCCAGAGCTTTCAAGAGGTCTGGTTCGACGAGCCATCCGGAAGTCTCGACTTGATCAGCGGCTGTATGTTCAGCGGCAAGACCCAGGAACTGATTCGACGCTTGGACCAGGCGCGCTACGCGGGATTAGCCATCCAGGCGTTCAAGCCCGCCCTGGATGATCGCTACGCGATCGAGGCGGTCGCCTCGCACCGTCAGCTTCGATTCCCGGCGATCGCGGTCCCCGACGTGGATGCGATCCGCCGTCAGCTCCACGATGACACGCGCGTGGTCGCCATCGATGAGGCCCAGTTTTTTGGCAGCGACCTGGTTGGCCTCGTCGACGAGCTCGCCAACCGCGGACGGCACGTGATCGTGGCCGGCCTGGAGCTCGATTTCCTGGCCAGGCCCTTTGGGCCGATGCCCCTGCTGGCCGCCTACGCCGACCGGTTGACCAAGCTCCAAGCGTCCTGCCAGTATCCGGGCTGCGGCTCGCGGCAGGCGACGCGCACGCAGCGCCTGGTTGACGGTCGGCCGGCGCCGGCGGACGCTCCGCTGGTCGTGGTCGGCGGCGCCGCCACCTACGAGGCTCGCTGCCGGCACCACCATCGGATCGGCGCCTCGCTGTCCGACGAGCCGGCGCCGATCGCGGTCGAGGACTCAGCCGAGCTCTAGCCGGCGCAAGCGTTCGTTGCCGAGCAGCAGCGACAGCGTCGCCGCGGCCACCGTGCCGCCGATCGCAACCACCATCGCCGCCAGCCAGGTGGTGAACACCGGAAAGCCACTGAGGTTCGCCAGCGCCAGCGAAATGCCGAATAGCAATGCCGTTGCAATACTGATGATGAGAAACAACGCCATCCCGATGAAGAGCCCAGCGGGGCTCAGCATGCGGCGCGCGTCGGTCCAGTCGAAGCGGGCAAACACCGCGCCGACGCCGACCATCAATGCGCAGACAGCAGCGGCAAGGGCGACCGCCGTCAGGCTGGCTGCAATCGCCCAGAGCCAGCCCGGGCGGATCACGAGCTCTGCCGCGACCGTCACCAGCCCGATCAGTCCGGCCGTGGGCAGCGCCGTCGACCAGCACTTGGCCTGCAGCAGGCTGAACATCGTGTTGGGCGACGAGGCGTAGATCCAGATGCTCTTGCCTTCGAGGCTAACCGCGGTCAGCCCAAGGTAGAGGGCCAGCGAAAAGAGCAGGACCCAGGCCGGGATCAGCCCGAGCATGGCGGCGACCGGCCCGGGTCCCAGCTGCTGCACCGATCCGGCGAGGCGGGGAAAGCGGAGCCCGAAGATGATGACCAGGAACACCATCGGCATTGCGAAGCGCACCAGCTGCGCGAGGTCCCTCGTTCGCATCCGCCAGTCCTTGACGATGATCCCGGCCTCCACCGCGCCGAGCAGTGGCACCCGCTTTCCCCTCGACGCAGCCGGTGCCGCACGCGCCGCCCGCCGGCGGGGTCGGACGGTCTGGATCCAGCCGGCCAGGTAAAGACGTCCGCTGATCATCGCCCCGGCCACAAAGAGCGCCGCGGAAACCGCGAGCAGCAGGGCCAGCCATGCGCCGGCGCTCAGCCAGCTGCCGTTGAGGATTGCCGCGGCGGCACGACCGGCCCAGCCCGAAGGGAGCCACGGCGCCGAGGCAAGCGGGATGTCGGGCAGCGAGGGCCGAATCCGCCCCCGCGGCAGAGCGCCGCCGGCACGCAGCGCCGGATTGATCAGGAAGTTGATCAGGTTGATCGCCAGCGCCAGCGCCACCCCGAGAACGGCGAGGATTTCGCGCCCGCGCCCGGCCGGGATAATCCGCACCAACAGCAAGCTCAGCAGGGAAACCAGGACCACGATGTAGACCGGATACAGCAGATAAAGCAGAGCGAACCCGAGTGGGATCAGCGGGTCTTTGCCGGCGATGGCCAGGACGACGAGCGCCGGCCCCGTAAAGAGCAGGCCCAACAACATCAGGCGGATGACCTGGACCACCATGCGCCCGCCCAGGATGCTCTCGACCGGACGGGGCGAAACCAGCAGGAGGTCAAGATCGGGATTGAGCAACAGCGCATTGAGGCTGAACACCAGGCTGCTGAAGATCAGGATTCCGCTATAACCGAGAAATCCCAGGCTGAGCAACGACACGGTGTCGACGTGCGCGCCGAATCGTCCCGCGGCCTCGACGATGAGCACCACGACCACCGCTTCCCAGCCCCAGGCCAGCAGGATGACGGCGGCACCACCGATGGTCATCGCCAGCCGCCCGGCTTGCCGGCTGCGGACCGTCTGGTTCAAGAACATGGTGAGCTGGGCGCGCCAGAGCAGGAGGCCCACGGCGAGCGCATCGGCGATCCGCGCGATCGGACTAACTCTCGAGACCACGCAGCATCGCCCCGACGTCCTCCTCATGGCTTCCGGTGAGGTCGAGAAAGATCTGTTCCAGCGACTGCCCATCATGCCCGACCTGATGCCGGAGCTCTTGCAGGCTGCCCAGCGCGAGCAGGCGGCCGTGGTCGATGATGCCGAGCCGGGTGCACATCCGCTCGGCGATCTCGAGGATGTGCGTCGAAAGGAACACGGTCTTTCCCTCTTTACAGAAGTCCTGGAGGATGTCCTTCATCTGGCGCGCGCTGAGCGGGTCCAGGCCCACGGTCGGCTCATCAAGAAAGAGGACCTGGGGATCATGGAGCAGGGCCGCCGTCAGCGATACCTTCTGCCGCATGCCGCGCGAATATGAAGACAAGAAGTCATTGGCGCGGTCCTGCAGGCCGAAGAACTTGAGCAGCGCCTCGATCCGCCGGTCGCGTCTCACGCGCTCGACGTGATAGAGGTCACCTGAAAACTCGAGAAACTCTCGGGCGCTCAGCTTGTCGTAGAGCGTGGCGGCGTCGGGCACATACCCAATCCGGGCCTTGGCTTTTTCCGGTTCGACCAGGATGTCGATCCCAGCGACCCGTGCGCTTCCCGACGTCGGGCGGAGCAGGCCGACCAGCATCTTGATGGTGGTCGTTTTGCCGGCCCCGTTGGGCCCCAGGAAGCCGAATAGCTCGCCGGCTCCTACGTCGAGATCCAGGTCCTCGACGGCCGTCAGGCTGCTATACCGCTTGGTCAGGAGCCTGGTCGCGAGCACCAGGTCCAGTGTAGAGGCGCGCCCGCAACGCGGCGCCTACAATGGGCCCCCCGACAGGTTTTCCGCCGTTACGGCGTTGTTGCCTTGAAGGTCAAGCCACGCCCATTTGGGCCGGACAGCATGATGGAGGTAGAACCGCAAGAGGGTGAGCTTGGCGTCCTGGCCGGCAGTCCGGAGTTCGCCCGGATGGTTGACCGGTTCCACGCTTCCACCAGCCTCAAGCTGCAGGTCTTTGACCTCGATGCCCATCCCCTGACGGCGGTCGAGGAGTACCCGCGCTATTGCCGGCTGCTGCAAGAGCGCAAAGCCTGTCCACTCTATTTCGACCCCAACTTTCTCAAGCGCAACCAGGAAACGATCGGGGTATGCAAATCGGGCGTCGGCCATTTCATCGCTCCGGTCCGAAACGAGAAGCAGGACCAGCTCGGCGCGGTGCTTGGACCGGCCGTCAAGTTCGGCCCCAACTCCGTGGAAGAGCTCGCTGACTTCGCGTTTCAGCTGAAGATCTTTCCGGACGACTTGATCCAGGCGGCGGATGCGGTCCAGGCGCAGGATCCGGAGAAGCTGCTCGGTGCCGGCGAACTGGTGTCTGTCGGGCTCAGCTTGCTCGCCGAGATGCAGGCCAAGGAACGCGTCGGGCATGCGCTGCGCCGCCTTCAATCAGAGATCGCGGAATCGAATTCCCAGATGCTGTCGCAACACATCGTTGACGCGGTCCTTTATCTGACCCGCGCGGACTACGCCCTGGTGCTGATGCTCGACGACAACGGCTCCGACCTGTCCTCCGCCTTCGATCAGCCCATGGCCGATCCGCTGATGGCGTCCAAGCGCCGGCTCGTCGAGGGCATCGCCGAATGGGTCAAGCATGCCGATCGGACGGTCAGCGTCCCAGACATCTCGAAGAGCGCCTGGTGTCGTTATCTGACCGAGGACGTGGTCAAGGAGGGCAGCATCGTGGGGGCGCCCATCCCCGACCAGCGAACCCAGTTCAGTATCGGCGCCATCGTGGTCGGCTTCGATCAGCCACGGGAAGATCTCGAGGAGATCCTCGGGGCGCTCGAGAGCTTCGTTTCCGAAGGGCTCTACGCGCTGGTGATGGGGCGGAAGTTGATCCAGGCGGAGCAGCTGGCGCTGCTCGACACGCAGTCGGGGGCGTACAGCGAGCGGTATCTGGCCGACCTGTTGGACAACGAGCTCAGCCGCGCGTCGCGCTACAACCACGACCTGGCGCTCGTGGTTTTCGAGATCGAGGCGTTCGAGGTGCTTCGGGGCAAATATGGCGAAGACGGCCTGGCCCGCATCCTGCGCGAGCTGGTCGCCGTGGTGCGGGCCAAGACCCGCCGCGTAAATACCCTGTGCCGCATTCACGACGGGCAGTTCTGCCTGGTGATTCCCGAGGCGGGCCGCGAGGTAGCGGTGCGCCAGGCGGACCGCCTGCGGCCGGCGCTGGAAGGTCATCCGTACGCCGCGACCCCGAACGGCGAGATCGTCCGGCTCGCCGTCGACACCGGAGTCGCGGCCAGCGAGCGCGGCAAGGACGACCGGTTGGCGCTCATCGGCCAGGCCCTGCAGAGCCTGGAGCAGGCGCGGACCGAGCGCCGAATGCAGAGCTTCAAGCCCTAGGCGCCCTATTCCCTCCCGCTCCGGGGGCGGGCAGGGTGGGGGCTATGGTTGGACCAGGCATGAAAGTCGCGATTGCGGGCGGCTCCGGCTACGTCGGCCGTCCGCTCGCCGACAGGCTCGTCGCCGATGGACACGAGGTCGTCGTGCTGACGCGGAATGCGACGGCCGCGGCGAGGCCAGGCATCCGCCCGGTGAGCTGGGATGCGCGGACGCCCGCCGCCGAGGTAGTCAGCGAGCTCAGCAGCGCGGCGGCGGTCGTCAATCTTGCCGGCGCCAGTATCGGTGGCGGCCGCTGGACTCGCAGGCGAATGAATGAGATCATGGCGAGCCGCCTGTCGGCCACCTCGGCGCTTGTTGGGGCGATTCGCCAACTGCCTGGCGACGGGCGACCCCGCGTGCTGGTCAGCGCGTCCGGGGTCGATTATTACGGCGACCGGGCGGAAGAGACGGTCACGGAAGATAGCGGTCCGGGCGACTCGTTCCTGGCCATGGTCACGCAACAATGGGAAGCCGCGGCGCAAACAGCGGAGTCGCTCGGCGTCCGTGTGGTCCGCATTCGAACCGCCTTCGTCTTTGGTCAGGGCGCACCCGCGTTTCGGTTACTGACGCTGCCCTTCCGGCTCTTCGTCGGCGGTCCACTCGGCAGCGGCCGCCAATGGTTCACCTGGATTCATGTTGCGGACCTGGTTGGACTCTATGAGCTTGCGCTACGAGAAGCCACGCTCAGCGGCCCCATCAATGCGGTCGCTCCCGATATTCGCCGGCAAGCCGACGTGGCTCGTGAGATCGGCCACGTCCTTCACCGGCCCTCCGTCTTTCCCGCGCCGGCGCCGATGTTACGACTGGCCCTTGGGCGCCAGGCGGAACTGTTGCTCGACGGGCGCCGGGCGAGCTCGGCGAAGGCGCAGGCACTCGGGTATCGTTTCCGGTTCGCGAACTTGCGCGCCGCGCTCGAGGATGTCCTTCGCTGATTCGCGCCGCGGGTGCTGTCAGAGGCCCTGGATCGCTTCTAAGCCGGCGGTCGCCGCTTCCAGGTCCTGTTCTGGCCGGCCGCCGCTGACGCCGATCGCTCCGATAAGCCGGCCCGCAGCCATCACCAGCACCGAGCCGAGTCCCGGAACCAGGGGGCGCCGGCTCAGGGCTGAGGCTGCCGTAAAGAACCCCGGTCGTTTCTCGAAGTTGTCGGCCAGCACGTCGCCTGGCCGACCCATGACGGCAGCGCCGGCGGCTTTGGCTTCGGCGAGCTCGGGGCTGAGTGCCGGGGCGCCGTCCATGCGGCTCAGCAAGATCAGGTAGCCGCCCTCATCGACCACGGCGACGGTGACGCGAATGCCGATCGTGCTCGCCCGCCGTTGCGCTGCCTCGACCGCTTGCCGCGCCTGATCACTGGTGATCGGCATTCATCGGCTATCGTCGCAGGCGTTGTGTGCTGGTCTTGACAAATACACAGATATGTGTAAAGATGGCAGGCGTTGCCGGCACCCAGCGCAGTCGAGGAGTCCTGCATGCACCCATCGTGGAAATTGGCAGTCATCGGCGGCGAGGTGACCCTGCTCGCAGCCTTTGCCGGGGTTGGAATTCATCTGGCGATGCAGCCGCATCGCGTCGCGTTTCGTCCTCCACCGCTGGTGCTGCCGAGCCTGCACCCACCGGTGCTCCCGGCGGTCGCTGCGCCGCCACTGCCGCCACCTTCGCCAACGGTTGCCGCCCCGAGTCCGTCGCCGTTCGTCCCGCAGCTGTTCGCGAAGTTCGGCCAGCAGGACCGAAACCTGCTGCTACAGCAGTGGGACATTTTGCAGCACCTGACGACCGCCATCGCCCACTACGTCGAAGCTCGCGTCATCGAGCAGGTGGACAAGAAGCACTGATGGACGCGCTCAAACACCTGATCGAGGTCTGGACCGGATATGCCCAGGGTCTCACCGGCAGCATCGGTGCGCTCGCCTTTGTCTGCGCCTTCATCTGGAAGATGGTCGCGATCGAGCCCCGCAGCGTGATGGAGGCCAAACGCTGGATAGGGCGCATCGTGTTCGGCACGCTCGGCGTCGAGATGGCGGGATTGCTGGTCCGGGTCCTGGTGGATTCGGTCAATCACTAGCCCGCTTGAAGACCGGCTTGGCCGCGGAGCGCCGTGCTAGAGATTTTCACCGCGCTGGTCACGGGCTTCTTCAACAAGCTGATCAGCGACGTTCAGCAGTCGGTGGCCGGCTCGGTCGAAACTTACCTGTTGAGCACCCACGATCTTTCAACGATGACACCACGGCCGCTGACCGAGGAGCCGGCGCTCCAGGCCATGTTCCACCTGACGCTGGCGATGACGGATCTCCTGCTCGTTCTGGTCTTCACCTGGGCCTTCTTGCGCAGTCAATGGGAGCACACCTCCTTCCGTCCGCACTACACGTTAAAGGTCATCCTGCCACGCGCCATGGCGGCGATTGCCATGGCACACTTCGCGTTGCTCTTCGGCCAGATGGCGATCGACCTGAACAACGCGATGGTTCACGCCGTTTGGACGCAGCCCTTTCCCGGCGGCCCGCCAACGTTCCCCTGGAGCTTCGCCTTGAGCAACGGGTTCGGCCAGCCGCTGTTCGAGATTGTGATCCGCCTTGCCATCGCGGTGATGCTCGTCATCGTCGCCTTCACCTACGTCGTCCGCTTCGCTTTGCTGGCGGTCCTGCTCGCCGTCGCGCCACTGGCGGCACTATGCATGATCCTGCCGGAAACCAAGCTGTACGCCCGCGCCTGGATGCGGCTGTTCCTGCTGACGGTCTTCATGCAGTTCGGCCAGGTGCTCGTACTCCGATTTGCCAGCTTGTTCGCCGATCAGATCGGGTCGCGGCCGCTTGAGGCGCTTTATGGTCTGGCGGTTCTCTATCTCCTGCTCAAAGTGCCCGGCTTGATGAACGCCTCCGCGCACCTCGAGCTCAAGGCCGAACACCTGGGAGAGGGCCTGGTCAAGAAGGCGATGAAAGGCGCGATGGCGACGAGCCGGGCGGCACGCGCGTCGTGACGTTCATGACCGCCGGCCGGCTTGCACTCTTCGCCTGGTCGTGGCGACGTCTGCTGATCGCGACGGGGCTGGCGCTGCTTGCGGTGCCGCTGATGCTGGCCGGGCTGGTCGTGCAGGCGCAGCAGGCGTCGGCGGTTTCGCTGGTCCTTCCGGTGCGCAATGCCACGTTGACCCAGCCCTTCGGGTGCACCTCGCTCTCAATCGAGCCCTGGTCGGCGCAATGTCCGACTCACCATTTCCATAGCGGTGTGGACTTCGCCGCCACGGTGGACACGCCGGTCTACGCCGCCACGGAGGGGCACGTTCTCCTCCAGCGGGAGCGTGGCGGCTACGGCCTCTACATCATCGTGGTTCGCGATCCGCGCTTGAGCACGCTGTACGGGCACCTCGACATTCCGCTCGTCCAGCCGGGCGACGCCGTGGTGGCGGGACAGGTGATCGCTCTGATGGGATCGACCGGCAACAGCACCGGACCGCACCTCCATTTCGAGGTGCGCATCGCGGGTGTCCCGGTCGATCCACTCCCGCTGCTCGGTCTGAAAGGAGGTGGTCGCTAAACGCAAGCTTCACCCTCCCCTCTGCGGGTGGGGGCGTTCGAGTACTCAAAAAGGGAGAAACACATGGTCAATCGCGTGATTCTGGTCGGCAGGCTTACCCGCGATCCCGAGATCGTCGTCAGCCCGAAGGGGCTCACCATCGCCAAGCTGCGGCTGGCGACCAACGGCTATTCGAAGGATGACGCCGGCAACCGCCAGGAAGACGTGCAGTACCACTCGCTGGTCGCCTTCGATCGGCTGGCGGGGATCTGCCAGGAATTCCTGACGCGCGGCAAGCTCATCTACGTGGAGGGCCGCCTTCGCAGCCACGAATGGGACGGCAAGGACGGGCTCCGGCGCTACACGACCGAAGTCGTCATCGACCAGATGAAGATGCTCAGCCCGAAAACGGAGAGCACGTTGGAGAACGTCCAACCGATCGGCGAGCCGGTGCCGGCCGCCTGAGGAAATGAACCATGATTCCTGAACCGCATCCGTACGACCCGGATGACCCCACCTACGACGGGCTCGACGTGGACCTCGGCTACCTGCTGCCCGACGGCAGCCAGCGCGGTGACGTGATCGATCCGCTGGACCCAATGGAGTACTAGGGCGCCGCGTGAGCCTTTGACCTAGCATGGGCAAGCCGCGGATATGCCGCCGTGGACGTCGGGTTGACAGAGGAGGTCGCGGATGGCGGTGCAGGTCGCCCTCGATGAATGCCTTTCGATTCGGGATGGCAGGCTCTTTATCGAAGAGCTGGATGCCGACGTGCTCGCCCGCCAGTTCGGTACGCCGATCACCGTCATCTCGGAAGACCAGCTGCGCCGAAATGCCCGTCGCTACCGGCGGGAATTTGGAGCTCGCTGGCCGGAAGGAACGGTGGCGGTCCTCGCCTCCATCAAAGCGAACTTCGCCCTCGCGACGCGTTGGATCCTGAGCCAGGAAGGGATCGGATGCGATGTCTTCGGTGGTGGCGAGTTGTACGCCGCCCTCCAAGGAGGCGTCCCACCGGACCTGATTTCCGTGAATGGCTCGATCAAGAGCCGGGCGCTGCTCGAGACGGCGGTCATGGCCGGCGCCCGGATTACCCTCGATAGTGCCGCGGAGCTCGACCTGGTGCGCGAGGTCGCGGGCCATCGGGGCCGCCGCGCCACGATCCGGTTTCGGCTTCGCCCCGACTTCGCCGCCCTGACGGAGCCCACCGATTGGTACGAAGAGCCAATGCCGATCGCGGAAGCGGCGCGCCTTTACAAGGCGGGCATCCCAACGGACGACGTCATCGAGTTGGGATGGCGGGCGCTTGGCATGCCGGAGGTCGACCTGGCCGGCGTCCACGCGCATATTGGGCGTCATACCAACCGAACTGAACAGTGGCCGCGAATCATCGAGGCGTACGTGGGACTGCTGGCCAGGCTCCGCGATGCCTGGGGCGGATGGGCACCCCGCGAGATCAACCTCGGCGGTGGGTATCCGGTTCCCCGCGATCCATTCGGCCGCGGCATGGCCCGCCTCCAGCATCGGAGCGACCATGCTCCATCGCTGTCCGAGTACGCGTCCGTTGTCACCACGAGCCTGCGCGACGCACTTGGCGCCCACGACTTTCGTGCTGACGGCCTGCGACTCGAAATCGAGCCCGGACGTGGGATGTACGGCGACGCCGGTATTCATCTCGCCACCGTCCACAACATCAAGCTCCAACGAACACCGCGGCTGCAACGCTGGATCGAGACCGACTCGTCTGACATGTTCCTACCCGACGTCGTGTGGGAGCACAATCGCTGGACCGCCATCGTCACCACCAAAGCGGATCGTGAGGCGACGACAGTCGCCGATGTCGTCGGACTGACCTGTCAGCCGGACCGCATCGTGCCCGATGCGCTGCTACCGGACGTGGCGATCGGTGACACCATCGCGGTGCTCGACACGGGCGCTTACCAGGACGGTCTCGCCTCGAACTTCAATGCGCTGCCGCGGCCAGGCATGGTGCTGGTCAGCGGTAGCGGCGCCGAGTGGATCAAGCGTAGCGAGACCATCACCGACGTCTTCGCTCGCGACCTGGTCCCCGACCGATTGCGGCGCCCGGCGACGACCACGCCTCGATGAGCCTGGGCGTTGGCATCGTCGGCTTGCCCAACGTGGGGAAAACCACGCTCTTCAACGCCCTGACGCGCGCCGGCGCCGGCGTCGCATCCTACGCGTTCAGCACGGTGGAACCGAATACGGCGATGGTCGAAGTCCCCGACAAGCGCCTGGAGGTGCTGGCGCAGATGTACCACCCGAAGAAAGTCACGCCCACGGTGATGAAGTTCGTCGACGTCGCCGGCCTCGTCGCCGGTGCGAGTCGAGGCGAAGGCATGGGCAACCTTTTCCTGTCGCACATCCGCGAGCTCGATGCGCTGGCGATGGTGATCCGATGTTTCGCCGATCCCAACGTCCAGCATGTCGACGCCAGGCTGGATCCCCGGCGCGATATGTCGATGGTCAACCTCGAACTCGCCCTCGCCGATCTCGACGTCGTCAACAAGCGGCGGGAGAGGATCGCCGGAACGGCGCGATTCAAGCCCGCGGCCAAAGAGAAAGAGGAGCTCGACCTGCTCGACCGGCTTGCGGCGCACCTCGACGACGGCCAGCCCATCCGCACGCTGTCCTTCAACGAAGAAGAAGCCAAGCTTTTGAAGAGCTTTTCCTTCCTGACCGCCAAACCCGTGATCTACGTGGCCAACATTGGCGAGGGCCAGATTGGCAAGGAAACACCGGAACTGCAGGCGCTTCGCGAGGAGGCGGCCGCCGAGAACGCCGAGGTCGTCGTCCTGTCGGCCCGTCTCGAAGCCGAGATCCGGGAGCTCGCCCCCGACGAGGCGCAGGCCTTCCTCGAGGATGCCGGCTTGACCGAGCCGGCCCTCGACGCGTTCATCCACGCCGCCTACAAACTGCTGAGGCTGGTGACCTTCCTCACCGCCGGCGAACCGGAGGTGCGAGCCTGGACGGTTCGAGAGGCGACCAAAGCCCCGGAGGCAGCCGGAGTGATCCATTCCGATATCGAACGGGGATTCATCAAGGCCGAGGTTGTCGCCTATCAGGACCTGGTGGCCGCCGGTTCGTACAACACGGCACGCGAGCGCGGCAAGGTTCGGCTCGAAGGCCGGGAGTACGTGATCAAGGACGGCGACGTGTGCCTCTTTCGATTCAATGTCTGATGCAAGGTGGCGGCTGCTCCGTGATGGGGCCGCGCGCGGCGACTGGAACATGGCGGTCGACGAGGCGCTGCTCGAGGCGGTGCTGTCCGGCGGCCTCCCGACGCTGCGGTTCTACGATTGGCAACCGGCGTGCCTCTCGCTCGGCTACTTCCAGCGTTTCGAGGTGGTCGACCCGGCTGGCTGCCGCGCCCAGGGTGTCGACATCGTCAGGCGTCCCACCGGCGGCCGGGCAATCCTCCACGATCGCGAGCTGACTTATAGCCTCAGCCTGCCGGCCGCCGCGTTGGGCCACGACGCGGGGGTCCTGCCGTCGTACCACCGGATCAGCCGGGCTCTCCAGGCGGGCCTGGCGTCGGCTGGCGTCGACGCGACGATGGCATCGGAATCGGCGGCGCCAACCACAGCGGACCACGGCCCGATCTGCTTTGATCGCCCATCCGCGCATGAGATCCTGCTCGACGGCCGGAAGCTGGTCGGCAGCGCGCAGGTCCGACGGGGGAATGCGCTTTTGCAGCACGGCAGCATCGTGATCGAGCCGCAGACCGAGCGCATGCTCGCCTGCCTTGCCAACCATAAGTCGACCGGCCCCCGGGATCCCGATTTGCGGTCGCGTGTCGCCGGCCTCTCCGAGGTTGGCCTGATCGATCGCGATCAGCTGGCTGGTGCCATGACCGCGGCGTTCGAGCGGGAGTTCGGGGTCGAATGCATCCCGGGCCGGCTCACGCCGGCCGAAGCGGGGGAGGCGACGCGCCTGGTGACCGCGAAGTATGGGACACCCTCCTGGACCGAGCGCCCGCTCCTCGAAGCCGCCATCAATACAACAAGGACCAGATGAGGAGGGGCGTTGCAGCGGCGATGGCAGGACGGCTGCAGGATCTGGCCCTTGTTGGCTCGCGGCTTCGGGTACGCTATATGTTGTACCCGGGGCCGTTTGTACCACAGCCCATTGGACGTGTCAAGCGCTTATCCACTTCCGCGCTAAACTCGCTTTCGCCGACGAACTGATGGCCAGAAAGAACAAACGCTCGCAGCAGCGCAAACCCCAGCGCGGTCCCGGTGGTTCGGCACGGGCGGCACGTCCTGCCGGTCTTCCAGCGGCGCCGACCGCGCCTGCCGGGGAGCCTTCGACCACGCCGTCAGCCCAGGCGGCGGCCGCGCCGGCCAGGATGGTGCAGCGGCCCTTGCCCCGAGCTCGGGGGCGCCAGGCAGGACCGCTGCCGAGCGAAGACGCCACCATCCCGCTCGAACGCGTCCCGTACTTCACGGCGGATATCCGGCGGATCGCCATCACGGCGGCGCTGATGCTCATCCTCCTGATCGCGGGGTCGATCGTGCTCCGCGGCATGCTTTCGGCCTGAGAGCAAGAAACGCCGACCGGTAACCGTTCTGGCACAAGGCGATAACAAACCTGCCAGGAGGTTCTGCGTGTTCGAAAAGAGATCCCCGCGCGAAGCGGCACCAATCGTGGCTGAGACGGTGCTCAGCAACCAGATCAAGCTCGAGGGCCGGCTGCAGTCGACCTCGAATATCAAGTTCGACGGCGAGATCATCGGCGATCTGACCACCGAAGGCGATCTCTCGGTCGGTCAGAACGGCCGGGTCCAGGGCAATGTCGGCGGTCGTAACGTGGTGGTCGGTGGCACGATCCACGGCAACGTCAGCACGAGCGGCCGCCTCGAGATTCTCGCGACCGGCAAGGTGTTCGGAGACATCGTGGTCGGCTCGCTGATCATCGACGAAGGGGGCATCCTCCGGGGAAAGAGCGCCGTCCACGGTGAAGAGGCCCACGCGTCGGTCGTCTCCGTCGGCGTTCGCCTCGAAGGCGCGGCCGCCACGGCTTAAGCTTCGGGTTTCATTCGATCGTTGAGGGCTCCGGGCAACCGGAGCCCTGTTGGTTTTCGCCGATACTTATCGGCATTCGATGCTGCTGACCAACCCGCTGCAGTTCGTCATCAACGCCATCTACCTGCTGCCGGCGCTCGTGGTCGGGATCGTCGGCCACGAGCTCGCCCATGCCGCGGTCGCCGTGGCACGCGGGGATCAGACGCCGCGCCTCGACGGTCGCCTCTCGATCAGCCCGCGTCAGCACCTCGATCCGCTCGGGACGATCGCCGCGTTCTTCATTTACTTCGGCTGGGGCAAGCCCATACGGCTGAACCCCTACCGAATGCGTACCGCCTGGGACCCGGCGCTGGTCTGGC